>Ga0326727_10001068_pt1 | contig 105905 bp, 95 predicted proteins | sample MB2enrmetagenome_FD_207643 | JGI IMG/M metagenome (GOLD analysis project Ga0326727, IMG submission 207643) | Lab enriched peat soil microbial communities from McLean, Ithaca, NY, United States - MB29MY | ecosystem: Environmental > Terrestrial > Soil > Wetlands > Peat | place: USA: New York...
CGCCGTCGAGCAAGGCCATGGCCTGCACGCCTGCGGCGCCTATCTTCAGGACGAGGTCGGTCAGGAGGGCGGCATCGCGGGGAGGAGAAGCGAGAGCGGCGAAATACTCGAGGAAAGAGGCATCGAGCTTCTCGTCGACCGCGTCGAGGACTTCGGCGTGATGCATATAGGCCGCGAGCCCTTTTAGTCCGAAGAGCGCTAGGGAGGCGAGGCTGCGGATGTCCTCGTCGGCCTCGGCAAGCGTCCCGACAGTGGCTGACTTCTCGGCAAGACTTGAGTCCGTCGAATCGGCCCAGAGCGCGCACTCGGGCAGCTTCAGGCCCGAGGGAGCCTCGATCGCCGAGAGGCGTACGATAGTCTCCTTGGCTCGCTTCATGATGACATTAGAATCGAAATTGGCGTTGGTGATAGTGGTGAAGAGACTCTCGATCACATAGCTAGCGGTATCGACCGGCACCTTCTTCCCGGCAGCGAGCGCGGCCACGGCCTTCGCGGCGAGGCCCTTGGAAAGCCAAATCAAGAGATCCTGCTCGCGAGCGACTACTTCGGTCTTGCCGCAGACGCCGCGTATCGTGCAGCCCTTGTTGCCCGCGGTCTCCTGGCACTGAAAACAAAACATACTCATTTCCTTCTCCTTTTAAGCGATATGGATTATAGAAACCGGGCAATTGTCCGCGGCCTCTTGGGCCGAAGGGCGGAGGGCTTCAGACGCCTCGCCATGCGCGATTTCGACTATGCTGCACTTGCCATCTGCCTGATCCTCCGCGAAGATCGCAGGGCAACTGGTCCAGCAGAGCGCGCACGAGATGCACTGATCGCGATCGACCGAGACTTTCATTGTAGTACCTCCTGATAAAAGTTGCCGTTTTTGGCTAGCGATGCTGTCCTTGAATTCCGACGACGACGGTTTTTACCGCGATAGTCTTGCCCGAGCTCTCGACCGCCTCGGCGACGATCCGGGAGAGCCCCGAGCAGCAGGGAACTTCCATGATTGCGACGGTGATCGAGTAGACCGTGTTGCCCTTTATCAGCTCGGCGAGCTTCTCGACATAGCCTTCGCTCTGGTCGAGCTTGGGACAGGCGATGACGAGGGCCTTCCCGCGCAACAGCTCTGCGTGAAAAGAACCGAGGGCGAAGGCTGTGCAGTCGGCGGCTACAAGGAGATCGCACTCATAGAAATAGGGAGCCGCCGGCGAGACCAAGTGGAGTTGAATAGGCCACTGGCTAAGTTCGGACTGAGAACTCCTCTGTCTAGTCGCCTCATGTGCGGGATCCAGAGCCCCCTCGGGCGCGGCAAAGCCTGAGGCCCGAGAAGCTGGCGTAAAGCTACGGGCCATGGAGCCCGGACAGCCTGTATGTGCAGCGGTCGCACCCTTGTCGTAGGTTGCCGCGTCCTTCTCGACTATCTTTAGCGCGCCGGTCGGGCAGACATCCAGGCAAGCTCCCAGCCCGTCGCAGTAGATGTCCTTGACGAGAACGGCCTTGCCCTCGCCGTCGAGCTCGAGCGCTCCTTCGGCGCAGGCGGCGGTGCAGCGGGAACATCCATTGCAGAGCTCGCGGTCTATCTCGATTATCTTTCGTTTCACCCAGGTTTCCTCCCGTCAGGGATAAACCTAGTGGAAACACAGGAGAGATTCCTTGACCGAGGTCAAATCGGACGCGATTTTCAGTCGTCCCCGACGAGGCTCAAGAGGGAATCGCAGGAGGGGATTTCGAGGCGAGAGCCCTTTACCTTGATATAGCCTTCCTTTTCCATGTGGCGTAAGGTCCTGGAGAGCGTTTCGGGGGCCATGCCGAGCTCGACGGCTATCTCGCGTTTTTTCCTCGGGAGGGGGAAGGAGCAGTTCGTAAGGCCGCCCTTGCAGCCCGACATATGGCCGGGGCAAAGGCCGATGATGAAGCGCGCCAGACGCTCCCTCGTATCCATGATGGTAAGCTCTTCGATGCGGTGGTTGAGCGCGAGGCACTTGCGCGCGAGGAGAGAGAGGAAAAACGAGGGAACCGCGGGGTCGGGAGAGGACAGAATGGCGGAACGCCTAAACTCGAGGACGATGCAGCCTTTCACAGCCACAGCCTGGGCGGGAAAGACCTGCGCGGCAAAGAGGATAATCTCGCCGAACCACTCGCCTGGGCCTATGCGGGCAAGCTCGACCTCGCCGCCCGAGCGAGATTGACGACGCAGGGCTATCTCGCCCTCCTCAAGGAGGAAACAGCTGCTCGCAGGCGCCTGCTGCTGAAAAAGGATGACCCCGGAAGCGACCTTGCGCCGGAGGCCGAGCGCCGCGAGCGCGGACGGTATGCTGCTTCCCGGCCTTTCATCTTCGGATCTATTGTTATTGAGGAGCGGCATACAGACAGTATACTACGGCCGTGAGGCTCGACATGAGGGTTCATGCGGGCCGCCCTTAATGCTATACTGACGGCATGAACTACGGCTTTTTCCGCGCCTGCGCCCTCTCGCCCCGGCTTAAGCCGGCCGACGTCGACTACAACTGCCGGGCCATCGAAGACGGCATGGACAAGGCCGCGGCCGCAGGAGCCGCCCTCGCCCTCTTTCCCGAGCTCTCGGTCACGGGCTACACCTGCGCCGACCTCTTCCAGCAGGAGAGGCTCTTGAGGGCGGCTAAGGCCGCCTTGCGGCCCCTCGCCGAGAAGGCGGAGAAGCTCGGGCTCTGTGCGGTCGTGGGGCTGCCCCTCGCCCACCGAGGCGCCCTGTGGAACTGCGCCGCGGTCCTTTCGGAAGGAAGAGTCGCAGGCATCGTGCCCAAGTCCTATCTGCCCAATTATAAGGAATACTACGAGTCGCGCTGGTTCTCGCCGGGAGCCGGGCAGCCCGAGGGAAGCATCGAAATCGGGGGGACGGAAGTCCCCTTCGGGACGGGACTCCTCTTCGAGGGTGCTCTGAGCAACAGCCAGGCCTTCCTCTTCGGGATCGAAATATGCGAGGACCTCTGGGTCCCCCTTCCCCCCTCGACGCTCCTCGCACTCAAGGGTGCGACACTCATCCTAAACCCTTCGGCCTCGACGGAGATCGTCGGCAAGGCGGACTACCGCCGAGAGCTCGTCGCCGATCAGTCCGCGCGCTGCGCCTGCGCCTATCTCTACTCCGCCGCGAGCCCGACCGAATCGACGACCGACGTCGTGTTCTCGGGCCACTGCATAGCGGCGGAGTACGGCACGGTGCTCGGGGAATCGAGGCGCTTCTCCCGCGAAACTGAACTCCTCGCGGTCGACTTCGACCTGGGCAGGCTCGAAGGCGAGCGGCGCAGGCTGTCGACCTTCGGCGATCAAGCCGCGCTGCTTCGCACGGGCGCCCTCGGCGAGGCGGGAGAGCCAGGCTCGGTCGTCCGCGTCGAGGTCGCGCCGTGGGACGCGGCTTCCTTCACGAGGAACATCGAGCGGCAGCCTTTCGTGCCGGCCGACGACGAGCGGCGAGACGAGCGCTGCCGCGAAGTCTTTTCGATACAGACGGCGGGACTCGCGAAACGCGTCGAGCATACCGGCGCCAAGAAGCTCGTGATCGGCGTGTCGGGAGGCCTCGACTCGACCCTGGCCCTCCTCGTCGCCGCGAAGACCCTCGACCTCCTCGGACGCCCCCGATCGGGCATTCTTGCGGTCACCATGCCGGGCTTCGGCACGACGGGGCAGACACTCGAAAACGCGCGAACGCTCATGAAGAGGCTCGGGGCCGAGGGCCGCGAGATCGACATCAAGAAGGCCTGCCTTGCGCACTTCGAGGACATAGGCCACGATCCTGCGACGCTCGACGTCACCTACGAGAACGTGCAGGCCCGCGAGAGGACGCAGATCCTCATGGATCTCGCGAACAAGACGGGAGGACTGGTCGTGGGCACTGGCGACCTGTCGGAAGCGGCCCTCGGCTGGTCGACCTACAACGGGGACCATATGTCCATGTACGCGGTCAATTGCTCCGTGCCCAAAACCTTAGTACGGCACCTCGTCTCGTGGGTCGCCTCCCACGAGGCCGACCCGGGCACAGCGGAAGTCCTCGCAGCCGTGGTGGCCACGCCCATCAGCCCCGAGCTTTTGCCTCCCGACGAAAAAGGCAGGATCGAGCAGAAGACCGAGGAGAAGGTCGGGCCCTACGAGCTCCAGGACTTCTTCCTCTACCACCATGTGCGCTGGGGTGAGGACCCCGACAAGATACGCTTCCTCGCTTCTCGAGCCTTCGCGGGCGATTACACTGCGGCGGAGATTGACCGGTGGCTCGAACTCTTTTACAGGCGTTTTTTCGCCCAGCAGTTCAAGCGCTCCTGCGTGCCCGACGGCCCGAAGGTCGGCTCCATCAGCCTCTCGCCCAGGGGCGACTGGCGCATGCCCAGCGACGCTCCGAGCGACGCGTGGCTCAGTCCGAAGGGTTGAGATTACTACAAAGCTATAGTCGCCGTTGCCGCCGAACTGCTCGCAGTAACTGTCGTGGATTTCGAGCTGCTCCCGTTTACGGCCGTAGCGGTGTAGGTGCCCGGCGCCAGAAGGTAGAAGCTCACCTGTCCCGCCGTGCCGGGAGTGACCGTGCCGCTAGTCGTGGTGTAGCCTGAGCCGTCGCCCGTGTATCCCACCTGGATGAAGTTGCCGCTCGAATTGTAGAGATAGACCGGAATACCCTCAGTGGCGGTTCCGCTGACCGTCACAGTGATGGTGACGGGTTCGGTGCAATACACCGAGCCCGAGGACGGAGGACTCGAAACCGCAGTGGTCACCGTATTGTAGACATCGACCCGACCAGCCCCGTAGGAGCTGGAGACGGAGGTATAAGAAGAATTGTCGATCGAGTCAGCCTCCTCCATCAGGACAGTCTTGAGCTGGTCGGGATAGAGGCTGGGCGCGAATGCCAGCGTATAGGCAGAGAGCCCGGTCACGAAGGGCGTGGCCATGGAGGTGCCCGAGTCATACTCGTAGTCCGAGTCCGAGCCGTTGTAGGTGGAAATTATGTCCACGCCCGGGGCCGAGACCGCCATCCAGCTGCCCCGCGTCGAGAACGAGGCGACGGTGTCAGTGCCGTCTGTCGCGCCCACGGCGATGACACCTGAGTAGGCCGCGGGGTACTCGGCCGTGATTCTGCCGTCATTGCCCATTGCCGCGACGACAACCACATTCTTCTCGAGCGCGTAGTCGATCGCTTCTATCTCGAACTCGCTGGCGTAATAGCCGCCCAGAGACATGTTGACCGGAAGAGTAACTTGGCTCGAGTCGCTGTGATTGCCGCTCGTGGCCCACCAGGCCGCCACATCCAGGAGAGCCCCGTAGACTGCCCAGTCGCTGCCCGAACCGTCTTCGCTGTCGGTCTCGTAGTCAGTGAGGACCTTGTAGGGGATGAGTTTGAGGTGGGACCACATGACTCCGGCTCCGCCCGTACCGTTGTCGCCCACTGCGCCGATGATGCCGGCGGTGTGAGTGCCGTGGCCGTCGTCATCCCAGTTCTCAGTTGTGTCCATCGAGACGAATGAGCCGCCGTCTCCTACGTAGGTGTACGAGGTCGCGCTATTCCGCGTGAAGGCACTCATAGGATGTTTTATGGTAAGACCGGAGAAGTCTTCGTGAGGGAAGTTGAGGCCGGTGTCGAGCTGCGCCGCGTAGGCATAGTTCGACGAGGACAGCTTGCTCGGATTGTAAGTGTTGTATGCCTCGTAGGCGTTGGTTATCTCAAGGCTGTACTCCATCGAGGCGAGAAAGGGGTCGGGGTCGGTGCCGAAGACTTCGCTGTAGTACGTGGATACGGCGGAGCCGCTGACCAGCGACTTGGTCTTGCTCATGGAGAGAGAAGAAAGGAGGGAGGAGGGAAGCCCCGTGGGTCTGGTCCTGGTCTCGTTCGTCGGCAGCTTGAGCCTCAGCTCGGGCTCCGCGGCCATGACACCTTTGATCTTTCGCAGGGCAAGAATAGTGCTCGGCTCGCTGCCCGTGGGAACGGTCAAATGCCACCAAGTTCCGCCCAAAATGCTTATGCTCCCGGTCTGGGTCGCGCCCAGCGCCGTAAGGGAGGAACTAGAGAAGTTCGAGCCAGTCTTCACGAGGACGTGGCCCTGCCTCACATCGCCCGCCGCGACGGCGGCAGCCCAGGCGGTGGAGTTGGAGACATCGAGCTTGGCATAGGCCGCGCTCGAAGACGAGGTCGACGAGGCGGCGGACGAAGAAGAGGAGCCCACTGGATTGGCGCAGGCCAGGATGGAGAGCGCCGCGAGCCCCAAAAGGGCGAACCTAAGTACCGTGCTGTTTCGCATTGCTCTTCCCTTTAGTAGGTGAAGGAGAAGGAACCATTGGTGCTTCCTTCTCCATTGTAGTAGGTGTTCGCTAAGCTCTCCCCGTAGCCTGAGCCGGAGGATGAGCTGTCGACCTTGACGAAGGATGCAGGGTACATGGCGTCGGAGCTTCCCACGTCGTCGTAGTTCTCCCCTTCCCAGCTTCCGAAGACGTCCCACTCGTACGTCACCCCCGAGCTGAGGCTGAAAGCGCTGTCGGTGCTGGAGATGATGTAGCTGTCGTCGTTGCCTACCACCGACGTATTGGTGAGATCCACGGAGATAGTCCCGGAAGAGTAGCTGACTCCGCTACTGAGGGTAGTCGGGCTTGACCAGCTTGCCGCGCCGTACAAGCCGTAGGAGCCCGGAATCTGCCAGCCTTTCGAGAAATTGTAGCGGAACTCGCCGTAATAGACCGGAGTCCCCGTTTTGTTCTTGATGAAAAGGGAGAAGTAGAAGTAGTCCGAGTAGGTCGCGGACCAGAGAGCAGTGTTCGAAAGCGTGAAGGAGAAGGTCCTGCTCGTGCTGGTAAGCGTCCCCGTCGTCGTGCCTTTCGCAGGCGAAGTGAGCGCCACCGTGAACGGCGTCATGAAGGTCGCGCTGGCCACCGGCGACATCGACGAGAGATTGCCCGAGGAATCGAAGGCCTGTACCTTGTAGTAATAGGTCGTGCCGGTGACCAGGGTCGCGTCGTAGTCGTAGTAATAGTAGGGGGCATCGAGGCTGGAGGACGTTGCCGTTCCATAATTCTCGGTGCCTATCTCCGTATAGTTCGTCCCGTCGGTGGAGCGGTAGACATTGAAACCATAGATCGTCGAGCTGCTCGACTCAAAATAGAACTCGATTAAGGCGCAGTACGAAGTGCTGCCCGAAGAGGTCGTAGTCAGGGCCTTGGACTTTAGGGCGCGACGTGCCACCGCGAAGGTGTTGTTCGACTGCCCGATCGACAAGAGCTGCAGCGTGAAGCCCGAGAAAGAGAGAGAGCCGATGCTGTCGCTCGATGAGCTCGATGAGCTCGATGAGCTCGATGAGCTCGACGAGCTGGAGCCGGAGCTGGAGGTCGGATTGCTGCAGGCTAGAACCGCCACCATGCATGCGGCGGACGCAAATAGAAAGAATGCTGTTCGTGTGGGTCGCGACATGACTAATCCTCGTTCCGTCATTTCAGGGTGAAGGGGATGCGTTCTTCGACCCGGTTGTTGGCCACGTCGTAGGCGACGAGCTCGAGCGTGTGCGATCCCGAAAGGAAGGTCAGGCCGGAGAGATTGAAGACATTCACGGTTCGATACTTTTTGGTAGTCGAGTCGTAAACCGCGTCCGTCGTGGTGGATACCAGGGACCCATAGGAGGACGAGGAGGTGTAGTAGCCGTTGGTGGAAGTAGGCATCTGGTCGATGTCTATGCCGACCCCGAAGCCGGACAGGGAGGTTGCCTTGACGGCGACGACCCCGAGCACGCTGGCCTCTATCTCGAAGGAACCGCTGATCGTGGTTCCGCTAGTTAGGGTCGACCAAGTCGACCCGGAGTCCACGGAGCACTTCACGTATTCTATCGTCGGGGCCGTGGCCGAGACGCCGGTGATGCCGAGCGTATGGCAGTAGAGAGCGACCGTCGTGCCCGAGGTCGCGACGTAGTTCACCATCTCCGAGGCGGCATTATAGACACTGGTAGAGCTATTAATGTAAGTCGCGGTAATGGAGTAGATCGAGCCCAGAGTCAAGTAGCTCGTGAGCGAGACCGTCCCGTCGCTTCCCGTCGTTGTGCTACAGACTTGGTTGCCGCTCGAGTTGGTTACGACTACTGTGGCCCCGACTATGGCCGAGCCCCCAACGGAGTCGAGGACTATTGCCGTTATGTCCGAGGAAGATGCGCTCTTGGTGGTCGACGAGGAAGAGACGGCGCCGCTTGAAAGAGCGTTCGAGCAAGACACGAGGGCAATTAGTGCGAAAAAAAGTGTCACCCCTTGTGTGCAAAAGGATCGTCGTATAAGTCTCATACAATACCGCCTAGTGTTTCAAGAATACTATTTCTTGCCGGCTTTATCTGAGTTTTTTCCATGTTTGGCCTGGATTTCGCATAAAAAACAACATAGGTTCACCAATTGCTTATGCTCTGTTGCACTACCAACACATTCTCCACCTTTTTCAGAATTGTTCCTTCGCTCGAACTACATTCAGGGAAAGCGAGTTAGACGGGGCGTTGTCGCTTCAGGCGCGCAGCCGTTATAGTCATGGTACCATGATCGGTAAAAAACTTTCGACGATCTGCGTCTTCTGCGGTTCGAGCCAAGGCTCGAAACCAGAGTACGCGCAGACGGCCGAGGCGCTCGGGCAAGCGATAGCGAAGAGGGGACTCAGGCTCGTCTACGGCGGTGGCGACGTCGGCACCATGGGCGTCCTCGCGCGTTCAGCCCTAGAGGCGGGCGGCACAGTGACGGGCATCATCCCGAAAAAGCTCTACGAGCTCGTCGATCAGGTCGAACTCACCGAGCTCGTCGTAGCGGCGGACATGCACGAGCGCAAGGCCAAGATGTATGCGGCCTCCGATGCCTTCATCGCCCTGCCGGGCGGGGTCGGGACCATGGACGAGCTCTTCGAGGCCTGGACCTGGCGCGGCATCGGCTATCACGACAAGCCCATCGGCGTGCTCGACGTGGCCGGCTATTACAAGCCGCTGCTCGCGTTCTTGCGAAGCATGGTCGGCGAGGGTTTCCTCGGCGGGGAACAGCTCGAGGACATCGTCTTCGATACGGAGCCTACGCGGCTCCTCGATACGTTGGAGACGAAGGGGCCGCTCCTGGTCCACAAGCGTCCCGAGCGAGCGAGGCTAAAATGAGAGGCGGCAAGAGACCCATCCCCGAAGGCGCGCCAGGGCATCCCTTCACGAAATCCCGCGACGGTCTCATGCCGCGGGGAGCGAAGCTACCGCGGGCGATTAAGGGTCCGCGGCAAGAGGAGACGAAGGCGAGAACGGCCCTGCCCCGAAAGGGCAGGCTTCCCCCGGCAAAGCTCGTCTACGAAGACGAAGAGATACTCGGCTACGACAAACCCTCGGGCCTCGCGGTCATCGCCCCGGATGGGTCCCGCGGCCGCTGCCTCCTTGACATAGCGACCGAGCAAGTGAAGCGCCGAAACCCCAAGGGAAGGGCGGCGGTCGTGCATCGCATCGACCGCGACACTTCCGGCATCGTCGTCTTCGCCAAAAGCGCCCTCGTGAAGAAGGAGCTCATGCAGGACTGGGACGCAATCGTATCGGAGCGGCTATATGTAGCCTTAGTCGAGGGCGAAATGGACAAGGACTCGGGCGTGCTCGTCTCGTGGCTGAAGGAGGACGATTCCGGCCGAGTCCGCGTCGCCAAGACGGAAGAGCGCGGAGCCAAGCGCGCGACTACGAGGTGGAAGCTACTGCGCTCCGAAAACGGCCGCTCCCTCGTCGAGCTTTCCCTCGAGACCGGGCGCAAGCACCAGATTCGCGTCCAGCTCGCGAGCGCGGGCCATCCAGTAGTCGGCGACCCGCGCTACGGCCCGAACCGCTCCTCTGCAGACGAGGCCTCGAGGCTCTGCCTCCACGCGACCGCCATCGAGCTGTGCGTTCCCGGGCATAAGGAGCGGCGTATCGAGAGCCCTGTGCCTGAAGAGTTCTATATTGAGCTCAGGCGAGCGGCTAGTGACCGTCATGCTTCCTCTTCCGTTTCTCGGCGCGCAGCTGGAAGCGACGAGCGCAAAGGGCGAGCTTCTCCTCGCGGGAAATAGCGGCGCCCTCGGCCTTCGATTCTTCGCGGGCTGCCGATAGGGCGGCTTGGGCCTTCGTCGAAGGTGGCCTCCCTATATTGCGCATCGCCTCGCGCGCGGCGCGCTTGGGGTTTCGAATTCGCTTCTCCGCCTGAGCCTCGTCGGCATGGGCCCACGAACGCGGCATGAACGCGAAGCGATAGAGCATGAAGTCGAGGAGCTCGACGTTGCTCGGCTCGCTTCCGAAGACATGGCGGGCCACGACGAAACGACCGGAATCCTCGGACTCGAGGACGCCTACCCAGAACGGATCCTCGAAATAAACGGTGAACACGGCGGCCATAGAGAACTCCCCGGGGCAGACTACCCCCCGGCGAGGAATGGACGCCGCCTATGGGCGGTGGTTACTTGAGGTGACAGCCCTTGCGAGAGTCTCCCCCGCCGGACTACCTACCGGCTTAAGTGTTTCTATCCTTGCCAATCGAACGAAATACTTTAAGCTATAATATAAAGGGCGATCCCCCCTTTCAAGGGAGGATCGCCCTATCTGTGATAAAAACTAAAGCCTAGCGGCTATGCGAGCGGCTATTCGTCATGCGGCCGGTGACTTCATCGATGGAGAAGCTCGAGGAGCCGGATATCGACGAAGAGCCGCCCGCGTCGTGGAAGCGCGGGGCGGGGCGCACAGGGCGATTTGGCTGGACGCGACGGGGCGACGAAGAGCTATTCCGGGCGTCGAGCCTGCGCGAAGAGCCGGAGCGGCCCTGCGATCCTGAACCGGAAGCGCTCGATCGCGGCTGCGGCCGGCGCGCGCGACTCTCAGAGTCGTAATCGGACCTTGCATTGCCCTTGTTTGCGGTCTTCGCCTGAGCGTCGACTATCGCGCCCTTGCGGCCAGCCTCGGCGGCCTTCTCGAAAACGGGACCGGAAGCGAGAGGCACGCTCTTGCGCAAGAGGCGCTCGATGGCCTTGAGCAGGGGCTTCTCCTCGCTGTCGCAGAGGGCGATCGCCTGACCGCTCGCGCCCGCTCGCGCAGTCCGGCCGATTCGGTGCACGTAGGTCTCGGGAACCTCGGGCAGCTCGTAGTTAAAGACGTGGCTAATTCCGTCGACGTCGATGCCGCGGGCCGCGAGGTCGGTGGCCACGAGGACGCGGAGATTGCCGGAGCGGAAACCTTCCATAGTACGTGTGCGATTGTTTTGGCTCTTGTTGGCGTGAATCGCCTCGGCTGGAATGCCCGAAGAGGAAAGAGATTTGGCGAGCTTGTCCGCCCCGTGCTTCGTGCGCGTGAAGACTATGGCGCGCTCCACGGCCTGGCCCTCGATGAGGGCCGTGAGATAGCCGCGCTTCTCGGCCTTGCTCACGAAGGCGACCTTCTGGTCGATGAGCTCGACGGCGGGCTTCTCGGGGGAGACGGTCACGCGGACGGGGTCGTGAAGTATCGAGTTGGCGAGGCCGGCGATGTCGCTCGGCATCGTGGCGGAGAAGAGGAGGGTCTGCCGCTTCTTGGGCAGGAGGGCGATGATCTTGCGCACATCGCGGATGAAACCCATGTCGAGCATGCGGTCGGCCTCGTCCAGAACCACGATGCCCACGCCATCGAGGCGAAGCTGGCCCTCGGACTGGAGGTCGAGGAGGCGCCCCGGTGTCGCGACGAGCACGTCCACGCCACGGCTCATAGCCTTGACTTGCGGGGACTTGCCGACGCCGCCGAAGACGCAAGCGTGACTGATGCGAGAGCCCACGCCATAGGAAGTGAAGCTCGCATCGATCTGAGCGGCGAGCTCGCGGGTCGGCGAGACGACGAGAACCCGACAGCCGCGGGGAAGCGGCCTATCGGAGGAAGCGGAAAGGAGCTGGATGATAGGCAGGGCGAAGGCGGCGGTCTTGCCCGTGCCCGTTTGCGCGCAGCCTAAAAGGTCGTGGCCCGCGAGGAGAGGCGGTATGGCCGCTACCTGGATCGGCGTGGGCGCATCGTAGCCCTGAGCCGCCACTGCGGACAGGAGGACCTGCGAGAGGCCGAGTGAGGAGAAAGTCTGATCGTTCATTAGAATCCTTAAAAAGAGGGGAAATGGGGCTTATGCCAGATTAAGTCTTATTAGGGCCTGCCGAAGCGACGATCCCGCCGCTACCGCGACGGCTTTAAGCCGCCACGAGGCCCCGTCCGTTCTTAACGGTGGCGTCTGTTCTCGCCCTGGCACGAACTCGACCGCGAGCGAGCGCCGAGGCGGATCAAAACCTTCGATCCAGAATCGGCATTCATAAACATACCCCGAAAAAGATCGTTTCGCCTAGACTCACGACATAAAAATCTCATGAACATCAAATTGCTCTAGGATTTTTAGGCAGGACTCAGGCGTTTCGAACTCGAAACGCTGTCCCAGGATAGGGGCGAGGGTCTCGGAGAATGGCCCAGAGACCGAGGCGATGAGCCCTCCCCTTACGTCGATTCGCGTCCGTCCCCGCGCCCATTCGAGCTCGAAGGCGAAGGGCGGCGTAGCTCCCCAGGTCCAGTCCCAGGAACGCAGACGGCTCTCGGCCTCCTCTGCATAGGCCCTGTCGGCGTAGAGGCCGAGCCCGTCGGCGCCAATCTTCGTACCACAGCTCCCGGTGATCGAGCGGGCCAGAGCCTCGGCGATCTCGTCGACGCCCGGACCAAGGCCTAGATCGGGCTTTAGGCTCGCGAGGTTCACGGCGGGGGATGAGACAGAGCTCAGGCCGCGCGAATAGCCCAGGCGAAGCCCCCCGAGCGATGCCGAGAGGCGGCCCAAGTCGGCATCGACGAGGAGGGTCCCATGGTGGAGGACGCGTTTCGCGGCAAGACGGCGAGCCGTGCCCGAGACCTTGCGCCCGCAGTATGGGCCGCGCTCGACATAGAGTCCGCCGCGCGAACCTTCGCATAGGTCTATGCCGATTCCCCGCAAGGCCGAGACCACGAGGCCAAGCTCGGAGGCTCGGTCGTGCTCGGAACGGGGGACGAGGAAGGCCCAATTCAAGTTGCCCTCGTCGTGGTAGACGGCGCCTCCGCCCGAGACTCGCCTCAGTATGGGAAGGCCGCCCCTCGGCTCGCCGAAAGACGGCGAAATCTCGGCCCAGGGATTCTGATTGCGGCCGACCACGCAGCAAGGCCCGTTCGCATAGAGGAGGAGCATGCTCTCGTCGGAGAATGGACGCTCGAGGAGGGCCTCCTCGGCGGCGAGGTTCGCGTAGGGATCGCGGCCGAGGAGGTGAAGGGCCTGAGCGATCAATGTTTGATGCAGAGGTCTATTTCGAAGACCCCAGAGGGAAGCTTGTAGGAGAGGGCGAAGACGGAGGCGATGTTCGGCCAGCCGATCTTGTGATTGGGGCCGCGCACGATGACGGGCGGGGCGATGTCGATATTGAGATCATGTATCGCGGAGATGGCCTGGCCCGCGATAATATTGATCATCTCGCCCACGAGGCCGCTCTCGAGCTGCCGGGTCTCGTCGGCGCCGGAAGCTACGCCCGTGCTCGCGAGCAGGGAGGAAAGGAGTCCGTTGGTGAGCCGTATTGCGACAACCCCCTGGGCCTGGCCAGCGAGGCCGACCAAGCCCGTGACGTCCCAGCCATGGTCCTCGGAGCCGGAGAGCTCGCTCGCGCCCGAATCCGCGGCAGTCAGAGCAAACATATCCTTGAAAGTTCCCTTGGCCGCCTGGGCAAAGGCCGCGACAATATTCGTGTCCATGATTTCCCCCGCGCGTTAACAATAGTCGCTAGCCGCTCCCGCCACAAGGCCTATTCTTCCCGTTGTAGGAAGCGAGCCTTCCGGGGTCCTCATCATCGGATAAATGAAGTGGCGTGTGGTGCATAGAGTCCTTCGAGCGCTGCGACCTCTTCGAGGCTCAGGGAGACCGCCAAGCTTGCAACGGAGTCCTCAAGCTGCTCCATCTTGGTTACGCCGACGATCGGAGAGACCACTGGTTCCTTTTGGAGTAGCCATGCCAACGCTATCTGTGTTCGGGAGATTCCCCGTTCATTGGCAATCTTGGCGACCTTCTCGATGATCGCTCGATCGATGTCCGTTGTCGCATTGTACTTGGCCTTGGCCGCAAGGTCCGTTTCCATCCGACGTGTGGTCTCGGACCAATCCCGGCAGAGTCGGCCCGAAGCCAGGGGACTGTAGGGGGTCACCGCAATACCCTCGGCTTGGCAGAAAGGCAGCATTTCCCGTTCCTCTTCCCTTTGTATGAGGTTGTAGTGGTTTTGCATGGCGATGAATCTAGTCCAGCCTTGTTTCTCGGCCACGTACAGGGCCTTTTGAAACTGCCAAGCAGACATGGATGAGGCGCCGATGTACCTGACCTTGCCCGCCTTCTTGATGTCGTGGAGAGCTTCCATAGTCTCCTCGATAGGTGTACAGGGGTCCCATCGGTGGATGAGGTAAAGGTCGACGTAATCGGTGCCGAGCCGTCTGAGACTATCGTCGATTTCGCGAAATATGGACTTGCGGGATAGGCCCTTGGCGTTCGGCACTTGGTGCATAGGGCCATTGACTTTCGTGGCGAGCACGACTTCGTCCCTGCGGGCGAAGTCCCGTAGTGCCCGTCCCAGGATTTCCTCGCTGGCGCCCGATGCGTAGACATTGGCCGTATCGAAGAAATTTATACCGAGATCCACGGCCTTCCTTACGATAGCGCGGCTTTCCTCTTCGTCGATACCCCACTGCGCACCGGCCTTCCCCGAGCCGACAAAGCTCATGCACCCCAGACAGAGACGAGAAACATCGAGGCCAGATCGGCCAAGCTTTACGTAATCCATCACTAACTCCTTTCCTTAGCCTGATACCACCCGCCAAGCCTCAAATCACGGCGAAGTTTTTCCACCGGTTGCCTCGGAATCGAACGAAAAAGACGAGGGCTCGGAAACTCCAGTCCAGGCCCATGGCGAGCCACACGCCGACGACCCCCATCCCTAGCCTGACGCCTAACAAATACGCGAAGGCGATCCGGAAGCCGAACATGGACGTGATGGCGATAAGCATCGTGAACCGGACGTCACCAGCGGCCCGTAGGGCATTGGACAGCGTGAAGGACAGGGGCCAGAGCGCGATTGCCAAGACATTGTGGATGGTCACGAGGAGGAAGGTCAGCCTGGCCGTCTCGGGAGAAATCGCGTAAAGTTTCAGGAGCAGAGGAAGGATAAGGATCTCGGCCACAGCGGCTACCGCCGTGACGGCGTAAGTCCGCTTGATCAGCCGCTTGGTATAGGCGATCGCTTGTTCGTAATCGCCTGCTCCAACACACTGCCCGACGACTGTCACGATGGCGAGGTTCATCGCTGAGGCATAGGTGATGGCAGCCATGACAAGAGTCTGGGTAATACCGTTCGCAGCGATTTGCGAGGTTCCGAACAAGGCGACCATGCTGATCACGAGGATACGGCCCAACTGGTACAAACCGTTTTCTATGCCGCTCGGAACAGCGATCCTGAGAATGCGCGCTACCATGGGACGGTCCCAGGCGAAGAAGCTCTTGGGCCGGACGAAGACCTCATTCTTCCGATCGCAGACCAGTACAAGCATTAGGACGGCCCCCGCTCCTCGGGCGGCGACCGAGGCCCAGGCGACGCCTTCGACACCAGCGTGGAGACGGAAGATCGCGAGCGCGATGCCGACGACGCTTAGGGCATTCATGAAGACGGAGACGAACATCGGCACTCGAGACTTGCCCATCGAACGGAAAATAGCGGCGCCGGAGTTGTAGGCCGCCATGAACGGGTACGAGAGAGCGGAAATCAGGAAGTAGCGTTTGGCATCTGTCATGACCTCAAAATCCACCGAGCCGAAGAGGAGCTTCAGAACGGGAGCGTTGAAGAGCGCCACGAGGAGAAGGACCGCGAGGGAGATCGCAAAAGTAATCGCGACCAACTGACTCGCTCCCTTTCTGGCGCCTTCAGAGTCTTTTTTCCCGAGATACTGCGAAACCACAACCGCACCCCCGGTATCCAGGGCCGCGAAAAGATTGAACAGGAGGACATTGATCATATCGACCATAGAGACTGCCGATATGGCCGCCTCGCCGGCGTGCGACAACAGCAGCGTCGCCACGATGCCCACCGTCATAAGGAGGATCTGGTCGAGGAACAGCGGCAGAACCAACTTTCGGAGAGCCTGCCTTGAGAATAGTTCAGACGACAACGGAGGTATCCTCATGGGTATCAGGCGGGGTTCGAGACTGGCGCCTGACGAAGGATCTTGATGTCCTGGGAAGGCGGAGTCTCGAATAGTCGCCGATACTCTCGGCTAAATTGCGATGGACTCTCGTAGCCAACCTGATAGGCTGCCTGCGCGGCGTCGAAGTGGTCGGCGAGCATCAGCCTGCGCGCCTCTTGGAGCCTCAGCCATTTCTGGTACTGCAGGGGGCTCATGGCGGTGAGCTGTCGAAAATGCTTGTGGAAGGCCGTCGTGCTCATCTGGCTGTAGGAAGCCAGATCATCGACCCGTAATGGCTGATTATAGTTTTTCTTGAGCCACTCGATGGCTAGGCCGATCTGGGCGCTCGGAGTGCCAGAAGAAGCCACTAGCCTCAGCGGCGCACCCATCTCGCCGGTCAGTAGACGAAAAAAAATCTCCTTCTTGATCAACGGGGCCAATATGGGGATGCTCTCAGGTTCGTTCTGGAGGTCGATCAGACGGAGAAAGGCTTGGATGAGCGGCAGCGAATGCTTACAGACGAGAAGCGATTTTGTGACCTTCGGTCGCGCTGGAGGCAAATCGCCACAGACAATCAGCTCGGACAGAATCCGAAGGTCCAGCATCAGAGTCAGGGACAAATAGGGCCTCTCCGGGCTGGCCTCGAGGATTTGGGCGACGACGGGCACGTCCATCGAAGCGAGGAGGTAGTGGCTCTCGTCATAGAGGAAGGCCTCAGACCCCATGACGACCCGCTTGGATCCTTGAGCGATCAGGCATACAGCCGACTCTCGCGTATACCGGTGGGGCTCATTGCGGCGCTCTTCTCTGTAGAGGTCGAGACCGGAAATCGCCGTCGCCAAATGGGACGTGTGCTTGGTCCACTGATCCACACGGGATTTGAGTCCTTCTAGGGCTAACGAGAGTTCGCTCGCCTTGGTTTCCATGATTTCCCTCACTCAAGCCAAATCTTAGTGAAAGATGTCGCTTGGTGTCATCCTTTTGGGCTCAGATCGGGACGATTAGGCAAGAAATCAGAAAAAACCGTCAAGAACACGAAATTCTGAGTCCGACAGGCTCCTAGGATCGCGCGATCACGAGGCGGACCATAGCGCCGCCGCGATTCTCGAAGTGGATCTCCCCTATCGCCTGCGAAGCCAGCGAGGTCATCAGGACATGACCGAACTTCTTTCCTCCGCCTTCGGGAAAGCCTGGCGGGAAGCCCGGTCCGGAATCGGATATCTCCAGGACCACGCAGATGTCCTCGACCGAAAGGCTGATTGTGACCCTGAGCTTCCCCTGCTCGTCCCTGCCGTACTTGAGGGCATTCAGTAACGCCTCGGTTATGATGAGGCCGCAGGGCACGGCCTGATCGATCCCGATATGCACCTGATTCAATCGGAGGAAAAGCTCGCGGAACTCGCTGTCGGGCTGGACGATGCTCTTCGCGATCCTCTCCACGTATTCCGAAAAGTCCAGAGCCGAGAAGTCGCTGCTCTCGTAGAGCATCTCGTGCACCATCGCCATGCTCCTGACCCGCTCAGTCACGTCCGAGAAGCAAGACCTGCAAGCCTCACCCTCGCGGGTACCTGCTTGTAGGCTGAGCAGGGAGACAATCACCTGGAGGTTGTTCTTGACGCGATGGTGAATCTCCTGCAGAAGGAGGTCCTTATCCCTACTAACGCCCTCGGCCTGCTCACGTGCCTTCTCCGCCGTCTCCTTGGCCGTGCGGAGGGCCTCGTTCTTCTCGATCATTATTCGCGAGGTTATGTCGAGAGATCGCTCTAATATCTCGCGGTCGGAATCCCAGCCCTCGTATGCCTCGTCGATGGCGGCTACGAAAGAATCGAGGCTGGGGATGGTCGGGACGTTCCCGCCGAAGGCCCGGTTCAACTGCCTTACGAGGAGCTTGTGCATCCCTTTATTCCTCCGAGAGGACCGTGATCGTCATCGTCTGATTGTGAAGCTCACATGGCGCGAGGGGCATGAAGGGAGCCAGTTCTCCGTAGGAGTAGTAGCCCGCGATCACGGCGTTTGGGCCGATGATTTCCCTGACCGCCTCGACCTCCTCCTCGATGCGCTGCTTGAGCACGAGCTTGCGCCCGACGCAGCTTACGAGAATAGCGAGCTCCGGCTCGCTACCGCCCATCACGTGGACACTGTCTCTCGCCGCGTGGCAGGCGCCTTCGATGAGCCGTTCGAAGTTTGCCTTCATGAAGCGCACGTAGGTCCCCTCTGGCATATCTCCCGCGAAGGTCAGGCTGCCTTCGTCCTCGTTCACTGCGAGGATAGTCCTCACGACCGGCCGCGACAGCTGTGGGGAGCGCAGGCTAAGAGGGAAGAACAGTCCAGTCACCGGGAGTCCTGCGGCGTGATCTCCGAGGTAGGTCTTATACAAGTCGAGGGCGGGCTTGTCGTCTAGCTCGAAGAGCACGTTGCCCCTCGATCGCGTGATTCGCCACTCCACGCCGAAGGGGTCCCAGCCGCCGACCGAGCCGTAGCCTATCCTGATGCCCGATCCGTAAATGCCGATGGCGCAAACCGATCCGGGTTCAGCCTCAGCGTCGAGCAGTGTCAGTGTAGTCTTGAAGTCGGGGCCGTCCGCGGCGAGGCCTCCGGTGATACCCACGCCCGCCGGCATCGCCTCGTACAGGCCCCTTGCGAGCTCGCTGCCGTTCACGGCGAGGCCGTCTGAGAGAACGAATACATGGATGAGGTCGACCCCGAAGAGTTCGCGGGCCAGGGTCTCGCCGACCGCCCGGCTCTCCTCTACACGCTGGACTGGAGCATGCGCGCTCCGGACTGTCGCCGACTTAAAGTCTATGGCCGTAGCTACAACTTGGCCGTCCGTGACTGCCGTGCCCAGTATCTCTCCTGCCGTCGAGCAGCCGAGGATCCGAGCACAGGGATAGGCCGCCCTGAGTTCAGAATACCTTCCCGCAAGGTGGTTACGCGCGCCGAAAGCGAGTACAAGTTTGGCGCTTACGAGGGAGCGCGGACCGAAATCGGGAACCCAGCTTTCTTTGGTCGTCCATCGGCTTTGCTCGATCTTCAAGGTCGTACCTCCATAATCCTTGCTTGCCTTGCGGGTCTACCCTTGGTGAGGGATTGGAGTTCTTGAAGCATTTTAACATAGATAAGGCCATGAGGATACGGAAGCGACGAAGACGAGTCAAAGGGGAAGCAGGAGCAGGAAGTTTATCCTTGCCGGGAGCATGACAGTGATGACAGGCTCGCCAGAATCGCCAGGACCACAGACGACGATTAGGTCGACGATGATTCCGTCGGAAGGAGCACCGGCGTGTGTGTTGACGTTGATGCGCTCGAAGGTAGGTGGCCACTGGGGTCTATTTACATTGCCAATCTATTGCCAAAAATTGCATTTAATATATTACCACATGAAAATACACAGATAGTCACGGCACGAGCCCAAGAAATCGGCGAGATACTCAATCGGATCACGTGGCAACTGAATATGCTGGCAATTCGGCCCGACATAGTTTCAGCAAACGCGAAAGTCTATGAGCCCGCGATTGCGTATTGGCACGGGAAGCTGTCTGATGACGTGAGCCAGGCCACGTTCGTCACGCTGGCAGGCGTAAGCTACAAAAAGAGGCGGTCATGAAACTCAACGTGACCGATGCCGATAAAAGCGGTTACCATGGGCTCGACGCCTTGGGGAAACACATGCTCGCCTCCGAGTCTGGCGACGGAGAATGGCAGAGTGCCGCAGGTGTGTCGATGATTACCTACTACGCGAGGGTCCCCAATTCTCCTGGTTGGGTTCTTGGAATTAGCATGGAATCGGCCGAAATCGACGAAATGGTCGGCGCGATGCTGCAAGTGCTTTTGTTCATCTTCATCGGGGGGCTCGTCATTGTGGGCCGACGTAGACGTCACCTACGCAGTGTTCATCCCGACAGCCCTCGCCGCCTCACGAGACCGGGGCCGGTGAGCCTCTTCGCCATCGCGAAAATAGCCGACATCAGCAAGGCGGCCGTGGCCTTCTCATGGCTCGCCAAGGAGAGGCGGGTCAAGAATCTAGCGGGCAAGGGAGCCTAGAGGCGCAGCGCTCCCCCTCCCCTACTTCCCGTCCTTCATGTACTTCTCAATGAAGCCCAACTTGAGATCCCGGAGCGCGGAGGATATCGAGACTTTGTACACGTGCGGATTCAGGAGGCGTAAGTAGGTCGAATCGAAGCGCGCGAAACGCTCTCGCAGGCCCGAGCGGATGCCCGCGAGCTCAGGCTGCGAAAAAGCGATCTTGCCGCCCACCATCACCTTAGAGAGCATGGGACGCGCCTGGGCCGGGCGGATGCGGAGCTGCCTCCAGTCTGCAGAAGGATGGTGAAGGAAGAGCTCCTCTCGTGCCTGGGGTGTCTCGCCTTCGAGGGCGAGAAGGTCGTCGATGGCCATGCCCTTGTCGTCGTAGAGCCTCCACACCTGCTTTACGCCGGGGTTCGTGGACTTTTCGGGATTGTCGGAGAATTTCATCGTCGGCTCGAGCTGACCGTCTCGCTCGACGGCGGCGAGCTTGTAAACGCCCGTGAAAGAGGCATCGGGCGCGCCGGTGACCAACTTGGTTCCGACGCCCCAGGAATCGACAGGGGCCTTCTCGGCGACGAGGCGCTCGATGATCTCTTCGTCGAGCTCATTGGAGACGACGATGAAGGCGTCCTGGAGTCCGGCGGCGTCGAGCTCGCGGCGCACCTCGCGCGAAAGGTAGTCGATGTCGCCCGAGTCGAGGCGCACGCCGAAGCGCTTGCCCTTGGCCGCGAGGAGCTTGCCCGACTCGATGGCGTGCTTGATGCCGGAGTCGAGGGTATCGTAGGTGTCGATGAGGTACGCGGTCTTGTCGGGATAGATGTTCGCGTAGGCGTCGAAGGCCTCGCGCTCCTCGGGGAAGGACATGATCCAGGAGTGCGCCATAGTGCCCGAGACGGGGATGCCGTAGAGCTTCCCCGCCATGGTGTTGGAGGTGGAGGCCGCGCCGCCTATGAATGAGGCGCGCGAGGCGGAAAGCGCTCCGTCGGGCCCTTGAGCGCGCCTTAATCCGAACTCCATGATGTTGCCGTAATTCGAGGCGCGCCAGACGCGAGCGGTCTTGGTGGCTACGAGACTGCCGAAGTTGAGCCGGTTGAGAACGAGTCCCTCGACTATCTGCGCCTCGATGAGGCCGGCATGGATGCGCGCGAGGGGGGCCTGGGGAAAGACGATCTCGCCCTCCGCAATCGACCAGACGTCCCCGCGGAAGCGGAAGTCCGCGAGGTAGTCGAGGAATCCGCGCTCGAACATATCGAGGGACTCAAGGTAGGCGATATCGGACTGGGAGAAGTGGAAGACCTCGAGATCGTGAAGGAGGGTCTCAAGCCCGGCGAAGACCGAGTAGCCGCCCGAGTAGGGATTGCGACGGAAGAAGACATCGAACACCGCGCGGCCGTTGTGCCCGAGCTTCCAATAGCCTTGGGCCATGGTGAGCTCGTAGAAGTCGGTGAAGAGGGCACTGGCCACATTGCCGAATTCGGCCTGATCGGGATCGATCGATGCACTGGGCGATAGCCCAAGCGAAGCGTTATGCGAGCTCACAATAAAACCTCCGATTTGATCAGCGAGGCGCCAGAGCGGCGCATGGTATCGAGGGCGCGAGCAGCGCCACCCGGGGGAACGTCAACGCCGCGCACCGCGTCCTCTACTACGAAGACCTCGTAGCCGAAGCGCAAAGCGTCGAGAACCGTATAGAGCACACAGAAATCGGTCGCGAGGCCCACGACGTAGAGCTCGCGGACTGCGAGGGAGCGTAGCGCTCCGTCGAGGCCGGTGCTCGTCGTCCTGTCGTTCTCGAAGAAACAGGAGTACGAGTCCAAGCCAAGCCTGAAGCCCTTGCGCAGGATGATCGAAGCCCGATTGGTCTCGAGGAGAGGGTGGAAATCGGCCCCCATACTACCCTGGATGCAATGCTCGGGCCAGAGGACCTGCGCAATATCTCCCGCTTCGACTGTGTCGTAAGGCTCCTGGCCGGGCCAGGAGGAAGCGAAGGAGACGTGGCCGGTGGGGTGCCAGTCCTGGGAAAGGACGACGCGCTCGAAGCGCGAGGATAGCGCGTTGACGATGCCTATGATGCCGCTCCCGCCGAAGACCGCGAGGGCGCCGCCTTCGCAGAAATCGCTCTGCACGTCGACGACGAGTAATGCGCTGTGCGCTTTGTCCATGTGTCGATAATAGCGCTATTTATAGGATCGCGGGAAGCATGCTATAGTCTTAGATTAGTGATGCCCATGCTCCTCGTCTCGCCCGAGTTACGTTTGGCCGCCTGTGAGTACCGCTGGCTCCTCGACCGTGGCTACGCTGAATCAAGCGCCCTGAAACTTGTTGGAGACAAGCATCAGTTGCCCCGCGACGAACGCATGATCCTCTTCCGCGGCGTTGCCACGAGCGTCGACTCGTCCGCGAGGGCCGCCCTCGTCCTGCCGCGCACAGGCGATGCCCTTACGGGCGCCCATATCTACGCCGACGGCTATAATCAGGCACTGACAGTCATGTTCTATCTGCTTGGAAGGCCGCTCTTCGTAGGCACCGACGGCCTCACGCGGGACTCGGGCGGCTCGCACGGACATATCGCCAACGAGGCGCTCTTCGAGCGCGCGGCAGGGATCCTCGTCGAGGAGGTCTCCAAGCGGAGGCCTGCGGCCGTCGATCTCTACCTCGACGAGCCCGTAAGCGGTAGCGCGGCACATGCGGCGCTTTTCCGCAAGCTCTTCATGATGGCCGGCATTGAAACGGAAGTCAGGCTCGAGAAGAGCGCGGACGCTCCGCTCAAGGCGCTAGTCGGCGCAAGGGAAGCGAGCGGGGAGCGCATCGTCATCGCGACGAGCGACTCGGGGATAGTGAAGACCTTCGTCGGGAGTGCCGTCGATCGGACAACGCGTACGCTCGGCGTCTTTGACGCGGCGAGGGCGGCAATAGAGCTCGCCTTCGGTCCGATAGAGCTTCTCGACCTAAGACTATTACTCGACGGCGAAACTGGCCTTGTAGCGCAGGCTGAGCTCTAGGGCCTTAGTCGTCTGGTCCTCGATTCTGGGTGCAAGCTCGATGCCGGTCTTAGGCAAGGAAGCCCCGAGCAGGATGTACCTCCCTTGACCGAAGGGCAAGCCCAAGCTCGCTCCCCCTTGCGCGACTACGGGCGAAGCGGGAAGCCCATTATTGAACAGCTTAAGCGAAAGCTCGAGGCCAAAGTAGGGCAGATTCCCTCGCCCCCTAAGCTCCGTGGCGAAGGCTAAGTCGAGGCCTTCGATGCCAGTCGACCAGCGCAGCTTCGATGAAACTCTCGCCGATTCGGAGCCTCGATCGTCCCCTACCCACCGCTTAATTGTGCACGACCAAATGCCCTCCGGCTCGCCCTCGGCCAGCCTTCGCGCGGCAAAGGCCGTCTCGAATACGCGGCCCGAATCAAGGACGAGGGGAAAAGAGAGAGCGGCCGATCCCTCCTCTCCCCATAGCGGCGCATAGCGCGAGCCCTGTCCTTCTGCCTCGGCGGCGAGCGATACAGAGAGACAGGAAGGGCCGATCAGCTCGAGGCGGGCATCGGCACAGGCGCCGAGGAGCTTATTCGTTCGCTCGCCGAAAAGAACGCGGAAACGTGGATCGGCAATCCCGGCCCGCAGAGCGAGCTCCAGCGGCCCCGAGCGCTCGCGCGACTCGAGCCGGAACGCGACAGCCTCGCCTGCTAGACGGCCCCAACTGAAGGCAGCGGCCGCGAGGGAGGAGGAGTGTATTCCCTGCCGCCTAATGATTAAAGCGGCGTCGAAGAGAGGAGAACCGCCCTCAGATGCGTCGAGCTGGGGCGAGGAGGCGGGGTCCGGCCGCCAGCCCTCGCCGGGCTCACGATCTTTCGCGAAGCTCACGGCGCCAATGAGCTCAGCCTTCGCCCCGAAGGCCTCTAGCTTGAGCGAGCAGCCGCCCGAGCCCGCTCCGAGGCTTCGGGTGGCAGAAGGGCGCGAGGAAAAGACGACGGGGCCCTTACCTTCGCCCAGGGCAAAAAAGGAAAGCGGCCCCGCGTCGAGCCCAAGGGCGACTCTGCGCGAGCTTAGGGAACTATCGATCTCGATTATGGGACTACGTGAAAGGGAAGCGCAGGATACGGGATCGAGAAGGAAGCGGAGGCTTCCCGAAGGAGATCCTGGTCCTGCAGCGAGACGGAGGCTCGGATTCGTGGGGGAAACGAGTTCGAGGCAAGCGGAGTAATTCGAGTACCCGTTCTGCGCGTCGAGCCCCAGCATGATTTGAGAAGCACCGCGGACAAATGCTAAGCGCATGGAAAGCTCGTCGGAACTAAGGCCGGACGAGAGAGCGGCGCGAAGAGGAGAGGCGATGATTAGGCAAGAGGAGAGGAGGAGAGCCGCCGTGAGGAGGCATCGCGCGAAGATGAAAGACATACAGCCCTAACGCGCTCGCGATCGATTCCCGATTGAAGTTCGGAGGCAAAAACCATAGGATATCGACCCATCATGAACCAAGACCGCGTAAGGGAAATACTCCTCGACCTCGAGGAGCCCAAGACCGAGTTCTCCCTCATCTTCTCAGGCAAGGAGAGCAGTCTCGTCAACGGCCTCTACAAGCCCCAGAGCCGCGAGATCATCATACACAACCGCAACTTCGACTCGGAGGGCCAGCTCCTCTACACAGCCATTCACGAGTACGCACACCACCTCCACTGCGAGCGAAAGGGCGGCGTGTCCTCGGGCAGGGCGCATACGAACGAGTTCTGGCTCATCTTCCACGAGCTCCTCGTGAAGGCCGAGTCCAAGGGTTACTACCGCAACCTCTTCGACGAGGAGCCCGAGTTCGTCGAGCTCACCGCCAAGATTCGCGGCTCCTGCATGGCGGAGAACGGCAAGCTCATGCTCGAGTTCGGGGCTCTCATGATCCAGGCCCAGGCCCTGTGTAAAAAGTATAAGGCCCGCTTCGAGGACTACGTCGACAGGGCACTAGGCATGCCCCGAACGACCGCGAACAGCGCGATGCGGGCCGCGGCCTACCAGGTCGACCCCGAAGTCGGCTGGGACGGCATGAAGATGGCCGCGGGCATCCGCGATCCGCAAGTCCGAAGCGAGGCACTCGAGGCTCTGCGCTCAGGCTCGAGCCCGGCCGCGGTCAAGGCACGCTTCGCGCCGAACAAGCCCCCCGAGAGGACCGCGGAGCGCCTCGCGAAGGAGAAGGAAAGGCTCCAGCGCACGATCAAGAACCTGCGCGAGCGCCTGGGCGAGGTCGAGAAGGCGCTGGCCGAACTTGATGGCTCAAGTTGATCGCTTATGGACGGCCCCTTATTTTATCGACAATAGCAAGAAGGACATATCGTCCTGCTGAGGCGTCGTAGCAGAGACCACGGTCGTGTCGCTAGCCATAGTAGGGCTTCCATCCGTCGGGACCGCGGCTGCTGCCGTGACACCGCGGTGCGCGTCGAGCGCTTTGGGAATGGCGTCGCGGAGACTTTCGCCCTTTTCTATGGCTGTAAGGACCGCCTCGATGAGATGGCGTTCGCCGAACTCGCGTCCGGTAGAGTCTTCCTGCTCGATAAGGCCGTCGGTGTAGAGGAAGAGCTTATCGCCAGGCTTGAGCCTAAAGTGGGCGATATCGGGCTCGAGTTCCGCCTCGACTCCCACGGGCAGGTTGCCGCGCGGCCCTCTCAGCAAGCGCGGCCTTCCCCCGCGGAAGAGAGTGGCGTGGGAGTGCCCCATGTCCGCGTAGGCGAGGCGCTGCCCCGCGGGATCGTAGATGAGGAAGACTCCGGTCAAGTACTTCTCCATATGGAAGGTCGTTACGATGGAATCGTTGATGCCGACGACGAGGTCGGAGAGACCCCTCTGGTAGTCGAACATCGTGAGCATCCCCCAGACCATCGACACTATGATCGAAGCCGCGACACCCTTCCCCGATACGTCACATAACGCGAGGAAAAGCTGGCCGCCGGGGAGCTCCTTCACGAAGTAGAAATCGCCGCCAACGCCCTTGGCCGGGCGAGACCAAGCCTCGATCCCATAATGCTCCGAGGCTTCCCCCCTGCCTCCCGAAGAGGCGCCTAGGAGACGCTCCTGGAGCCTGCCGGCGAGCTCTATGTCGTCCTGCGTCATCCGGGAGAGGTAGTTGGCGAGGTCCTGCGACGCGAGAATGCCGAGAAAGGCGCCGCCTGGGCCCGAGAGGATGCAATACTCGTCACCGTCCGCGAGCAGGCTCCCGGCCACAGCGAAAAGGTCCGCATGTGCGTCGAAAACGGGAACCTCCAGAGCGAGCTCGGAGACGCGACTTCTCCCGAGAACCTCGCGGCCGAAGCTCTTGCCGAGCAGGCCAAAGAGCTTTTCCCTGACGACGATGCCGAGGGTCTTCCCCTCGACATCGATGATGGCGACGACGGGTAGCTCCGGGCGGTGTCCCAGCTCATCGGCTAGATCCAGGACATGTGCGTCCGCCCTTGCGTAGCAAAAATACTTCGCCGCGTGGAGTGCCGACGAGCTGTACATTCGGCCGCGCGGAACCTCGAGTATTACGCCGCCGTTCTCGGCGGTCTTTTCCTCGTCGTTTGAAACGACGGAAGAAGCATCAAGTACCGAACTCATAGTGTCTGCATTCTCGGACCGTCTTGTTAGCCTTTCGTTAGGCTTCAGTGAGTTATCGACGTTTCGCGCCCTCGGTGCTTGCCCGTGCAAGCCCTTTTTCGTTACACAGAGCCCATGGAATGGATTATGTCGGCTCCCGACTCGGGCGGTTTCGAGAATGTCGTGCTCAAAGGCGATTGCGACCTCTACGCGGCCCCCGCATTCGCGAAAGCCATGCAGTCCCGCATAAGTGCGGGGGCAAAGAAGCTCCGCCTCGACCTCACCGAAGTGGGCTACCTCGACTCGACGGGCGTAGGCGCCATCATCAGGATACTCCAAGAGGCCAAGCGCTCCGGCTGCGAGATCCGCTTCCGCGGTATCGAGGGCTCGCCGCGCAAAGTGCTCAAGATGTCGAACATCCTCGCTATCATGAAAGAGGACGGGCAGGCATGAAAGGGCTCATTGTCAGGCAGCTTATAGTCGACGAGCGCAACGAGCTTTTCGATGCCCAAGGCATGCGTTATGCGGAATTTCCGAGCGATTTCTCGAGAATCCGCGAGTTCACCGCGCAAATCCTCGCCGATTGCCCACCCAGCTTTATGGAGGGAAACCTTCTCGAGCAGCAGCTATCGGAGATCATTAAGAACGGGATCAAGCACGGCAATCGCAACAATCCCGAAAAGCTCCTACGCGTCTGGTACGACCTGCGCAAGAGGGCGCGCTTCATCGTCGAGGACGAGGGCGAGGGCTTTTCCGAGCTCGAGGATTGGAACGAGTTCTTCCGCCGCAGGCAGACGGCCCTCTTCAAGGGGGACTTCGACACATTCCTCTCGCTCGCGAGCTACCGAGGCCCCCGGAGCGACGAGACGGACGGGGGCAACAGCCTCATCGCGGCCCTCGAGTATTGGAACGGCGGCATGATCTTCAATGAAAAGAAGAACAAAGTGGGCGTCGTCCGCTGGTACACGCAGGGCTCGTCGACGGTTCGATAGTAAGGCGAATTCGCACAGCTGCCTCTTTACGCTGTCCCATGCTATCATGACGGCGTGATTAGCTTCAGCCTCGTCGACATTATCGTCATATGTGCGATCCTGGCCTTCGGGATCTCGGCTTTTCTTTTCTCGCGCTCGGGCAACGACCTCGCCCCGAGCAACCCGAAGGCTCTGCTCGCGGCCCGGGGAGAAGCGGGCAACGGCCGGCCGCGAAAGAGGCTCGCGGTCTGTGCCGGCGACTCGATCACGCGAGGCACAGTCAGCGTCGACTACGTGACGGCCCTCGTCTCGCGCCTGCCCGACTGGGAGCTCTCGAACGCGGGCGTCAACGGCGAGCTCGCCTATAACCTCGCCGAGCGCGTCGGCGACATCGTCGCGCTCAAGCCGGACGCGGTGACGATACTCATCGGGACGAACGACGTGCTCGCCACTTTCGGCTTCAGGAACGCCCTCGGCTACATGGCGGCCAAACGCCTGCCTGAGCGGCCTTCGACGCTCTTCTATCGGGAGAACCTGACGGCGATCGTGCGCACGCTCAAGCGCGAGACCGGCGCTCGGATAGCCCTCTTCTCCCTACCGCCCATTGGCGAGGACCCCGGCCATTACGCCTACATACGGACCGAGGACTACTCGCGCATTGTCCGGGAGATCTCTTGCGAAGAGGATGTCGCCTACCTTCCCCTCCACGAGAGGCTCTGCGCCTACCTCGAGACCATGCCGCCCTTCGATCGGGAGCGGCAGCTTCGCTTCAAGGCCTTCGGCAGGGCACAGCTCCGCGCCGGCCGCATGCAGCGCTACCTGGGCAAGAGCCTCGACGAGATATCGGCGGCGAATCGCTTCCACATCCTCGTCGACGGCATTCACCTCAATTCCCCCGGGGCGGCCATAGCCGCCGAGCTTGCCGGAGAATTCCTGCGGGGCTAATAAACTAGAAGAAACCTAACCTCAATATTTCACTCGCCGAGGACAAAGGGCGGAGCACATAAAAAGCCCAAGGCCCTCCGAGGAAAGTCGGGCCTTGGGTCTTTTTCTATGCTCCGCCCCAGTTCGACGGCCAGCAACTCGCACAAGGGTCAGGCCAGGCAGGCCATTTCTCGACAACAGCATCCTGGAGCCGCTAATAGTCTTCCTTCAGCAACTCTTCCAGGTGATGCAGGCCTAACTCCCCAGGCCGCCCTTGTAGGGCCGTGGAGAGCAAAAATGACTCCACGCAGCAAACGTGTGAATCTGGCGATACAGGGCATACGAACAAACGCGTCTTATACTAATGCTGCTAAAGCGCGACGTTCCTCGGAGGTCCAGGGGTTTTTTATGTCCACGAGGCTTGTAAAGGCTGCGTGGGGTAGGCAATAGAGGACGGCATTGACAGGGCCATCCAGGCTCCCGGTATGATGACAACCGTGGAGCAATTCGAAGCCCGAATCATCGACAACAGGTCTGTCGCCCAATCCTGGCGAGAGCTTGTCCTCTCTTGGGACAAGGGAGCAGGGGTCCCCGTGCCGGGGCAGTTCCTCACCCTTCGCGTCTCGCCCTACTCCGACCCGCTGCTGCGCAGGCCTTTCGCTTTCTCGGGATTCGCGCCTCATGGAGCAGGCGCGTTGCACGACACATCGACGGTCTCCGTCATTTACCAGATCCGAGGAGGTGGCACTCGCCTCCTCTCCGAACTCGCGCCGGGTGGATCGGTTGACGCGATAGGCCCTCTAGGAAGAGGCTTCCCCCAGCCCGAGGAGGACGAGGAAAGCGTCCTCGCGGGAGGCGGCATAGGGCTCGGTCCCTTGCTCTATCTCACGCGAGCCCTGGAGGCCGCGGGCAGGAAGAGCGTATTCGTCCTCGGTGTACGCAACGCCGGTCTTCTTCCCTCGATCGAGCTGCCTGAAGGAGCGATCGTCTGCACAGACGACGGTTCCTCGGGATTCAAGGGCACTCCCGTCGACTGGATTTCGCATAACGTATCGGGGCGGGTCCACATCTACGGCTGTGGCCCCGCCTCCATGTTGGCAGGCCTCTCGCACCTCGCGGCGGAGAAGGGCTGGGAAGCGAACCTCTCCGCCGAGCAGTGGATGGCCTGCGGAGTCGGCGCATGCATGGGATGCGCGTTACCGAGGCCCAACGGCGCAGGCTATTTGCGCGCCTGCGCGGACGGCCCCGTGTTCGACTCGAGGGAAATAGATTGGGGGGCCGCGAAGTGAAACCGGACCTGAGCGTCCGCATAGGATGCCTCATATTGGCCAATCCGGTAGGCCTCGCCTCCGGCACCTTCGGCTATGGCTCGGAATACGAAAGCCTCGTCGACGTCGACGCGATAGGCGCGCTCTACACGAAGGCGGTAACCATCGAGGCTCGGCCCGGCAACAGGAGCCCGCGCATCGTCGAGACGCCCTCGGGCATGCTCAATTCGATAGGACTCGCGAACCCCGGCATCGACGCTTTCATCGCGGACAAGCTACCAGAGCTTCGCAAACGGCGCTGCGCGGTCATAGTCAACGTGGCTGGCTCCACCGAGGCGGAATACCTCGAGGTCATCCTGCGCATCGAGGAAGCAGCCGCGCGCCGCGAGAGCGGCGGCGCGCTTGCGAGCCGAGGCACGGGCGTCGACGGCTACGAGATCAACGTATCTTGCCCGAATGTGCGGCACGGAGGTCTCGCATTCGGCACCGATCCGATACAAATCGAGCGTCTAACGCGTTCCCTACGCGGCGCCACAGAGCGCCCCCTTATCGTGAAGCTCACGCCCAACGTGGCGGACATTGGCTCGATAGCCGCGGCCGCTGAAGCGGGTGGGGCGGACGCGGTCTCCTGCATCAACACCTTAGTCGGTATGGTAATCGATGTGAACAAGTGCCGGACCTCCCTTGCGATGGGCTCGGGCGGGCTCTCCGGCCCGGCGGTGCGGCCGGTCGGGGTCGCCTCTTGTTACAAGGCCAGCCGCGCCGTGAAGATACCGGTCATTGGGCTCGGAGGGATAAGCTGCGCGCAGGACGCGTTGCAATACCTCCTCGCGGGCGCCCGAGCCGTGCAGGTGGGCACAGGGACCTTTGTCGACCCGTCCTGCGCGACCAAGGTCCTCGCGGGCATAGCGGCCTGGATGGAAGAACGGGGCGTCGAACACGTCCAGGACATCGGAGGCCTTCTCCAAGCCTAGAGATGATGGCTGCCCGCCGGCCCACCTCGCCCTGGGCGGGCCTATTTCGTCGCCTTTGCCATCACTTTCGCGTAGTTCGGGTTCCTCTGGAGTATGATATTCAGCGCCCTATCCAAGATCAGCCATTTGGCCTTCTTGTTCGTCTCGATATAGAAATCGCCACGCTCGATGGCATTGAAGACGAGAGCCGCGATCGGGTCGAGGGGGATTCCCGTCGTTATAACATGCTCCGCGCGCTTCAGAATTTCCTTGTACGCATCGCTCGAGTAATACGGGTCATCAGGAGCCTTGAACCGATTAGGGCGATGGCGCTCATAGTTGTAAAGATCGGTCTTCACGTAGCCAGGACAGAAAACGGACATTTGGATCTTCGCGTTCTTCGCCTGCAGGTCGTAATTCGCGCTCTCCGTCAACGCGACGCTGAAATGCTTCGTCGCGAAATAGGCGGGCATGCTTCCCATGGTGACCAATCCCGCAAGAGACGCGACGTTGACGATATGGCAAGGAGAATCCTGCGCGATCATGATCGGGATGACGCGCTTCATCGCGTATATCTGGCTCATATCATTCACGGCGACGATCCATTCCCAATCCCGGACAGGCATGTCGACCACGGATCCGCCTATGGCGACGCCCGCGTTGTTTATGAGCAGATCGATTCGGCCGAAGGCGGACATCGCGGCTTTGACCATCTGATCGACTTCGGACTCCAAGGATACATCAGCGACGCAGATTTCAACGGTGCCGCGGGCATCGAGGATCGCCTTCCGAGTCCTCGCGACGTCATGCTCGTCGATATCGACGAGCATGACTTTCATTCCACGCCTACAGGCCTCTTTAGCGAACTCGGCCCCGAAGCCGTTGCCAGCACCCGTTATTACGGCGACTTTATTTTGAAAGTCTTTCACGACATCCTCCTAATCGCAGTATCTCCCGGAATCGGAGAAAATGGAATACGGAACCCCGTTTAACCCTTTCCTAACAATACTCTCACAAAAGACTCATTCCCCTCCCGTATGGTCGATTTGCGTCCCAAAGAGGGCGCCCCCTCGGACCTCGCCCCTCGGGCGCCCGAAAGGGTAGAACTTTCAGGAGGATAAAGATGAAGAAACTCGTATCCGCCGCCCTCGCGCTCATGGTCGCGACCGGCGCCTTCGCCCAGCTCTCCGGCACCTACACCTGGGGTGGTTCCACGACGGTCGCCCCGATCGCCTACGCTGCGATCGAGCAGTTCCAGAAGGACAATACCGGAGTCAAAATTTCCTACGAGGCCACCGGCTCCGGAGCTGGTCTCACCTCACTCCTCGCTGGCCAGTACACGATGGCAGGATCCTCCGCCGAGATCAGCGCCGACCAGCAGGCCAAGGGCGCCCTTCCCACAGCGATCGCCCTCGACGGTATCTCTATCGTCGTCAACAAGAACGTGAGGCTCTCCAACATCAGCTCGGCTAATCTGGGCAAGGTCTTTGCTGGCCAGATCACCAACTGGAAGGACTTGGGCGGCGCGGACATGAAAATCGTCGTCGTCAACCGCGACGAGTCTTCGGGCACCTATGGCTCCTTCAACGACCTCGTCCTGAAGCCCGCCAAACTTTCCTACACCAAAGACGCCATTGTCGCCAAGGAGAACGGCGAAGTTGCGGCCAAGGTCGCCTCCACCCCAGGCGCCATCGGCTATTGCGGCATTGCCTTTGCCCCCGAAGTAGTCAAGGCCGGCGGTCGCTCGCTCATGGTCAACAGCATCAAGGACACGGTCGCCAACGTCATCTCGAAGAAGTGGCCCCTCTCCCGCTCGCTCTACCTCGTGACCAAGGGCAAGCCTGCCGACGGCTCGGTAGAGAAGGCCTTCATAGATTTCGTCCTCTCCGACAAAGGCCAGGCTATCGTCAAATCGGCCGATTTCATCCCTCTCCCGAAGAACTAAGCTAAAAGCAGAAGACGCGCGGAGGTCGCCGAAAACGATCTCCGCGCCCATTCTTTCCCCGTCCCTATCGTTCCGTAGGAGCCTTACTTGAAGCGAAGGAAATTGTTCGAGAAGGGCGTCGAGTCCCTGCTCTTCGTCTGCGCTTTCATATCCGTGCTTACCGTCGTCTTCATAACGATATTTCTCTTCCAGCGCGGCCTGCCTCTCTTCTCGAAGGTTTCCGTCTGGGAGTTCCTCTTCTCGACGAGATGGGAGCCCACTGCCGCAACGCCGCACTACGGCATACTCTCCTTCATCCTCGGCTCGATCTACGTCACCGGTCTCGCCCTCCTCTTCGCTGTGCCGGTCGGCCTGTCCGTCGGCGTCTACCTCGCGGAGCTGGCCGAGAAGAAGGCGTCGCGAGCGATCCGCTCGGCCGTTGAGCTTCTCGCCGGCATCCCTTCGGTGATCTACGGCCTCTTCGGCATCGCGGTCATATCGGCGGTCACGCGGACGCTCTTTGGCGGCACGGGCTATAGCCTCCTGTCCGCCTCAATTGTGCTCGCCATCATGACGCTTCCGACCATCATCAACGTCACCGAAGTTTCCCTGCGCGCCGTGCCGCATGAGCTTAAGGAAGGGTCGCTCGCCCTCGGCGCTACGCACTGGCAGACCATCATCAGAGTCCTCATCCCGGCGGGAAGATCGGGCATCATAGCCGGGGTCGTGCTCGGGATGGGACGCGCGATAGGCGAAACCATGGCCGTCCTAATGGTCGGCGGCAATGCGCCCATCATGCCCTCAGGTCTCACCGGCAAGGTCCGTACCCTCACAATGAACATCATCACCGACATGAGCTACGCGAAGAACGACCATCTCACGAGCCTCTTCACCACGGGCATCGTCCTCTTCGTCTTCATCCTCGCACTGAACCTCACGGTGCAATTCGCGCTCAAACGCTCGATATCGAGCGTGGAGGGGGGACAAGGTGCCTGAGCAGAGGAAAGCGAAACTTTCTAAGGCGACGATGCGGCGAGAGTCCACGCGGAGGGTGTCACAGGAGAAGGCGGCCTTCGGCGTCATACGCGCCCTCTCCATACTTACAATCGTCATTCTCGGCCTCATCATGGGCTTCATCCTATATAAAGGCTTGCGCTACTCGAACGAGACTCGCAGCACGGTGCTCCCCTACGAAGAGAGCGCGCCCGAGGGCCTCTCGCTCGTCGTGAATAGCCAGGTCGAGCTCAAGAGCGTCGATTTCTCCGTCCTCTACGGCATGTACACCGACGAGTACATCAACTGGTCCAAGATCAGCTCCGACGGCTTCGATCTCCTGCCGATTGCGATTGACGGCAATAAGAGTGAGGGCGTCGGTGCCGCGCGCCTGCTCTTCGGAGAGGCCGCAGTCCCCCAGTGGGGAAGGCTCGTTAAGACCGTGCCCGACGCGGCCACCGCGCTCGCGATGGTCAGCTCCACATCAGGAGCCGCGGCCATCGTGGGCGCCGACGAAGCCGCCGTCGCGATGAAAGGCGATTCGGGGAAGAAGATTCGCGTAGTGCCGTTGAGACGCATCGAACTCGCGTTGAGCGACGACGCAGCCGCTCTCGTCGACAACAAGTCCCTCGAGGACCTCGACGACGCTGCCATAGTCCGCCTCATGGGCGGCTCGGTGAAGAACTGGAAAGAGCTGGGCGGCCCCGACCTCCCGATAAAGCTCGTCTCCCCGCCTGCGGGATCGTCGCTCGCGAGGACGATCGCCGCGGCCGGATACAAGAACGCGGGCCCGGCACCCAAGGCTAACGGAGAGAAGATGGCCGATTATCTCGCAGGCATTCAGGGCGGGAGTGGCGAGGTCGGCTACCTCTTTGGCGCCGAGGCTCAAGCCTCGGGCATCTCAACCTTGACGCGCAAGGGCGTGGAGAGCGGATGGAATCTCACGTGGAACTACCTTGTCGAGGAGCCGAGGCTCTCGGGCAAGGTGGGCGGCATCTCGACTATCATCCTCAACACGCTGTTCATGCTCGTCATCACTATCCTAATCGCCGCCCCAATCGGCGTCGCGGCGGCGGTCTACCTCGTCGAGTACGCGAAGCAGGGCACGCTCGTGAGCATCCTGAGGCTCGGGACGGAGACCCTCGCGGGCATTCCCTCTATTATCTTCGGCCTCTTCGGATACCTCTTCTTCGTCAACATATTGCACTTTGGCTTCGGCCTCCTTTCCGGATGCCTTACCTTGAGCCTAATGATACTGCCGACTATCGTCCGAACTTCAGAGGAAGCACTGAAATCGGTGCCCGGATCGCTCTTGGAAGGATCACTCGCCCTCGGCGCGACCAAGCTCCAGACAATCGTCAAAGTCGCGATACCGGCCGCTGCGAGCGGCATACTCACGGGGCTCATACTCGGCGTAGGTAGAGCGGTAGGCGAGACGGCGGCCCTCATTTTCACGATGGGCTCCGACTATAAGCTCGCCAAGGGGCTCTTCTCGTCAGCTCGCGTGCTCAGCTCGCACGTCTACCTCCTCTTCGCCGAGGGCATATCCTTCGATCGCGCCTTCTCTACGGCGACGGTCCTCATCGTTATAGTCCTTCTCTTCAATTTCGTCGCCAGGCGCCTTATCGAGCGCATGGGAAGCCAGCAATGAAAGGCGAAGCGGCTGACGACGCAGGAATCAAGGGGAAAACAATGGAAACGGCACGACCCAAGTTCGACGTCCAGGACCTCGACCTCTGGTACGCTCAGACCCAGGCGCTCAAGAAGGTAGCCATTCAGGTGTCGCCTAACGCGATCACCGCTCTCATAGGTCCCTCCGGCTGCGGCAAATCGACCTTTCTCAGGGTCCTCGACAGGATGAACGATCTCATCGACGCCGTGAGGATAGAGGGCAAGGTGCTCTACGACGGGGTGGACATATTCTCGCCCGAGGCCGATGTCATCGAGTTGCGTAAGCGGATAGGCATGGTCTTCCAGAAGCCCAATCCCTTTCCCATGAGCATCTACGATAATATAGCCTATGGCCCGCGCGTGCACGGCTTCAAGGCCCGCTCGGGGGCAGAGCGCAGGAAGCTAGATGAGCTTGTCGAGCGCAGCCTCGTGAACGCCGCCCTCTTCGACGAAGTGAAGGACAGGCTCCACAAGTCGGCGATGGGGCTCTCGGGAGGCCAGCAGCAGCGACTATGCATAGCGCGCGTCCTCGCTGTCGAGCCGGACGTCCTACTCATGGATGAGCCTACGAGCGCCCTTGATCCGATATCGACTGCCAAGATCGAGACCCTCCTCGACGAGCTCAAGAAGAGCTATACTATCGTCATTGTCACGCATAACATGCAGCAGGCTGGGCGTGTATCGGATAGCACGGGCTTCTTTCTCCACGGCGAGCTCGTAGAGTTCGCGCCGACAAAGGAGCTGTTCTTCAACCCGAAGGACAAGAGGACGGAGAACTACATCTCGGGTCGGTTTGGTTGATCCTTCCAATCGTCGAGGTTGATCGTACTATGGCTTAGGGTTAAACTATCTATAAGATGAATACCATGGCGGGGCGATTTGGCTCCGCCCGGAGGACTTTATGCAAGCGCGCATCCATTTCCTCGAGGAACTCGCAAGGCTCAACCACGATGTGCTCGCGATGGGTACCAGGGTCGAGGAGAACCTTCGCAAAGCCACCGAAGCCCTCAAGACCCAGAACGTCGATCTGGCGCAGGAAGTCAAGGTTTCGGACGAGCTCATCAACGCCCTCCAGCTCAAGATCGAGGATCAAGCGGCGGTACTAATCGCCACGCAGCAGCCGGTGGCCCGCGACCTCCGAGAGCTCGTGACCGTGCTCAAAGTCACCGACAACCTCGAGCGCGCGGGCGACCATGCGAAGCACGTCGCCAAGGCGGCCATCAAGCTCGCGGGGGAGCCTCCCTTCCGCCAAATTGACAGGCTCTGCAGAATGTCCGATATGGAATGCGAGATGATCCGCGGAGCTGTCGACGCTTTCCTCAACCAAGACGCGGACAAGGCTAGGCTCGTTGCCGCAATGGACGACAAGGTCGACGCAGAGCACAAGCATATGGTCAACGAGATCCTCGAGCTCATGCGCGAGCACCCGGATCAGGTCGAGCGCGCCTCCAAGCTGCTCAACACTTCGGGGTTCCTCGAGCGCCTGGGTGACCACATGACTAACATTTGCGAAGCCGTCGTCTTCATGGTGGAGGGCAGCCACGTGGAGCTGAACGACTAAACATATGTCGAAAGCTTCCATCCTCATTATCGAGGACGATCCGGATATTCGGGAGCTGCTTTCCTTCTCGCTCGCGAAGGAAGGGTGGACCATCACGATGACCCCCGACGGCGAGCAGGGCCTCGCGGCGCTGCCTGTCGCGAATCCCGACTGTGTCGTCCTCGACATCATGCTCCCCGGGATGGACGGCCTCGAGGTTCTGCGTGCGATCAAGTCCGATCCCGGCCGCAAGCGACTTCCGGTCATCATGACCACGGCCAAGGGAGAGGAATCTGACGTGGTGACCGGCCTGGAGCTCGGGGCCGAGGACTATGTCGTTAAGCCCTACAGTCCCAAGGTGCTCGCTGCCCGCATCAGGGCCGCGCTGCGCAGGACGGTAGACCTCGCGAGCCACTCCGCCGGAGCAGAGACGTCTCTCGCGAAGGGCGACATACGGCTCGATTCGGCTCGGCACGAGGTACGGGTCAAGGACCAGAAGGTCGACCTCTCCGCCACCGAGTTCGCCATCCTCGAGTTCCTCCTGCGGAGCCCCGGCTGGGTCTTTTCGCGCAGCCAGATCATCGACGCGGTCAAGGGCAGAGATTATCCAGTCACAGACCGCGCCGTCGACGTCCAGATTCTTTCGCTCAGGCGAAAACTCGGCTCCGGAGGCGAGGACATCGAGACCGTGAGGGGCGTCGGCTATCGCCTCAGGGACTAAAGCTTGAAAAAAAAACCCTCCGGGCGCGCGTTTTTCGGGCACGCCCTATTCGGACGAAGCCTCGCGTTGCTTTCGGCCGCCATCCTCGCGGCGGCCTTGGTGTTCGCCCTCGCGAGCGGCGCCGTGTTAAGTGCCGCCTATGCCAGGGCCAGCGAGAAATCGCTCCAGCGCGCGGTGATTGCCCTCGCGGCAACCTTTCCCACTGACAGCCTCTCGAGCGCGGACGCGGCGCGGCATTTCGCGAAATTGGCGGCAGAGGGCGACTATCGCGTCACACTGATACTGCCTGATGGCACCGTCCTCGCGGACAGCGAGGCCGATCCCCTCGGCATGGAAAACCACAAGGGCCGGCCCGAATTCGCTTCCGCGCTCTCCGGCCAGCCGTCGGTCTCGCGCCGCAAGTCGGCGACTGTCGGCGAGGAGCTCGTCTATGCCGCCGCACCCATCTATACAAAGCGCGGCGATGCCGCACCTACAGGAAAGGAGGGCGACCCCATCGCGGGAGCGCTCAGGCTCGCTCTGCATGTGCCCACCCTCGATCGCGCCCTCGAGAGCTCGCGATGGACCCTTGCCCTCGCTGCCTTGGCCTTCGTCGCCGCAGCTATAGCGTCGGCCTGGGCCTTCAGCCGCATGACGAGCCGCCCGATCGCGGCCTTGGCCCAGGCGGCGCGCTCCTACGGTTCCGGGATCGCGGCGTCGACCGCCGAGGGCGCATCAGCATTGAGCGCGACAGATCCTGAAGAGATGCAGGTTCTCGCATCGACCCTCGACTCGATGGCGGCCGAGATAAACGCGCGCATCGCGGCCGCCGAATCCCAAGGCCGTGAGCTCGAAGCCATACTCGACTCGATGTCCGAGGCGGTGCTCGCCCTCGATTCGAGTCTCGCTGTGCGCATAGTCAATCCTGCGGCGCGCACGCTCTTCGGCCTTGAAGGCAAAGTGACGGGCAGGCTTCTCCTCGAGGCGACACGCTCGAGCGCGCTCCAGGAAGTCGCTGCGTCCTGTCTAGAGTCCGGAGAGAACGAGGAATCGGAGATCAGCCTCTTTTTCCCGTCATCGTCCGAACGCGTTTTCAGGGCATTTGCGGCGCCGCTGAGGGACGCCGGGCAAGGAGAGCGCGAAGGCGCCGCCTTGAACGGCGTCGTCCTGGTCCTCGGCGACATCACCGCGCTGCGCAGGCTCGAGCGCGTTAGGCGCGATTTCGTGGCTAACGTCTCGCACGAGCTGCGCACTCCTGTGCAGCTCGTCAAAGGCTTCGCGGAAACCTTGCGCGAGGGCGTGTTGGACGACCCCGAGCAGGCGCGCCACTTCGTTGACATCATAGAGCGTAACGCGAACAGGATGGAGAGCCTCATAGCCGACCTCCTCTCCCTCGCCTCTCTCGAGAGGGAGGACGGCTCGCGCCTCAATATGGAACTCGCCCCGATCGCCCCCGTCCTCGAGGGAGCGAGGGAGGCGATACTGCCCAAGGCGACAGAGAAGGGCATGAGGCTGCTCGTCGAGTGCGACGCGGCGCTCGAGGCGAGGTTCGAGGCAGGGCTTCTCGAGCAGGCTGTCGTCAACCTTATCGACAATGCCGTGAAGTATTCGCCTCAGGACACGAGCGTCCGCGTCTCGGCTTGGGCGGAGCAGGGCTTCCTCTTCATAGAGGTCCGCGACCAGGGAATCGGCATCCCCGCTAGCGACTTAGGCCGCATCTTCGAGCGCTTCTATCGAGTCGACAAGGCGCGCTCCCGCGAACTCGGGGGGACCGGGCTCGGCTTGGCTATCGTGAAGCATATAGCCATGGCGCACGGCGGTGACGTCTCGGTCGAGAGCTGGGAGGGCGAGGGCTCGACCTTCAGGATCAGAATCCCGCTTTAGGAGCCGAGCTCGAGCGTCGCCCTGCCGGGCTCAGCCTTCACCCAGGCTCTCGTCCGCGCCGACGCCTGAGCAAGCCAAACGGCCTCTCTTCCGCCGTTCTCCACCTCGACCCCAAACCCCCTTCCCTCGCGTTCCCCGACGCGGAGGCTCACGGTCATTCCGTCGTAGCGCTCGTACTCCTCCTCGAAACCCTCTCGCGCATGTATCAGGAAGCAGAGCCTGCGATAGGCGTCGACGCCGTTGCCCACATCCCCGGGAAAGTCGAGACTCTCCGGCAAGTTGAGCGCAATCATGCTGTCCTCGCGGAGAAAGGCCGGTATCCCGCCCACAGGCGAGTCGAGGCTGACGATCCGCCCGCCCTCAAGAACGGGGCCCGGGCCCAGTAGAGGAGACCAAAGCCCTGGAGGCAAAAGGGCGTCGCGGGAGGACTGGCCCTCGCGCACGATGGGCGCGACCAGGAGGGAAGGCCCAAGAAAGTACTCGTCGTCCACGCCGCGCAGATAGGCCTCTCGGGGGTACTCGGCGAAGAGGGCACGCATCATAGGCTCTCCCGTCGCGGCGGAGCGCTTAGCCTCAGCCCAAAGGTAGGGGAGTATGTTCATGCGTAGCCGGGCGAGAGCGCGGTAGGCGTCCACGACCAAAGGGTCGTCGGAGCGCTCCGCGATGTTCCACGGCGTGCGGTCCCTGCAGCGCTCGCCCTTCGACTCGGCGTGGTACTGCATGATGGGGCAGAGCGCGGCCATCGCGGCCGCCCGGAGGAAAAGCTCGGCGCTCGGCACGTCGCCCGAGAAACCGGCGAAGTCCCAGCTCCAGAAGCTCAGCCCCGACAGTCCTGCGGACAGGCCCGCGCGGATGGACGCGCGGAAGGCCTCGAAGGTCGACTTCTCGTCCCCTGCCCAATGCGCCGGGTATGCCTGGGCGCCCTCGAACCCCGCGCGCGAGAAGGTCATGGCGTCGCCGCCCTTCTCCTCGCGGAGCCAGCGGTGGAAGGCCCCCTCGTACTCCACGGGGTAGGCGTTGCGCAGCTCCTCGCCGCGTCGGCCCGAGGCGTCGCGAACGCCGCGGCCGTAGATGCACTCGCCGCCGTCGGTTTTGATGCCGTCGATGCCAATCTCCTCGACTAGATAGCGGCGCTTGGAGAGCCACCACGCTCGGGCCGCTGGATTCGAGAAATCGGGCACGGAGCTGCGCTTGAACCATTCGAAGTCGGGAATGCGGTAGGGTGCTCCGCCCTCGACGGACAGGCAATAGCCCGAGGCGATCATGTGGCGCTCGTCCTCGTCGCGCTGGGCGTGGGGTATGCCGTCCATGTACTTCATGACAGGAGCCTGCCAGAGCAGGACCCTGAGCCCGGCAGAGTGCATCTCGTCCACCATCGCCTTCGGATCGGGCCAGCGGCCCTCAGCGGGAAACTTGAAATCCGCGAGGCGGAAAGCCTCGGATCCAGGGCGCCGCTCGTAGAAGGCGTCGTTCCATATATAGAAGGTCGCCTCGTCGCTCCACTGCTCGAGGACGATGACCGTGGCAGGGATGCCGAGGTCACGCGTTAGGCGAACTTGTTCGAGGCTCAAGGCCTGCGAGTCCCAGTTATTGCTCGACATCCAGGGGCCGAATGCCCAGCGCGGAGGCAGCGCTGGCATACCTACGTCGGCCAAGTAGCCCGCGAGAGCCTCGCGCGGAGAGCCCGCGTAGAAGGTCGCCCCGATAGGGGCGCCCCGTCCTCCCGACTCGAGCTCGAGCTCCACGTAGCCGCGAGGGCAAGAGTCGAAGCCCATGCGCGCGTAGCCCCCTGAGACGAGTCTCAGGCCGTAGCCGCAGGAGCTCGAGTAGAAGGGGATAGGCAGGTAGCTCCTGTCCGCCTGGCCGCAGTACTGGTTGAACACGTAGGAGTCCAGCGAGCGGCCCTCATGCGCGACCGAGGCGTAGCGCTCGCCTGCGCCATAGAAACTCTCTCCCGCGGACGCGCGAAGGCGCAAAGTGCATCGCATAACGCGCCCTTCGGCGTCGAGATCGAGCTCGAGGGGCGATAGCCCGAGCCCCGAGAAGCCCCCTGTCAGGACGGCACCACCCGAGCGGAACCTCAGCGAGGCGTCGGGCCCAAGATCGATGGCGAGATCGTCCTCGGCTTCCGAGGACGAAGGATACGTATCTGCGCTGATCGGAGAGCCCGAGACGAAGAGCCCGATGCCTCCCGCGGTCCTCGCGACGCGCGCGTAGGCGGTGCCATCGGGGCGCGAGCGCGTGCGCAGCCTGAATTGGCCATCGCCCAATGCTAGGGCGGAAGACACTGCCTCGCGCAGACCGATGTCGAAGGAGAAGCTCGGCCCCTCGAGACGACCCTCGGCCGAATCGAAGACGAAGCGGTAGGAGACGCTCTCTCCCGACCCGAAAGAGCCGATAGCGGCCTCTCTATAGGATTCGACCCCATCGGCCGCGACGACGCGCATCGGGATCTCGCGGCGAGAGCCTCCCGAATCGACGACGACGGCGGCTGGCCTCGACGCCTGGGCCGAGCCGAAGTGCGCGCGCAGGAGGACCCGCTCTCCCTCGACAGGATTTAGGGGAAGCCGGGCCTTGACCTGGAAACGGTACCGCCCGCCGTCGCCTTCGGGAAGGTGCCAGGACTCAGGTCCCGCGCCGGAGCCCGATTCGCGCTCGAGGCAATTCCTCGCGAGGAGGAGGACGGTCGAGGCAAGAGGATCGCCGCTCGCGCCCTCGCCCGAGGCCCTGCCCATGAGCATGATCGCCTTATCGACGGCTCCGAGCTCGGCGAAGTACCAGGCGAGCATAGCCTCCTCGCGGGCGTCGCGCGGAGGCGGCAGGGAGGCGACGGTCTCGACCATCACGATGTTGCCAGCGTCGACGATGCCGAAGGGCACGGCGCACAGGACTATGTCGCCTCGCGCGCCCAACGCGCCTGACGTCGAGCGAAGCCTGCCTCCCTCGAGAAATTCGCGGAAGAAAGCGGCTCTGAGCGCAGGCAGGGCCCTCGAGGCCTCCTCGTCGTTGACCGCGTTGCGATAGGACGCGAGAGAGCCATAGGCGAGGGCAAGGTCCACGGCATGGACGCCCTCCCCTCCCGCGAGCCAGTCCTTCCGCGGCGAGAGCGCGGCCCTCGCGACGTGCGAGGCGGCCTCGCACGCCCATGCGGAGAGGGACACTAAGCGCGAGACGGACCCCGAGCGCGAGGCGGCCTCGGACTCGGCCCAGAGGCGGAGAGCCTCGGAACGGAAGTCGCTGGCGGCGCCAGCCTGTTCCGCATAACGCTTCGCAACGGCCTCGAGGCGCTCGAGCTCGGCCCGCGCGTCCTCGAGCGCTGCTATGCTGGCGAAGGAGGAGAAGGCGGCCTCCCAGAGGGCCTCTTCATCGGATACGTCGTTCATCGCATTCCCCTACAGTCGTCGGTTTATCAGCCCTTGATTCCGCCGAGCTGAAGCCCCGTCTGGAAGTACTTCTGCGCGGAGGCGTAGAGGGCGAGTATGGGCAGCATCGAGATGAGGCTACCCGCCATGAGCGTGTTGTAGCGCGTGCTGTACTGGCCGTTCAGCTGGTTCAGGGCGAGCGTGAGGGTCATCTTCGCCTTGTCCATAAGGACGACAAGAGGCCAGAAGTAGTCGTTCCAGGCTCCCATGAACGTGATCACGACGAGGGTCGCGATCACGGGGGCGCACATGGGCAGCACTATCTGCGCGAATACGCGGCCCTGCCCCGCCCCGTCGATCACGGCGGCGTCGATATAGGCGTCGGGCAGGCTGAGGAATTGCTGCCGCAGCATGAAGACGGCGAAGGCGTTGAAGACCGAGGGCAGGAGAAGCCCCCCGAAGGTCCCTATCAGCCTGAGCTTGGAGAGGAGGATGAAGAGCGGGATGACGGTCACCTGCATGGGTATCATCATCGTTGCGAGGTAGAGCCCGAAGAGCCTATCAGTGGCCTTCGTGCCGAGCTTGGCGAAAGCGTAGGCCGCCATCGAGGAGGAGGCGAGCGTGATCAGCGTAGTCGCGGCAGCCACTATCAGGCTGTTGACTATCGCGCGGCCGAAGGGAATGAGCGCGAACACGGCGCGATAAGCGTCGAAGGTCGGCGCCTCGGGGATCCACTGGATCGGGATGGCCAGCAGTGCGCCGCGGCTCTTCAGCGAGGTGCCGATCATCCAGAAGAAGGGGAGAAGGGCGAAGAGGGCGACCGACGTCGCGACGAGGTACCAGACGGCCGCGGCGGCGCCGCGCTTGGCTCGGGACCTCGAGAGCGGCTTAGCCGCGCGGATCGATCCGTCTTCAGGCTTCATAGTTGACCCACCTCTTCTGCAGCTTGAGCTGCAGCATGGTGAAAAATAGGATGATGACGAAAAGGAGCCAAGACCAGGCGGAGGCGAAGCCCATCTTGTAGTACTTGAAGGCGTAGGTGTAGATGCGCTCGACCATGACCTGGGTCGAGCCGAGGGGTCCCCCGGGCGGCTGACCATTGGTGGCCGTCATCACCATTACTTGGGGAAAGAGCTGGAAGGAATTGATGACGCAGATGATGAGCACGAAGAATATGGCGGGGCTGAGAAGGGGCAGCGTTATGCGAAATGCCTTCTGGGCCCAGGACGCGCCCTCGATGTCCGCGGACTCGTAATAGCTCGGATTGATCCCCTGGAGGCCGCCCAGGAGGATGAGGCCGAAGTAGCCCATATCCTTCCAGACGCTCGCGAGGACGATGCCCGGCATCGCCCAGCTCCGGTCCTGGAGCCAGCCGGGCCCTTGTATGCCGATGCGACCGAGGAGGTCATTGAGCATCCCGTAGTCAGGGCTCAGGACCCACTTCCACACGAGGGCCCCCGCCACCCAGGAGGAGAGGACGGGTATATAATACATGACCCTATAGACCCCGATGAGGCGCCGCTTCGAATCGAGGAGAAGGGCCACGAAAACAGAGGCGAGGAGTATGAGCGGTAGGTAGAGGACGATGAAGTAGCAGGTATTCTTGAGGACCCTCCAGAATTCGGAGTCCCCGAGGAGGGCCGCGTAATTACCGAGCCCGACCCACTGCTCGCGCATAGTCGAGAAGCTGACGGCGCTGAGCCCGTCCCACTGGGTGAGCCCCAGGGCGAGGGAGGCGGCCATCGGCAGGACGCTGAAGGCAACGAGCCCGATGAGCGAGGGCGCGAGGAAGAGAAGCGTAATCCAGGCTGATGCTCTTTTCATATGTGCCATTGCATTCCTCCTTCTCGCGCCCATGTACGGCTAGAGCTTGATCTTGGCGATAAGCTCTTTCTGCGCGTCCTGGAGGGCCTGCGCAGGCGTCTTCGCGCCATCGCGGGCCGCCTCGAGCTGCGCTCCGAGGATGTCGGTGAGCTCCTGCATCTGCCCGACGACAGGAGGCGTCACGAGGTACTCGAGGGACTTGAAGACGGCCGCGCGGTTCGCGGGAGGCGTGATCTCGGAGTAAGCCGCGATGATCTGAGGATCGGTGATGGCGGGGAGCTCCCAACCGGCCGTGACGCGGATGTCGGCGGCCTCCCGGCTCGCTGACATGAATTTGGCCCACTTTGCGGCGGCGTCGACGTTCGCGCAGTTCTTGCTGATCACGATGCCGTTCGAGAAGAAGTGCGTGGCCTTGGCCTTCATGCCGGGCTCGACCGCGATATCCCACGAGAAGGGGCAATCCTTCGTGAACTCGCCGAAGGCCCAGATGCCCGTGACTATCATGCCCAGGCGCCCGGCCTTGAAGAGGTCCCAGTCGCCCATGCCGCCGCACTGCTTCTGCGTCGGCATGACGTTGCTCTTCAGCAGGCGATCGGTCATGAAGGTGAGAGTGTCTATGTTCTGCCTGGAGTCGACGGTGAACCTCTTCCCATCCGAGGAGAAGAGGGAACCTCCGTTCTGCTTGACGACTTTATAGAATTCCCAGAATTGAACGGGCTGGAAAATGCCGTAGGTGTCCTTGTCGAGAGCCCTGATCTTCTCGGCTGCGGACTGCTCGTCCTTCCAGGTCCAGGCATCGGTCGGATAGGCGACCTTGGCTTTATCGAAGAGCGCTTTGTTATAGAAGAGGACCACATTGGAGAAGCTCGCGGGCAGACCATACTGCTTTCCGTCCACGTTGAAGGCGCCGAGGGCCTTGGCCGAGATCGCCTTGGTATCGAAGCCCGTCTTCTTGAAATTCGGGCCGAGATCGAGGAGGACATCCTTCTTCGCGTAGGTGACGAAATTCTCGTAGTTGAGCTCGAAGCAGTCCATCGGCGTCCCCGAGGCCACGCGAGTCTGAAGCTGAGTGAAGTAGTCGGCGAAGGCCACGGTCTCGATGTTGACATCGATCCCGGGGTTCTTCGCCTCGAAGGCTTTGCGCATCGATTCGAGGTAAGGCGCGTTATCGCCCGCGCCGGAAAAATTGAAATAGTTCACCTTCTGGGCGAAGGCTGTCGTCGACAGCGCGATCAGGGCGAGTGCTCCGATGGATGCGATTCTTCCTCTCATTAAGTACCTCCTCTAGACGATTCTCGCCTGAGGCTCTTCGCCCCGGCGCCTCGAGACTGCCTTATTCCCTCTCCTCTTCCCGCAGAAATGCCCCGTGCGGCAGCCCTCGACATACAGGGGATAGCAGGCATCGCGCTTGACGCCTGGGTCGACGATGGTCACGAGGCGGATTCCCATTTCGCGGAGCTTCGCGCACATGGCCGCTAGGCGGCTACCACCGCGCGGATCGAAGGCGCTGCGCGCGGTTGAATCGAGGAAGAAGCCCGAGTCGCGCCGGCCCCTGCGATCGATGAAGGCCTCCTCGCTCGTGTAGAGAGGACCGTCGGAGCCCGCGAGCTCCATGCGGCAGCGCGGGCCTTGGGGCATCGCAGAGCGGCTGGGCGCAGCGTGCACGTTCCATGCGCCGTCTTCCGTAATCCAATCGATCATACTCAAAGCACCTTTCTTTCTAGAAACTCTATTTATGCAACCGTGTGCATTATCTCTAAAACCCATCGAAACTAAACGTGATCCTTCACTATGATTCCCTGACCACTAGGCGCGGAGAGACAAGTCGCTGAATTGGCAGGGCGCTATTGGTACCCGCCAGGAGCTCGACGAGCCGTTCGCAGGCTTCGGCAGCGATCTCCCTCAATGGCTGATGAATCGTCGTGAGGGTCGGCCTAAAGTAGGAATCCAGATCGATATCGTCGTAGCCGACGACGGATATATCCTCAGGGATCTTTTTGCCCACTTTGCGCAGGCCTTGAATGAGCCCCAATGCCATAAGGTCGGTCTGGCAGAAGACTCCATCGATCGAGGCGCCGGCGAGGACCCGCTCCGTGGCCTCCCCCGCGCCGAACTCGAAGCTGCAATCGCCGTAGATGACTGGCGCGGATAAAGCGCCCGAGCCCGCCTCGCGCAGGGCCTCGGCAAAGCCCGAGCTGCGCGCCTCGAATTCCTCGCCTATCGCCGACACGCAGAAGAGCCTCCTGCGGCCGAGAGCGGCAAGACGCTCGCCGGCGAGATGACCTCCGCGAGCATGGTCGGTGCAGAAGTAATCAGCATTGGCTACCTCGTTCCCCGAAGGACGCTTATGCAGGAAGACATACGGTATCTTCGCGGAGACGAGGCAAGCGAGATCGGCATGGTCGATCTCGTTGTCCACGATGAGCATCCCATCGACCTTGCGCTCCCGAGCGAGACGCTGGATGCTGCTCGCCCCCGAATGGAGATTTTTGGGAAAGGCAACAATGACGTCAACCATCTCGCGCTCGAAGACCTGGCGCACATGGCCTAAGAGAGAGCTGAAGAAGAGACTAATAGAGCGACGCTCGAAGTAGTCGGGATAGATGATGGCCACGCAGGAGGTCTTGCCCCTGCTGAGGCTCCTCGCGCTCGCGTTGAGCTCGAAGCCCTGCTCGCGCGCGATGGCCTTGATCCGCTCCCGTGTCTCGGGCGGAATGAGGGGATTGTCGCTCAAGCTGCGCGAGACGGTGGAATGGCTCACGCCAGCGAGTTTGGCGATATCCTTAATAGTCATGCCTGCACCGCGCTCAATGCACACGTTTGCATAAAATGATCATACGACTGCTTCCCCTTTCTGTAAAGCTAAAAAAAGAATTCCTCGAAGCTTGTTGGGATAGGAATCTGAGATCCTTCGTACACGTTCGCAGTTTCGCGGAGCCCAGCGTTTCTTAAAACTGAACAAGGACAGGCTCTCCTTGCTCATCTACCGATACGAACAACTCCTTTTCAGGGCTTAAAAAGCGCCAGAGCCCCGCAGGCAAGGAACTGATCGAGCCAGCTTCCTGGGGAAAGGGGCTTTCGGGCGCCCAGGGCGATCCTAGCAGTTGTACAGAAAAGCGTGGCGGTTCCTTATAAATGCTCACACGAAAGCTCGAAGTTGCGAGATGCCGCGCTGTCTCGATAGGATCGACCAGCCAAGGGTCCGAACATCGTGCGAGGGCCTCGTCTACGAGCCTCGATAGGTCGAAGCTGGCGGGATCGACGCCTCCTCCTTCAAGGATACGCCAGATACTCGCAGCATAGCCGCCTGGCCAGTCGAGTCTGAGGAGATCTATCGCCCCCTCCCCTATGCATTCTGAGAGGGCCTCGGGATACAAGGCACCAGCCGGGCGGAGTGGCCTGCCCCTCGAGCTAGGAATGGCGAGTATAGCCTGCGGGCGCCCCCGCTCCACGAAGATTGCTAGGCGAGCGCCCATGGCGGCCGAAGCCCGGGCCGACCTTCCCCTTTCATCCCGCCACTCGACTTCGAGCCCGAGGTCAGGAAGTGATGTCCAAGCGGCAGGAACCGCTGGTAGGGAGAGAAGGAGGGCATGCCTGCTTAGGCCTAAGCCCTGATCGCAGGAAAGGAGGAGGGAGACGGAGACAAGGCCGATAATCAGCCCGAGATGATCGCTCATGCATAGAATACGCGCATGAGCTAGTCCCATGCTTGCCTCGGGGACTGATTTACACGATACTCTTCTACTTATGGAAGACTCGCAGGCCTTCGCGCATCAGCTCGAGGAAAGACTGGACGCGCAGAGGGACAAGCTAGACCGCTCGGAACTAGTAAAGCTAAAAGAGGCTTTCAAGCTATTCCAATCGGCCTTCGTGGGGATGAGCGCCATCCTCCACAAAAAAGGCGTCCTCGGTGACGATCCCTACAAGTACGACCTCAAGATCTCGGACGTTACCATCCCCTCGGAGGGCCCCTTCGCCGAATCAGAGAAGGCCGACCAGATGAGCGTCCGCGTTTCTCAGTTCGAGGCCTACCTCGATTTCCTCAATAATTACTACCAATTCAGTTGCGATTTTCTCACAATGGGGCGCATCAAGCGACTGCTTGCCCTCGTGCGGTACTTCAACTTCGCCCAGTTCACCGAGACAAGCACCCAGCTCAACACGCGTGCGCTCGCCGAGATCGCGGGATTGGTCAAGAAGGGCACGGACGAACTCTCCAGCGGCCTCATCGCAGACGCGACCAATCAGCTGGACAAAGCGAGCCGAGACATAATCGCCTGCCTCAAGGCGATTACCGACTACCACAAGGAACGATACAAGCTCGAGGTCAGGCAGATCGTCATGCCGGGGCTCCCGATCGACGCGGATCTCGCCATCGCCCATCGTGAGGAAGCGATCAAGGTTGTCAAGCGCAAGTTCGCAGAGATCTCGGGCGAGCTCCCCTTCTACCCCGAGCTGATAGAAGAGATACTCCTCGAGGACTTCTCCTCGGACGGTCCGCGCCTGCGCGACGAGCTCCTGCGGCGCCTCGCGATAGCCGAGGAGAAGAAACCTGCCAGCGTCCAGGAGAAATCCTTCAAGAACGTCATCATAGACGGCGCGCGTGCCCTGTCCGCCGCGTCCTTCGCGCTCGAGGAAGCGGTCGCGAAGCTCCAGGACGACTCCTCCCTCCTCGCCTCCCTCGATCAGGGCCTGGGGGCGCGTCTCAAGCGCATGATCCGCAAGCTCTTCTCCCCCGAAGACAAAGGTCTGGTCTATCAAGTCTCCTTCTCCGACCCCGTCACGGGATCGCGGACCACGGAGGCGATCGATTTCGGCCAATTCGTCGAGGAGACGAACAAGAAGGCCCGTATCCTCTCTTCCTTCGCGCAGCGTCAAGGCCCCTCGATCAGAAGGATCGAGGGCATGACGGACGATCAGGCCTACAAGTTCCTGCAACGAAACATAGAGGAGATACAGCGGTCCCTCCGTATCCTCGCCGCCCTCGAGGAGTTTTTTAAGACGGAGACGGCCGGAGAAGCCAAGTCGCGCGTCAAGCTCGTTCGCGCCGAGATCACCACGATCAAGGGTGCGGTCATCAAGGCCAACCAAAAGAAGCACGAGTACGTCGCGCAACGCGAGGAAACCGAGCAGATGCGGCGCCTGGGCATCAAGGACACGCCCTAAAGGAGACAGCATGTACAAGAGGATGGGCATAGCGTTTCTCGCCTTGGCGCTCGTCGCGGCGAGCGCCGCCGGAGGCGCAGCCTGGGCGCAGTCGGCGCCGCCCTCCGACGAATCGCAGCCTAAGCCCGAGGAATTCGTCGTCGCGTTCAACGTCCTGGACTTCCAATTCGATCCTCACCGCTCGATCTATTCGGCCGAGGCTCAGGTCTTCACGGCCACCTACGAGGGCCTGTTCTCCTACGATCCCAACAGCCTCGACCCCGTGCGTGCCGCCTGCCGCTCCTTCACGAAGTCCCAAGACGGAAAAACCTATACCTTCTACATCCGCGATGAGGCACGCTGGTCCGACGGCTCCCCCCTCCTCGCCCGCGACTTCCGCGATGCGTGGATGCGCGCCATAGAGCCCGCGACCAAGGCGGACTACGGCGAGTTTTTCGATATCATCGCCGGCGCGCACGATTACCGCACGGGTAAGACAAAGGACACCTCGGGCGTCGGTATCTCGGTCATCTCCGACAAAATCCTCCAGGTGAGACTCGAGTCCAAGGCCGACTACTTCACTCGCCTCCTGTGCCACCACTCCTTCTCGCCTATTCATCCCTCGATGCTCGCCTCCGGCAAGGACTGGCGTACTTCGCTTCCCTTCCCGACCAACGGGCCCTACTCCTTCAAGTCCTTCGACGATTCGGGGCTGGTCATGGTCAAGAACGAGAGCTATTGGGACGCGGCTTCGGTGAAGATCCCCCGCATTCGAGCGATCTTCACCGACGACGACAAGGACGCGACCCGACGCTTCGACGATGGGTCGATACACTGGCTCGCCGGCCCAATGAACTTCGACACGCTCCTCGGCCAAGGTTCCATTCAGATCGGTCTCATGTTCAGTACCCACTACTGGTTCTTCAACTGCGGAAGCGCTCCCTGGAACGACCGGGACGTGAGGCGCGCGCTCGCCCTCCTCCTGCCCTGGGACGATTTGCGAGCGAAGGACAAGTACCTCGCCCCGGCCAAGACCCTCGTCCTGCCCTTCGCGAGCTACCAATCGGCCAAGGGCATCGAGGCCGCGAACCAAGAGGAGGCAATGGATCTCCTCGAGAAGTCCGGCCACAAGAACGGCGCCCTCCTTCCCAAGATGACCCTCCTCCTACCCGAGGGAAGCGACGACGCGAAGCGCGTGGCCGATCTCATGAAGGAAGCGTGGGAAAAGCTGCCCGAGCTCTCCGTGGAGATAAAGTCGGTGCCCGCGGCCTCCTACTTCGACGCCGTGCGATCCGGCGCCAAAGAGGGCGGCTGGACCCTCGCCTCGACGAGCTGGATAGGCGACTTTGCCGATCCCCTGGCTTTCCTCCAGATGTGGTCGGTCGACTCCAACCTCAACGATGCGGCCCTGAATGATCCCGACTACGACAAGCTCCTCGACGACGCGGCGCAGAAGTCGGACGATGAGAGGCTCGCGGCGCTCGCGGCAGCCGAGACGAAGCTCCTTTCGGGGGCCGCGGTCCTTCCCCTCTACCACAGCCTCGCGGCCAACGTCGTCGACACGGACTATATCGACGGCTGGTATTCCAACGCCCTCGACATCCACCCATTCAAGTACCTAGCCTTCGGGGAGCGGAGGATCAGAGCCAATGTCGCCATGTTAAGGTAGGCCCATGCGCAAATCATTAGCCAATCTCCTCTTCCTCGTCTTGGGATTGCCATTGACGCTCTGCTCCCTCCTCCTCGTGTCGGCGCGGCCCTGGGCCCTCGACCGCGAGGCATACAAGCGCTTCGTCCTGGACGACCGTCTCTACGCAGCGCTCCAGGCGCCCGAGCTGGCTTCTCGCGCGCCATCGACGATCGAGCTCCAGGCCACTGGCGAAAAGCTCGTCTTCGACGGTCCTGCCCTCACTCGGGCGGCCCAGAAGGATCTGCCCTGGCCGGAGATCAAGGCGACTGCGGCGCGGGGCGGAGACGCTCTCCTCGACGCGGTCGAGGGCAAGAACCCCGAAGGCCGGGTCGAACTGGACCTGCGCCCGCTCAAACTCGCCCTCGCGGCGAAGAGTCAGGCGGCCGGCCGCGATTACGTCGCCGCATTGACCGCTGCTGGCAAGGGTGGCGCCTCCCCCAAGATAGGCGAGGTCTCGGGCAAGGGTGTCACGCTGGTGAGCGCGAAGGCTTCGGTCGTCGCCTCCGATCTCGCTGCCGTGACGGCCGCGATCCCCGACAAGGCAGTATCGAAGCCTCTCACGGCCACGCGCCGCTTCCCTGTTCCCGTTGGCGTCCTCGAGAGCGACTCGGGCGGGCTCAGCCAAGCCCTTCTCGACCGGGCAACTTGGTCCATGGTCGCCGTCTCGGCCCTCCTCCTCTTTCTCCTCGGCACCCTGGGCGGGAAGGACCTCTTTTCGCGCCTTTCCCGCACGGGCAAATACCTCATGGTGCCCTCGGTCATCGTCCTCGTCGCCGGGGCGCTGCTCGCGATCCCCGGAGGCCTCGCCCTGCAGAACGTCCTGCCCCCCGAGGCGCGCGCGATGCTCGACGGGCAAGGCGGCGCGCAGCTGCGCGCCTACCTCGCGTCAGCCCTCGGACCGATCTCGCGCGACCTCTTCCTGACAGGCCTCGTCGCTGCAAGCCTGGGCGGTGCGCTCGTGTCCGCGAAGCGCATAGCGCAGCCGAAGCCTGAAGAGGAAGATTGACCACCGTGGACGTCGCCGACGGAACGAAGGGGGACCCCGAAAAGTCCTCCATGGGAGAGGCGGCGAGCCTTCTGCGCAATCTGGGCTTTCCCCTCCTCCAGGTCCATCACCCCTTCAACCACTTCGACTTCGTGCGCCCCGGAAGGCGCATCCTTGTCATCGGGCCTATGGGCTCGGGCAAGACCGAATTCTCGGCGCGCATGTGGCGGGACAGCCTCGTCGCGAGGGCCAAGTCGGGCGCCGCGAGAAGGGAGACGACGACCGACGGGGCGGACAGGCGAGACATATTCGTCGTGCGCTCGAGCCTCGACACGGCGCGCTTCCCCGACTACCCCCCGGACGCGCTCGCCTACCGGGGCGGCTATGTACGCTGCGGCGACCGCATCGGGCCGGCGGCCGACTCCTTCGCCCTCGAGAGTCTCCTCGCGGAGAACCCCGAGGTCGGCACATGGATAGTCGACGAGGCATCCTTCTTCGACGAGCGACTGGCATACCTCATGAAGGACGAGTCAGCGAGGCGAGGCCTCGTGTTCGTCTGCCCGACGCTCGTCCTCAATTTCCGCAGAGAGATTTTCAACCAGACAGCGCGCCTCTTACTCGAGATAGCGACTGACGTCTTTCCGCTCACCGCCTATTGCGAGCACAACGACTGCCTCGCCGACTCGCTGTACACCTATCGATTCTATTTTGTCGATGGCGTCGAGTGCCCGGCCCCCTACTTCGATCCCCTCATCATCATCGGTGGAGATCGGACAAAGGAAGACGGCCGCGAACCGAACTATTGCACGCGTTGCGACGAGCACCACTACTTGCCCGCGAAGGAATATACCTTCTTCACCTTGAAGCCCCTGGGCGAGGCCGCCGCGCGCGGGGATCTCCGCCCCCTCCTCGCCGAGCTCGCCGCCGTCGCAGGAGGATCGCCGCAGTCGCGCCTCGCCGCGAGTCTCACGGCTCGACATTTGGCCTGCGATGATCCCTGTCCCGAGATGCTCGAGACGCTGCGCCTGCCGGCCCTCGCCGAGCGCGAGCTCGCCTACCTCTACGCCGAGCAGAACCTCCTGTCGGCCGAACAGCTGCGCTCCATCGTTTCGGACTTGGGCCTCGACCGGGAGTACCTCATGAGAAGGCTCTCGGACAATAGGCGGCCGATCGAGTTGTAACGCGCATTGCGCTTGTCTGTCCCTAGCTCGAAGCGTTATTCTCTATTCCTGAAACGGCCATGAGACGGATCGGACGAGAACGCGGCTTTCGCGGTCGGCTCTCGGACGGCGAGCTCTGTGTCGGTTTCGAGAGGTAAAGGCTATGCGCATACTGTGGGGTAACGGGGATATCGAGACGGAAGAGCGCTTCGAGACGGGCTTCAGCTCGGTCGGCGTCTCGGGCTCATGTACGGTCAGGCTCCATCGCGGCGACTATAAAATCGAAGTGACGAGCGACGAAAACCTCCTGCCATACATTTCGACGAGAGTCTCGGGCGACAAGCTGCATCTCGGTTTCAAGCACTCCATGTGGGTAGTGCGGAAGACCGAGCTCTCCTTCGACGTCACCCTGCCCGAGCTCTCGGGCATTTCCTGCTCGGGCTCGGGCGAAATAGAAGTCGACGCTTTCTCGGGGAACGAGTTCTCCGCCTTCCTCTCCGGTTCGTGCGACATCAAGGCCGAAGGATTGGACTACCAGAGCATATCCTTCGGCTCCTCCGGGTCGGGCGCCATAAAGGCCATTGTACAATCTAGTGACTTCAAGCTCCACTGCTCCGGCTCGGGCGATGTCTCGGTCATGGGCTCGGCCGTAAACGCCGAGCTCTCCCTCTCGGGCTCCGCCGACGTCGACGCCCGCAATTTCGCGGCTCAAGAGGCGAGGATTGGCTCAAGCGGGTCGAGCCGCGTCGAAATGCGGGTGGTGAAGACACTCAACGCGCATATAAGCGGCTCGGGCGTCGTTCGCTACTGTGGCGACCCCACCGTATCGCGGCACATCAGCGGCTCGGGGCGCGTGCAGAGGGCCGGCGACTAAGGTCGCCAGGACTGAAAGTCGTCACAGCTGCCCTCGCCTCAGGGCTTGTAAAGGCAGTACTGGGTCGGTCCGTCAGCCGAGATTGAAAAAGGCAATCGCCTCGGAGAGCTGCATCGACTGCCCCGAAAGCTCTTCGGCCATCGACGCGAGTTCCTCGCTCGCCGAGGCGTTCTGCTGAATGACCACGTCGAACTGGGTCATGGCCTTCGCAATCTGATCCGATCCAGCGCTCTGCTCACGCGAGGCAGCGCTGATCTCCTGGACAAGGGAAGCCGTCTTCTCGATGTCAGGGACGATGGTCTGGATGCATCCGCTGGCCATCGTCGCGGTGGAGGAGCAGGAAGCGGAAAGATCGGTGATCTCACGTGCGGCGACTTGGCTCTTCTCGGCGAGCTTGCGAACCTCGCTCGCCACGACGGCGAAGCCCTTGCCCGCCTCGCCCGCCCGCGCGGCTTCGATGGCCGCGTTCAAGGCGAGGAGATTGGTCTGCCGAGCGATCTCCTCGATGACGACGACGCGCTCGGATATCTTACCCATGGCGGCGACCGCCTCGAGCACGGCCCGGTTGCCTTCTGCGGCGCCCGACGCGGCCTTGTGGGCCGTCAGCTCGGTTGCTGCCGAGCTATCGGCGTTCTGGCGTATCGTGGCGCCCATCTCCACTATGGAGCTCGAAATCTCCTGGGCGCTAGCGGCCTGCTCCGCCGTCCCCTGGCTCAGATCCTGGGCAGTGGAGCTTATCTGCTCGCTTCCCGACGCGACCTGGGCCGAGACCGTCATCACGCCGCCCACGATTTCCCGAAGCCTTTCGACCATGTCGAGGAGCGCCCGATTGATGCCGGTGGCGCTCTCCTTCTTCGACGTATCGATCGCCAGATCGCCCCGGGCGACGCGCCCTGCTATGGCATCGATCTCGGCGGGCTCCCCCCCAACGGTCCGCACGATGGAGGCGGAGACGAAGAGACCGATAAGGATGCCCAGTATTATTGCGCCCGCGATTACGAGGGAAAGGAAGAGCACGCTCGTGGAGTAGACTCTTTGGCTATCGGCCACCGCGGCCGCCGCGTTCTTGGCCTTCACTTGGGACAAGGCGATCATCGCCTCGTCGAGGGCGTCAGTCTTCTCGCGGGCGATTCCGTTCGAGTACGCATTTGCCGCGGAAGCCTCAGCGAAGGCTTCCCGTGCCCCGAGCTCGAAGACCTTGGCCGAGGCGGGGAGCCAGTCCTCGTAGGCGACTTTCGCCGCGGCGAGCTTTTGCTTGCCTTCAGCCGAGATAGTCAGCGGCTCGGCTTTGTCGAGGCAGTCCTTCACCGCGGCGACGTAATCCTGCCAATTCTTCTCCCTCGTCGCCCTGCCCTCCGCGCTCGTCTCGAGGAGGAAGTTCTTCTCGCTGCGATTGGCATAAAGGACATTGATGTCGGCCTCCTTTATATATGAGAGACCAAGGACGTGACGCTGATACATGGACTGAGTCAGGGAATTGATGACGCCCATGTTTCTGAGCCCTACGATACCGACCACAAGAGAACAGAAGGCGACGAGCGAGAAGGAGACAATAAGCCTAGACCGAAGCGACATAGAATCACTCCTTATCAAACACCGTCTTACACTACGACTACCCACGTTCCGCGAGGCGGGAGTGAACCTTCGATAGCGGTAAACAAAAACTATTAAGAAGGGAATACCTAGAGATCAGTATTTTTATATCTTGAATATAACAGGGCCAAAGATTACTGTCTGCCCCTCCATAAGGGGAGGCTTCGAATAGTCGAAAAAGGTTTACATCCCGGTGGGAATCGTCAGGACAAAGGCGACGCCCCCCTCCCGGCGCGGCCGCGCCTCGATCTCCCATCCGTGCGACTCGACTACCGTTTTCACGATCGACAGGCCGAGGCCCATGCCCTGCTCCCTGCGAGAGGAAGAACCGCGGTAGAAGGGCTCGAAGATGTGCGGCAGGTCCTCGGCCGAGATGCCCGGACCGTCGTCGGAAACGGAAACGAGGTAGCGCTTTCCCGCCGGCCGCTCCTCGACACAGGCGGTGATCTCGATGGTTCCCCCTGGGGCTGTATAGCGAAGGGCGTTATTGACGAGGTTCTCTATGGCTCGGGTCGCGAGCCGCTCATCCAGGGGGACCATGGATGCCTCGGGAAGCTCTATCGAAGAGCGGACCTTGCGCCCCAAGAGGGCAGCGTCCTCCTCGACGCGCCTCGAGAAGGAGCGCAGGAAGGCGCCCAGGTCGACGCTCTTGAGGCCCCTCGACCATTCGCCCGTGTCGACGCGCTCGAAATCGATGAGGTCCTCGATCATACCCTCGAGCTGGTCGGCCTTAGACTCGATGATGCCGAGGTGAGAGCGGGCTTCGTCGCCCGCGTCGCCTAACTCCTCATCGAGTGCCTCGGCATAGCCCTTTATGAGGGCCAAGGGCGTCTTCAAGTCGTGCGATATGCCCATGATGAAACGCGCCCGTCTGGCCTGGTCGTCCTTTATCTCCTCGCGCAGGCTGTTGAGCGAGCGAGAGAGCGAAGCTATCTCGTTGCTGCCCTCGACGGCGATAGGTAGGTCGAGCTCGCCCGAAGCGACGCGCCTCGTGGCCGCCTCGAGGGAGAGAACCGATCTCGCGATCGAGCGGATGATGAATATGCACATCACGGCTGTGAAGAGGAGTATTGCGGCCAGGGCGAGGATGCCCACGAGGATGTAGTCGTTCAGCATCCTCGTGGGCAGAAATTCCGAGCGCGAGACGTTCAGGACCGTCGAATAGCCCTCGGGCAGGGGCGGCGCGAAGCCGAAGACCAGGATCCGGCCGTGAGGTAGGCTCTGCGAGGCGCGCATGACCGAGGAAGGGAAATCCGAGCCCTGGGGAATGGCGGGGATCGAGGAATAGATGACCCTGCCTTCGGGGTTCCCGACCGCCATCTCGATGTTCACTGGCTTCTGGCTGATGATTCGCCTAACGCGTTCATCGGCGGTTCGCGCCTCGCCATCGAGCTTAAGCTCCTCGTAGCGGCTCGCCTCGCGGGAGGCGAAGGATAGGCGCTCAACCACCACGAAGAGGGAGATGACGAGCACTGGCATGAGGGCGATGCCCAGGATGAGGATGAAGGACTGTGTCTTTATCTTCATGACCGCTCTTCGGCGCCGGGCGCCGCGCCCTGCTGTGGCCTTTCGAGCGCCGGATTGAAGCGATAGCCGCGGCCGTAGACAGTCTCGATATAGACGGGATTGGCCGGGTCCTCCTCGATCTTCTTGCGTATCCTCTGGATGTAGACGGCCACGGCCGTAAGATCGCCGAACTCCCGTTTCCACACGGCGTCGTAAATGGCCTGGGGCGTCTGCGGCGCGTCCGTGTTGCTGACGAGGTAGGACAGGACACCGAACTCCTTCACCGACAGGGGGATGTTCTCCTCTCCCTTTTTGAGTTCGAATGAGGAACGGTCGAGGACGTAGGGCCCAAAGGCGACGGTGTCCGCGCTCGGTCTCTCGGAGAGGCCGCGAGAGCGGCGAAGGAGGGCCCGAACGCGAGCGACCAGGACCTTCGGCGAAAAAGGTTTGGTCATGTACTCGTCGGCCCCCTGCCCCAGTCCTGCGATGAGATCCTCGTCCGAGCCGCGCGCGGTCACGATGAGCACGGGGCAATCCGTGCCCTTTCGCGCCTCGGCGAGGAATTCGAAGCCGTCCATGCCGGGTAGGTTGATATCGAGGACGATAAGATCGGGGCCTTCCGCCTTGAGGAGAACGAGGGCCTCCTCTGCGGTCTCGCAAGCTCGCACGCTCATTCCTTCCTTCGAAAGGAAGAGCGCTATGAGATCCGACATCTCCTTTACGTCCTCGACGACGAGTATCTTCGCTTGCATGATTTCCTGTCCTCGTCAACGAGTATAAACAGAGCACCGCGGAATCGCCAACGCCGGAAGGCACCATTCAGCCGGAAAATAACAAGCATTCATCTTCGTTTTATCGCGTTTATATATGAGAACGGCCGCCTGCTTCGCCACTATGTACCGAGCAAGTCTGGTGAAATGGGAGATATGAGATGATAATTCCGAATCGGAGGTCGCTGTCGCTCATCCTGGCGATCATGGCCTCGGTCCTTCCCCTTTGGGCAGAGGGATCGGCTGCGGCCTCGGCCGGTCGACAGCTTGGCGTCGACGATGTGGTCGCACTCGCCCTCGGCAACAACGCGAGCCTCAAGCAGGCGGCGATAACGCTCGAGGCCAAGAGGCGCGCACTCGGCCTTTCGTGGAACGAGGCACTGCCCTCCCTCACGGCCAACGCCGGTCTAGCGCAGCAATACGAAACAGGTTTGATCGCGAATTCGCTCTCGGCCACGGGCACTCTCTCGCTCTCGCTGTCCCTGTCGGCGTCCTTCGGCGATGATATGAAGCTCGCCAGGCTCAACTACGAGAGCCAGCTCCTGAGCTATGCGACGACACGGCAGAAGGTGGCCCTATCAGTACGCAAAAGCGCCTACAACATCCTTCTCGACGCCGAGAACCTGAAGATAGCCAAGCAGAACATCGAACGCGAGAGCGCGAGCTATGCCGAGACCGAGGCGAAGTACAAGGCGGGCCTCGCGTCCGAGCTCGACCTCCTCACCGCGAAGGTGAGCCTCGAGACGCTGAAGCCTAAGGCCGAGACCTATGCCACGACCCTCGCGAATGATCTCGACTCGCTCAAGAGCGACCTCGGCCTCGGGACGGACGAGGAAATCGCCATTACCGGCTCGCTGGAAATCTCGGGCGATGCGATACGCGAACTCCTCGCCGCAGCCATGACCAAGTCCGAGTCAGATAACTTGAGCGTCGCCGCAGCGTCGAAGGCACTCGCGATAGCCTCGCTCACGAGCGACTCGCTCTATAAATCGAAGCTCCTGCCCTCCCTTTCCCTATCGGCCTACGCGGAGCCCTCCCTTCCCATCGCTTCCTCGGGCAGCGCTTCTTCCTCCTCGGTCACAACGAGCGCCACCGCGACCCTCAGCCTCCCCATCGACAACTTCCTGCCCGGCTCCTCCGCCCAGCAGAAAATCGCCGAGGCCAAGGACTCAGTCGCCATCGACGAGAGCGCGCTCAAGGAAGCGATAGAGGCGACGAAGGTTTCACGCAAGTCCGACAGGCGCAGTGTCGAGAGCTACCAGAGCACCCTAGCGGTGCTGAAACTCAACGTCGACCTTACCCAGCGCGCGTACGACGCGGCGAAGGCCGCCTACGACAAGGGCCTCGAAACCCTCACCGAACTGCAAAGTGCAGCGGGCGACCTCGAGTCGGCCAAGCTCAACGCCCTCTCTAAATCATACGATCTCATCGCGGCCATTCTCGAACTCGAATACGAGACGGGGCTGCCGCTCGATACTATTGGGAGGTTCTGATCATGCAGAAAAGACGCTTCGTTACCATAGCGATCGTGGTTGTTGCAGCCATCGTCGTTTCAGTCTGCGCAATAAGCGCCTCGCAGAAATCATCGGCAGGAGCTTCCGGATCGTCCACGGCGGGAGGAATGAGCGGCGGCAAGGCCGGCGCCGGAGGCCCTCCCGGATTCGGAGGGGAGACCCAGTCGACCGTAAAGGCGGTGAGGGTGAAGGCCGCCGCGACCGAGACGCTACGGCCCTATATCGATGAGGGCGGCGACGTTGAGGCCTTGGTCAATGTATCGGTCTATCCCGATATCGGGGGCAAGCTCGCCGACCTGAAAGTCGCTCTCGGCGACAGCGTGGCCAAGGGCGAGACGATAGCGAGCGTCGACCCTTCGAAGCCCGGCTCGAGCTACGCTATCAGCGCAGTCCCATCGCCCATCACGGGTACGGTCACGAGCGTCATCGCCGAGCGCGGAGAGACCGTGACGACGAGCTCCGCGATCGCCAAGGTCGGCGTGATCGACGAGCTCAAGATCGTCGTGAATCTGCCGGAGCGGGACTCGGCCAAAGTCGCCAAGGGAATGTCCGCCGAAGTGAGCCTTGCCGCCCTGCCAGGCGAGAAGCTCAAGGCGACCGTTTCCCGAGTGAGCCCGGTCCTTGACTCCGAGAGCCGCACCCGCGAGGTTACACTCGAGTTCCTGGCCAAGAACGATCGGGTGGCCGCGGGCATGTACGCCGAATCGAGGATATACATCGCGCCGCTCGTCGGCCGGGTCGTCATCCCCGAGGCCGCGGTGGTCACACGAGACGAAGAGAACTATGTATTCACCACCGCCGATGACGTAGCCAAGAAAACGGTCGTCAAGCTAGGGACCGCTGTCGATGGCCTCGTGGAGGTAGTCTCCGGACTCAAGGCCGGCGACGAGGTCGTAGTCGAGGGCCAGGACCAGCTTAGCGATGGAAAGAAAGTCGAAATAACGACCGGGAGTTCCAAATGAGTCTCGCCCAGCGGGTCGTCAAGCGGCCCATCCTCATCCTCGTCCTCTTCGCGCTCATTCTCATCGTCTCGATCTACTCCCTTTCGTCGGTTTCCTTGGCCCTGATCCCGGACGTTTCCATGCCCATGGTCATGGTCAACACGGTCTACACGGGGGCCAGCCCCGAGGTCGTGGAGCAGACGGTCACGAAAACGCTGGAGAGCTCCCTGGCCAAGGTCCAGGGCGTGACCAAGCTGACCTCGACCTCTTCCGACGGCTCGAGCACTATTATGCTGAAGTTCAACTACGGCAAGGACATCGACAAGGCCGCGAACGACATCCGCGACAAAATCGACGCAGTCAGGGACTCCCTCCCCGCCGAGTGCAACAGTCCGACTGTACAGAAGATGGACCCCAACTCGATGCCGATCATGAAGATCGCGATCAAGGGCGGGCGCTCGGCAGAGGAGCTCAAGAGAATCGGCGAGGACACCCTCGAGTCCCAGCTCGAGCAGATCGAGGGCGTGTCCACCGCCTCTGTGACGGGCGGCCGCACCGAAATCATCAGGGTCGACGCCTACCAAGATAGGCTCGAGGCCTACGGCCTCACCCTCCAGACCCTCGCCTCGGCCCTCTCCTCCCAGAACATCGAACTGGGTGCTGGCAAGATCACCGAGGGGGCGACGGAGTATTCGGTGCGCACGACCGGAGCTTTCGCCGACGTGAGCGGGGACATAGGCAAGGCGGTCGTCGCGACGAAGAACGGTGTGCCCATCCGTCTCAGCGACGTCGCCGCGGTCTCGGACGGTTATGCCGACGCCGAGAGCACGGTCTACGTCAATGGCGAGCCGGGCGTCTACATTTCGATCTACAAGCAGACCGGATCGAACACGGTCACCGTCGCAAACGGCGTGAGCAAGAAGCTCAAGAGCCTTAAGGAGATCCTGCCCGACAATGTCAGCCTCGAGGTCGTCGATGACTCCTCGAAACAGGTGCGCTCGACGGTGAGCGATCTGATCAAGGCGATTGTCGAGGGTGCGGTTCTCACCATGATCTTCGTGTTCCTTTTCTTGCGAAGCTTCAAGAGCACGATCATCATCGCCATAGCGATGCCCATCTCCGTTCTCGCCACGATCCTCGCCCTTTACTTCGCGGGCCTCTCCCTCAACATGATGACCATGGCGGGCCTCCTCGTCAGCATCGGCAACATAGTCGACTCCTCGATCGTCATTCTGGACAACACGTTCAAGTACCGCGAGCGCGGCGCCAAGCCCGACGTCGCCGCAGTACTGGGCAGCCAGGAGATGGTCGTCGCCATCACCGCAGGCATCCTGGCCTCGCTCTCGGTCTTCATCCCCATCGTCCTCTTCGGCAACCAGCTGGGCATGATGGGCATCATGTTCAAGCCGATGATCTTCACGATCATCATCTCGCACATCGTCAGCTGGTTCGTGGCGGTCTTCCTCGTCCCCGTCCTGGCGAGCCACTACCTCCCGCTCACCACTCGGGAGGAGAAGCCGCTCACAAACCCTGTAGTGCTTGCGCTCGACAGGGCCATCGGAGGGGCGATCGACGGACTGACCCGAGCTTATCGCGCCGCCCTCGTCGCAGCCCTCAAGCACCGTCTCGCCACGATCGCGATCGTCGTCGTCCTCCTCGCGGCCAGCCTCTTCTACTTCCTGCCCCGCCTCACGATCGTCTTTTCACCGTCCATGTCCAACTCCTCTGTGACCCTGTCGATCGAGATGCCGCTCGGCACGACCTTCGTCACGACGGAAGAGGTCGTGAAAGAGCTCGCCGATACGGCCAGAAAGGAACTCAAGAATATTTCCAATGTCATTGGCACTACGGGATCCGGTGGAGGCTGGTCTTCGAGCACGGCCAACAATGAGGGTTCGATAACGATCACCCTCGCCGATGGGCATTACGACATCGCTAACTACAACGCGATACAGAACACCCTGCGCTCCCACTTCAAGGACTATCCCTCGGCGACCTTCTCTTTCTCCTCGGGCAACAGGATGCAGGAGAACTCGGACATCGACATCACGCTCTCGTCCACGAACTACACCGGGCTGTCCAAGGCGAGCAAGGACATCGTCGCGCTTATCAAGGCCGAGCTGCCCGAAGTCCTCGAACCGACGAGCGACTCCGAAGATGGCCTGCCCCAGATCGAAGTGGCCATCGACCGGCAGAAGGCATACTCCTTCGGCATATCCGTGAGCACGATCGCGACGGAGATCCGCGACGCGGTGAAGGGCTACGCCGCCACTACCTACCAGAAAGGCGGCGACCAGCTCGACGTGACCGTCAGGCTGCAGGAATCGGACAGACAGAAGATCATCGACTTGAATAGGATCTTCGTGCTCGGTTCGAGCGGCCAGAAAGTCCCGCTCTCCAATTTCGCCGAGCTCAAAAAGGGAGTCGGCCCCGTGGAGATCCACCGCACGACCCAGCAGCGCTCCATCGAGATCACCGGCAGCCTCGCGCCCGGCCATCAGGCGAACGTCGTCGAAGCCAAGATCAAGTCCCTCATCAAGTCGAAGCTGAGCATCCCTTCCGACGTCTACGTTACCTACCAAGGCTCCTGGGCCGAGGTCATGGAGATGGCGAGCGTGTTCGGCCTGATCATCATCCTGGCCCTCCTCCTAGTCTTCTGCGTCATGGCCGGCCAGTACGAGTCCTTCAAGGACCCGCTCATCAATATGTTCACCATCCCGCTCATGCTGATCGGCGTCCTCGCCGCCTACGCGCTCAAGGGACAAAACCTCAGCATGTTCACCCTGGTCGGGGTCGTCATGCTCATAGGCATCGTCGTCAACAACGGCATCCTCCTCGTGGACTACACGAACCTCCTGCGGGGCCGCGGCGCAGGACTCATGGAGGCATGCATCCAGGGAGGCGCCAGCCGCTTCCGGCCAGTGCTGATGACGGCCGGAGCCACGATCCTGGGCAATGTGCCCATGGCCTTCTTCGAGTCGGGCAGCTCCAGCATGACCCAGCCCATCGGGCTCGCGGTCATCGGGGGCCTCACGAGCGCGACCTTCATCACGCTCCTTCTCATACCCGTCATCTACTACCTGGTCAACAAGCGGCAAGCCCGCAAGGAAGGCACGCTATGAAAAGGCTCGAGGTGATAGCCAACCAATCGGTCAAGGACGAGTTCATAGGGGAGCTCGAAACAGCCCTGCCTGACATAGAATACACGCTTCTGCCGATCGTGCAGGGCAAGGGCAAAAGGAAGCGCAAGGACGGCACGCGCACCTGGCCCGAGACAAACTTCCTCCTCGTGAGCTACCTGGACGAGGGGAGCGCAGCGAAGGCGACCGCCATAGCACAGGACATACGCTCTCGCTTTCCCGCCGAGGGCCTCTTCGCGAGCCTTTCCGAGGCTACCCTATTTTAGCGCTGCTTTAGCGTAGCTTCGGCGCCCTTCATGAAAAGCTCGAGGGCCTCTTCGTCCTTGAAGACCGCCCTGAAATTGGCGCTCCCGCCACCGCCCTTACCGCCGGCCTCGGCAAGAAGCGCTTTGAGCTTCTCGCCGAGGCGGGCATCGGACGAAGGCGCGAGGGCCTGCACGGTGAGGTCAGGCAGCGAGGCGAGCAGTGTGATGGCGCCTGCTTCGGCGAAGGCCTTTGCCGTAGTCATGAGCGAGGCCGCCGCGCGGTCGCTATAGCGCTTCGCGACAACGCGCGCGACGCCCTCCGCAGGGGGCTGCGCGGCCAAGGCAGCGGCGACCTCGGCGGCCGCCCTCTCGCGCTCGAGCGCCCCTACCTGAAACTCTAGCTCTTTGAGCCGCGAAACTTCCCTCGCGACGACCTCGGCGAGCTGGGTCTCCGAGGTCCCGAACTCGCGGGCCGCATCGCGCGCGATGCGCGAAAGAGAAAGATAGTCGGCGGCGGCGCGAGAGCCGGCCGCGAAATAGACGCGCGTCATGCCCTTGTACTTCTCAGGCGGGAACAGTCTGACCGCCCGCAGCTTGCCCGTGCTCGCCTGATGCAGGCCGCAGCAGGCGCTGTAGTCGATGCCGTCGATCTCGACGACGCGGAGGGCCTCGTCGCCCACTTCGGGGGCTTTTCGCCTCAAGGGGAAGGATGAGATGTCCTCGGGAGGACAGACGTGGTAACGCACGGCATAGTCCTGTGCGATCGCTACCTCAACTTCGTTCTCCACCGCAGCGATTTCCTCGTCGGACAAGGAAAGTGCGTCGAAGTCGATATAGGAGCGCTCGGGGCCGAAGTGGACAGAGACGACATGGGCGCCCAGGAGGCGCAGGGCGGTGGCGCCGATAAGATGTTCGGCCGTGTGCTGCTGCGAGTAGTCGGTCCGCCTCTCGCGGTCGACGACGAGGCGGACACGATCGCCCGGACGGAAAGAGCAGATACCCGCGAGGAGGTGCCGAACGACTCCCCCCTTCTCGTTCACCGCCGTGACGGCGACGGCCTGTCCTCCCGCCGCCTCGATGGTCCCGAGGTCGCAAGCCTGGCCGCCTCCCTCGGGATAGAAGATAGTGCGATCGAGGACGAGGGTGGGAGACTCAGGGTCCCCTTCGATGGCAAGTACATCGGCCTCGCAGGAGTAGAGCTCGGGCTTATCGTAGAAGAGCTTTTCCGTGATCGTCATGGACCCATTCTAGCGCAAGGCCGAGGCGATCGAATATACTTTCTTCCATGAACGACGACTTCACGTCGAAGCGCGGCGCAACGGACCTCATCAGGGAAGTCTTCGTCTACGCCCACCGTTTCATGGGCTCGGTCTTCGTCTTCCGCATCGGGGCGAGGATCATGGACGATCCTTCCTTCCCCGGGCTCGTGAGCGACCTCGCCCTCCTCCACGAGAACGGCATAAAGATAATCCTCGTCCCCTCGGGAGGGGCACGCATAGACGAGCTCCTCGCCATCTACGGCATCCAGACCGAGCGGGCCGAGGGCCTGCGCATCTCTACACCCGAGGCCATGCCTCTCATCGAGATGGCGGCCTTCGACACCGCGACGAGGCTCATGAACCAGATGGCCCGCAACAAGGTCGAGGCTGTGGTCGGCAACTGGGTCCGGGCCCGCTCCTATGGCGTCCGGAACGGCATCGATTTCCAGCAGACGGGCGTCGTCGACAAAATCAACGTCAAGCTCATCGAGCGCTCGCTCGAGGACGACTTTGTCCCCATCCTGCCTTGCATAGGCTGGAGCGCGATCGGCGAGCCTTACAATATCTCCTCCATCGAGCTCGCCACCGAGCTCGCCGTGGGGCTTAAGGCTCGCAAGCTCTTCTTCCTCACCGAGGGCGAGCTCTTCTCCGAGGGCGGGGCTTCGCTCACGGGAGAAGGCGTCGCCTCGCGGTCCACCGCCGAGGCGACCTGCGTTGACCCATCCTACGATGACGCACCTTCTTCCGAGGCCTCCTCGAGCGGCCCCGCGGTGAGCCGCCTCACCGTGCAGGCGGCCGAGCGCATCCTCGCCGACACATCCGTGGAGCTGGACCGTGCCGAGCGGGACATGCTCGAGCACTCGGTGAACGCCTGCCGCTCCGGCGTCGAGCGTGTCCACTTCCTCGACGGGGGCAAGGAGGGCGTCGTCCTCAAGGAAGTCTTCTCGACCCTAGGCTCGGGCGTCATGGTGCATGCCGATCCGTTCGAAAACATCAGGCCCATGAGGGAGGATGACATCCCTAACGTGCTGAGGATAATCGACGGCCTCGTCAAGCAAGGCAACCTCGTGCGCAGGACCGAGGAGGACCTCCAGCGCAAGTGCGCGGACTATGCCGTCTTCGAGACCGACGGCACGATCCGCGGCTGCGGGGCCCTCCACCGCTACGGCACCAAACAAGCCGAGATCGCGGCCCTCGCCGTGGACGGCAGTTACAAGCAGCTGGGCATCGGCCAGAGGATGGTCGACTACCTGGAGGAGAAGGCGCGGGGTCTCGGCCTCGAGGGAGTCTTCGTGCTCACCACCCGCACCTCGGACTGGTTCCTCGGCATCGGCTTCAAGGCGGCAACGGTCGACGACCTGCCGCCCGAGCGGCAAGAGACCTACGACCGCGGCCGCAAGAGCAGAATTTACATGAAGAAGCTGGACTAGGCGCAAATATCGGCTACGTTGAGGGCGAACTGTGCCTATGTTTGGACATCGATGGGAAATATTTTGAATTTCACTGCATTTCAAAATATTTTCCACTGCATTTCAAAACTTTTATCAGCGATAAAATTCAGCTTGCCCAAGGCCTTCTTGGATAGACCTAGCGGATATCGAAGTAGTGCCGCTCGATGTAGGCCGCGCGCGCGGCGGCTTCGTCCCAGAAGGCGCTCTCCGGATACTCGTCTCGCACTTTCTTGTAGTAGGAGTAGGCTCTCTGGATGTCCTTCTGCGGGCCGTTCGCCTCGAGGGCTCGGGCGTAGAGCATATAAGCCTCGTCGGTGCCTGCGGGCGCGAGGGCGAGGAGCCGATCGAGAGCCTCAAGCGCGCCTTGGGGCCGCCCGGCCGCGAGTTCGGACCTTGCCTGCGCGAGGGCGGCTTCCGGCGTCGCCAAGTTCACGGCCAGGTTCGTGGAAGTGGTCGACGCTGTTGCGGGAGTCGATGCCTGGTTCGCGGGGGTCGCCGTTAGTGTTGCGGGAGTCGTCGCCGGGTTCGCGGAAGTGGCCGCCGCTGTTGCGCGAGTCGATGCCGGGTTCGCGACAGTCGTCGCTGGCGTTGCGGGAGTCGTTGCCGGATTCGCGACAGTCGAGGCAGTCGCTTCGACGTTCGCAGAACTCTTGGGCGCCACTGTTACGCCTACCAGCTCCTCGTAGGAGAGACCGCGCAGACTGTCCTGTCTTTGGAAGCGCAGGATATAGTCGCCGACCTTGGTCGGGTTGAGGATGAACACGAGTGAAGTACCCTCGAAGCGCCGCGAGTCGTAGGCGATGCCCTCTCTCTGAGTCTTCTCGCCCAGATAGGTCCAGCCCGTACCCTCGAAGGGAATCTCGAAGCGAACACCCTCAACGGCCGAGAAGTTGCGCGCTATATCCGGCTTTACCTCTGGTTCGGGCACTGTCGCGACAGAGAGCGCGGCCGTCGACGGCGCATTCTTAGCGTCGGGCTCTTTATCCTGAACCTTGTCTTTAGCCGTATCCTTCGCGGCGTCCTTGGCGGCCGGCTTGGCAGCCTCAGGCTTTTTGACTTCAGGCTTCTTCGCCGCACTCTTCGGCGCATCAGTTTTGGCGTCGGCTGCTTTGGCAGCCGCATCTGCCTTCGGCGTCGTAGCCGGCTCAGTCTTGGCCACGGCATCCTTTATCGAGACATCGACGGTCGGTTTGGGCGCCACGGCCGCAGATTCGGCCTTCTTAGGCAGTAGAGGCTCGTGCAACGAGGCGATGAGGAAATCGATCTTGAGAGCCCTGCGGTAGGGGAAGGAAATTTCCGGGATTTCCTTCTGTGCGATCGGTGCTGCGACTTGTTCCGATGAAGGGACGGCAGGCGCAGCCACAGTCGAAGCGGGGACCGGGACAGGAGCCGAAGGCGCGGCATCCTTTGCCGCGGCGTCTTTAGGCGAAGGCTCTGTGGCCTGCAGCGGCGATGCGGGCGTAGGAGCAGGAGGCTTCGAGGCGCAACCACCGAGAGATAGTAGGGAAAGGACGAGAAAAAGCAAGGCAAACGGAAGCAGCGCGCGTTTCATGGGACCGTCCCGTAGAGATCCTCGATGGAGGCATCGTTGCGCTCCTCAAGGGTGGTCATGAGGAGGGGATCGTCGGGCAGCCCGATCTTGGCGGCGTCGGCGGGGGTATAGGTAATGGCCTCGCTTCTCTCCATCTCCATGCGGGGAGACAGGGGATCGCCCGGAGGAGGCAGCCAGGTCTTCACGAGGGCCTCCCCCGCTTTGGTGAAAGGCGCCGCGGCTTTGACCGCCCGGGGCGGGCTCGAGACGATTATTGAGACGACCGCCAGGATGAGGATGAAGCCGAGCACGGACACGATGCCGATCATGACGGGAAGACTCTTGACCGCGGCTCTCAGCGCCTCGCCCAACTGGGGCTTGGCGAGAGCGCTCTTGGTCCTGGGATTCACGGGAGCGGCGTTGTCAGCCTCGAGTAGATCGCCCAAAGGGGTCTCGTCCTCGATAGCGGAAAAGGGCTCGGGAGCGCTCGATACGGATTTCTTGACGAAGGGTAGACGGGAGAGGATGGAGCCTAGGCGCGCGGCCTGAGCGCCTACCCCGGTCTTGATCGAAGACAGAGGGTCCTTCGCCTCGGCCATGGTTTATCGAGCCTCTTCCGTATCCGCTGCCACGGCCGGCTCCTCATCGACGATCTGCGTAGCGGGAACCGCGGCGGAAAGGTCCGCGGGCGTGGAGCTCGCCGAAGGGGAAGCGCTTGCCTTCTTCTCCGGACGAGCGGGCTTCTTGAATGGTCCCTCGCGCTTGCCGTCGTCGAGGGAAGGAGGCAGCTCCTGGCCGCTCTCGTACTCGACATCCTCGTCCGTAATGCTATCGAGGGAGATATCGGGGGCTTGAACCTTGCCGTCCGAATGCTCGAGCCTGACGGCGATGACTTTGGTGACGCCCGACTCTTCCATCGTGACGCCGAGCAGCGCGTTCGCGCCGGTCACCGTCTTCTTGTTGTGCGTGATGACGACGAACTGGCTCATGCGCCCGAACTCGCGCAGGAGGTTCACGAAGCGTATGACGTTCTGCTCGTCGAGGGCCGCGTCAATCTCGTCGAGGAAACAGAAGGGGCTGGGACGAACCATGTAGGTCGCGAAGAGGAGGGCAATGGCCGTGAGGGTCTTCTCGCCGCCCGAGAGCAGAGGTATCGCCTCGAGCTTCTTCCCCGGGGGCTGGGCGAATATCTCGATGCCAGACTCGAGGATGTGCTCGGGGTCGACGAGCCTGAGCTCGCCCCGTCCACCGCCGAAGAGGCGACGGAACATGTTGTGGAAGTTCTTCTTGATCTTGTTGTAGGTGTCGAGGAAGAGGGCCGCGCTCTCGTCGCGGATCTCGTCGGTTATGCGCTTTAAGTCCTCCCGCGCCTTCTCGAGGTCCCCGAGCTGGCCGGAGAGGAAGTCGTAGCGCTCCTTGACCTCCGTGTACTCCTCGGGAGCCATGAGGTTGACCGAGCCCAAATCTTTGAGCTTCTGTTTCAAGGCCGCAAGGCCATCGCGAAGATCGGAGACCGGAGTCTGCAACTCGAACATCCGCGTCTCGAACTCCATGAGGTCGCGGGAGTACGCTTCAGTGAAGTTCTCCTTCACGTTGCGGATCTCGGTCTCTGTCTGGGCCAAGCCCAAGTGGAGCCGCTCGAGCTCGCTCTGCAGGTTCCCGAGCTTCTCCATCTTCTTCTTGAGCTCTTCCTGCCGCTTCGACAGGTCCGAGTTCTTGAGGGCTATGTCCTTCTCCAAGCGCTCGAGCTCTGCGGCCAAGTCCTTGCCGCGCTTCTCGATCTCGGCGATCTCCTCGTCGATGCCGCCTAACTCCTCCTCGGAGTCATTAAGCCGCTTCCCCTCGAGGAATACCTCGTTCTCTTGCTCCTTGAGGTAGCCTTCCTGGCCGGCGATCTCGCGCCTGAGGAGCGACAGGGCCTCCTCGGCGCCAGTCGCCTGAGTCTGCATGCGAATGCGGTTGCCCCGCTGCTCCTCGAGGGTTGCGCGGTACTCGGCGACCTTCTCGCCCAGGGCCTTGTTCTCCTTCTGAAGGGCGGCTATGCGCGTTCGTTTATCGGCGACGCCGGAATCGCAATCGCCTATCTCGCGGTCTATCGCGCGCTTCTTCGTGATGATGCCCTCGGGGCTCAGGAACTCGTCGATAAAGGAAGGCGTGGTCTTTTTATATTCCTGGTACCGCCTCCCGAGCTCCTCGACCGAAGCCGCGGTCTCTGTGAGGTCGGCCGCCGCCTTGGCGACCAGGGCGTCGCGCGACTCGTCCGTCGCAGTAGAGGAGAGGGAACGCAGGTCCTCGAGGATGGCTCCCTTGCCCGAGAGCCTCGCCTGCACGGCGGCGATGAGGGTCTCGATGGACTGTTCGGCCTTCACTCTCTCCTGGGCCGAATAGCCCGACTCTTTAAGCCTGGCGTCGAGCTGGGCGACAATGTCCTCGGTGATGGCATCGAGGCGGCGACGCGCCTCGGCGCGCTTGTCCTCGAGAGCGAGTATGTCGGCCTGGGCGCGGTCCGCCGCGGCGTCGTTGTCGCGGATGCCGGCCTCGGCGGCCTTGATCCCCGACTCGAAGCCCTCGATGTTCTTCTCGATCTCGCGCAATCGGCTGCGCAGGCTCGACAGCTCGCCTTCCTTCTCGGCCTCGTCGTCGTGCAAGGACTCGATCTTCTCGCGCAGGCCCTTCACGCGCAGCTCGGCCTGCTGCATCTTGCCCTTCGCCTCGGCGACGCGCTCGGCGAGAAGCTTGCGCTTGTCCTGCTTGCCACGCGCCTCGACCGCGAGGCCGAAGACCGTCTTCTGGTGCTCGACGAGCCTGGCCTCCATGCCGTTCACGACGTCCAAGTTCTCCTCGAGCGAGAGGTTGATCCCATCGATCTCGGCTTTTACCTTGTCGCGTTCCTTGGTCGTGTTCGAGATGCCCTCGTCGCGCCTGTCCTTCTCCTGCACGAACTGCCGCAAGCGGAGGAGATGGAGATCGCGCTCGGTCTCGAATATCTCGTCTCGGAGGGCGCGGTATTTGAGCGTCTTCTCGGACTGATTTTTAAGGCTGTCGTGGCTGCGCTTGACCTCGGCGAGTATGCCGCCGACCTGGCGCATGTTTTCCTCGGTCTTCTCGAGCTTCTGTTCGGCCTCGTGCGAGCGCACCTTGTGCTTGGTGATGCCCGCCGCCTCCTCGAAAAGGTAGCGCCTGTCCTCGGGCTTGGAAGAAAGGACCTGGTCGATCCTCCCCTGCTCCATCACCGAATATGCCGACTTGCCGATGCCCGTGTCCCAGAAGAGCTCGCGCAGCTCCTTGAGCCTCACCTGAGCGCCATTGATGAAGTACTCGTTCTCGCCCGAGCGATAGAGGCGACGCTTTATCGCGATTTCGGGCGCATCGATGGAAGACAAAAGACCGTTCTCGTTGGAGATGGTGACCGTGACTTCGGCGACGGAGAGAGGCTTGCGCGTCTCCGTCCCATTGAAGATCACGTCCTCCATCGTATCGGCGCGGAGGCTCCGGGCGGACTGTTCGCCCACCACCCACTTTATCGAGTCGACGACGTTGGACTTCCCGCAGCCATTGGGACCGAGGAGGGCCGATATGCCGTTGGAGAATTCTATTAATGTGCGATCGGCGAAGGATTTAAAGCCGAATATCTCGAGACTCTTTAGAAACACCTAGCCTGTCCTTTTGCGCCATGATTAGCTAAGAACTGTAGCACGCTGGAGGGCCGATTCGCAAGGCCGAAGGGAAATAGATCGGGCCGCCCTTTCGAGCAGCCCGATCTGAAAAGCCTAAGAAGTATAGAGGGGCTGGCCCTATTTCTCGTCCTGACTCACGAGGAGGGAATAGACTTCCTGAGGAGTCTTCGAAGTCATGAGAGCGGAGCGAAGCTCGTTATTCTTGAGCTTGGAACTGAAGAAGGAGAGAGTCTGCAGATAATAGGCATGCTGGTTGTAAGCCGCGGCGATCATGAAAAGGAGCCTGACGGGCACGTCATCGAGAGACTGGAAGTCGATGATGTCGGACTGGCTCACGCCGACGGAGACGACGAGGTCGGTCACCGAGGAAAGCCTAACGTGGGGGATTGCGATGCCCCTTCCGATGGCCGTGCTCATGAGCTCCTCGCGGCGCAGGATCTCGGCGACGAGCTCCTGTCTGCTCTTGATCTGAGGAGCGCTCGCGAGGTTTTCCGCGAGGGCGACCAGTGCATCGCGCTTCTTGGAGAAGTTGAGAAAGAGAATCCTATCGGGAGACAGGATATTCTGAATCTGGACGACACTAAAGACACTAGCTGGACGATTGGACGAGAGCCTCTCGTTTACCCAGCGTTCGATTTCACTTTTCTTGAAGCGCCAAACCGTACCGATTTTGCCCGAAGGGATTTCCCCTTTTTGTGCCCAGTCATAGACCGTGCGTTCGGACACTCGCAGATACCGTGCGACTTCTTCAATCGTAAGGATATCGTCGTCCATGCGAAAAACTCCTCTGAAATAGCACTAAGCTACATAAGAATGCATCGAATGCGAAGAAAAGTCAAGTTTAGAAAGCTTTTAAGCACTATTCTTATCGAAAAGATACGTCGATATAGAGAAGCCGTCAAACAGAACTTGCGGTTTAGCCTTTTTTTTACTCAATTGAATGATACTTCGCAGCGCTATCGTCTAGATTTTCGAAGTACAGAGATATTTCTTCGGATTTATAGCCCAACTCGCGTAAAAAACGACGAGCTTCATCTCGATCCCCGCCTGAACGCTTGAGGACCTTTGCCGCCGCGGCCGCAAGTGCTTGCTCTCTGGCTTCGGGCTCGGCCTCGGAACCCAGAAGCTCGGTTATGGTCTGAATAGCCGTAGAACGGTCGATGCCCTTTTCGCGGAGAGAACGCAGGATGCTTGCAGGCCCCTCGGCCCTCGATCCCCGATGCGCGAGACGTGAAGCGGCATAGGCTCTGGCGAAGCGCTTATCGTCGAGCAAGAGCGAGGCCGACAGTCTCTCAAGGGCGATAGACGAAGCGCGACTCGAATAGCCGCGTTGCTCGAGCTTGCATCGCAAAAGAAAGGTGGACTGCTCTGCCCGCGCGAGAAGGGCCAGCGCCCGCTTTTCGGCCTCCCTCGCCTCTGCGGCGAGAGCAAGAAGAGAGACTTCAGTCTCATCGAGCTCCATGCCGGGTTCGAGGCGATTAGTCCCGAGACCGAGCGTCGCGAGGGTGTCGAGGTTGACTAAAAAGGAAGAGCCTCCGCCCGCTATAGTCGCGGTGCCGGAGGCCCCTTTCCGTATGGTCTCGATCCGTAGCCTCGGCGAAGGAAACTCTTCGTTTCGCCCCGGCTTCATAATCTGACTGTTAGCGCTTACTGAACTGGAAACGCCTGCGAGCTCCGCGCTGACCGTACTTCTTACGCTCGACCATGCGGGGGTCACGGGTAAGGAAGCCGTTGGTACGAAGTGCGGTGTGATTCGCGGGGTCGACTTGATTAAGGGCCCGGGCGATACCGTGGCGGCAAGCGCCGGCTTGCCCGTTGGGGCCGCCGCCTGCTACCGTGATAAGAACATCGTACTTGTTCTCGGTCGCAGTGACGAGAAGAGGCTGGCGGACGACGGCGACAAGCTCGTTCAGCTTGAAGTACTTATCGAGCTCTTCGCCGTTAACAGTGACCTTGCCCTGTCCTTCGCGAAGGAAGACGCGGGCTGTGGCGCATTTGCGGCGGCCGGTTCCGATTCCAAGGTTCCTGATCATCCCTAATCCCCTTACTCGATATCGATGGCGACAGGCGCCTGAGCCGTATGCGGATGATTGGGACCCGCATAGATCTTGGCGTTCTTGTAGAGCTTGCGTCCAAGCGGCCCCTTGGGGAGCATGCCGCGAAGCGCGTTCTCTAGAGGCGCCACGGGGTCGCGCCCGATGAGCTGCTCGAAGGTGAAATCCTTGAGGCCCCCTGGATAGCCCGAGTGCCGATAGTACATCTTGTTCTGGCGCTTGCGACCCGTGATGTTAATTTTGTCGGCATTGATGATGACGACGAAATCTCCCGTTTCCTGCGAGGGCTCGTAGGTCGGCTTGTTTTTGCCGCGTAGCATATAAGCGGCCTTGGCGGCCACGCGACCGAGGTTCTTGCCCTCGGCATCGATCACGTACCAGGAGCGCTTGGCAAACTCAGACTCCGGCGTGACGAAGACGGTCTTCATGTATCGTTACCCTTACCTTCAATTAGAATTGCGAGAGACGCGGGCGCTATATTCCCATATTCAGAATGCAGTGTCAATACCACCGCGCAGCATCCGTATCTTCTATATATAACACCAGCCGCTCTTTACTCTTTCTTCTCGGTAGCCTGCTTCGCCTCTTCCGCTTCTTCCTTTTTGGCTTCGAGGCGGTCCTTTATATCGGCGATCCCGATAAACACGGCGATGAAGCCAACGAAAATAGACACTACGGGAAGGGATCCCTTGAGAAAATTAATAACGTCAGCCCACCATGCAAGGGGACCGGGGACGCAGGCGAAGATCGCAAAAGCGATGAAGAGGACGCCGATTATCAGAGCTACCATTACTTCCTCCTTATGTAAACACGGTTTACGAAAACCGCCGTCGCCAATCATAGCATCCCGGCAGTTCAAAGGCAACCTAGTCGAGATTGCCCCAAGCCAAGGCTGCTTGCTATACTGTTAAGATGATACGCGCACAATCGCTTGCACTGTACAAAAATCGCCCCGTCCTCGTCACCGAGGTCAGGGACAGGATCGATATTCGCCTCGACGACGACTCCTCGCTCAAGGTGCGGGATAAAGATCTCGTCCTTCTCCACGAAGGCCCTGCGAAGGAGATGCCTTCTCCAGCCGAAGGCGGGGACTTCGAAACCGCGCGTAAGATGCTCGCGGGGCCGGGCTCTGCGAACTTGCCGTGGACGGAGCTCGCCGAGCTCGTGTTCGGAGAGTCTGGTCCTTCCCAAGTTCTCGCCTGCTGGGTTGAAGCGAACAAAGGTCTTCTCTTCAGAGTCGAGGAGGGCCTGCCCTGCCCTTTGGACGACGAGGCCGTGGCAAAGGAAGCGCAAAAGCGAGCGCGCAAAGAGAACGAGGCCGCAGAGAAAGCCGCTTTCCTCGAACGGGCCAAGCGCATCAGGGCCGAACGCAAAAAAAACATGGATACCTTGGCCGCACCGAGCTTCGAAGGAGCGGACGGTCGCTTCCTCTCCGAGGTCGAAGCCCTCGCCTATGGCAAGAGCGAGAAGAGCAGGACCTGCGTCGAGCTCGGGCTCTCCGAAACGCCCGAGGCGGCCCAAGCCTTCCTCCTCGCAGTCGGCTATTGGGACGAGACAGTCAATCCTCACCCCTACCGGGCGGGATGCCCTCTCGCGGCGCCCAAAGTCGCCCTCGGCCCCGATTCGGACGACATTCCTCGGACCGATCTCACAGGCATGACCTCGTGGGCCATCGACAACGCCTGGTCGAAAGATCCTGACGACGCAATCGGCTGGGACGGAAGTTCTGTCTGGGTCCATGTGGCCGACCCCGCTTCGGCCATACTCCCCGACTCTCCCGCCGACAAAGAGGCCCTCGGACGAGGCACGACCCTCTATCTCCCGGAACTCACTTCTCCCATGCTCGCGGACGAGGCCCTTGAGCGCTTCGGCCTCGGGCTCTCGCCAATTTCGAAGGCTCTCTCCTTCCGAATAGATGTGGCCGAGGACGGCTCAGTGTCCGCGGTCGAGGCTATGACCTCGACCGTCCGCGTGCGCCGCGCCTCCTATGGCGAGGCCGACAGAATCATCGACGAAGGCGGCGCGCCCGAGCTAGCTGCCCTCGCCCTCCTGGCCGAAAGGCGCCGAACTCGCCGGGTCGCGAATGGCGCGATAGAGATCGACATCCCCGAGGTGCGGATCAAGGTCGAGGGCGAGGGAAGGTCGAGGGAAATCGACATCGAGAAAGTGCCCGACGATCGCTCGAGCGGCATCGTGCGCGAGATGATGCTCCTCGCGGGAGAGGCGGCGGCGCGCTGGGCCTTCGAGCGTAAGCTCGCCTTCCCCTTCTACGGTCAGGAATCGCCATCGGACATGAACGAGACGGCCATGGGAACGGGCCTCGCCGCGCAGTTCGCTCGCCGCAGGCTGATGCGCGCGGGCATGTGGGGCCCCGGACCGAGCGCTCACCGAGGCCTCGGCCTTCCCTTCTATGCCCAAGTCACGAGTCCCCTGCGCCGCTACCAGGACCTCCTAGGGCATATGCAGTTGCGCGCCTTCCTCGCGGGCAGGGAGAACCTCGACACCGATGAAGTTTCGAGACGCTGCGCCCTCGCGCAGGCGGCCTCGGCCGCGACAAGGCAAGCCGAGCGCGGCTCGGACCTTCACTGGACCCTCGCCTACCTATCGAAGCGCCCAGGATGGAGCGGGGAGGCTGTCCTAGTCGGGAACGCCGGTCCCGGAACCTGGCAGGCATACATTCCCGAGCTTGGGCTCGAGACGAGGCTGAAGCTCGGCTCCGGAAGGAGCCTCGACGAGAAGCTCAGGCTCAGGCTGGTCCGTGTCGATCTTGCGACCCTTGAATCCTCCTTCGAGGAAGCGCCAGGCGCATAGCACGTTCCGTCATTGACCGCGGCGGCCTATCTATTTATCCTGTGATTACAATGGAACAAACGGATTACCGACTCGCGGCAATAATGTATACGGACATCGCCGGCTTTTCCCGCATGATGGAAAAGGATGAGGCGGGAACGCTGAAGCTCCTCAACTTCCACAACGACCTCATCTCGGGCATTGCCGAAAGCCATCACGGCAAGGTCATCAAGACCATCGGTGACGCCCTCCTCATCGACTTCAAGAATACGGTCGAAGCTCTCCAGAGCGCCATGGAAGTCCAGGATGGGCTGTACGAGCATAATAAAGAAAACCCCGGTCTCCCCCTCCTCGTGAGAATCGGCGTCCACCTCGGCGACATCTACTTCTACGAGAACGACGCCCTCGGCGAAGGCATCAACATAGCGGCGCGTCTTCAGTCCCTGGCCAGGCCTGGCTGCATTTGCTTCTCGCAGGACGTCTACAACCTCGTGCTCAACAAAATCGAGTTCCACGCGCAGAAGCTCGGTAAGGTCTCCCTCAAGAACATCACGAAGGAAATCCACGCCTACGAGATAACGACGCCGAACGTCGAGTTCGATCCCAACAAGGACAAGCCCAGGCCCGGCTATACGCCCGGTTCGTACAAGGACGGGGAAGAAGACGGCGTAGAGGAGAAGGCGACCGAGGCCTCGCCTCAGGCGGCGGGCAGCCATGCGCCCGATGGCGCGCCGACAGGCGGGGCCGAGCTCCTTGCCCGGATTCGCCGCGAAATTCTCGAGGAGACAAAGGCCTTGGGCAGGAGGATGACCGTCGCCGAGGCGAAGGATAAATACGGCCATTACGGCGTCGAGGCGGAAGAGGTCATCGCCACGATGGCCGATCAGAGCCTCCTCGTGAAGGGCACGGATCGGTCTTCCGCGGACTCGTCCTACCTGCCTCCCTTCTTGGCGGGTTTCGGCCGCAACGAGAAGGGCGAGTTCGATACGGGCGCGCTTAAAAACAATATCGAGGCCGCGGTGAGCGGCATCGTGAACGAGATCGAGCGCTCGGTCGAGAAAAACATGACAAAGGACGAGCGCGAGCACTACGAGGAAAAATACCGACATCACATCGAGAAGGCGCGGGAGCATGTGGAACGGGCGCGGGAACATGCCGAGCGGCACAGGGAACGCGACAGGGAGAGGAATGAGGGACGGAGCGAGTCAAACGAACCAGAGGCGATGGCCGGCGACTTCGAGGCCTATCGCCGCCGCCTCGAGCGGCACAGTCGTAGCGGACGGGGCGGTCTCGTCGGCAATCTTACGAGCTACCTCGCCGTCAACGGTCTATTGTGGTTCATCAACCTGAGCACCTCGGCGCACTTCCTCTGGGCGGCGTTCGTGAGCACCGGTTGGGGCATAGGCGTAGCCGCCACCATCGTCAGCTCCCGCCGCGCGAGCGAGAAGCTCCGCGAGGTCGACGCCATGCCGGAGCTCGACTCGGTCCAGCTCGCCGACCTCAAGAAACTCAATAAGATGAAGGATTCGATGGCCCAGCACGCCTCGAGCACGGTGATGGTCTGCTTCTTTTTCGCGATCATCAATTTGCTTACGAGCCCCGCCTTCCTCTGGTTCCTCATCCCTTCGGCGGCGATGGTCGTGGGCTTCCTGGCGCACTTCGCCTCCTACAGCGCTTCCAAGCCCCGCCTCGAGCGAAAGATACTCGATGCACTCGGCATCAAGGGCGGGTGGCGCAATATCTTCAAGCAAGGCAAGGCGAGAAGGCAGGAAGCGGCAGGCCTCGGGCCTTACGCCGACCTCTATCGCGAGGCTCAGGCCGCGAAGGAGGCCATAGCCGCCCAGCTCGCATCGGGGAGCGCGGGCGCCGCATCGGTGGACGCGGACCTCGCGCCTTCGCTCGATCAGTACCTCGGCCAGGTGAAGCTCCTCGCACAGTCTGCGAACGAAATAGACAGGCTCGTCGAAAGCATCCCCATGACCGATCTTTCGAAAGACAAGGCTTCCCTCGTCGCCAAAGAGGCGGCGGCGAGCCCGAGCCTCAAGGCTGAGTACAGGCATTCCATCGAGGAGATCGACAACCAGGAGAAATCCTACGCCGAGCTCAAGGAGCAGAGCGAGGTCGTAAAGCTCCGCCTCGGATCTTCGGTCAACCAGCTCAAACAGATGCGCCTGGACATCGCTAGGCTTTCGGCGTCGCCTAACGCCGAGGGCGGAGCGGACCTCTCGGGGCTCAAACGCCGCACCGACGAGCTCTCGCGCTACCTTGAGGACCTGCGCTCGGGCTACGCCGAATCGAAGGACGATCCCTTCGCCCAGCTCGAGGCCGAGGAAAAGAAGCGCCTCGAGGCCGAAACGGGCAAGGACCGATAAGGCTTAGGGCACAACCATGGATCTCGCCGCCGAACGCCGCGCCCACACAGTCATTTCCGTAATTGCGGTTATTGCCGCCGTCTCCCTATTCGGCGCAGTCGCCTTCGTCGCCACATCGCAGCTCTTTCGCGAGACAATCGCCTCCGATCGGACCGGCGGCACGGCGGCAAAGAGGAGCTTCTCTCCCCCGAAACCGCGTTCGCCGCAAAGATTTGGCTCAGCCCAAGCGAAGCCAGTGAGGGGGAAAGCGAGGAAGCCGAACCCAAGCGACGCTTCCATTTCGCAGATAAACGATCGCTATTTGCCGCCATTCGTCCCGATCGCGGCAGCTCCGGGGGGGAGAGAGCACAATAGTCTCTCCCAACTCTATGGCCACGACATCGGCCCGAGCTTAGTGGAACTCATCCAAGGCCAACAGTGCAACGTATCGAGCGGCCCAAGCCCGGCCTTTTCCCTCGTCGAGGAAGCGGACGAAACCGAACAGCCGCCTGATCCCCTGGAGGCTTTCATCAACCTGGCGCTGCAAGACATTACCGAGCAAGTGGACTCATACACGACCTACGACATCGGCAGGGACTACATGAAGGTGTCGATGGTCTATGACGGCTCGGGCTATTTCGGCGTCTCGATTCACGCGCTATTTAAAGCGCCGCTCTAGACGGTCTTCGAGAAGCTTGTTCGCCTCGTCTTTTCAACTTGACGAATCAGAATTCATAACTTATAAACTCGGACTTATTAAGTTGCAAATTTGGAATTTTCAATAAGTAAATTCGAAGTTTATAAGTTGAAAAATCGGAATTTTCTTATTGAGAATTCCTCTGGGACAGAATAAAGATTGTCTCTCGATCGACTGACCCGATACAAAGGAAGGGGCGAAAGTCTGGCGAAGTCATTGGCGCCGTGGTCTTTCCAATCTCGGTCGTCCTCGCAAGCCTCGGGCCTAGCCCTCCGGGCGCTGGCTAGAGTTTTTGCGCCAGTCTTTGGGCGAGACGCCGCAGGCCTGGGTGAAGGCCCTGCTGAAGCTCGAAACCGACTTGTAACCCGTGGCAGAGGCGATTTCGGAGACGCTCATGCTCGTGATCTCGAGTAGATATTTGGCCCGCGACATTCTTCTCCTCAGGAACTCCTGTTGGGGAGAGAGATGGAGCACCGATTGATAGATGCGACGCATGTGGCTCGTGGATATGCCGATGTGCTTCGCGACCTCGTCAAGGCTTGACCCCTTGGACATCTGCTCTTCGTACCACGCCAAAGAGGATATCATCATGTTGACCTGCTTGCTCGGTTGCACGAAGGTGTCGGAGATCTTCAGACGCTCGACCAGGATGAGGCACAGGTCCAGAAGGGCCGACTGCCTTACGAGCTCGCTCTTGACGTTCGAGGAGTGCAGGCACTCGCGGCATCGCCTGTAGTGGCGCTTGATCGTCGCGATGTCGCGCCCGGTCAGTCGAACGGAGGCGAAGCCGTTACGCGGGACGAGGGTCTTCATGACGTGGGGAATCCTGTCGAAGTGAAAGACCACGATCTCGCAGCGCCGGCCTGGCTCCCCGGTCCAGCCATGGGCGTTGTTGGGCGAGAACAGCCACAGCCGCTTCTCGGAATAGTTCTCGCGCAGCCTTGGAAAGGTCGGCGCGCAGCTCCCCCGTATGACGGCCTGGAACTCCCACTCGCGCCGGATATAGATGGGCAGGGGATCAGCGCTGTAGTCGCGTTCTCCCTGGCTAAGGTATTCGAGCACGCCGGGATTATAGCGGGCGATGAGCGAAAATGTCAAAAACTCGCCTGAGCCTGTCATTGACGGCTCCATAGGCTGCGTTTAGTGTTTTGGACGGCGTCGCGCGCGGCGCCATGAAGGGGGCGTTATGAAGCGCGGGAGACAGAAAGCCATTCACGACAACCTTAGCTCCTATTTGTTTCTCGCCCCCTGGCTCGTCGGTTTCTTCGTGCTGACGTTCTATCCGATGATCTATTCCCTGTATCTCTCCTTCACCCAATTCAACCTCTTAGAGCCGCCTAGGTGGATCGGCCTGCGGAATTTCTTCGTCATGTTCGTCGGGAACGACCAATACCCCAGGGACGACCGCTTCATTAATTCTCTTTTCGTCACTTTGCGCTTCGTTTTTATCTCCGTCCCGATCAAACTGGCCTTCGCCCTGGTGATCGCGCTCTTAATGAACCAGAAGCTGCGGCTCATTCCGCTCTATAGGACGCTCTACTATATCCCGACTCTGCTCGGCGGCTCGGTTGCCATCGCGGTCCTGTGGAGAAGGCTTTTCTCCGGCGACGGCGTCGTGAACGCCATTCTCCACGCTCTGTTTAATGTGAACCCTCCTGCCTGGATATCCACCCCCCAATATGCCCTCTCCACACTGATAATACTCGCTGTCTGGCAGTTCGGCTCGCCGATGATCATCTTCCTGGCCGGACTCAAGCAGATCCCCCAGGAGTATTACGACGCCTCTAGCGTGGACGGCGCGGGCAAGATCAGGCAGTTCTTCGCGGTCACGATGCCCTGCCTCTCGCCCATCATCTTCTTCAACGTCGTGATGCAGATGATCAGCGCATTCCAGTCTTTCACGCAGGCCTTCATCATCTCGGGCGGGCAAGGCGGGCCCCTGGACTCCACCATGTTCTATAGTCTGTACCTTTATATGAAGGGATTCGGCTTCTCCGAGATGGGCTACGCCTCGGCCATGGCCTGGGTCCTTCTCATCATCATCGCGGGCCTGACCGCGCTCACCTTCCGCGTCTCGGGATCATTGATCCACTACGGGAGCGGAGAATGAAAAGCAGAGCCTCGAGCGTGCTACGCTCGTTTCTCACCAATCTGTTCATCGTCGTCCTGGGCTTGGGGATGCTGTACCCCATCGTGTGGCTCATCGCGGCTTCCTTCAAGGAAAGCAACGCCATATTCGGCGACCCGAGCCTCATCCCGAAGGCCTTCACGCTGCAGAACTACGCCCAGGGCTGGAAGGGCATCGGCATAGTCGGCTTCGGCACATTCTTCAAGAACTCCATTTTGATCTGCATGCTCTGCGTCGTGGCAAACGTCATCGTCTGCTCTCTCACCGCCTACGCCTTCGGGCGCCTACGCTTCGTGGGAAAGGGTTTCTGGTTCGCCGTCATGATGCTGACCCTGATGCTGCCCACCCACGTGACGACGATCCCGCGCTACGTGATTTTCCGGTCCTTCGGCTGGCTCGACTCTTTCCTGCCCATAGTCGTCCCGAAGTTCTTCGCCACGGACGCTTTCTTCGTCTTCCTTCTCGTGCAGTTCATACGAGGTCTGCCCAAGGAACTGGACGAGTCCGCGGTCATCGATGGCTGCGGCAAGTTCCGCATCTACACGAGGATCATCCTGCCGCTCACAATGCCGGCCCTCATCACAACCGTGCTCTTCACCTTCCTCTGGACCTGGGACGACTTCTTCAATCAGCTCCTCTATCTCAACTCCCCGGCTAAATACACTGTTCCGATGGGGCTCAGGCTCTTCATCGACTCATCCGGAATATCGTCCTGGGGGCCGATGTTCGCCATGTCCGTCCTCTCGCTCGTCCCAAGCCTTATCCTCTTCTTCTCGCTGCAGAAGTACTTCGTCGAGGGAATCGCCACAACAGGAATTAAGGGATAACCGATACCCCTATATTAAGGAGGATTCGCGTGAAAAGGATCAGTGTTTTCTTGCTAGCTCTCGCGGCGAGTACGGCCATGGCCGCAGCGCAGGGCGCGACCACGACCATCCGCTGGGCATACTGGGGCAGCGATGCCAGGATCAAGCGTAGCCAGGCGGCCATCGACCTGTTCACCGCCGCGAACCCGAAAATCGCGGTCAATCCCGAGATCTCCGGCGGTACGGGAGACCACTTCCTCAAGGTCGACACGGCCATCGCCGGAGGAGGAGGCCCCGACATCATCCAGATGGGCGGCAACATAGCCGATTACGTGAACAAGGGCGTTCTCCTGCCTCTGGAGAAGTACTCGCCTTCGATCCTCAATACCTCGGTCATCGACCAGGGCGCGCTCGAATCCGGCACGATTAACGGGCACCTCTATGGTATCTCCACCGGCGTCACTATGCCCGCCCTTTTCTACAATAAGACTCTCATTCAGAAGATCGGAGCCCCTCTGCCCAAGGTGAGCATGACCTACGCGGAGTTTCGTGCCTATCTCGTGGCCCTCAAGGCGAAGCTCCCCTCGGGCGTGTACCCACTGCAGGACTTTGGCGCCCAGTCCTCCAACTCTACGCCCTTCGGTTACTGGGCACGCTATAACGGCACGCCGCTCTTCGATCCCGCGAACAAGACGACGGCCGTCACGGCCGAGGCCGCGCAAAAGTACCTCGAGCTCTTCAAGGACTACCGCGACAACGGACTCATCCCCCCCGCCGACATCTCGGCCGGCTATGCGGAGACGAACGCCGACACCTCGTCGGTGATCGCGGGTAAGGCGGCCATCGGCTTCATCTGGACGAATAGTCTCGGAGGCTACCAGGCCGCCACCAAGGACGAACTCGCTCTCATCGAGCTCCCCGGGGCCGCGGCGAATAAGGCTCTGTGGCAGGCGCCGAGCCAGTTCTACACGGTGAACAAGAGCTCGAAGAACATCGAGGCGGCGGTCAGGTTCATCAACTTCCTCGTGAACAACCCCGACGCCGCAAGGGTCCTCGGCAACGACAGGGGAGCCTCGGCTTCCTCCGCCGCGAGGACAGCGCTCCTGTCCGACGTCAATGACCAGAAGGTCATCGAGTACTTGAAGGTGGCCGGCGCTCACTCGTCGAGGGAGACGCAGCATCTTCCCAACGATTCGGAGCTCAACAGCACCTTCTATCTCATCTATCAGAAGGTGGCCTTCGGCCAGCTCCCGTCCGCGCAGGGGGGCAAGCAGATCTACGCGCTCATAACGCGACTGATCAAGAAATAGTCTTCTCCGGGCCGTCGCAACCAGAGTCGGGATGGCCCGGTACAACGAAGTCGTACGCATTTTTCGCGTAGAAGGACGGGAAAGACATGGGACGCAACATGGAACGCAAGAGCCTCAACATCGGATATATCGGCGGGGGAAGCAGGAATTGGGCAATGAAGCTCATGACCGATCTCGCGCTCGAAGAGAACTTCGAAGGCGAGCTCAGGCTTTACGACATCGACAGCGCTGCATCAAAACACAACGAAGAGCTCGGGCGGGCGATTTTCTCGCGGCCCGACGCCAAGGGCGGATTCAAGGTCAAGGCTGTCGGCACCGCGGCCGAGGCGCTTGCCGGGGCTGACTTCGTCGTGATGTCCATCGAGCCCGGTCCCATGGAGGCCCGCATCGGAGACCTCGTCGTACCCGCCCGCTACGGAATCGTGCAGACGGTGGGCGACACGACCGGACCGGGGGGGCTCCTGCGCGCTCTGCGCGCAGTGCCCATAATGATCGAGTACGGCCGCCTCATCATGGAGCTTTGCCCCGAGGCTTGGGTCATCAACTATACGAACCCCATGACTCTCTGCACGGCCGCCCTCCACAAAGGGGGATCGGGCATCAAGGCTCACGGCTGCTGCCACGAAGTCTTCAGCACGCAGGCGCGGATAGCCCAGATAGTCGCCGAAGCGCAGGGCATCGCGGCCCCGCACCGCAGCGAGATCGAACTCGACTTCGCCGGCGTCAACCATTTTACGCTCGCCGTCGGGGCGCACTGGCGCGGCAATGATATCTTCCCGCTCATCCGCTCCTACGCCGCGGCCATGGACCCCGGACGAGACCGGACGGCAATCGCGCACGAGCGCCGCGTCAACGAGAAGTGGTTCGACTGCGACGGCGCGGTCGCCTATGACCTGCTTGGCCGATTCGGCACGCTCGGAGCGGCCGGTGACCGCCACCTCGCCGAGTTCGTACCCTGGTACCTCTCCGATGAGGCGACCATTCTCGCTAAGGGAGTGCCGCTTACTCCCTACGAGTGGCGCGTTCATTCATGGCAGGTTCCGCGCCCGACGACGGCCGAAGTCTCCTCGCGAGAGCTTAAGGCCTCGGGAGAGGAGGGCGTTGCCCAGATGAAGGCACTGCTCGGCTTCGGTCCCCTGAGGACTAACCTGAACCTTCCAAACCGGGGACAGTGGTCTCAGGCTCCGCGCGGCGCGATTATCGAGACCAACGCCCTCTTGGACCTGGGGCACATCGATCCACTCCCCGCTCCGGACCTTCCCCCGGCAGCGGCGGCCCTGGAAAGGCGAATCATCGAGGAACAGACCATAATCCTCGAGGCCGCGGTGACGCGGGACCCGGAGCTCACGCTCCAGGCCCTCCTTCTCGATCCTATCGTGCGCCTGCCCATCGAGCGCGCCGAGGCCATGCTTCGCGAGATGCTGAGCACCGACGCGGCCTGGCTGCCTGGCTGGTCTTCGGATATCTAAATTGCGCGACCCTTTCGTGTCGCCACTGGACGACGCCCCCCCGCAGCAAACGACGGGAACGGATTCTCCTCTCGCCCGGCTTCGGGCTATGCGACACAGCCGCGGGAGTCTTTTCCCCCATGGAGCGGACGAGCACAGGGGGCGGGCCGGCGACGAATCTGGCGCCGCTAGCGAAGCCCAAAGGCGAGCGGCCTCCGACATCGCCGACGCGATGATCGCCTTCGCGTCGGAGGACAAGAGACTCGAGTCGGCCTATCAAGCATCGCTGGCCCTAGTGGCGGCCTCGGCGCGGCCCTCTCCCGCGGGAGGGGTCATGCTCATTGAGGGCGAGAACTACCAGGGTTGCTGGCTCGAGAGTACGGGCTCCGCGAGCGCCGAGCTCCTCTCCCGCTTCTGTCCGGCCCTGGCTCAGTCCACCTTCCTCTCCTTCGCCATCCTTGCCCGCGAGGACGGCCTCATCCCCTACAAGATTACCGAGTCGAAGGCCGCCTTCAGACAGATACAAATGGTGACCCCCCTCGCGCGCTCTGTATGGAACCACGCCATGTATTGCGATGTCGACAGGGCTTTCCTCTCGCGCATGTATGGCGCCATGAGCGCCAACGATGAGTGGCTAGCCCGCCATCGCGATAGCCGCGGCTCAGGCTGTGTGGAGGCTTTCTGCGCCTTCGACACAGGCCACGACTTGTCGCCCCGCTTCTGGCACCTTCCCGACACCTGCTACCGCGAGGATCCCGCATTATACGATCCCGACTGCCCGACCCTGCCTTTTCTCGCGCCCGACCTCACGGCCAACGTCCATTGCCAGCGGCTCTACCTTGCGCGCCTAGCCCGGCGGCTCGGACGCGAACAGCAGGCGCGCGGGTGGGAAGCCAAAGCCGCCGCGAGCCTTACGAGCCTCATGCGGGAGTGCTACGACGAGGGCGACGGCTGCTTTTACGATCGCGACGCATCAGGCCAGCTCGTCAGGCTGCAGAGCGATATTATCCTCCGTGTCTTCGCTTGCGAGGTCGGCGACGACTCGCTGTTCGAGGCCGCGCTCAAGCGATACCTTCTCAACTCGCGCAAGTTCTTCGCCAAGTATCCGCCTACCTCGGTAGCCATGGACGACCCACGCTTCGATTCCTCGAGCTCTAGGAATAGCTGGGCCGGGCCGACCAACCTTTTGAGCCTCATCAGGGCGCCGGCGGCCTTCGAGCCCCATCGCCGCTTCGTAGAGCTTTCGTATTTCATGAAGCCTACGCTCCGCGCTCTGTCCTCCTGTGCGGCCTTTCCCCAATGTCTGGACCCCTGGAGCGGCACCGCAGGCTATGGCACGAATTACACCCCTGCGGCTCTCTGCCTCTTGGATTTCGTGGAAAGAAGCGCGGGAATTCTCAGTCTACCCGACCGGTCTATCCGATTCTCGTCCATTGGCGACTCGACCTCGGCCTATTCGAGAAGGCTCGGCGACTCCCTCTTCGAGCTTGAATCCGACGCGGACTCCTCTCGGGTCTACCTGGATGGGAAGTCCATCATTGAGTTCCCTTCAGGTCTTCTCGTCTTCACCGACATGCACGGCAGAGTCTCGAAGATAGTCGACGCGCTTCCAAGAAAAGTCTCGGGGAAATTACACGTCGAAGGCGCGGCTCACTCCTTCTGCGCGCAGCCGAACCAAGTCCTCGCCTTCGATGGAGAAGACTTTCGCACCCAGAGCGACGGCGGGTTCGTATTACCTTCGTAAAAGCCTTTGCCCAATAATAGTAGCCGCTTCCTGGATGCATTCATCACTCGGATCGCGGTAGCCAACCTATTTAGTCGCCAATGTCACAACGGTTACGGCCGGCGGCCTTGCACGCATAGAGCCGTTCGTCTGCTCGAGCGACGATACTTGCAGCAGTATCCGTGGCCCTGGCCATGGCTCCTCCGACCGAGACCGTGGCGGCTAGTTTGCGCCCATCATCGAGAGTGAGCCCGCAAGTTGAGATAAGGACACGCATTCGCTCCCCCATCTCAGCGAGCTGTTTTTGTTCGATCCCTGGCGCCAGGACGAGAAATTCCTCACCACCCCATCGAGAGGCTAAATCAATGCGCCGTATAGCGTTGGCGAGGGTCCACGCGACCATTCTGAGTACACGGTCACCGTTTGGATGGCCATACTCGTCATTGACGTTTTTGAAATGATCTATGTCGATCATGAAGATGCCGAAGGGCTCGTCATCGGGCAATCTCTTGCCGAAGGCCCGACCGAGAATGAGATCGGCATATCGGCGGTTGCCCAGCCCCGTGAGTTGGTCGGTTAAGGTCTCTTTACGCCGTTCCTCAAGCTCCGTAATGAGGTTCATACGCTCGGAGCGGTCGGAGAATATCTCGATGCATCTTGCTGGGTTGCCGGCGTTGGCCGGTACCGGTATTCCGCGCACTAATACAGGGACCCTGTGGCCATCGGCGTGATGAAGGAAGACCTCAGCCACTCTTTGTCTGCCGTCTACCATACAGGCCTCAAGGGGGCAGCCCTCAAGGCAGAGTTCTCGGCCCTTGTTGTCTACATGCCTCAGTAAATTGTCCGAGCATTTCGTACCAATAACCTGTTTTTGAGAGTAGCCGGTGATTCGGGCCGCCGCCTTATTCCAGTAGGTTATCCTGCGCTCGCGATCGACGAAATAGACGCCTTCGTCGATCGACTCAAGGACGATGCTCGAATACTCATCACTCATTTCAATCCCCTTCTACAACACGCATCAAGTCTAGTAACAAAACGCTTTTCGTCAATTGAGCTTTGACCGATTAGACCTCCTCGGAATCCATTAATACCGTAGTAAATAATTACACGCTCGCTCCTGCTCCATCGCAGGGGATACTTTACAGCATAGGCAGATTCTTTGCTAAAATTGGTTCCGCCTGACATTCCGAAATAATCCATCATTTGAAGATAGTATTCTCCGTGGTAGTTGATGATGATGAATACAACTCATCAGCCACATGGTTGAGCCCGGTCAAGATTAAAACTCCCAGGAGGAGAATCGAGACAGAGAGGATAATCGATGCCACAACTACCGGCGGCAGGTGACGGCGAACCTTCTTAGGCTTGGGTTGAGGAGGAACCGGCCGTAGGGATTCCTGCCCTTCCCCTAGGCTTCCATCTTGCGGTTCGAGATTCTGGCCAAGATCATTCATTACTTACCTCGATTCGTCTTCATTGTGTTGCCAGCTACTCTAGCATGTCTTTGTTTTATTTCGGTCATTCCCTATTCGGATGTATAGCTCAGTCTCCATGGACTGCATATCTTTCATTACCGATAGTTCTAGGATCTCGACTTCTTTCCATTCACAGATCGTACGAATCTTATTCTCAAGTTGTTGCGCCACTTCTCCTTCAAGAATCCTATATCGATATTTTGGCGTCCATACTATGTGATAGCTACACTGGTATACTACATGCGCCAGTTTTTTCCATTTGGCCATAGGTTATTGTAATCCCTCATCTTCTGGAGGCATAGCCAATCAGGACATCACCACCGCCAAAGGCGGTGGTTTTCTAGTTCTTAATAAAAGAATCCGTCACCTCGAATTGGCGCGGCCCCTCCAAAGTGCATAATTCAGTGTGTCCACTATTGAGTGCACAGGCCAGGGTCTTGAAGATTGAGGCATACGAGCGAATCGTCTTCGGGCTATAGGCGCGATTCTTCCCGACAAGTTTCTTCGCCCGGGGGCTCGTCGTCTCATCGAAGAAGAGCCGCATCCAGTCGCCGACCGGCTGACCGCGACGCACAACGGGCGCCGCTTCCTCGTGGCCTCGCAGGTATTCTATTAGCGCCTCGACGACGCGTTCGGCGGCCGTCCTCGTTCGGACATTCGGAAACCTGGCGCGAACTTCATGGGGGATAGTTGAGAATGACCTACGTTGCCAGAGGTCGCCCGGGAGCCCTGATTCAAGATGCAGGGAGAATTCCCAGGTCTCGCGATCTTCTCGATATTTCAAGCTATACCGGTCGCTTTTTCGTCCGCGTGCCATGCCCTTAGTATCGGCTCGGTATTTTTTTGGACAATAGCCGGTTTTAATTTCGGACACCTAATTGGACACCAAAGCAAAAAAATAAGCGCCCGTCAATTTCGGGCGCTTCATATTTCCTTATTCTGCAACGCTTCACTTATGGCCCAGGGCGGGTTCGAACCGTCGACCTGCTGCTTAGGAGGCAGCCGCTCTATCCAACTGAGCTACTGGGTCGTAATCGCCTTCCAGGCGACTAATCGCCGCAAGGCTATTTTGCAGTCACTCACGGCCCAAGGAAACTAGCGGGCCGCTACGAAACATGCTTATATCAAGGCAATTTTTCAACCCCCGTCCTGAGCTTTGAAAAATCCTTTCCCTGTAAACCGCTCGGGTGACTCGTCATTCTCATTACTAATACGACGAATCAGGGGGCGGCGCGACCGCATCGCAGCCTGAACCTAATGTAGCCGAAAGTAAACTAAGCTGTCAACGCGCGCGTAAGCTCGTTCAGGTCAGGATCTATCTCCGCGTCGACCCTGGCGTCGCGGAGAGCCGCGCCGAGCTCCGATCCGCTCAAGCCCTCGTCCCAGGCAAGGGAGGCGCCCCATGGCACAATGATTCGCGCGTGCCCGCGCAGTCCTGCGTCCAGGGCGCTCTCAGAGGCGGCGAGGGTCATTGCTGAGGCTAGGTCGATCTTCGGCCCGCCGGCAGCGCAGAGCTCATCGCGACAGCGGAGCGCGGCTTCGTGGCCGATGGGATGCAATAGCGCGAGAGAACGTATGACGCCTGGATATTCTGTGTCGAAGCGCTCGACCATCCGCCGCCCGGCGGGGTCGATGCCCAGAACGCTCTTCTCTCCCACCGAGAGGATAATGCCCGTGAGTGGAAGACCGTACTTCCAAGCCCAAAGGCAAGCGGCTAAGCCGAAGCCTTCGCCGCCGCGGACGCCTATGAAGAAGTCGCCCGCGACGCCCTTGCGTAGGGAAGCGAAGCTCGAGGCGAGACTGACGACACGCGCGGCGATGCGGGCGGGATTGGCAGGCCCGGCGGCCACGACGCTCATGTCGGCTATCAAACTGCCACCGGCCGCGCGGATGAGGCGATCAACCGCCGCGCGATCGCCTCGGACCGCGATGAGGCTCGTCTGGCCTCCTTCGCGGCAGAGTCGAGGACCTCGGAGGCCGCAGGCGGCCTGTCCAGCCGGATAGAGAAGGGCGAGACTGAGATCGCGAAGGCCGGCGATGGCCTCGGAGAGGGCCGCTCCGTCCGGGCCCGATCCATCCGCGAGAAGGAGGAGAGGCCCCTTATGCCTAGCAATCTGGGCAAGGATGCCGACGAGGAAGGCAGCCTCGGAATCGGCGGCACTCCCCGAGGGACCGTCCGTATAATCGGCGACGAGGATGTCATCGCCGCGCTCGAAGCCGACAGGGGGGTGAGGAAAGGCCCTCGCGGCCAGGCGGTCGGCCATCATGGGGTCGATATCCTCAGGGAAAAGCGCCGCTATGGCCGAAGATGAAGATTCCGTGAATGTGGATTCGGGCGCATAGATGGCGGGCCTTAAGTCAGCGTCGCTCGTGGGCGAGAAGACGCCTGAGACTGGATAGCCGCGAGTGGCCGCTTCAAAAAGGCCGAGGGCCTCATGTCCTTCATCGACAAATCTCATAAGTATAGGGAAGTTTACACGGACCAAGGCGCCGCTACAAGCCTCGTTGACTGTTTGCACGGCCGAGGTCTATGCTCACGCCCATGAAGATCTGGATGAAGTACCTCCTGGGCGCTATCCTTGGCGCCGCCCTGGCCTTGGCCGTACCCCTAGACGATACGGCATTCAGGAGCGTTCTGGGGTTCCTCTTCGATCTCTCCATACGAATAGGTCGCTATGCGCTCATCCCCCTCGTCCTCTTCTCGGTGCCTGTCGCGGTTTTTGAGCAGAACGAGGACAATGAATTCTGGCGTTCCCTGGGGAGGACCCTCCTCGTGCTCATCGCCGCGGTCGCTGCGATGAGCCTCCTCGGCGTCCTTATAGCCGCGGCGGTGCACCCCGCGCGTATCCCCCTCGTAGCCGACGCAGTCAGCGCAGGCAAGGCGCCTGACATCAAGGACCTCCTCTTCGCCGTCTTCCCGGACAGCCCCTTCTCCGCCCTTGCTTCGGGCGGCTTCCTCCTGTCGACTTACTTCCTCTCGATCCTCCTCGGCCTGGCATTTAGCCACGACAGAGCGGCGACGAAGCCCGTCGTCCAGCTCTTCGACTCGCTCTCCCGCGTTTTTTACCAGATCAACTCGTTCTTTGCCGAGTTCCTCGGCGTCCTCATCATAGCCACTACGGCGCGCAACGTGCTCGAGCTCAGGTCCGCCGCTAGCGCCGAGGTCTACCGCCCCCTCCTCGTCACCGTCGGCGTAGAGACCCTCGTCGTGACCTTCGTCGTGGTCCCCGCGGTCCTCTGGTTTTTCGGCGGAAGGAAAAATCCCTACCGCGTCCTTTACGGGCTCTTCGCACCCGCTCTCGCGGCCCTCGCTTCGGGCGACCTCTACTTCAGCCTCGGAACGCTCATGAAGCACGAGAAGGAGAGCTTAGGTGTACGCCGCAGGGCGAACGCGATAGACCTGCCCCTCGCAGCCATCTTCGGCCGTGCAGGCACGGCCCTGGTGACCTCGACGGCCTTTATCGTCGTACTCTCCTCCTACTCCAACCTCGGTGTGTCGCCAGGCAGTCTTCTGTGGATCGTCATCTTCGCGCCTGTGGCCAGCCTCCTCCTGGGGGCCTCGCCGGACAAGGGCGCGATGGCCGCGCTCATGGCGCTCTGCGCCCTTTACGGCAAGGGCTTCGAGAACGGCTTCCTCATCGCCGCGCCCGTCGCCCTTCCCCTCGTCGCGATGGGCGCCTTTCTCGACACGCTCTGGGCGGGAACCGCTGCGGTCCTCCTCGCACGCCGATCCTCCCTCGCTCACGAGAAGGAAGCGCGATTCTTTATATAAGAAGGAATCGTGGCGCGGTTTTTCATCTGAGGGAATCAGGGCGCAATTCCTCATCTAGCGCAAAGGCATGCTTGACTCCGGCAACGCGCGATCGTAGAATGTCTATATGGATCTAAAGAGCATTCTGAGCCGCGACACGGTCGCCCTCGGACTTAAAGGGCGAACCAAGGAAGAGCTTATCGAAGAGCTGCTCCAGATAGCGGCTCGCTCGGGTAAGATCAATGATATGGATGCCGCGCGCAAAGCAGTCCTTGAGCGCGAGCGCCGCATGAGCACGGGAATGAAGCACGGGATCGCGATTCCGCACGGGAAGACCGATTCTGTCAAGGACTTGGTCGCCTGCATCGGCGTCTCGGATACAGCGGTAGACTTCGACGCCCTCGATCGTGAGCCTTGCAGGATATTCATTATGACCCTGTCGCCCGCGGACAAGACCGGCCCCCACCTCCAGTTTCTGGCCGAGGTAAGCCTCCTCTTCCGTAGCGAGGAAAAGCGTGCGGCGATACTCGCTGCGAAGACGCCCGAGGACATCCTTAAAGTCCTTACGACCTGACCCTTTCCTCGCCGATTTTCCTGCTCTTCCTCGAGCTTCAGAGGAAGCTATGCTCTTGTTCAGCGGGGTTAGTTACAAGAAAGGGCCGTTCGCATTGGCGAACGGCCCTTTCTATTCCCCCCTAGGGGAACAGAATCGTCTTACTCGATGACCGCGAGGACTCGTCCTCGCTTACTCGATGACCGCGAGGACGTCGGAGAACTTGACGATGAGGTGATCGACGCCGTCGATCTTGATCTGGGCTCCAGCGTACTTGTCGAACATGACCTTCTGTCCTACAGCGACGGAAGGGGGATCCAAAACGCCCTTGTCGTTCTTGGTTCCCGGACCGACAGCTACGACGACGCCATTCTGGGTCTTTTCCTGGGCAGTCTGGGGGATAATGATCCCGCCGGCCGTCTTGTTCTCGCTCTCCTGGATCTTAATGAGGATTCGATCACCGAGGGGCTTAACTTTCATACAGTATTCCTCCTGAATAACTTAGGTTCTTGTAGTAAGGTCGAAAGAAATATACGAAAAAGCGTTGGTCCGGTCAAGGCGAAAGCTTCTTCGTCGCGCCTCTGTCCGCGATGCGTAGCCTAATGCCGGTATCTTAGGTACATTAAAAGAGGCCGGACTCGCGCAATGCGCAGCCCTGCCGATCGGAGTCGTCATGGCGAAGAAGGGCAAGGGTTGGAACCGCAAGAGACCGACTAGCCCGATGCAGAACGGGACGAACGGAAAGCCGCCCCTTGGTCCTCAGGGCTTCGGTGGTCCACAGTTTAGATTTTCGATAGGCTATATCCTCATCATGGTCATAGCGGTCGCGCTCCTCAATATTCTCGTGTTTCAAAGCGACGACACAGTCATACCTTATAGCGCTTTTAAGGAAAAAATAAGTTCAGGAGAGATCAAGCGCGTCGAGATCGACCAGAGCTATTATACGGGCTACATCCAGCTCGAGAAAAAGCCGACGGTCAACGTGCTGCCCCAGACGGTCAGAGGCCCGTCGGTCTATAAAACGGTGCCAGTGGACGATCCTACCTTCACCGCTCTCCTCGACGAGAAAGGAGTCGTCTACTCCTCCGTATCGAGGGAGAGCAACGCGATTATCTCCTTCCTCCTCAACTGGATACTGCCCCTGGTCTTCATGCTCCTTATCTGGCGATTCCTCTTCAGGCGCCTGGGGAATCCTGGAGGGAACGTTCTCGCCTTCGGGCAGAACAAGGCGATGATCGTCGCCGAGGGAGATGTTGCGACTCGATTCAAGGACGTCGCAGGCGTCGACGAGGCCAAGGAAGAGCTGGTGGAGGTGGTCGACTTCCTGAAGAACCCGAAGAAGTATACGGACATAGGCGGCAAGATCCCCAAGGGCGTCCTTCTCGTCGGCCCGCCGGGCACGGGCAAGACTCTCCTCGCGCGTGCTGTGGCGGGCGAGGCCGAAGTGCCCTTCTTCAGGATGAGCGGCGCGGACTTCGTCGAGATGTTCGTCGGCGTAGGAGCGGCCCGCGTTCGTGATCTCTTCAAGCAAGCGCGAGAGAAGGCGCCTTGCATCGTCTTCATCGACGAGCTCGACGCCATCGGCAAGAGCAGGGTTAACGGCGCGATGGGCGGCAACGACGAGCGCGAGCAAACCTTGAACCAGCTCCTCGTCGAGATGGACGGATTCGACGCAACGAGCGGGCTTATCATACTCGCGGCGACGAACAGGCCCGACGTTCTCGACCCGGCGCTGCTAAGACCCGGCCGGTTCGATCGTCAGGTCCTCGTGGATAGACCCGACCTGATAGGCCGCGAAGCCATACTTCAGATACACGCCAAGTCGGTCAAGCTCGAAGCTGACGTCGACCTCTCGAAAGTAGCGAGGGGGACGCCAGGCTTCGTCGGAGCGGACCTCGCGAATCTTGTCAACGAGGCCGCCCTCCTCGCAGTGCGCGGGGGGCGCAAGAAGGTCCGGCACAGCGACTTCGACGAGGCGATCGAGAAGATCGTGGCGGGGCTCGAGAAGAAGAGCCGCGTCATGAATCCCAAGGAGAAGCGGACAGTCGCCTTCCACGAGACCGGGCACGCCCTCACGGCCGCATTCACTACAGGCTCCGATCCGGTGAAGAAGGTTTCGATCGTGCCGCGGGGCATGGGCGCGCTCGGCTATACTCTCCAACTCCCCACAGAAGACCGATTCGTCCTCACGCGCGATGAGCTTCTGGGGCAGATAGACGTGCTCATGGGCGGGCGCGCGGCGGAGGAAATCACCTTCGGCGTCATCTCGACTGGCGCCGCCAACGATCTCACGCGGGCGACGGACATTGCGCGCCGCATGATCACCGATTACGGCATGTCCGAGCGTTTTCGCAACGTCGCGCTCACGAAGCGCGGCGCATCCTTGCTCGGCTCTCAGGGCGATCCCTACATGGCCCGTGAGTATAGCGAGGACACCCAGAAGTACGTCGACGAGGAAATAGCCCGCATCGTTTCGGCGCGCTACGAAGTCGTCCTCGAACGCCTGCGCGGAGAAAAGGAACTGCTCAACGCGATCGCGGAGAAGCTCCTCGAGAAGGAGACCCTGGACGAAGCCGAGTTCATCGCCTTGCTCAAGGGGCCAGACGATAAAGCGAAGGGTGAAGTGGAAAAGGAAATTTGAGGCCCTGTGGCAAAAATCCGCGCACTCCGCGTTTCGTCTTCTATATTGGCTCACTCCGCCAGCGGCTTATCGAGAGCGGAGTGCGTTATTTTATTATACCACATATGCACTATCTATATAAAAAGCAACATTTGTAAACGATTGTCATTTTTTTCGTTCTCGCTTAGTATACGAAAACACACATGACACTACCACTCATCGTAGCGGTGACGCCGCCTCTCTTCGGCCTCCTCGCGCTCATCATCGGGGACGACAGGCTCAGGCGTTTCATCGTGATCACGGGCGCCGTGATCCAGGCGGGACTAGCGATCCTACTCGCCGCGACCATGGCAACGAATCTTCCTGAGCGCTTCGTGACGACGCTGCCTTCCTTGGATACATGGATCCTCGGAGGGGAGCTCGCAATGGCCGCCTTCATAGCGGTGGCCTCGGTCGCCAAACGAAGGATACTGCCCCTCGGCCTCGCCATCGTCCAGGCCGCGCTCGCCTTAGTCGGCGAGCGCTGGACAGGCGGCATAGAGGCCGGAACGCACTTTGTCATCGACCAAGTGACGCTCCTCCTCGTCCTCATAGTCGGCGTGGTGGGCGGGCTCATCCTGATCTACGCGGCGGGCTACATGAAGACCTACCACGAGGAGCATACGAAGGTCCGCGACAGGCGCAGGCTCTTCAGCTTCACGATGTTCGCCTTCCTGGGCGCGATGTACGGCCTCGTGATGTCGAACGACTTAAGGCTCATGCTCCTCTTCTGGGAGATGACAACCCTCGCCTCCTTCATCCTCATAGGCTATGGCGGGGACGAGGAGGCAGACAAGAGCGCCTTCCTCGCCCTCAATCTTAACCTTGTGGGCGGCATTGCCTTCTCGGTCGGCATCATCCTCCTCGCGGCGCGCACGGGTACTGTGGAGCTCGATAGGCTCCTTGCGGTAGCAAAAGGCCCACAGGCGGCGCTCATCGCGGCTCCAGTGGCGCTCATCGCGCTCGCCGGCCTTGTTAAATCCGCCCAATTACCCTTCACGCCCTGGCTCCTCGGCGCGATGGTCGCGCCCACGCCGGTCTCGGCCCTCCTCCACTCGAGCACGATGGTAAAAGCGGGCGTCTTCCTACTCATACGGCTCGCCCCCGCTATGACCGGCACTACTGTCGGCTATCTCGTCTCCTTCATAGGCATACTCACTTTCATCGCGGGCGCATTCGCGGCGGTCTCGAGGCGTAACGCGAAGCGCGTCCTCGCCTGGTCGACCGTGTCGAACCTCGGCCTCATAGTCGCCTGCGCGGGCGTCGGCACCTACGAGCTCGTGTGGGTGGCCCTCTTCCTCGTGCTGTTCCATGCGGTCGCCAAGGCTCTCCTCTTCATCTCCGTCGGTACGGCGAGCACGGGCACGGGCAGTCTCGACATCGAATCGATGGGCGGCCTCATCACCAGCATGCCCCGCGTAACGCTCTTCCTTATCGTGGGGATATCCTGCATGTTCGTGGCTCCCTTCGGCATGCTCGTATCCAAATGGGCGGCCATGGAAGCCTTCATGAACCTCAACAGCCTCGTAAGTCCATTCATGATCGCCTTCCTCGCCTTTGGCTCTTCGACGACCGTCCTCTTCTGGGCCAAGTGGATGGGGCTCCTCATCCGCACGCCCGACCCGAACGCGCCGATAGGCCTCCTCGAGGACAAGATTACTGGCTACGAGTTCACCGCTGAGACCATGCTCATGATACTCGCGGTCGCAACCTGCGTGTTCTACCCGTTCGTATCCAAGTATGCCTTTGAGCCCTACCTCCTGGGAACCTACGGCAAGACTTTCGGCCTCGACCGCAACAACATGATGGTCACCGTCCTCATGGTCGGAATGACCGTCCTCGTGCCGAGCCTCCTCATCTTCATCTCGCGCAGGCGCAAGGACAAGCTTTCGACCCCCTACATGTCGGGCCGCGTCATGACAGGCGGTCCCGCGCTCGCGTTCAAGGGAGCCAAGGGAGCGGAGCTCAAGGTAGCGACCCGCGCCTACTACCTCGAGAGCTACTTCGGCGAGGAGAAGCTGCTCAGGGGCGGCATCGCCATCGGGGTCCTCCTCGTACTCATCACCTTAGGGACGGTTCTCATATGAAGGGCATCGAGATCTATATCGCCATAGCCTACGTCATCATCGGGCCGATCGTCGGAGGCCTCATGGACGGCTTCGACCGCGTCATCACGGCACGACTCCAGGGCCGCGTCGGACCGCCGCTCTTGCAGCCCTTCTACGATATCCGCAAGCTCTTCACGCGCCGCATAGCTCCCGTGAACAGGCTGCAGATCCCTCTCGTCGCGAGCCACCTCGTCTTCGCGATCCTCACGGGCGTCCTCTTCTTTTACGGCTCGGACATCCTGCTCATCATCTTCGTGCTCACCTTGGCGAGCATCTTCCTCGTTCTCGCCGCCTACTCGACTGGATCGCCCTACAGCACGATAGGCGCCGACCGCGAGCTCCTCCTCATGACCGCCTACGAGCCCATGATCATCATCGCCCTCGTAGGACTCTACGGCGTCGCGAAAAGCTTCAACTTCTACCAGATACTCGCCTCGACGATGCCCGCCTATCTCTACCTGCCAGGCATATACATCGGGCTCGTATACGTCCTTGTGATGAAGCTGCGCAAGTCGCCATTCGATCTCTCGACCTCGCACCACGCCCACCAGGAGCTCGTCATGGGACTCACCGCCGACATGGGCGGTCCCATCCTCGGTATGGTGGAACTCGCGCACTGGTACGAGTCGGTTTATCTCTTCGCCCTCGTGCTCCTTTTCTTCAGCTCGAGCTGGATCGCCGCGATCATCGGCGTGGCCTTCACCTTCTTCCTCATCATCCTGATCGACAACGCTACTGCCCGCGTAAAGTGGGAAGTAGCGCTCGCCTTCGCATGGATAGTCGCGCTCATCCTGGGCGCGGGCAATCTTATTCCCTTCTACCTCATATCGAGAGGCATGCCGTGAGCTCCATAGAACGCTCTCCCTGGCTCATCCACTACGACGCGTCCAGCTGCAATGGATGCGATATCGAGGTCCTCGCCTGCCTCACGCCCGTCTACGACGCGGAACGCTTCGGCTGCATCGTCACGGGCGACCCCAAGCAGGCGGACATCTTCCTCGTCACGGGCAGCGTCAACCATTTGAACGCGCCTATCCTCAAGAACATTTACGACCAAATGCCCGACCCCAAGGTCGTCGTCGCCGTAGGCGCCTGCGCCTACTCGGGCGGCGTCTTCGCCGAGTGCTACAACGTCCAAGGCGGAGTCGCCTCGACAATCCCCGTCGACGTCTACGTACCCGGCTGCGCGGCCAAGCCCGAGTCGATCCTCCTGGGCGTAGTCGAAGCGGCCAAGCTACTCAAGGCCAAGGAAAAAGGCCAAAGGGCGGCCCTCAAGGCCGAGCGTAGAAGTGCTCGCCAGGCGAAGAAGGAGGGCGCGAAATGAGCGACAAAGAAGTCCAGGAAATCATCGAGATCGAGCCCTCGAAGCTCCTCTCCGAAGTCGACCAGCTGCGCAGCGCCGCCTGGCGCCTCGTGCAGATTCTCTGCATCGGGCAGCAGGGCGGCGCCGAGCTCTCCTACTCCTTCGGTACTGACGGAGAGCGAGGCCTCAGGATGCGCTCGCTGCGCTTCACGGTGAGCGAAGGGACTAATGTGCCCAGCATCACGGCGCTCTACCCGGCCGCCTTCCTTTATGAGAACGAGATCCGCGACCTTTTCGGCGTCGCGATCGAGCGCATCGCGGGGGACTGGATGGGCAAGGTCTACGATGTGGCGAAAGATACCCCCTTCAAGAAAGTCACCGTCAGCCCCATGAGCTCCGAAGGAGGCATCAAGTGAGCGGAGAAAACCAGGGCGCCCACGCGCCCGTCGAAGAGAATATCCGCGGCCCCTCGGTCATACCCTTCGGGCCTCAGCATCCAGTGCTACCCGAGCCTCTACACTTCGACCTCATCCTCCAGGACGAGAAGATCGTGGGCGCCGTGCCCCAGATCGGCTACATCCACCGAGGCCTCGAGCTCCTCGTCGAGAAGCGCGACTTCACCGACTACGTGCACGTGGCCGAGCGAATCTGCGGCATCTGTTCATTCATGCACGGAATGGGCTATTGCGAGGCGGTCGAGGGTGTCCTCGGCGTTGAGATCCCTGACAGGGCGAAGTGGCTGCGGACCTTCTGGTGCGAGCTCGAGCGGGTGCACAGCCACCTCCTCTGGCTCGGCCTCGCGGCCGACGCCTTCGGCTTCGAGAGCCTCTTCAACGCGGCATGGCGCACACGAGAGCTCGTTCTCGACGTTGCCGAGGAGACTTCGGGCGGCCGCGTCATCTTCGGCTCGGCCATCGTGGGCGGCGTGAGCCGCGATCCTTCGAAGGAGACGCTCGAACGCTGCATGAAGGCGCTAAAGAGCGTGCGCGGCGACGTCGCGCGCCTCTCTCACGTCATGCTCGAGGACCCTACGGTCCAGCACAGGCTCGTGGGCGTGGGCACGCTCAGCAAGGAGCGCGCTTACGAGCTCGGTGCGGTTGGTCCCATGCTCCGCGCCTCGGGTTACGACTACGATGCGCGCAAGCGGGGATACGCCGCCTACGGCGAAGTCGAGTTCAAGTCGGTCGTCGAGACCGCGGGCGACTCGATGGCCCGTGCAGCGGTCCGCATCCGCGAGATAGAGCAGTCCTTCGCCATCTTGGACCAGGTCGTCGCGAAAATCCCCGAGGGCCCCGTGTCCATACCGATAAAAGGCATGCCTCCCGTCGGCGAATGCTTCGCACGGCTCGAACAGCCCCGAGGCGAGGTCGTATATTACGTCCGCTCAAACGGCACACGCAACCTCGAGCGCTTCCGCGTGCGTACTCCTACCTTCGCCAATATTCCCGCCATGGTCGAGGCCATGCGCGGCGCGAGCCTCGCCGACGTGCCGACGATCACGCTCACGATCGATCCCTGCATCTCCTGCACCGAGAGGTAAGAGAAGTGGCTTTTTTACCGATGGCGCGCATTGTATTCCGCAATTTGCTGTCCGGCCCCGCCACCCGGAGATATCCCTACGTCGTCAGGCCCGCCTTCGAAGGCAGCCGCGGCCGCATAACCATAGACTACCCTTCCTGCATCCACTGCGGGGCCTGTGCAAGGCGCTGCCCCGCGGGCGCGATCAAGGTGACGAGGGAGCCCGGCTCCTGGAGCATCGATGCCTTCTCCTGCGTGACCTGCGGGCTCTGCATCCGCGTCTGCCCGAAGAAGTGCCTGGGCATGGGCAACGAAAGGCCTACGGCCGTCCTCGCCTTGGACAAGGCCGGCCGTGTCGAGTCGCATGTATCGCCGCCAAAGGAAATTGCCAGTGCGAGCGGAGCTTCGTCTCCCAAGGGAGACGCCGATGCATGAGGCGAGCGCATCCGAGGCCATCGTCAAGATGGTGGCCCAGGAGGCCCGCGCCCGATCAGTCCTCGGAGACGAAAGCCTGCGCGTGAGCCGAATCAGTCTCGTCGTGGGCGAGGCCACGGGCTACATGCGCGAGTCTCTCGAGTTCTACGTCGCGGCCTCGGCGAAGGGCACTCCCGCCGAAGGCGCGGTCCTCGATATCCGTTATGTGAGGCCTCTCATGCATTGCCCTTGCTGCGGCCGTGAATACGAGCGCGTCCGCTTTTCCTTCGTCTGCCCCGCCTGCGGTGCTCAAGGCGTGATGACCAAGACGGGCAGCGAGTTCTACGTCGATTCGATCGAGCTTTCCTCGCAAGAAAAACTCAATCTGTGCTCCGTCAGGGAAAAATCGCGAACGCAGAGCACGTCCTATGGCAGTGTCTAACTTGCGCAGTCCCCGAAACTGACGCATTATTATAAGCCATGCCGGAGTACATCTCCCTTCCCCTGCCTACGCTTAGGCGACTGCCCCTCTACCTCGAGCTGTTCAAGGCGCGCGGCGCGGCGGGCGAGTCCTGGCTTTCCTCGGAGACCATCGGCAGGCAACTGGGCTTCACCGCCATCCAGGTGCGCAAGGATCTGGCGCTCACCGGAGCGCCGGCGAGCCCAAAGCTCGGCTTCCGCGTCGAGGAGACTGCGCGCCTCATAGGCGATTTCTTGGGCGAGAACAACCTCACTGACGTATTCCTCATCGGGGCAGGCCCCAGGGGCGAGGCCGCCTGTCAGGACGGAAGCCTCGAGAAGAGGGGCTTCAAGATCGTCGCGGTCTTCGATCCCTCGCCAGAGCTCGAGGCCGAAGTAGTCTGCGGCTTCAAGGTCCTTCCCCTCGCCCAGATGCAGGGACTCGCCAAACGCATGAGCGTGCGGCTCGCCCTTCTCGCGGTCCGAGAGTCGATCTATCCTGGCTGCGCGCGCCTCGCCGCGGAGTCCGGCATACGCGGGATCGTGAACCTCTCAGGCGAGAGCGTCGAGGAGGTGGACGACCTCCTCGTGATCCAGGAAGACATAGGCTTTCAGCTCGCTGAAATCTCACGCGCGGTCGAGAAGCGCGCCGCCACGGCCGAGCGGCCTTGACACGATCCCTCATACAAATCGCTTTCCTTCCCGAAGGAGTTCAAGAGGGGGGAGAGCCTCGTTCCATCGCCGGCGCCGAATCACAGGGCCGATAAGTCCCTTGTGTACAAAAGCTTCGCAGCCGTGGGACTCATGCTCGCTCTACTCCTCGCAGGATTCCAGCCCGCAGTAGCCTCTCTCGCGGCTGCCGCGGACTTCGTCGCGAAGAAGTCCGGTATCAACATCAGCTTCGGCACATACTATTGGCGTTAGTGTTGCTAAGGTGTTAGGCGGCCGTTGTGTCCTTATTCGTCATGGAACTCGAAATATGAGACAAGCCATTCCCCTTGGGAATACCGCAACCGGACGAGGAACGGAAGGCCAACAAAATAACTTGCGTAGAGGAATTCGGGTTCCACCCGAGCCCCGCGAATGAGCCTGCTCATACGCTGAGCTCGTGACATCATAGGACGTATATATTCCAGCAAAATAGGCTTCCTCGATGCCAAAAGTGCGACAACATCCTCATTTGCGGCGAACACGCGTACATTCTTCCCAACATCGGCACCCTTGTCGGTCAATTGGTAGGCATCGCCGATCCTGCCATCCTGTACATCCTCGATGAAGCGAGACGCCACTGCAATCGCCCCAGCCGGCGCACAGGGATGGAAGAAGACCCATACGAGAGTGAGGATCGCCACCAAGGTCAATGCAGACACAATGAGGACCTGCGGCTTGCTCGTGAGCTTTCCCATACCTATCATCCTCGTATGTCTGCAATTACTTGGTATCGAATTATCGCTCAGCCAAATGGACGACCTCGGAGCTCCGGGGTATCGTTCGTTCTGCAAGGTATTGGATTATATGCGGGTCCATACCCTTGTGCAGGAAAAGAGAACTACGCAGTAAACTGCGGGGTATGGACCCGCCTGCGAATCAAGGGAACGAGGTAAAGTCTGATCAAATGAGGCTTTCGATGCGCAGAGTCGCCTCAAGAGTCTCGGTAGCAAAGCTGGTCGCCTAGTTTGTCAGACTCATTTGCAATGATAGCATGTTCAAAGAAGCGGGTGAATACCCGCGATACTGAGGTGAGACAACGGCTCTTTGACTACGACCATGAGCCTGAACAGTATTGATACCGCCATCCCCGATAAGGAGCGCTCGTGGTGTATTTCTAGAAATTGGGAAGTGGCGAAAAGGCCTTGCGAATCGTATAGAATCACTTCGCGATTTGTTTGCGATACTGGGCAATGCCCTTCTCCGTCAAATTCGAATATACAAGAGCCCAAACTATGTCTATCTGCTCTCGTTCATCGCCATTTTCCGAATTGCCGTTTTGCTGAATCCACGACATCATCAGATACACTACTGCGCCGGCGATGCTCTTCCTCTGGGTCCGATCCCTGAATGGCCTAAATATGCCGACTTCGACGAAATGCCCAAACAGGAGATCGAAGTGCTTGATGAGCCTTTGCCTCACTTTCGCCTGGAATTCGGCTATCATAGGGAACTCATTCCTCAGGTCCAAAATCGCGATGAAGTAAAAGCGGAACCTCCCTTGGATATCAAGCATTGATACCAGCTGCTTATCGAGACCATTCAAGTCTGTCTTGTCGCTCAGTTCCAGCTCTTCGAGTTCGCCATATTGGCGCTCGACGATAGCCTGTATCAAATCCGCCTTTTTCTTGTAGTGATAGGTTATGTTACCGACGCTCTTGCCGAGGGCATCGGCGATGTCCCTCATCGAGACTGCCGCATAACCGCGCTCGTTGAAGAGCTCGATCGCCTTATCCAGTATCTCAGTCTTTGTCATCTGCCTTTCCTGAAGCGATTCTTGCTATTGACATATTAGTACGATCGTACTATTTATTCAATAAGCGTAGTACAGATGTACTAATAGCGGTTCTTATGGAACACGAATGACGGGGAGGCACTATGGTTCGTCTGACAGTGAAAGAACAAATAGCTTTCAAACATGTATTCAACGAGAAACGGGTCTACAGCCGCTGGTACGGTCGGCTGCTGTCGTTCGGCATCGACTATGGACGGCTAAAGCGGGTGGTATCGCGGGTACACACGTGGCTCGACTGGTGCTCTGTGTGGTCGGCCGAGGGAGATGAACTCTGCCGCCTCGCAGAGCGGTCCATCGAGGAGGGCAACGTCGGCAAGGCCCGTGCCATGCTGCACGAGGCCGTCGGGTGCTACCACACAGGACAGCACGTGTTCTTCATCGACAGTGAGCAGAAGGAAGCCTCCCAGGCTAAGGCGCGAGACTGCTATCGGCGCTTCAACTCCCTCCTGCAAGAGTCAGAGCACCCCCTACAAATAGAAGTGCCCTTCGGAAATTCGAAGATCCCAGGCTATCTCAGACGGTCGTTCGAGCCGAAGAAGCCACTCATTATCTTCGTGAATGGGATGGATAATATCAAAGAGGCCGAAGGCCATGCCCAAGGCATGCTCTTTAGGCAAAACGGCTTCAATCATTTCTCCTTCGATGGGCCCGGACAGGGGGAGCTTTGGAAGGACCTCAAATTCGATGCCAGGACCTACCACGAGAGCGTTTCGGCCATTATCGACTGGTTCGAACAGAACCCGGTCTTCGGTATCGATCTCGATAGGATAGGTCTCGTCGGATTCAGCCTCGGCGGCTATCTGGCACCCATGTGCGCGGCGAAGGATCGGCGCGTGAAATGTGTCGTCGGGAACAGCGGCCTTATGTATATCGGGGGACTCGAAGGGTTAAAAAGGCTCAATCCGCTGTGGCAGCGCGGCGTGACGTACATGACGGGAGGAGGCACCTTGGAGGAGGCCTGTCCGCAGTTCGACTGGGACATTGAGGATCAACCTCCTTTAAAAGTGCCGCTGCTCTTCTATCACGCAGGGCATGATGAAGTGATGCCTTCTCCTGCCATCCACGCTGAGAAGGTGATGAAATGGGCTCAGGGCGAAAAGACTTTACGGTACTATGAAAAGGCCGAACACTGCACGCAGGATTATCTCGACGAGGTCTACCCGGAGATCTTCGATTGGCTCCATCGCAGGCTTGCTTAATAGAGACAGCGGATTCCCTGAGGGGTTAAAGAATGATCGCGCGATTCGTGCGTGGCGTCAGCGCTCGTTACGCGGTCATGAACGAGAATCGATTCTAGAATCCAGAAAGGGAAGAAGGAAAGGGCCGGACGCTCCTTCGCCTGCCGAACGCAATTTTCGACGCTGGGAAAAACCTCTCGAAGAACGGCCATCAGAAAATCTGGGATGAACCCCGATTCCCATTAAAGTTTGCCTCTACTTCTGATTATTCATATATTATAATTGTTATATGTTTTTAAAATTAAGGAGTGCATAATGGCACAAAACTATGGAGCTGTTCGTTTTCATGAATATGGCGGTTCGGACAAGCTCGCACTGGAATCCATTCCCGTCCCCGAGCTCAACAGCGACGAGGTGCTCATTGAGGTTCATTTCGCCGGCGTCAATCCCATCG
>Ga0326727_10001070_pt1 | contig 105775 bp, 91 predicted proteins | sample MB2enrmetagenome_FD_207643 | JGI IMG/M metagenome (GOLD analysis project Ga0326727, IMG submission 207643) | Lab enriched peat soil microbial communities from McLean, Ithaca, NY, United States - MB29MY | ecosystem: Environmental > Terrestrial > Soil > Wetlands > Peat | place: USA: New York...
CGTCTCTACCCACGCGGTCAGCTCATCGGGGGTCCGATGCGCGCTCAATACCCGCGCTTCATGAGGAATCTCAAGCGCGCGCAAAATCTCCACGGCAGCCGACATCACGTCGTAGTCGCTCTTGCTGCCCATCACCACACCAACCAGCGCTGCATTGCTCATGGGCTGATTATACGAGGGAATTCAGCCGCGCTCGCCGCGACCGGCGGTGTGTTGCTCTGTCAGGCGTCAACGCCGTCCCCACGCCCCGATCGCTACCTGAATCGCCGCCAGCAGTACGCTCATGGCCGCCGCGAATCCCTTGGCCCGTTGCCAGTTCTGCTCGTGCCTGTCCATGCGCCGCTCCAGCTCTGCCAGCCGTCCGCCGTTACCGTCGCCCATCAGGCCCGTCATCTGCGTCTTCAGCACGCTCAGGTCGCTAAGCACCTGGGCCTCGAATTCATTCATCATCCGCATCCAACGCACTCCGTGCCGTGATTCGTAATCCGTGACTCGTATCGACCGCAACCGCTCCTGGCCGCTCACGATTCACGCACCACGGCTCACGCTCAACTGCTCAATGGCAAATTGATAAACACCGCCGCCGAAAACTCCGAGTAATTCGGCGGCGTCGACCCGTCGTACATCCTGATGTAAAACCGGTCTGCGGCCCAAACCCGAGAGAACGTCAGCGTCTGCTGGGCACCGCGCATCACCAGCGTTGGATCTTCACCCGGCATAAACGCAAAATCGCGCAGCCGGATCTCGAACCCTCCGCCGCCTGGCGGTACAGCTCCGGTGTTTACCGTAACCGTGCTGCCATTCAGCGCGGTCACCGTGAGTCCGTTCAAGTTCGCGAGTACTGTGGGTGCAACGGGTGCGGGCAGCCAGGTATCTTCCGGAACTCGCGTACTGGTCTTGATGGCTAAGTCATCGGCCCAGTCATTGGCAAATGTAACATCATACGCCACTAAGTCGGGATAACTTGCGATATAACTTAGTTTCACCGTCCGCACGACGACCTGGGCGTTCAGATTCGCCGATGGCGCATTCAGCTGGAGCGCATCGCCCGGCCAGACGTCGGTTGCGAAGCTCGCGCCGGTTCCCTTGTACGTTCCGCTCCACAACGCGCTCACGCTCGCCGCGGCCAGTTGCATTACCAGCGCCGCGTTGCGGCAATCTGCCGAACTGCGCGCCGCCGGACTGGTCACCGAACCTATCCACGCAGCAACCGATGGCGATCCTGCCTGCGCAAGCGCCTGCTGGCTGGCGGTGTTCACCGCGCGGCCCACGGCCCTGCCAATGGTGCGGTAACTTACCGCAATCTGCTCGCTAGCCACAGGCACATAGCCTGTATAGAACACTAGTTTCCCGCCGCGCTCCACGTGGCATTCGGCTTGTTCCGCAGTTGTGCCAATGCGCCGCGTGTACGCCGTTCCGTTTGGTGGTGTGCTGACCACCCAGCCGGAGCCGAGATTATTCAGGCTCAACGAGCGCATCGAGCCGATCAGGTTTATGCTGCTGGCAGCCACAACCTGGCAAACACCGGGCAGATTTGCGAGTGAACCGTTGTAGACGGTCACCGGAGTCGCGCCAATGCCGTTTACAAACTGCTGAACTTCCATTTGGATTGAGCACGGCGCCAGCACACCCTGGCCGCCCGCCGAAATTGGTCCGCTGTCGCCAAAGGCGTAATACATCGCGCGCGTCCGTTCGAACTCGGGGCAGTGCACGCGAATCCGTAGCGTGTAACTGTCTTGCGAATTGACTGAGAACGTTGTTCCGGCGGCGCAGCCCTGAATCAAAGGTTGCAAAGTCACTGCGCCAGTGCCCTGCTGTGCAGTCGCCTGGAAACCCGCGATGGAGTCGGCGGCTGCAGCGCCGCCGCTGAAGAATCCCGCAACAACACCCGTACTGCCCGGCGATAGAATTACGCCGCTCGCCTCGAGCAGAAGCGTTCCGCCCATCTCTACCGCATCGATCCATGTCAGCGCGGTCTGGCCATCAATTCCATTTCCGCCGTTCATGGCCAGCCCCGCCGGCCCCAGCGCCAGGTAACCTTGTCCCCCGGATAAGCTCCACACTGTTTGATCGATCTGCGGCTCATTAAACAGCTCGTTGACGATCTTCGACTTTGAGCTGGTCAGAGAATACGGCGCCGCGCCAAGATTGAATGTCGTCGTGACTCCGTCGCCCAGGAAGTACTCGGTTACATACGCGACCGGCTCGTCTTCTCCGCAAACCGTCACATCGTTGGCCAGCGCCCGATTCACGCTTGCCGTCAGCGTCAGGCTGGCCAGGTTCAGGCTCCCGTCAGTCTCGTTCAGCGGGTGCACCTGCGTCTGGATCGGTGAGAGTGTGAGCGCGGCATTCAGCGCCCTGTACGCAGCGCGCGCCATACTCGCCACCTGGCCTGCGCGCCGGCTCCAGTTGCTCCCAGGTTCGGGAACAAAGTTGCTGACCGAGGTGTTGAGCGTAAGTCCTTGCGCTGAGAGTGCGGTCGATCCGGAGTGAGTAACCAGCGATGCAATCAGAGCTCCGGCGGTCTCTCCCGAAGTTCCCGCGCTCGGTGGCATCAGTAACTGGTCAAGGATAAGTTCGTCACTTATCGCCTGAATCGCGATTCTGCATCTCGGACCTTCTACTCCAATGCCGGCATACTCGCTTAGCGGACTCACCGCGATGTATCCGGTGAAGTAAGTGGTCCCGCTATCTCCGGTAATTGCGAGAATCTGGTACCGTGCTGGCGCAGGTAAGCTGCTATTGCCGGACAGGCTCAGCCATAGCTCGCAAATCGACGGCTCATTTAGCTTGCGGTCGATTGTCAGTGGACGGGATGCATCGAGCGCTGCCGTGTAGTCCTGCCCCTCGATCGTGATCTTCATATCTTCTCTTCAGCCACCCATTGCCAGTTCGCAGACGTGATAACTCGCTGACCTGCTGACTCTCTGTTTGTTTACACAAGCGCGTTGGCCGCAGGCAAAAAGCTGCGGTAGCAAACCACACGTTCATTGTCTAAAGGATCGGTAACCGGCAACGCTGTGAACCGCCCATTAAGCAGCACGCGCGAATGTGTATTCTGATGTTTGCTGCTGAGTGGCGTCACCGTCTCTTCTGCGCCGGCCGCAGCCTGCAGCCTTGGATAATGGAAGAAGATCCGTTCTCCCTGGCTGCCTTCCATCACAAACAGCGCCGACCACTCCTGGTAAAAGCTGCCGCCTTCGCGATCCACAAATCCCGCGACTGCCTGCACCTTTGCTCCTGCAGCGGGAGCGCCACCAGGCAGCGGCTCTGCAAGGGTAAGTCCGCTATTATTTACCGCCGAAACCAGCGCGACATTGAAAGTCACGCGCCTCACGTAATCCACGTCCGTGATGGTTTGCCTCACGTACGCACCCGCAACCGGCGATCCCAAGTATCCCGTCTGCCCCGTGTAGTCAAAGTCAACAGCAACGATCGATCCGGCCTGGAACTTTGCCGCGTCGGAAGCAGCCAGCAATATTTGCGTTGCATTCGATCCGCTTTGTGGAGTTACAGCCGGCACGGCCTGGGCGCCATCCGCCGAAGCAGCCGCGCCGCTCGCCGCTGCAAGCACATTCATGTGCTGCGAGCCGGTCGCAAGAGCCATCGTCAGCTTTGTCCAGCTCAAAAACTCGAAACTCACTTGCGCTTCGAGAGTCTCGCGGACCTGCTCCAAGGGCGCTGCCGGAATTCCAGTCAGCAAGGACCCACCCTTGCTCATCGGTTTCCGCACAAGGTTCTGTATCCAACCAAGGCTGATCCACGGCGCCGGCGACGCATCCAGGTTGAATCGGCCCTGCTGCGCGGGATCGAAGAGCACCGGCGTCTGCGCGCTGCGATTCACTGGTGCGAAAAATGCGCGCACTCTCCGCGCCACGGGCGCAGGCGCCTGAAACCATGTCGCTGACATTTACTCTCCCTGCTCCTGGTAGCTGTACACCATCACGGTTGCTGTGCGGCTCAGCCGGTCACGCAGGATCGCGATCGGCGCAAATCCCGGCTCGTCCCAGAACACCTGCGTCAACATAGTCGTCGGGGGGGTGGCTGTGTAATTCAACTTCGGAGTATGATAGGGCGCGATCGTCGCCAGCAACTCCTCATCCATCTCGCTGAGTGCGCGGCCGCGATCGAGGCCGCCAAAGCTCTGCGTGCCGCAGGTCTGGTAAATGATCTCGCATTGCTCACCTGCCATCGTCGCTGGCAAATCGGTATCCGTTCCAAGCCCAAGCCATCGCAACACAAACACGTCGGTCGGCAGTTGGTTCATGGGCGCTTCGGCTTCCTCGACAAGAATGCCGGGTCTCACCGCGCCACGCAGCAGAATAGTCCGCTCGGGATTGATCGTCGCCAATCTCGTTCGCAACGCCATGTAAAAAGAGTCCTTCGCATTCTGCATCTTTGCTCCCGTCAATCAGCCTTGCGTTTTCAGAACCTAATGTCTTCGGGGATCCCTGATCCCTGCCTTTAAATAGCCTGCTGTCTCGCCTCGCGCAGCAACAACCGGTATAAGTAGACTGTTCCAAAGGCTTCGTTCGATGTGATGGACTCAATCAGGTAGTCCTGTCCGGCAACTGTCACGGTCAGCGTCATTTGCAACAGCGCCTGCGCCGAAGCCAGATCGAGGGCTTGCACCTGGGCTGCAACCCCGCTAGCCGACATCAGCAGCTCCCACTTCGGCTCTCCGCCTTCCTGCCAGGCCGGCCGCAGCTTGCGCATCAGCACCGGGCTGATTGTCACTTCAGCGAAGTTCGTCGGCAAAAGCCCTACTTCCGACATGCTTGTATCTGCTGTTGCCCCTGTTACCCGCAGCAGGGCCGTCGTTCCAGCCACGTTGCGCAACAGTGCGTCGGCCAGCATCCGCGGTGCTCCCACCGGATTGCGCGGCGCCGTATCGCTCATCGCTCACCCCAACCTGTTCGCGACGTACGGTCTCAGCCACGCCTGCACCGTCTCGTCGATCAGCGAACTTGAAAAATACTTCATCTGCATCGTGTCGATTTTGCTCATGCTCGCATTCAGCGCCGGCGTAGCCTGCGCGTTGCGCACAATCTGCGCGCAGGCTGACTTCACGTCGTCGCCGATCGCCGCCAGCCCCGCCGTGTAAGTCACCTGAACTTCGTTGTATGGCAATCCAAGCAGGTTCCACGGCAATGTAAGTTCGCCGGTATTTGGGTCGAAGTCCACCTCGCTCGGATCGATCGCGCTCCACTGCCCAGGCAGCGAGAATGCATAGGCAATCTCCAACATCGGCAGATTGGGTAACTCTCCGCGGCGTGGTTTCGCATACCGCGCCTCGATTCCCACCAGGGGCGTTGTGGCAGGCGCCAGCGCCGTCAGCGGTAAATAACTCAGGTGCACAGTCTGGACGCCGGCAGTTATGCGCAGCCGTTCCGTGTACTGGATGACATTCAGGTCCGGCCTTCTGCAGTAGCCATTGATGAGAGCCGTCGCCGCCGTAATCCAGTCCGCCGTAGTTCCAGCAGGCAGCCCGTAATTGGGATAATCCGCTGGCTGCAGATATGGCATAACTTGTCCTTTCAAAGTTGTCAGTCATCAGTTGCCAGCGATCAGCCTCGGATACCGGGCTTGATTAACTTGCTCGGAGCGCCGGGAATCCGAAGTTGATCGCTGATCACTCGCAACTGACTGCTTTCGTTGTTACCGCTGGACGATTACTTGGTAATGCGCGAAGTTTGCGCCCTTCACCACCGGAGCGCCAAACTTGACCGCCACATACTGGTAAGTCAGCGAGTTCGGCAGGCCGAGCTGGAAGATGCGCGGAGCAGGATCGCCGAGCCAGTGGTACTCGATCAGGTCTTCGGTGACGATGTAGGCCGGATAGGTGCCGGGAGTGCCAGGAGTGTAAGGCAGGCTCCAATCGGGAATCAGCGGCAGGTCGCCCGCCTGCGTCGAGAGCATCTTCACGCGGAATCCCGCCGTGATCTGGTCGGTGTTCAGCACCACGTTGTACACGGTCTTCATTTCCTGGTCGATCAGGTCGAGCAACACCGGGTTGGCATAGATGGCCGTGGGCCGTACATGATAGCCGTTGCTGGCCACCATCTGCGCGATCGTGGTCTTGATCGTATCCACGATTTTCATCGAGGTGGTCACTGTCACGGTGCTGCCGCCAGCCGCAATCTGGGCCGCGCAGCCCATGTACTGCGTGGTCGTGGGAGCGCTCAGGCTGGTGTCGTTCCCCTGCCACAGAGCCACGTCGTGGGTAACCATCACGCCGCTCACCGTGTCAACCAGGTCCTTGGCCTGCAAATACGCAAACTGCTTCTGCTGGTCGCCCAGCTCAATGTCGAAAAGGTTGTAGTTGATCTGCGCCACGATTGCCTTCAGCGGCACGCTCAGCTCAATCCGCGTCGGACTTACCACCGCCGGATTGATGCTCCGCGGATTCACAAAGCCGGCAGTGCCCGGATTCGGAATCGCCGTCTCCTCAAAGAAGCGCGACGGATGCCCGGTTGCCGGAACCTGCTTGATGCGCTGCCCAAATGGGCTCGAGCGGCGGCAAATGTCGAAGATTTCCGTCTGGTACAGTGGCACTTCAATGGCGCCCGGCCCAATGTAGTCTGCCGCCGCATGAATGTCAGTAAAGGTTGCGTTCATACTTTCCGCCCCCTCCATGGGGCCGTTGCTTCAGTAATCAGTTGTCAGTAATCAGTTCTCAGTTATCAATGGAAAGTGAGCAGTCACTGAATGGTTCTGACCACCGATCACTGACAACTGACAACTGCTTTTACGCGATCGCACCTGCCCGCAGCAGCTGCGTCTTCACAGCGATGCGCTGTTCCAGGCTTAGGCCGTTCAGTGCGGCGTCAAGCGTGCGCACGTCCACCGGCCCGTCGCCAATGCCGTGTTTGGCAAGCATCTCGGCAGTTGCTGCGGGCATCGTCCGGCGTAGCGGATTCAGCGCGTTTTGTGAGGCTGCGGCCTTTACTTCGGCCAGCTCCCGCTCAACCGCAGCCAGCTTGTCTGCCAGTTCTGTTTCCCGGCGCGTCTGTTCCACCGTCGCCGAGATTCTCTCCACCTCGCCTGAAAGCGAATTCACCTGGGCGGCCCGTTCTTCAAGCCAGCGCAGTGTCTTCTCCAGCAGGGCGGTCGCGGCTTCAAGCCGTTCTGTCAACTCCTGTCCGTTGTTCTCCATGCTCTTCCTTTCTTTTCTTTTTTGAGCGCATCATGGCGCTCGAGGGCCAACAAAAAGGCTTCGCGTAGCGAAGCCACTTATTCGACCCTCTAACTTACTAACTTGCCCAGCGGCTAACTCGCCATTCTGAAGCTCGTTGCCCGGTAAGCTGCTTTCTCGCGCAGCAGAATTGCCGCTCCCGTGAAAGTAACTCGAGTCAACTTCCAGATATCTGCCCGCATATCTTCCACGCGCGCATCGGCTAACTCGTAACTCATTCCCATCGCTTCGGGTGCGTGTGCTTCAATAGCTTTCGCCACCTCGGGAAAGTCGCGGGCGTAAAGATACCCCTTTACAACCAGCCTCTGCCCCAGGACGTTCGCTTCTGTCAATAGTCCGATCTTGCGCCGCGCGTCGTGCCCATCCCAGCCGGGCCGGTAATCCACCGCCATACCCAGCAGCGAAGGCAGCGCCTTCTCCGCCGCTTCGCGCGTTAACATCACGCGGTGTCCGCGCGCGCCAGCCGGTGCTTTGTCGCTCGGCGCGTTCACCACCGTCAGCACTCCCTCAAACGGCACTCTGTTCGGGTGCCCTTCCACATGAGGAAACTGCACCGCCATTGCTTCCAATCGCATGTCTTCTCCACCCAGATTCCGCTCTCAACCCGCAGATCTCAGTCACCCGCTCGCAGCTCGCCAACTGCAATGCCGCCACCCCAAAACTCACTTCCAGACTTTCCCGCAAAAACACAAAAGAGTCTGGGATCAGTCTTCCTAGTCCCTAGTCCCTAGTCCCTACCCCGTTCCCTGTTCCCTGTTCCCTGTTCCCTGCTTTGCTCCAGCGGAGCCAGGCCTCGCATCGCTCTCACTTCGTTTACTGTCAGAACTCCGGCCTGCAGCAACTGCACCTGAACCGCCAGTTCGGTCGTTTCGTCGCGCGCAGTCAGTTCGTTAAAAGCAAACTCGAATTCCTGCCAGCCAATGCACTTCGCGAAAAGATCCCGCGTAATGTGTTGCGCCAGCAGCATCGCCAACGGCGAAATCGCCCCGCGGAATGCCTCGTCGGCCATCTCCGACGCCGTCGATTGGTTCACGTCCGCTTCAAGCCCAAGCATTAGGGGCGGCAATCCAAACGCGTTCGCCACCATCCTGATCAGGAACTCCTGCCACGCCAGCCGCAGATCCGCATCCGTGCCCTGCGCAAATCGAAGGACCTCGGGCTTCTGCTCTGTCGAAAGCAGCGGAACTCGCCCCGTCCCTTCAATCTCGTCCTGCCACCACCGGATCAGCCGGTCGTGTTGCGCGGGCGTGGCCTCGTTCAACCACAACGCATACTGGGCCACCGAATTCGCTGCAAGCTTGCCCGCAAATCGATGCGCGCTCAAAAACTGGTTCACCGTCTCAAATGCAACTTCCAGCGGCCCCAGCCCGAATGGCGTAAAACTGCGCGGGTTCATCCGGATATACATCAGTTGGCTGTCCAGCAACTCCACAGCGCTCGATTCCAACTGTCCCGGTACGGCCTGCGCATAGCGCGGAGCGTCATCGCTGCCGTCCCACTTTGCATTGATTCTGATTGACGCTCCATCCACCGCCCACATCATCGCCGGCCGCTCTGGATCCCCTGTCGGCTCCATCTCAATCGCGCCAAAACCGCCGGTCAGCGCATCCTCAATCGCCTGTTCTATCAGCGTCCTGAAGCTGTCCACTTGATTCGGCTCTTCCAGCGCCCGGCGCAGCGCGCGCAGCTTTCGCGGCAAAAATGCCACATCTTCCGGTCTTACTCCGCGCCGCAGCTTCACCTGCCAGTCCATCGCCGCAATTCGATCCTTGATTACGTTGATCGCGCGCCGCACCAGCGGCGTTTCCGCAAACTTGCGCAGATTCATCGGCGTCGGTTTCGGCAAGTGCCTCCCGGGAAAGTGCACCGGACTCAGGATCGCCGGCAGCGCCAGTGTCTTCCGTGCCGCCTCTGCCTCGGCTGCCGCATCCATCTGCCGCGTCCGCTCGATGGCTCGTGTTGCGCCGTTCCCGGTAGCCTGCCGCCAGATCTCCTTCAACTGCTCTCCAACCCTCACGTGCACCTTCCTTGTTCCACGACCCCGCTGCCAACCCTCGCGAGAACGATTCAGAGCCCTCGCCGCTCGATCGCTAATTTCGCCGGCTTGTGCCGGCCCGCTGTGGCCCATTCCGGCTGCCAATATTTCCGAGTGTTCTGAGCCTCAAGTCCGCATAAGTGACGAAGTGTCATCCTGACCGAAGTCTCCCACGCATTTTGCGGCACACATAGTCGAGAGATCTGCAGTTGCTCTTCAACGAACTTCGAATTCACCGCACTCCGGCCTGGCCGCAAAATGAAAAAGGCACGGCCTTTTCGGCCATGCCTTCATCCGCACTTTAGCTTTGTACGGTCTATCCTATTCGCAGCCGCCGTCCTTCATCTCATTCGCTGCGGATCAGACCCAATCGCGACTGGCATTTCTTTGGCTCGCCCCTTTCTTGCCGCGAATGTTCTAAGAGTATCGAAAACCTAAATTATTCTCTGCAAACCTCTCAGTGCCTCGCTTGCATCCTATTTTCAATAAGTTGCGCCGTCCCGTGCTGCCCGCAGTTTTTGACATCGTCCTGCTGCTCATCATCCTCAGGGCTCCCAACTGCACCTCACCTGCTGCGCCCGTGCGTCACCAGCCGCGCTGCAACCGCCTCCACAATCTGCTCTTGAACCTCGTCGATTGTCAGGTCGCCTTCAATCAGCACAACGCGGTCCGCCTCTCGCGCCGCGATCTCCCGGTATTTCTGCCACACGCGGCGGTAAAACTCGTCCTGCTCCTGTTCAAAACGGCCCTCGTTCATCCCGGTCTGCGCTTCCACCCGGTCATTCCGTCTCCTCGCCCGCCTGAGCGACGCCTCGAAACTCGGCAGCAGCAGCAGTGTCAAATCGGGCTGCAGTCCTCCACAGATCAGCCGGTGCATCTCCAGCACAACTCCCGAACCCATCTCCCTCCCGCCGCCTTGATACGCTTCCGTCGAGTCGGTAAACCTGTCGCACAGCACAATCTTGCCGGCCTCCAGCGCCGGTTCAATCACCTCGTTGATCGCCTGCGCCCGGTCGGCAAACATCAGCGCCATCTCGGTCATAGGCGCCAGCGGTCCTGACCGCGCATCCAGAATGACTGCGCGTATCCGGTCTCCGGTCTCCGTTCCGCCCGGCTGCCGGGTCGTCGTCACCGCGTAGCCGCGATTCGTTAGCCACGCAGCCAAACGCCTGATCTGCGTGGTCTTTCCCGACCCGTCAAGTCCTTCCAGCGTGATAAAGAATCCGCGCGGCATGGGCAAAGGATACCACCCCGGCAATCGGCCTCATCGACACTCGGAATTCCCGCAGGGCGCCGGCCATGGCAAGGGTGCTGTTAATACTCATCCCAATCACTTCGCAATTTCACGAGACGATCGTGTTGCGGTTATGTTACAAAAATCTGGGCTTTTCATAATTCCCCCAAAGGCGGCAACCCGCCTTCATCGGAGACCATTCGTGAACGCAAAGATGATCGGCAGGCTGCTGGCCTGCACTTACCTCTCTTTAACCTCTCTCGTGACCCTCTCAATCCACGCGCAGCAACTCACCCTCGAGGGCCAGACGGGCGGGTTTATCACTCCAACTGCCTACGTCGTCTATACCGAAAAAGGCCATTTCTTCTCGCATCCGGCAGTCGGCTTCCACTTCATCGATGCTTCGTCCGTGATTGGCGACATTGAAACCTTCAACATCACCGAAGGCTTCGCCAACCGCGCCGAAATCGGCTACACCCGCAGTGTTCATCAACAGGGGAACGAGACCACCGGGCTCAACCTCAGCAACCTCTGGAATTACTCCGGTATGAACATCTTCCATGGCAAGGTCGTAGGTATTAATGATGGACAGTTCGGTCCGTGGACGCCTGGAATCGCGGTCGGCGGCGTAGTCCGCACCAACGACCACTTTGTTTCGGGCGCGGCCAACAAGATTCTTACCGGTACAGACAAGTCCTACACCAATGGCGACGTATACGTTGCCCTCACCAAGACCTGGGCCAAACCTCCTGTGCCGTTTCTATTGAATCTGGGTTGGAAGGCCACAAATGCCACCATCTTCGGCATCGGTGGTCAGAGTACCCGTTTTGGCGGACGGCTCTTTGGCGGCCTCGGTATCCCGCTGCCTCTCGGCCACGGAGTCGTGGCCGTACCTGCAGCCGGATTCACCCAGGAACCCCGAACTTCGGTCAACCTTAATAATCTGCTCAATGCAGCGCTCGGGCAGCTTATCGCGGTTGATCCTCCCGCAGCCACTCAGTTTGCTCCCATGAGCGCCCATCTGCCCACAACGCTCGACTATGCCGTGCGCATCACCCAGAGAGACAAGCCTCACTTCGCCTTTGACATCGGTATCGGCCAGGTAGCAGGAAACATCGGTTCCATCTGGGTTCCAAACCCCTACTTCCCCAGCGCCGGGCCTCCCATCGTCCCCGCCCCCGTCGGCCTCCAGGCCCGCAAGGTCTTTGGCATGGGATTGAGTTATCGCTATTAACCCGGCCCATGGGCCGGCTCATCTGCTTGAAGGAAAAAGGCGCGGCCGTCCGCGCCTTTTTCCGCTTCGAAACAACCCCTTGCTCTTGCGAGGCAACCAATTTACGGTCCTTATTTCACCCTCGCAATGACGCATCGCCTGCGTGCAACTTCTTGCCCCATGAAGGGTTCTACTTGAATGTCACGGGAGATGCTCCCGTCGGAATTAGAATTTGGAGAAACTGACTGAGAGGTCTTACCTATGCGTTTCCTTCGCTCCATCCGTCTCATTTTGTTGGTGTTTGCAATCTCATTGATCCCCGCGTCTTCCTATGCCGGAGTTTTCATCAGCGTCAGCTTTGGCCCTCCGGTGCTGCCCGTCTATGTGCAACCTGTTTGCCCCGCGCCCAACCTCATCTGGACCCCCGGTTACTGGGCCTACGGCCCTGACGGCTACTATTGGGTTCCCGGCGCCTGGGTGCCGGCGCCCTATCCCGGCGCTCTCTGGACCCCCGGTTACTGGGGCTGGAGCGGCGGCCTCTATATCTGGCATGGCGGTTACTGGGGCCGTCACGTCGGATACTACGGCGGAGTCAACTACGGCTACGGCTACATGGGCATCGGCTTCGTCGGCGGTGAATGGCGCGGCGGAGTATTCGCCTATAACGAGGCCGTCATGCACGTCGACAGAACGATCGTTCACACTACCTACATCGACCGCACCGTCGTCAGGAACAACACCATCGTCAACAACAACCGCGTCGCCTACAGCGGCGGCCCGGGCGGCATCAACCACCCCATCACGGCCCAGGAGCGCGTCTATACCAACGAGCCCCACGTCGCGGCTACTTCCTTCCAGACCCAGCACGAACAAGCGGCCAGGACAGACCGCACTTCCTACTTCAACAACAACCACGGGCGTCCCGCCAACGTAGCGGTTTCCCGGCCCCTGCAGGCTGAGAATCATCATGCGCCGGCGTATCAAGCCCCAGCCAATAACAACTTCAATCGGCCTCCAACGAACAACACCGCCAATCGGCAACCGGCGAATAACTCTTACAACCGGACCAGCAACGCCACCAATCGCCCCGCGCCGCAGCCGCTCGCTTCGCAGCCTAGACTTCAACCCCGCCCGCAGCCTCAGGAACATCAGAAGCCCGAAGGCCACGAAAAGGAGCGCTGACTCCCCAATTCATCACCCGCAAAAGCCAGGGCCCACGGAACTCCGTGGGCCTTGCCTTTCTAATACGCAACTCACTATTGAGCTGCTTCCCTAGTCCCTAGTCCCTAGTCCCTAGTCCCTAGTCCCTGTTCCCTGCCTCCCTCACATCCACCATCTCCACCTCCAGCCCGCCAAAGTCCGGGTGATCGTTCTCCCTGATCCGGTACGCAACGTCAATCAGGCTTCCCTGCTCCAGCCGCAACTCCATCCCGCGCTCGGCCAGTCCCCATCCCACGGCTCGCACTGCTCCACTCGAGCCCGGTCGCACAGCCCGCGCCGCTCCGATCCCACCCGGCTCCGGCTCCTGTGCAAGTTCCAATCGCAGATGACGTTCCTTCATAATCCGCGGCGCTGCAAGCAATCGCGCGCGTCGCGCCACAAACACCGGTTCGGGATTTCCATGTCCCAGCGGCCCCAGCTTCCGCAGCCATCCCGCCAAAACCGGTGTAATGCGATCGAGCGGCAACTCGGCCTGAATCTTCACCACCTGCTCCGGCTCGCGCGCAGCCAGGTGCATATCGGCGTAGATGCGCAATCGCCGCTTCAACTCCGGTAGTAACTCCGCCGGCATTGCAAACCCCACCGCAAACGCATGCCCGCCAAACCGCGTAAACAGATCCCCGCAGCTCTCAACCGCACTCAAAAGGACAAACCCATCCACTGACCGCCCCGACCCGTGCGCAACACCAGCCTCCACGCTCACCACAATCGCCGGCTTGGCAGTCCTCTCCACCACGCGCGAGGCAAGAATCCCGATCACTCCCCGGTGCCACCCGTCTCCATCCACTACCAGCAACCGGTCCGCGTTAAGTTCCTCATCCGTCTCCAGCCGCGCGTCAATCGCCGTCAACGCCGCTGCCTCCGTGTCGCGCCGTTCCCGGTTCAACCGCTCCAGTTTGTTCGCCAGTTCCGTGGCTCGCGCTGAGTCACGCGTGGTAAACAGCTCAATTACCTCTGAAGCCACGTCCATCCGGCCCGCTGCGTTAATCCGCGGAGCCAGCCTGAATCCCACATCGTACCCCGTCAGCTCCTTCGACGCCGGATCCAGTCCCGCAACCGCGAACAGCGCCCTCAGCCCCGCTCCCGCCGGCCTTCTCAATTCGCGCAGCCCCAGCGCCGCAATCGTCCGGTTCTCTCCCTTCAGCGGCACCGCGTCGGCGATCGTCGCTATCGCAGCAATCTTCAAAAAACTCGGCAGCAGCTTCTCCCGCATCCGCACCGGGTCGCGTCGTTCAAGCAGCGCCTGCGCCAACTTCAGCGCAATCGCCGCTCCGCACAGCCCCTTCTCGGGATAGCTGCATCCTCTCTGATTCGGATTCAGAATTACCAGCGCCTCGGGAGTCGCATCTCCCGCGTCGGGCAAGTGATGGTCGGTAATTATCAGGTCCAGTCCCAGCCGCTTCGCCGTCTCCGCCTCGGCAACCGCGCGCATCCCGGTATCGACAGTCACCACCAGCCTCACGCCCTCGGCGTATGCCGCCTCCAGTACGCTCGATTGCATGCCATAGCCCTCGCGCAGCCGGTGCGGAACATGAAAGCTCACCCTCCCGCCCAGCATCTCGATTGCCGTCTTCAGCAGCACCACGGCGCTCGTGCCGTCCACGTCGTAGTCGCCGTAGAGCAGCACTGGCTCACGCGCTTCAATCGCGCGCTCCAGCCGCTCCACCGCCGCGCTCATGCCCAGCATCAGCTTCGGGTCGTGCAGATGTTCGTATTCGGGATTCAGGAATCTGTGCGCTTCGGCAGCGCCCGTCACGCCTCGCGCCAGCAGCAATTCAGCCAGAACTACGGGAATCCGCGCCTCGCGTGCTAATCCCGCAGCAGCTTCGCCGTGCTGCGCCGCCATCACCCAGCGCAGGCGCCGCGGCGCGCGAATCCGCTTCGCTTCGCTCCCGGCTGTGCTCACAGGAGCCTGTTATCGACTTTCCCGCAGGCAGCGTTGCGAGCGAAAATTGCGCCGTACGAGGCGGAGGACGAAGGCTTTGGTGGCCCCAAGGTCGAGGACGACAACAAAGTGCGGCACAATTTGCGCCGCAACCCTTCGGGCTGGGGCCAGTTTTCCCGATTTCGTTGTCGCTCCTCGCTAACAGACACCCGGTATGCGTCGCTCCTCGCTTCTAGAACTCGGAAAAACTGGCTCCCAGCGCTGCCTACGTGAAAGTTGATAACAGACTCCTGCCTACTCTTCCTCGTCGTCAGTATGGACATCGTCGATCACGATGTCCTGGAAGGCCTCCACATCCTCAAGCAGCGATTGGAATCGCTCGTACCACTCCGTCGTGGTCTCGTGCAGAAACACCAGCCCCTGGTACACGAACCCGAGCTGGATGTAGCCCAGCATTCCCGCGTACTTGCGCAGCCACTTTGCCTCAACCAGCTCCGTGGCCTCTTCGTCGGGAAAGTTCATCTCCCCCGCATCTTCAATCAGCGTATCCAGCTCTTCGCGCTCCAGCGTCATCTCGCTGAAGGTCACAAAAGGCGCGCCTACGTGTTTGGCCATCTCGACAAAATCTTTCCACGAGTCGGGATTGCCGCGGTCTTCCCAGAGGATCGAAGGAATGTCCTCGGTCACGTAACCGGGCAGCCGTCTGAGCCCGTGACCCTCGATGAAGGCCACCATGTCGTCTTTGAGCGAGAGAAGGTTGTCTGTGTTCATACCGTCAAGCACTCATTTTCGCAGATGCACCCACCCCGCGCACCAGGATTGTGGAAACCGCACCAGCCCCGGTGCAAGCCCGGCCTTTTCCGTGCCTCGTCCTCCTGAGCGTAGCGCAGCGGAGTCGAAAGCTTGCCCTGAGCGGAGGGAGCGAAGCGACTGTAGTCGAACGGGGATCTGCTTCTTGATTTCGTCCGTGAAAAGGGTGGGAGCCTCTGCCGCTCGTTCTTCCCCTACACCGCGAACTTGCCAACCCGCCACGTGCACAACAGCGCACGCCAACTCGCTAACTTGCTCACTTGCTGACTCGCTGACTCGCTTCTCCTCCGCTATCCTCTATTCATGCCCCTCTTCGAGCGTCACGTCTTCGTCTGTCACAACGTCCGCCCCGCCGATGCGCCCCGCCCCTCCTGCACTTCCGACGGCCAGAGTCCTCTCCACGCCCGCCTCTCGCAACTCACTCGGGAAGCCGGCCTCGCCGGCCGCGTCCGCATCAACAAGTCCGGCTGCCTCGACCAGTGCGAGCACGGCCCCACCGTCGTTGTCTACCCCGATGCCGTCTGGTATGGCGGCGTCAAACCCGAAGATGCCGATGAAATTGTCTCCGAGCACCTCATCGCCGGCCGCCCCGTCGAGCGACTCCGCATCGCTGACTCCTGCCTTAACACCAAATCCTGCCCCCACCGAATCTGAACGGCCATTGATCCCTGAACCCTGACCCCTAATCCCTGTGCACAGCGGTGACACCGCTATGCCCAATGCGTTATCCTGACCCTTAGCCAATGATCTTTTCCCGCGACTACATCGGGTATCTCGCCCGCCGCACGGTGAAGCACCTCATTGACGCCAAACTCATCACCACCAGCGACTTGAAGGTGACTGAAGAACGCGTCAACGCTGCCCTCCTCGAGGAGCTCTCCCTCGAAGACCGCATCAACGAAGAGGTCCGCGTCATCCTCGATGCCTACTCCGAGGAGATGCGCAAGTCCGGCGCCCAATACCAAGAGATGTTCAAAAAGGTCAAAAACGAGCTGACGCGCAAATACAAGGCGGTGCTATGAGAATCAGCCGCGACAAGCTCAACAAGCTCGCCCACACCGTGGCCGACACGCTCGCCGAGGTCGACCAGGTCGGCTTCTTCGAGGATCGCAACACCATCCGCCAGGAAGCCCGCAAGGCTCTCGAGACACTCCTCACTGAAGAGGCCAGAATCGACGCCGCCGCCCGCCTCAAGATCGCCAATCAGCGTAAGATCATCCTTGAGGGCTCCCAGGAGTGGGAGATCCTCTATCGCAAGTACTACAACGACGAAGTGCGCAAGCTCGGTATCTGATCCCGCGCGAACTAGCCAACTCGCGAACGTGCGCGCCAGCGCACGCCGACTCGCTAACTCGCTGACCTGCTGACTCGCCCTATCCCAATCCCGGGCCTTGCAGCACACCGCTGGCCATCTTCCGCCGATTGAAATTCCATACGCAGATCACCGCGTCCGCCGCAGACATCGGCGGCTTCCTTCTCGTCTCCTTATCGAACACGCCTGGGAACCGCTCCTGAGGCTCAAGATCGGCTCTGTCCTCCGAGGCGTCCGAACAAGGCTGGCGACAAACCGCCCGGAGTCCGCAATGAAGCACACCGGTCGTAACTAAGGTTGTGAACCGCTGGGCCGCAGGTGTGCCGATCAACCCGATATTTCACGCCACGCGCACAAAGATTCGGTGTACGCGGCGCTGCCGTCGCGCAGCCAGGCGTCGAGCTGGGCGGGTTCCTTCAATTGCTGGCCGCGCATGCGGGGCACGGCCACGAAGCGGCATTCCAGCTCGGGCAGGGCCGTCATGTCACCCCATAGCTTCTCGAATTGAGCTATCGGGAAGATATCTTCCTGTCCTTTGCCCCAGCGCCTCTTCACGTCCTTTAGAGTGACGTAGGTGGGCATGCGCGCGGCGACGGCGCGAACTGCCTCGCCGATACGATTCTCGTTGGAAAGAGCATCGCGGGTGAGACCGAAGACCGCGAGCAGGCGATCGATGTCGATCCAATACGTCGCGCTGTTGTAGTAGCGAAGACGGCTCTCCAGTTCTTTGTTGGGAAGCGCGAGACCTTCAATCAAGCGGGTCCGGCCATCCACACGTGCCAGGCCGCCACCGCGGTCCTCGAGATGCCGGGCGATCACCTCCGCGGTGAGCGCGGCTCCGCTGTGAATGTGGTAACCAAGAATGGCGGGGTCGGCATTGACGCCGACCGTGTCGATATTGTGCACCATGAGATAGCTGAGTTGCGGGCGCATCTCAAGAAGGCGCAACAGCGTGCCGTTCCGCAGCAGGTTGGCAATCTCATACCAGTGGCCCACCGGATGCAGGCACTGCATGGGCACATTGGCGGTATAGTCGGAGCCTTCTCCGGCGGTCCGAGCCCACTGAATTAGGGCCGCATGGAGGCCCTCGCGCACTTTCTGCGCCTGCGCGTCGAGCAATTGCTGCGGCATCTCCTCCCAGGCAAAGCGGAGATCGCGTTCCATCGGGACCATGCGCAGGCCGATGCTGCGGCCGGGCGAAAGTAGAAGGGGACCGGGATAGTTATAGTCGTGCTCCCCGGCAAGGTGCGCGGCGATCGCTTCGTGAGTGAGATAACTGGTGGTAAGCACGTGCGGAAGCAGCGAGCCGCACTGGCGGCTCACGCGAAGGCTCTTGGCCAGGTGGACTTCGATGAAGTTGCGATAACGCGCGCCAAGCCGGCAAAAAGGATTCAGGGCCTTCACGACTCCGGCGCCCCTCGTCCAGCGGGTGCCTATGCCCCCGGCCAGTGATACTATGGCAACCTGGCCCGCGGCGAGAGCGTCGAGGCCGGCGGAGCGATGGCAATCGTCGATTTGATCCGCCTCGGCATCCTCAATCAGGCTGGTGACGGGCAGGTGGTTCTGCGCCAGGCCGATGCGGCCGGAACGAAGGTCCTGGCGAATCTGCTCGTGCTGCATGCGGTCAAAGCCGTAGTTATCGAGAAGGGTTCTGAGCGAGCGCTCCCGATCTCCCTCGGCATCGTGGCTGGCCGGGAGCATGTGGTCGAACAGCGTGGTAATCATGCTCGTGTAGTCCGCGTTGGAGCGGCATGCTGCGGTGAAGCGCTCTAATTCGGCGCGGCGTACAGTGGAAAGCCGGGAGACTTCAGTACGGATGAGCGGGGGTAACCGGAGAGTGTAATAACCAGGGGGCATGAGGGCATCGTTCGCGGCAATCAGCGCGGCCTGAGTTCCCTGCTCGTTGATGGCGAAATCGTAGACCACTGGCTCCATGGCAAATGGCACGCTGCGCTCCATTTCGCGCCGGGTCTCGCTCATGATTGTCTGCATGCTCGCTTGGGCCTGCGCTTTGCGCTGGGGATTGAAAAGGAATCCCATACCGCCGCCGCTCATGCCTCCGAGCATCCAGAAGCCCCAGAAATCGTCGCCGAATTCCTTGCGGGCACGGTCGATCAGCGTGCTCGTGTACTGATTACTGGCCCACGGAATGATGGCCTGGATGGGGCCGTCGAAGTTGCGCTGCAGTGATGCGCCGAGCGCGCGGATGTCGCCCTGCCGAAGACGGCCAGCGATCTCATCGGCCAAGCCGATCGCCTGGCGGCGGCCGAGCCACTCGGTTTCACTCCGCAGGAGGTACTTCTCGGTGACCATCTCAAGGATGGGGCCAACATCCTGCGCCATCCCGCCGTGAACCAGCACCAGGCTCTCTTGCAGTTTCTCGCGAGCTTCGCGCGGGACTTCGGCTTCGGTGAAGATCCGATGATCCGGAAGCAGGCGCCCGCGGCTTATGCCGAACTCTGGATCGCCCACCTGGGCGTGAACGCCGTGGATGAGCTTGATGCCCGGCCAGATGCCACCGGAATCCTGCCAGCCGCCGCCGCTTCCACCCAGCCATTCACCCAGAATGGCGCGGGCGGCGATTAGCCTGCGGTCGTGTTCTTCCATCCCCCCGGTGAGCGAATGGATCTGACCGGTGGCGCGCATGCACACTGCAATGATGCCAGCCAGCAGACTGGTGGAAACAGCCAGCCGCGAGCCTTTGGGAATATCGTTCACCCTGCTGACGATCTCAATGCCGTATCCAGGCCTTCCCGTGAGGTGTTCCAGCAGAACGGCCAGGGGCTGCGTGGCTCCCTCAATTCCCGGAGGAATGATGCCGCCGGCAATCACACCCGCCTTCAGCAGGCCCAGGTAATCGCGAGAAAAGTCGAAGATTTCGGCGATGGAAGAAACGTCGGCGGAAGCGCGCAGGTCCACGCTGGTCAGGCGGATGAGAGGTTCGTCGATCACGCGGAACCAAGCCTCTACGGGCGGCCTGGGGTGCGTGTAGTTTTGGCCCGTCCCGCGGACCGCGAGATCGATGGAAACGTTGATGACGCGCGCGCCCTCGGGGAAGTCCATTCCGAGAAAGAAAATGTCGCTCCACCCGCTGTGCGTCAGGTCCATGCGGACGGGCGTGGCCTCATGCAGGATAGGGAAAACCGTCTCGCCGGCAAGCATCTCGGGACGGAGGCGCAGCGGATAGTCGTCGCTGTGACCGGCGCGGAACATCCACTGGTTGCCGCGCACGCGGCGCACACTGCGTCGGACTTGGTCGGCGAGGGTCTGGAAGCCGAGCGCGCGGTAGCTGGCGGCCAGCGCGCTGGAAATGGAGGCGCTGGGGCCGTGCTCAAACTGAGCGGCGAGAAAGACCTCGATGGCTTCCTCAAAGCGGCGTTCGAGCAGATTCTCATAGCCGGCAAAAGGGATGAGCGCCGGTGCGGCAGCCGCCGACAGGCGTGGGATGTGAAAGCGATGGATAGCGTAAAGGGAAAAAAGCGCCCGGACGCGCTCGTAAAGGTTGTCGCAGCCGCGGCGGAAGTCGTCGAGCTCCCGGCATTCAGCAACGAGTTCGTCGATGGTGAGGCCTTGGCACAAGGCATCCAGTGCGAAATCGCGATCTTCCCCGCCGCTGGTGATGACGCTGGTAAAGCGGCTCACGACGACGCGCCTCCGCTGTTGCCGGACAGTTCCCGATCGGCCAGAAGTTCGAGCATCTGCGACAGCACCTCGCTGCGGTCGCGACCGTTCAGGGCCAGCGCCAGCTGGGCGATCAACAGGCCGTACGGATCGCCGAGATCGTAGCGCCGGCCCTCGTCCTCGACTGCGAGGTATTGTTCATGGCGTGCAAGTTCGGCGAGCGCGTCTGTCAGCGTCACGTTGCCAGAGTGGGAGACCGCCAGCATGCGGTCCAGGATATTCATCACCGCCGGCGTGAGCACGTGAATGCCGAAAAAACAAAGATAGTAACCGGCGCGAATGCCTGGGATTAGCAGGCGCTGCTCCGCCTCGGTGGGCGTGGGCTTTTCGATCACCGTATCGACGCGATACAGGTCGCTGCGCGGCGGAACGCGGCGGCCGCCGACAGTGCCATAGTGTGAGAGAAGGCTCTCGCGCGTGGCCTGGACGCCGCTGACTGAGCACCGTTCCTTCTGGGCTAGTTCTACCAGGCGCTGCGCGGAGGGTTTGGGCGCAGCGCTGACGTAGAGATGATCGCCCACCATGTGCAGGAAGGGGTCGCTGTTCGTGAAGGAGTGCGCGCAATGGAGGGCGTGACCGTAGCCGCGCGGTTCAGGCTGAGGAATAAACCGGACCGACGAAGCATGAAGCCCGGCAGCTTGTGCATAGGAGGACTCATCGCCTGGGCTGACGACAACGGCAATCTCCTCGGCTCCGGCAGCGAGCGACTGCTCGATCAAGATGCAGAGCAGCGATTTCTTGTTGCCTTCGCCGTCGATGAGGGACTGGAGAGGTAATGCACTCTGAGACGGCGCGGCGGCCGTTATGACAGCTTTCTTGACTATCAAAGAGGCTCCTGGCAGCACTTTATCACGGACGCTTCTTCTTCTTGATTTCTGCCCATTGAAATCCTGCTCCTGGGAGTTGCACTCGAAACGCCGGCCGTAACAATGCATTTACATCGTTCGCCTACTCAGAGGGCGAATAATCGCCGAGCCATTCATCGAACAGTGCGAGCGGGAAAATCGCAGGTTCCTGCTTGTGGTCCCGGTAGGGACGCCTATCGCTGGGCGCCCCCCGGAGAGATCCCTACGTGCGCGTCTACGCATACGGCTCTTACGAAGGATGGAGTCGCTGTACTCCTTTCCAGTACGGCTCTTTAATCCGTCCTTTATTACCGAATCGCGGTTGGGCACCGCACTTTAATGAATGTCGCGACATGCGCAGACTATCTGATCGGCGGCTTTTTGTTTCCTGTTGCGGCGGTCCTGTTACGTTCCTCGGAGCGTTTCGAGACGTTCGTTTAGGATTGCAGCATCAGGGGAGTTGCGGTGGGCCTGCCAGCGGGGTTTTCACTGGAGCGGCAGCGCCTAGAAATTGCGTGATTGTGGAGGCGTCAAAATTGGAAACCCAGATATTTCCACTGGAGTCGAGCGCGATACCATAGGGTTCCCGAAGATTCGCATCTCCGCCCAACCCAGTCGAAGGCGAAAGCGCTTGACCGGGGGTCGCGCCATTCGCTCCCTGAAGCTCGGTCAAGGTATTGCCGACAAAATTAGCGACCCAGACATTCCCGGCACCATCCACAGCAATTCCATTGGGGCGATATACGCCACCGCCGGTATATCCGGTCGAAACCACCGTAACTGAGCCATCATTGTTCAGCTGCAATTCACTGACGCTTCCGGGAGTGTTTTCGTCTGTGGTGCTGTGGTTGGCTATCCATACGTGGCCTTTTGAAGTTTCAGAAGAAATGCCCACCGCGTCCGTGGCAATTCCGTCCGGCTCATAGCCGCCGCTCGTGAATTCTGCCACCTGGCTTCCATCAGCGGAAATGGAAGTCGTTGATCCAGAAGAGGCATACTGATCCGCAAACCACGCGTTGTGATTTGCATCAACCGCAACGGCAGACGGACCCGGGAGACGTCCAGCGCCGAATGGCCCGCTATACGAAAGCCCCGAGCCGCTTTCAGTGAATTCCGATGCACTGTCGTCGCCTTGGTTAGCAATCCAGACAATTCCATTCGTATCTGTTGCCACGGCGACCGGAAAGAAGACGCCGCCGCCAAAATACCCACCCGCTGGCGATATTATCTCACCCGAGGAATTTAGTTCGGAAACGCCGCCCCAAGTGCTGTTTTCACTTGTTGTTTGCTGGTTAGTAACCCAGACATTGCCACCAGGATCGATTGCCAGCCCAAAGCTCTCCCAGAGCGAGCCATCCGTGAACCCGGTTGACGGAGAGATCGGCTGGCCTGTGCTGGAAAGTTCTGTGACTGAACTGCACGGGCTATTCGAACCGCAGTAGTTCGAGGTCCAGACGTTCCCCTTCGAATCCACCGCTATCGACGCGGGATAGTCCAGGCCGCCGCCGGAGTAGGTTACGGCAAGAGTCCAGTCGGGCGGCGCTACGGAAAGAGCCGGCTCGAAGGGCGGAGCTGCTCCGGTAGTGGCGAAGAGTGTAGCCACGCTACTGGAGGGATTGCGCGCGAGGTATAAGGCGGCGTCGATGGTATTCGTCGGCGCCGAGCCATTCGTTGGTGTGGCGGCGGTGAACAGCGGACTGCACGCAGTCGTACCCTCTGAACTGATGCACACGGCCAAGATGTTTGCCAAGGTGTTGATCTTCGCGGTGGGAATCACAGCGGTTGTGGGCGCGGATGTCCCTGGCGACGCGCCTGTCGAGATATTGATGAGATTGTCGACATTCGCGAACGCGTTCACCAGCCCCGTCATGTTGGTCGAGCTGGTTCCAAGCTCCGCCCCGGCGGATCCAGATCCGATAAACGGCGCCAGCGCCCATACCGAAGCCACGGTCGTAACCTCATTGATCTCGACCGATCCAATGGAGCTGAGACTGCCGCACGCGCCAAGAGCTGTCATGAGAGCGATCGCAGGATTATCGGTCCCGACTCCCGGATCGCCTCCGGTTGCCACCAGATAGGTCAGAGTGCTATTGGACGGACAGGTGTACTCCGCGACGCTGATGACAAAATTGCCGTCGTTATCCGTGGTGATCGCGGGCGAAAGCAGGGCGGTTGCTTCGGAGCCATAACCCGTCGAACTCACCGCGTAGAGCTGGACTTGAGCGCCCGCCACATTCGATAGGCCGCCCAAAACTTGCCCCTTCAGTTCAGGAAAGGTGTAGGTCGCCGAGGCTACCGCGCTGTTTGTGTAGCCTGACTCGACCGCAATTGCTTCAAGCGTCTGGGTGGCGTTAACCGTGATCGCCGCACTATAGACGCTGGACGAGGTCGTCGGCGTGGTGCCATCGGTGGTGTAGTAGATCGTGGCGCCGGCCATCGTATCGCTGATGCTCACCGACTGCGCAGTCGTGTAGGTGCCTGCCGCAACTGAAAGGGTAGGCGTGGGCAGAGTAGAGGCGATGGTGTAGGCCGCCGAGGCTACCGCGCTGTTTGTGTAGCCTGACTCGACCGCAATTGCTTCAAGCGTCTCGGTGGCGCTAACCGTGATCGCCGAGCTATAGACGCTGGACGAGGTCGTCGGCGTGGTGCCGTTGGTGGTGTAGTAGATGGTGGCGCCGGCCATCGTATCGCTGATGCTCACCGACTGCGCAGTCGTGTAGGTGCCTGCCGCAACTGAGAAGGTAGGCGTGGGTAGTATTGGGGCGATGGTGTAGGCCGCCGAGGCTACCGCGCTGTTTGTGTAGCCTGACTCGACCGCAATTGCTTCAAGCGTCTCGGTGGCGCTAACCGTGATCGCCGCACTATAGACGCTGGACGAGGTCGTCGGCGTGGTGCCGTTGTTGGTGTAATAGATGGTGACACCGGCCATCGTATCGCTGATGCTCACCGACTGCGCAGTCGTGTAGGTGCCTGCCGCAACCGAGAAGGTAGGCGTGGGCACGGGGGACGTTTGTTGCTGGTTCGAGGAGGAACTGCCGCCGCACCCCGCGAGCAGAATCGTCGCTGCGAACAAACATCCAAACTTGCGGATTGCCATAAAACGTGCGGATTTTTGAACAGTCATCGCTATATGCCTCTCAGCAGACATGTGTCTTGCGGTCTTCGCAAACCCACCCTATGAGTTGACTACTTGAAACGGGCGAGCGGATATAGACGCTCCAGGAGGCTTGCACAGCCGAGCACCTACCAGGGAGGAAGAATACATGGAACAGACCCGGTCGAGCGTAATATGACAGTTAATTTAATTTCAGTCGACGACCTGATTCAGTCCCCGGCAAAACCTTGCCGGGGGGGCTGGTCAAAACGTCCGAGGCATTCATTTTTACTGCAAAGACGGTGCGAGGTCTTTCGCGGGCGACGGAGCCTGCGACCGGGACGCGGGCACAAGCTTATCCGCAAGCCAGCCCGTCAAGCCGGCCTTTTCCGAGGCTTCTCCGTGAACAGCCCGGTCCTTGTACTGAACCACATCGCCGGCCGGGACCGCCAGCCGCTCGAACTGCCGTGAGCGCCATACAAAATGTCATGGAATTACGCCGCGGCGACCTGATCGGCCATAAGGTTAAGTTCATCACGAATGACCTAGAGTGGGAGCAAGACCTGATTGCCTCAATTGAATACCTGGAATTCCGTCCAGAACACCGGCCATGAAAGGCGTGGCGGCCCACACACAAATATATCCGGGGTTTTGCTTTCTTCGTTCCTCACGCCCCCAGAGTTAGTGATGTGTCCGGCCAGTTTGCAGCCGCTGAAGGCGATATTGGCGTCCTCCTGCGAAAAGCCCAGCACGATAAGCGAGGTTGGAGGCTGATCTGGATAGCCGCGTAGCCAACCCGAGTTGACCAAGCTGATGGGAACCGGCAGATGATATGCCGGTCCCAGAATCTCGATTGCGCCCTGCTCGGCATAGTCGTCCACTAATACGCCAACATCAGTGCTTTGCCCTGCACGCAGTGAATCGCGTATCCCCGCAACTGTCCGGACCATTTCGTGCCAGCCAAATTCCTGTTGAAAGTCGGCATTTCGTTCGACCGCATAATCCCTGAGCCTGCCACTGGATTGAAAGGGGACATTCACCGCATAGATCCATAGACCTTCGAGCGCAAGGGCAGTGAAGAAGAGCGCTGCAACTGCCAGCGCCGCAGGCCCCATTCCTTGTCGCTGCGTCCACCTCGTTCTTTCGCGGCCGCTCGCTTTTGAAGCCTTCCACACGCGGGCAAGCCAAGCCTCAGCGGCAACTGAACCCATGGCCAGCAGCATGGGATATGCCGGCGCCAGATAATAGGACCGGCCTGTTGAAAAATAGAAGAACGCGAAAGGGATCAGGTACATCCAGGCGAGGGTGCGGTAGCGCGGACTGCGCAGGAATGCGATCAAGCCCGTCAGCCAAACCGGTATGGCGACCGGGTTCACACAGAAGAAAAACTGCTTTTGCAGAAATCCGCGAGTGGACCCCACAGCCACGTCGCGGTCGTGAATACTCTGAAGGAAGCGATAAGAAATGAAATCGTGCCGCGCCAGCCAAAGGAAATTGGGCAGGAAGATGGCCAGGGCAAGCGCGATTCCACCCCAGAACCATCTGCTCTTAACTAAGCTGCGGTTTCGGGATAACGCCACGCCACCGAGAAGCCCAGCCACCAAAAACGCAATGGCATACTTTGTTTCCAGGCCAATGCCTGCCACCGCCCCAATCGCCAGCCACCAGCGCGGATTTTCCGACCGCAGCAGGCGAATGGTGAAGTAGGAGATGAGCACCCACCACAGGAAATCGAAGCAGGAATACTGAAGCTGTGTGCCATAAATCACAGGAATCGGGGAAAGCGCGATACAGAGCGTCGCAGTCACCTGCGCCAGCCGTCTGCCGCCCAGTTCATTTGCCATCAATCCGGTTACCACGATCACCGCCGACTGGGCGAGCACAGAGAAAACCCTCACGCCAGCCACTGAAACGCCGAAAATGTCCAGTCCAATGCGCCCCAGCAATGGCGTCAACGGTGGATAGGGCACGAATCCCCAGTCCATGTGCCGAGCATCGCTCAGGAATTGGAGTTCGTCGGGGTGAAATCCGTATCGACCGTTTGTCAATAGATGGATGGCGGCAACAACCGTCGAAATTCCAAGTAAGAGTCCCCATTCTGTTCGTTCTTGTCCATCGAACTGCTTCGAACTCCTCGTTCTCTGGATCAGGGCCATCTTATCTCCGGCTTTGTCAGCTCTATTGTCTTGAAGTGCTTTTTTGCAGCTTCATGAATACAATGTCTTTTCTGTTCGTTGATAAGGTAACCTCAAACCGGCAGCCACTCTCGCTGCCTACGACCTCATGATTTTCTGGCGAATCGCGCGTGAGTCTATTCAGCAAGTGAATTGTGCTTCGAAGGAATCTCCGCGATCTCATTTCGATGCAGGCCGATTGGGCACGGTGCGGCACGCAAGTTGAAGAACACTCACGGTCAGACCGGTTCCAGCAGTCCGCGCTTAGTTCGACTGCAGGAGATATATACCCCACGGTTGAGAAGGTGAACCGGCCGTGTCCATTCCAACGAGGAAGATAGCGTACTTCCCGTTAATCTGTCCGGCGATAGCCACGGCTGGAAAAGAGTACGCCGTTCCGATTCCGTTGTAAGGAAAGTTTGCTGAAACGTACACCGTGACCCCCGGATAGAGACCATTGTTGTTTGGGTCCTGAGTGCCAAGGTCAAGTGCAAGATCGCAGTTGCCGTAAGCATTGGCCGATGGATCGTTACTGGCGAACTCGCCTCCGTAAAGAATCGTGCTCGTTGAAGGCGCTGGCAATGTCGGACACGCCGCGGCCAAGTTGGAATAACCGAACGAGCCAATGAGTCTGAATCCCGGACCGCTAACACCGGCGATCGAACCGTCGTGAGCGCCGTATAAAATACCCTGAAATTGCACCCCAACGACCGTTGACGTATTGAGCGCGCTGGAAGGTTTCTGCAATCCGATGGCTCCATAGCCTGCACCGAGCACGTTCTCGTACGAGGACGGTCCCTGTTCTGAACCTGAGTCTTCCAAAAGAAAACCCGAGGAGCTGATCCCAATCGTCGCGGCAGGCGAAGAGGACTGCGAGTCTCCTCCAGGGTTTTCGACTGTCACCGTTTCGGGAATACTCATTGTCTCGCCAAAAAGGGTCTGCGAACATACGGTTGCCGCCATGCTGGATGCTGCGTTCGCTGGCGTCCCTGGCGTCCCGCCATTTGTTGCTGGAAGGGTGTACTGGCTGATGTTACTGAGCTGGACCGCGGAGCCGCTCGTGGAGACACTTACGCTTCCATAAGCAGTTTCTGTTTCGGGATTCCAGCCACTATTCGAAGAACCCCTGGGAATAGTTACGAACTGAAATGACAGAGGAGATTGCAGTGACGGGCATGACTGCGTCGCCACGAGCGGCGCAAACGTCGTAGCTGTTCCTCCGGCGTTAGCCGCCTCAACCTCTACAAGAGCAGCCTGCCCAGGTATCTCTACCGCCCAACTCCCGGTCTGCGATGGTTGCGACGCGCTTGAAAGCACCGCGCCAGGAAAGTATGTCGCCTCCAACGGCACAATCCCGTTCGATAGCATTGAGATGTTTCCGGACTCCAAGATTGTGGTGCCGGTGGATGTTGTGCTTCCAGCTACGGTGGATATAATAACTCCGCTTGGGCCATGCGCGGTCACAACAAATGTATTCAGGGTATTATCCAACGTGTAAGTCGCCAAAGTCTCCCCGGCGCCACTTGAGGCAGTTAAACTTCCCACGCCGGCAGCGAGGTAAACCTGCGCTGGATTGCTTGTTCCGCCCGAACTCCCACCGGAATTAATACCGTTGCACCCCGCCACAAGCAAGGCCAATGAGGTAGAAAAAAACACGCGATATCGCACGCGCTTTCTGCCGCATTCTTGCTCGGTGCTGCCGATCAACCCGTGAATGCCACTTGTCTTCATGGAGCTATCGCCTCGCCACACCCTACACTAAAATGCAACCTTCAATGCAAATTGCATGATTCGCGGATCGTGCGCATTCACCGGGTGCAAAAAAGAATTGCCGGCCAGGCAACTCGCGTTATTTGCGTCGCCCGCGAACCCTGCAGAATATTGCGCATCGACCGGGCCATAGCAATTAATGACGTTATTTCCTGTATTTCCGGGATTCGTCGGATCATAGATCCGGAACTGTGTATGATTGAAGATATTAAAGAACTCCGCACGGAATTCCACGTTGTCCTCTCCAGTCAAAATCCAACGCTTAATGAACGACATGTTGAAGTTCGTGCGCCCAGGATTGTTCACGGCATTGCGGCCGGCATTTCCAAAAGTAAGTCCGCGCGGGGCAACAAAGGCCGACGGATTAAGGAGCAATGGACCGATATTCGATGCAGTTGCGGGGACGATTGGTTTCACTCCCCTCGGGTTACCCACTCGATCCGGATAAGACCCTAATCCTATCGCGTCTCCAACACCGGCATTATCCGCTGTCCCAGTGCCGGTCGCGCTTCCTTCGTTCACGATGCTGAAGGGAGTGCCACTCTGATGCGCGATAATTCCGGAATACTGCCAATGATCGAGCAGACGTTTGACCCATGCACCGCTTTGCCAATCGGGTTCAGCCTTCACCTTGTCGGGATCGTCGGCATTCGAATCGTCGCCGCCCGTCAATTTCGTGAATCTTTCGATCAACCGGATTAAAGGTAAATCGTATATGTAATCGATGCTAAGTAAATTCCGTTCATCAAAATCGGAACTTGCATAGTTTGACCTGCGATCCAACGAATTCGCGAAATTAGCGCTTGCGCGATCAGAGGCTTCGTCGAACGAGTGGCTATAAGTGTAGGCCATTCCTAAGGTAAAGGACCGGGAGGAGCGTCGGAGTGTGGCTTGTAGGCCGTTGTAATTGGAATTAGCTATGTTGGCAACAGAAAGAATATTACTGAAGCCGTTATACGGGCGAACGGTGTCCGCGCTTAAGCCGAGTGGCGCACCGGCGTTCGAGGCGTAACCAGGAGAACCGGAACAGGCGATGGACATATTGACGTAGCCCGGTTGAGTCGGCCCGATCCCCGGCGAGCTAGTCGAGCCATTCCCCTCCGTGGTCCCCCCAACCGGAAACACTCCCGTCGATCCCGCTTCGCAAATGTCGGCGGTGATTGGCTGACCCGCAGGAAACGGGTTGAGAGATGGTGACAAAGGCTGAAGCTGATTGAGATCCTGCTCTGCAGTCAGGTGCGTCCCCTTGGTGCCGACGTACGCGAGGGATCCAATTACGTTAGAAGCAAGCTGCCTCTGAACACTCAAGCTCCATTGTTGGACATAGGAATAAACCGCCTTCGTGGGGATGGAAGTGACATTTAGTGGAAACGTAACGCCGCCGGTGTAGGAAGGCACTTCGCTTCCGGAAGATAAGTTGCCGCACTGATTCGCCTGTTGGCATGAAAACCCAATCTCGTTGTATGCGCTGGGATCTACACCTTGTGCTGGATTGGATGCCAAGTAACTGCGCGGGGGGCCTGGAAAGGCCTGTGTTTCGCTCAGAATCAAGGGAGGGCTGCCTATCAGCGCGCCCGTATTGGCTTCATAGCTCGTACCGTGTTCCCAGAAGAGGCCATAACCGGCGCGAATCGATGTTTTTCCGCCGCCGAATGGATCCCAAGCCACTCCGACTCGAGGGGCTGGATTGAAAAAATGGTTTTGCATGCAACTGGACGGGACATTGCCGACCCCACAGTGCACGAGGCCGTTTGTGATCACCGGATCAAGATTGGTCAAGCTGTAAGGCCCAATGCGGCTCAAAGGTACTGCAGCGGGGTTCCCAGAAGAATCGCCGTAATTCCTCGCCAGAAAGCCATATTCCTGGTTCACGTTGATCGAAGCACCGAGCGATTGGTTGTAGGCCTGGGGTTCCCAATTGTATGCAGTGCCTTTGGCGTTATACCAGGCGCCGAAGAGACTCGCTCGAAAGCCCATATTGATCGTGAGGCGGTTGGTTAGACGCCAATCGTCCTGCGCATAGAGTTCAGCGAGTTTATAACGATCGTAGTATCGGCCTTGGCCGCTGTCCTGTTGGTAACTCTTGATGGCCGTCGTACCTCCTCCGTAAAGCTGGTCGGAGCTGCCGCCACTCACGAACAATGGAACAATACCTGGTCCCGTCAGGAAATCAGCGAAGGCATTGTTTGAAGTGTTCCGCGACTGTTGATTGCTGAACGTAAGCAAACCCTGCACATCTCCCGAATTCGCGCCGCTCACCGCACTCGACTCATTCTGAAGCGCCAAGACCGCCTCTACACCAACTTGGATGGTATGCTTGCCGAACGTCTTGCTGAGGTCGTCTCGAACGACATAGGTCGGGTTCGCCATCTCCCAAGGTGCAAATCCTGTATCGACGGCAAAGCCATGGCCACCATAGGCGCCATTGTTGCCTTGAAAGATCAGTCCCGGCATTCGTGAGCCGAACCCGTTGTTGAAGATGTAGCCCATTGGGCATTCATCAAGTTGCTGGGCAGGGTAAGGGGGGGTAGGCGACGGCCCAGTCGCGGTTTGGCAAGCGCCGTCCAGGATCGAAGGCCTGGCCAAGGAGCTGACTCCGACCCCGGGCTGCGGAGTCAGCGTGATATGAGCGGCCGAGTAGGCCACCGTAACGCGGTTTAGCACGGCGTGCGGCAGCTGCTCGCTAAGATTAAAAACCAGATCCAGACCCGGTCCGTTGAGCTTGTTTTCAACCGTTGGGAAACTGTTCTGCACGATTCCCCACTGGGGAGTCAAAGTTGTCGTGTTCCATGCATCATGGATATAGCGGAACGAAAGCTGTTGCTTCGGCGTTAGGTTATGATCGATGCGAAAGAGCTCTTCCCGCCAATACGTCGACGGAGAAACCGCGGCCACGTAGCAGTGCTTGAAGAGGGTTGTATTGGTGCTGTTACAGCCCGTGTCCGAGTTAGGCAGCGGTATGGTATTTGTTTGAAGGATCGACGCAGCAGTGTAACTTGAGTTTGCATGGGCGTAGTTGAAACCGGGAGCCTTCGGGGAAATATTTGTTTGCGGCTCAACGACGGGGCAGTCCGGGTAGGCAGAACCAGGATAGTAGGTTCCTCCATTGATTGCCGCTGCCGGACAGACATCGCTGAAGTCCCCCGAACGTTCCGCTACCGTTGGAACCGCCTGGTTGTATGTTACCGGAGTCTTTTCCAAGCGCAGCTCCTCGGAAAAAAAGAAGAAGGTCTTGTCCTTTTGGGTGTTGTATCTGCCCGGAATGTACAGCGGCCCGCCTAATGTGCCCCCATAATCTTGTCTCCGGTACAAAGGAGATTTTCCCGGCTGGTCAAAATAGTTTCGCGCGTTAAAGAATTCATTCCGTATGAATCCATAGAGATCCCCATGAAACTGTCCTGTGCCTGACTTTGTGTTCAGAATCATGCTGCCCGACGCAGTCTTACCATACATCGCGCCGTAATTCGAAGTAATTACCTGCATATCCTGAATGGCGTCGACGCTGGGGTAAACGATCAGCGGCTCGCCTTGGCCGCGGCTGGCATTAATGCTCGTGTTCAATACATCGCTTCCGTCGACTTCAAAAGTGTTGTACTCGACTCGGCCTCCATTGACGCTGAATTTTGCGCTGCCGGCCAAGCCAACTTTTGCCTCGTCCTGTCCGCTTTGATTCGTGACGCCCGGCGTCAGCGCGGCCAATTGGATGGCGTTGCGCCCATTTAACATGAGGTTCTCAACTTCCTTGCCTGTGACCGTGCCCGAGATGGTCGAACTTTGCAATTCGATACTGGTGGCCCCTCCTCCCTCAACTACAACATTGCTGGTCTCGCCCTTGATTGCAGTTAATTGAATATCGATGGTTAAAGACTGCCCCGCAGCCAGAGTCTGCGCATCGCTCGTTTTGGTTTCGAAGCCTTCGACCTCGACTACAACCAAATAGTCGCCGGGTGGCAGATCGGCGACCGAATAAGCGCCTGATGCGTCAGTCTTCGCATCTTTTTGGAGGTTTCCCCCGGCGCTGACGACATGCACGGCCGCGCCGGAGATGGTCTTTCCCTGAGGGTCTGTAACATGGCCGGCGATCGAAGCGTTCTGGCCGAATGCGCATACTGTTCCCATGCAGCACAATTCAAAGAACAGATGGAGCAGTTTTGAAGTCAGTCGAGGCATTTCCTGGAGCTCCTATCGTCCTAAGCCCGGCATGATCAAGTGACGGAATAGCCGACCAGTTCAGCCAGTCGCTGGGTCCTATTGGGGCAGGTAATATCGAAACGAGGTGAAATACATATTGTCGATCGCCTTGGGTGAACCCGGAACCTCGGGAGTGCCGGTAACGGGGTTCGCCGGCATACCGACCCCCTGCCAGGTATGGCGGACAACGTAGGAATACTGCAATCCAAATTGGAGGGTTCCTTTAGGCCCCTTGTAGAACCGGAACCAATCTCCGACAGTGCCTTCCTGAACATTCCGGTTGTCGGCAGTGCAGCCAATGGCGCTGCCAGAAACATCGCCGCCACCGTTTGCCGATGCGGCGGGCACAACTTCCGTTTCGCAGCCAATTACGATGTTCGTCGGCGCCCCGTACCCGCCCAGAATCGGCTGGCCCACCGGCGGCATGTAGATATTCGACGGAGACGTGGTGACAGAGTAGCCCGTTGGGTAATAGGCACGCTTCGCATATTCGCCGCCTCCGTATGCGTAAAGATCGAGTCGCGGTCGCGTATGCCATTCAACACTCCCGAGCGCCGAGCCTCCCACCAGCAATTCCAAGGTGCCGTCCGGATGTGCCGTGGCATCGGGGAGCGTCGCGGAGCTGTAGCGGCCGATTCCATCCCCCGCCAGTCCGTGGGCGGCAACTTCGAGTCTTCTGTCAAGGAGATAGACACGTGCGTTGGCGCCAAGTCCGCCGCCCATTGCTTTAGTGGTGAAGGCGCCTATTGTGTTCGGAGAGGTCGGCCCCCAGGTGGTGGTGGTAAGCATGGGAGCTGCGTCGGGAAATGCGCGAGCGCGGAAGAATCGGCCGACAGAGAACACCTCGAAGTGTCCGAATGAAGGCTCATAAACAACTTTTGCTACCAGGTCCGGAGCAAAATTAAAGCTGTAGTTCGCTGTGGAGTTGTAAAGTCCACTGCTGTTGCCAGCCTGCTGATACACGATGGCCGGCAAATTATGTCCCCCCAGATTCAGGGCCTGAGCTTCTTCCACTGACATTCCTGTCCAGAATTGATTGCCAATCCGCTTGACGACCCTAAAACCGTACTGCCGCTCCCAAGTGAACCCGACGGTATATTGCGAATCGATGGTCTGCGGGATCGCTTCTCTGTTATTGAGTAATCCAGATCGGTATTCGGTAGCCAGCGACCACATTTGTCCGCCGGTTAAAAACCAGCCGCTACTCAATTCCGCCTGTGCCCACAGCTGGCGCTGGCGAAAAGTGTAGCTGTTGCTCTGGTTGTCGTTCGAAGTGACGCCGGCGGAAAGAAAGTCGCCCTCGAAGTACCCCCGTAACTTCGCGCCGGAAAGCTTCCCTTCGGCAAGCAACGAAACACGGGACTGCCGGCCGCTGGCATTGAACTCAGAGAGGTAACTTGCTGTTTGGCCAGAAAATGGAATTCCCGAGAACTGCGTATTCACATCGCCGCCGATACCATGCTGTCTGTCGACGGTCTCGGCAGCTACAAACCCCCCGGGCTTCAGATGGATTCCCATGAACGGAATCGCATCCGGCGTCTCAGCCCGCTTTTGATCGGATTGAATCGTGTCGACGACAGACGACGCAACCGACTTCAGGTCCGCAACCGAACTCTGCAGGGCTGCGACCGCCTCCCCGTTCTGGCTCGTCGCCGCCTGCTCGTTCTGCTGGTCATGGCTTTGCTGCTGCTTTAGCGCATCGATCTGAGCTTGGGCGTCCTGGGCTTTCTTCTCTGCCGCCTGCAGATCCGCTTCGCGGCGCTGGGCGTCCGCCTTCATATCGGACATCTCTTTCTCCAGCTGGTCGTATTTGTCGCTGAGTTGCTGGAGTTTGAGTTCCAATTGCTGCTGCGTCACGCGCTTCGGCTTACTCGCAGCTGATTCAGATTGCTGGGCACCACTCTGCATCGGAGCAAGGGCAGTGCTGGCTACAAGAAAAATGGCCAATGCAACTGTTTTCTTTATCATTCTACTTTCTCCCTGGTCCTGGTCTCGATCCCGTTCGAACTGAAATACTGAAAATCACCGACGGTCCTTCTTCATCGCGAGTTCGTAAATGACGCAATACTTCTCTTCCACACTCGAGACGAATGCCGAGGGCGCATTGGTCCGTCTGATTGAAGCTCATTGAAGACTCCCTCCCGCGGCCTGAAAAGTCTCGTCATGACGCCGTTGCGCACTCCGAAGCGGACTTGTCTTGCCGAAATTGGCGGCCCCGATCATCATGGCTCGCTGCCGAGTTTGTTCTTTTGCACCGCGAGAGAAAGCGGCGTCACCACAGGTTTTGCAACTCCCACGAACTCGGTCAGCGTGCTCGGAACATTCCCGGAAAGGACCCAAACATTTCCCGAGGCATCCGTGGCGATGCTCGTGCCGCCAGATAGACTCGACGCCGTGATGCCTGGAACAACGTAATTGGAGTTGAGGCTGCTTCCCGAAGGCGTGAGTCTGGCGACAGCGGGCGGCGCGGAGGCAAAGTATCCTTGAGCATCAGCCGGAGTAGTCACCAGCCACAGATCTCCCGCACCGTCGATGGCGATGGGAGCATCGACGGGGGCCACTCCGGCGCCGATTGTCTTGCCTGTACCGCCCTCGTTCGAAGAGGATCCACCGGCGAGCAGTTCGTAGATCAGGGGGGTGGAAGTAGTATTCGGAATGTAAATATCGCCGGCATGATCGATGGCCATGGAAATGCCAAACCCCGGATAGGTGGCAGTCGGACAGTCGCCTGTAAAAATGGAGCAAGGCGGATTAAACGGAAAGCCGGAATTTGGGTCGATTGGATCTCCTTGATCGGTATCGAGAAGGTTTCCGTTCGCGCTATTCAGCTCAACCGCCACATCACTACCGCCATTCAGTGTCCAGACGTTGCCCGATCCATCGAGGGCAATTGCCCCATTGGGATCGTTAATGCCATTCGTGTAGCCGACCCCGGCGGGAGACAGCGGCGTTCCGGATGGGACGACCGTTCCCCCACTGGTTATCTCGCCAGGATAGCCGAGATATTCCGCCACGTCGCCCGGGGTCCCTGAATCCGCCACCCACACATTTCCACTGCCATCAATGGCGATTCCGACGCCGTTGTCGGCGGGGTTTCCCGCTCCGCTGAATCCGCTCGACGGGCTTAGCGCCGCGCCGGAAGGAGCCAGCTCGCTCACGGAGTCGTTTGCGTCAAGTACCCATGCGTTGCCGTACTGATCGACCGCAATCCCGATCGGCGAACTGAGACCTCCGCCTTTGAAGCCGCCGGCCTTGGATCTTGTCGTCCCGGTAGTAAAGGGAGACAAGGCTGCGCCCTGATTGGATAACTCTGACACGCTCGAAATATGGAAGTTCGCAACCCAGACATTCCCTGAGGCGTCGATGGCCATTGCGGAAGAGTGCGGCGCCGCGCCCAAGCGCCCTTCCATCCCGCCGCCTGAGTAGCTGATGGCGATGCTCCAGTCGTAGGGAGCCGTTGTGAGGCATGGCTGGAAAGGAAGGCTGGAAGAAACGTTGGAACAGGAGCTTGGGAGCAGATTGAAAAGGGGCCCGCCACTATTCGCTTCAGTTTGCGCGCCTGTGCTGGGGACCTGGGCCACTTCGAGCACAGCCTGGAGAATCGTAGTGGGCGCGTTTTCAACGGTTGCAGCAGTTCCTCCCGGGGGGCTGACGTTTGAAGCCTGGAAGAATGCATCGCATGCACTTCCGTCGCCGGGCGTCCCACCGGCGCTGTCGGCACAGGTGTCGATCGCGTCTGCCAGCGTGTTGATTTCCGCCTGCGGGGCCGTGCCGTCGCCTGCTGGCGTTATGAGGAGCGCCTGTCCTGTCGTAATATCCACAAGGTTGTTCACCGTTGCAAAGGCGTTGGCCAGTCCGTTGTTGTAGTTGCTGTTATTTGCAAGATTCGGACCGTTGTTGTAATTAGAACTGCTGGCTCCGATATGCGCGTAGTCGGCCCCGGTAAACGGCTGCAAAGCAAAGACCGAGGCCGCGGTAGTGACCTCGTTTACGAAGAGCGTGGCTGAACTGTTGAGGCCGACGCAAGACCCCAGAGCGGTCATCAATCCCAGTTGCGGGTTTGGCGGCGATTGGGAACCGCCCGGGTTGCCGCCCAAAGCCACGAGGTAAACGAGACTATTGAAGTTGGGACAGACAAAACCCGCAGGAATAGCGAAGCTTCCATCGCTTGCGGCGGTTACGCTCGTGGCGCCATTCGAAATCACCAATGGCGTCGCAGCCGATCCATAGCCGGTGTTGCCGGCGAGGAACAACTGCACAGTAGCTCCCGATACGGGAAGGCTTCCGGCCATGACTTTACCGCTCAGCGCGGCGCCGCCGAGTGTACTCGAAATAGCAACGGCCTGGGTTGCGCTGGCGGACGGATTGGCAGTTGACGTTGCCGTGAGCGTCACTGTGCCGCCGCTCGGCATCTGCGTAGGCGGCTCATAGGCAACGGCCTGGCCGCTGGCTGTGTGCATCGTTTTCCCATACGGCACGAAGGCGATGGGAATATCGGCAGTTGTCGCTGTTTGAACTATCTCGGGCGATTCCAAAAACTGCCCGCACGCAGCTGCAGACGCATCCGCACAAGAAACCAACCAGTCCACGCCTTGATTGGTGGAGTCGTTCACCGCGGCAGCGATCAGATTAATCAGTGTGGGAGACGATGCATTTGGGTTCCCAACGGGAAGCGCGCTCGGCGCAAACGGAACAAACGCTGCGAAGGTCACGGGCGTCACGGCGACTTGCGCTGAATTTGAAGACAACGGCGGAATCGTTTCGGAGGCAGTTGATGTCGCGGTGATCGTCACCTGGGGAGTCGCGGTAGACCAATAGATATTGGGCTGAAGAATGTAGGTGATGCTTTGGCCGCTGGCTGTGTGGGTTGAGGTGAACTGTCCGCAAGGCGTCACACCTGGGGGGCACCCACTTGCCGTCCAATCCACTCCCGCCGAGCCAATGTCGTTTGTCACCGTCGCGCTGAAGGTTGCCGGAGTTCCGCTTATGATAGAAGCTGGTTGCGTCGTGATCGCAATGTTGATCGGCTGGTAGACGGTCACGGTTGTGGTTCCCGTTCCGGTTGGGTCGCTGGCCGGGGCAGCAATTGACGTCGCAGTCACCGTGACCGGCACTGAAGCCGCACCGGCGAGAATAGAAGCGGATGGCGTGAACTGTCTTGTGTAGGTTGCAGTGTCACCCGCTGTGCTAATCGGCATGGTCGAGTTGGGAAGGGTGCAAGCAGGACTGCATGTCCAGGTGACTCCCGAGTCGTTGAAATCATAGGAAACAGTGGCTGTAAAAACCGTCGTTCCAAACGCCTGTACCGCGCTCGGGGAGGCCGTAACGCTCACACTGATCGGCGGAGGCGGAGCCACTGTGAAGCTAACAGTCCCGCCCTTCGTCGGATCTGTTACGGACGTGGCGGTCTCGGAAACCGGAAGACTCGTGGCTCCGGCCGGTAGCGACAGAGGAGCAGTGTAGGTAGCCGTGCAAACGGTTGTGGGCTGGCTTGCATTCCCGTTAGCCGCGCAGGACGGCGAGGTAACGACGCCACAGGAAGAAGAACCACATTGCGGAGCAGCCCAATTCACACCCTGATTCGTCAAATCCCAAGTGACCGTTGCAGTTAATGTGGCGCTTGAGCTGGCAGGCACCGGGTTCTGCGAAATGGTCGTCGCAACCGAAATCGGCATCATTTGAATGGTTGCGCTGACTTTTTTTGTACTGTCATAAATCGAAGTTGCGGTAATGATAACGGCGCCGCTGGACGGAATAGTCATTGGAGCCATAAAGGTCGTCGGTCCACCGCTTTCGGTAGCCGTCTCGCTGAAAGATCCGCATGAACTGCTACCACAGGTGACAGTCCAGTTCACTCCGGCGGCAACCGGGTCATTCGCTACGCTGGCCGCGACTGATGCCGTCCCGCTCGCACCCATCGCCGATGGCGGCAAATACCCTTCCGCAAATTGAATGACTACAGGCTTCGGAGCGATCGTGAGGACCACGCTCACCGACAGCGAAGGATCGCCTGTCGCACTCGCTGTCAACGTCACCGTGTTCCCTATGGGGACATACAGCGGCGCGAGGTAGACCATATTGATGTTGCTGCCAACATGGGTCGGAGTGATCGTTCCGCAGGGATTTGGGTTAGAGACGGTAACGGCGCTGCCCCCGCAGAGCAGGTTCCAGTCGACGCCCAACCCAGCCAAATCGCCGCTGGCCGCCACGCTAACGTCAACCGAAGTATTGACGATAACCGAGGTCACCTGCCCAGACGTAGCTCCATTTGGGTCGGTGACTGAAATCGCGCCCAAGGTCGATACGGACTTAGAGCATGCAGTAACGCCGATTGCAATCAGAGTTATGATCAGGAACGCCGCTGCGATCTGGATGCGACCGCAGGCCAACCGTTTTCGGCCACAAGAACTCCGTGCTCCTGCCCCTCTCAGAGAAAAAGGCCAGAAGGTCCTTCGTTGGCAAACGTTATCCGGCGGCAGAGTTTTCACTTTTCCATTCCCTGTTTCCCGTTTGTCGCTCGGCGTGTCCATTCTTGTAGTCGATTTCCTGCGGGCGAGTCGTCTTCTCAAGGTTGGATTTAAAAGCCTGCGCGTTGCGCGCCGTTCCAAATGCGCTCCGCCGGCTGGGTTGACGCTGGCGAAGCTGCTTGTTCCGCTGCCACTATGGTCAAGGTCACGCTTGAAGTGACCGATGGCAAGCTCGTCGCGTGGGCGGTGATGGTCACGGTGTTTCCCTTGGGGATCGCCGAAGGCGCCGTATACGTTGTTATGTATCCCGTCGAAGGGTAGGTCGGAACCGGGCCGGAAGTCGTCTGAGAGGGACTAATGACCCCGCATGCCGTGCTTGCGGTTCCGGTCCCGCCTGCAGGCGGCAGAGAACCGCAATTAACCGTCCAACTTACGCCCAGCAGATCGTTGTCATGGGTAACGGATGCGACCAGATAGATGGTTCCGTTCACGGGCAACGAAGAGACATCCGGGGCCGATCCGCCCGAAGCAGTAACAAATTGGATAGGGCCCACTACAGGCTTTGCAGAGTCTATGCAGCCATTGAGCAGCACCAGGAACCCGGCCAGCCCCAGGTGGATTAAGACACACAGCGCCCACAGCCTTGATTGTCTTGCTTTGCAAAACACCTTATTCAATTGAACGGAACTCCTATCCAACGATATAGCGCAGACGATTCCCTCAAATTGTTAACTCACGGTGAATTTGCGCCGAAATGGAAAGATGGACAGTCGAAACCAAGAAGGGTGTATCGGCATCGAGCGCACGCCGCACCGCCCAACCGTTCATCTGGCTGGGCCGAGCGGCGTACGTTCTGGATTCTTGACGCGCAGAACTTGTGCCTGGGCTTGAAACTTACTTGCGGCCGTAGCGATTCCGCAGCTGGTTGATTCCGGCCGCTGCCATTCCAACAAGCGCCAGGATTACAGTTGGATTCTCCGGTGAGTCGACACAACCGTTGTCATTTACTTGAGCCACCACTGGCAGGGTCGCTGCCAGGATGAGCATCGCAACAGGAAGCACGTATACCAGTTTCTTCACGGTGGGATCTCCTTAATATCGCTTCTCGGCTCATTCCCTAGCCAAGCTGATCGTTATGGTTTCTTTTCGCCGCCAGCCGGTTTCCAATTCTCGCCTGGCTGGCGGCCCCAATCTTCTCTCGCAGAGCAGGCTTGGAGCGTCTTTGCCCTCAGCCAAGCCTGCCTGCGCACGTGTTTCCTCTTACGGCGCTACCCCATAAGATCCGGCCGCACCCACACCGCTGGTGTGGCCAACCGCAGCCGCCTGCGCAGCCACGGGATCGACGGGCGTTGCGAGGCCGATAATCTCGGTCAAATTGCCGCAGCTTGAACCCGTGAACCGATAGGGGATCCCGGCCGAGTTCGTGTAGGTCGGGTCCGAATTCTTATTCTGGGCGTTGCTCTCGTTCAACACCCACACGTTGCCCGATGGGTCGATGCCCAAGCCCCCAGGGCTATCGAGTGCAGTAAGTTGGGAGCCTCCGGTCCAGCCGATGCCGGAGGGCGAGAGCTCGGCTCCCCCTGGAGTAACGACCGTCAGGTTTTCAGGGATATTGCTGCCATTGCCGCCGTTGTCGAAATAGATGTAGCCTGCTCCATCCACCGCAACGCTATCCGGGCCCGCTTCGGAGTTGGGCGTGAGCACGGTGCTCGTCAGCGCCGGCGATGATCCGAGTTTGCCAAACTGAATATTCTCGGTGCCATCGCCTTGCACAAACACCAATTCCAGCGTGCTGCTGACGGTGTCAAACGGGGATTGATAATCAGGAGAGGAAAGACCCGGGCTCGAGGTCGCGTACAATGTTCCGCTGGTGGTCAGCGCGCCATACTCGCCATTGCCTCCGTCCACATACCACATGTGGCCTGAGTAATCCGGCCCCAGGAATGAGGTGAGACCACTGAAACCGGCGGTATAGGGGAAGTTGGCGTTCAGAATGGTGCCGCCTGTCCCACTGCTGTAAGACAGCGCAGTAACGTAATTGTCGCCAGATTCAACCCCGGCCACCCAGATGTTGTTGCTGGCATCCACGGCAACCCCGCTAGCAGGTTCTCCGCTAACGCAGAATCCGGAGTTATAGGGAGAGCCGGTCAGCGGCGCCCCGGACGAGCTGAGGCCATCCAGACATTGAAAAGAATCGGCGATCCACGCATTGCCATTCTGGTCAATCGCGATCTCCTGCGGTGAGTAAGTATTTCCGGTTGGGCCGGCAGGATATCCGCCCTTTGTCATCAGAGCGCCGCTGGTTGTATTCACCAGTGTGTTGTTCGACTGCGGAATTCCCAGGTTGTTGAGCTCGATCACAGTGTCAAGCCCTGTGTTGTTCACCCAGACATCGCCGTTCTGATCGATGGCCAGGTACGACGACTTCGAGCGGTTCGCTGCAGCGGCGCCGCCCAGCCCGCCGCCCACATAGTTCACCGTCATCGTCAGGTCGGTCGGATATGGCGTGGAAAGCGTCGGCGTGGGAAACGGGTTCTGCGGCGCAGGCAATCCAAGAATCGCGCTCACGTTGTTGCCCGGATGGTGGGCTATGTAGAGCGCCGCATCGGCTGTATTCGCGACGCTACCCGTCAGCGCAAAGAGGTTCGTGCAATACGTGCCACCTCCAGTATCGTTCTCATTCACGCAGCCGGCCAGAACGTCAGCCAGCGAATCGATGAGATCGGCGGGAACGATGCTGCGGAAGACGTCGGGCGTGGTGCTGGCCGCCGCTGTTTGGTAGGCGGGCGTGCTCGAGTAAGCGGATCCCGCGCTCAGGTTCACCAGGTTGTTGACGGTCGCAAACGCGTTCGTGAAACCGGTCACGTTGCTCTTGCTCGTCCCCAGCTCAAGAGCGGTGCTGCCCGAGAAGCCTGCCAGAGCGTACTCGGTGACGACCGTTGTCACCTCGTCAATATTGAATTTGTTGCCGAATTCGCTTCCGCACTGCCCAGCGGCAGCCGTCATTTCCAGAGAGGCATTTTGGACCGCGTTCGTATTGCCAACTTGGTAGCCGCCGGTGGCGACATACAGCAGCTCGTCCCCGACGGTGCAAGTGCCGTTATACGACCAGGTCCCATCAACCGTGCTGGTCGTCACCGGCGTGCCGACGACATTGGCGCTGGTGAGTGCTGCGGGGCTGGCAAAGGTGTGGCCCGCATAACCCGCGGCATCGGAGGCCAGGGCCGGCACATCGTAGAGAGTTACCGTCGCGGCCGCAATCGGGGATTGCAACCCGTATACGGTGCCGTGATGAGAGATTACCGCGGTGGATTCCGTTGCTTCCGCTCCGGCTTGTCCGAGGTTGAGACCCGAACTGCATCCGGTGAGGAGCAGCACGCTTGAAGAGGCCAGCAGAAATGCCGGAAGAAGAATCTGGCGCTGGACACTCCCCGCTAAAGTCGATGCGCGAGATGACCTGATTTTTGTCACGTTGTAGCTCCTAACTTCAGTCACGAGTCACGGCAATTCTGCACGGACCGTTATTGGCTGGTTGACGGTGAAACACGATTCAGCAAGATTCTGAGAAAGCCGCACATTCGTTTCGCGAAGGCCGCAACCGATCCTGGCTCCTGGCGTTTCTTCCCTCGCTCCGGTTCGAATGTGCAGATCCCGCAGCACTCATGCTTTGCGCGCCGCAATCAAAAGGATCGTTGTCAGGCCTTGCAAGGCACGATTGGGACGACCCGGTAAATTGCCGCGCGGAAAAGCTGAATTGCTTCTCCCGGACATCCTAAGCTCACACAGCCGGGATCGTTCGTGAAAAAAGGGTCAATTTCGATTGGGCAAGAGGAGCGCGAAGGAGCGTCTAACAGCAGTGTCCATACGTATTTCAGGTGTCTGACGAACCGCGATCGCATCCCCGGATCTCGTACTTCAAACGTCTGACTGGCTGGCTTCAAAACTGCTGGCCTGGCGCAGCCGGCAATCGCTCGAAAATCGCCCGGTTGCGTATTGCGTCTGTACGATAAATCGCCCCAAGAGCCTTTACAGCTGTCTTACGATTTCAGCCCTCTCACCCGGCACTGCGCGAGTTGCGTCGAAGCCTGATCGGGATCGCTCGAAACGCTTGTGATTTTTTCGTGAATTCCTCGAAATTCCACCGGAAATTCAAACTCGCGAGGCTCAAGCGGAAGTATAAGGGATGGCTGAGGACGTTGGGCCGTCGCGGCTCAGAGATCCCTTCACAGTCCGACATCGTCGCGGGAAAACGTCAACTGTGTGAAAACCGCAAACAGTTAAGCCCCACACTAAGGAGCAACGGAATGAAAATGAAGCATCTTCTTACGATCGCCGTCGCTGCGGTTCTGGCATTCGCCGCGGTCAACGTCAACGCCCAGTCAATCGTCATGTCCGGCTCGTCGGCTATCTTCCTGGAAGTTGGCCAGTCCTCCGCAGTCCAACCGCTCTCCGGCAGCGCAATTGCCAATTGCGGGTGGTCGGACAACTCGACGGTTGGGAAGCAATTCACGCTCACTGACACCCGCCCAGGGGAATTAGGTGAAAGCGACGCCAACCTCGTAGACGGAGGCAACCAGGGTTGGGTGACCTGGACAATCAATGGCGGAACTTGCGCCGGCACAACTGCAGGAACCCTCATCAACGTCAACGTCATGGTCTCGGTCGACTCCGGGGTCGGGAACCGGTGCTTCTTTGCCAACCCCTCCTGCTCGGTGTCTACGACCCACTCCAATGCCCAATCGGGCGCCGGGCTTTTGAACAGCGCCACCTTTACCGAGACAACGTTCCTGCCGCAGGCGGTCCTCAACGTGTTTCCTTTGACCATCAATTCAGCCGCTACCGATATCCGCCCGGAGGACTCTTTGTTCTCTACGAAGCGCGGCTTCACGGGCTGCGGATATCCTATGGCTACCGGCTCGCAGTATATGGGAACCGGATACCAGACCGAGCCCTCGGGCTATGGCCCTAACGCGGTGGGGTTGGTGGGCACAAAGATCTTGAACGGAGGCCAAAACGGCGCCGGTTCAGGGCCTTTTAACCTCGCGCTCTGGACCCTGTCAGGCAATGACCCCTTCGCAGCGAAGGCAGGTCTGACAAAGAACGCCCCGTCCTATACCGTGTACGAGGTTGGTGCGGTGCCCGTCGTAGTCATCGTCAACCCCTCAAACGAAAGCGGCCTCGGCAGCCTGCAGGTCACGAATATCGATAGCGGCGTTCTGTCGGGTTATCTCGACGGCAGTCTTCAGAGAGTCGCGGACCTGCTTCCCCAGAGCTGGAACAACAGCAGCCCCGCGGAAGTCTTCACTTTTGTGCGCGAATTCCTGTCGGGAACCTACAACACCATGGACTTCAATGTTCCTGACACCGTAACGAACCAGTCCGACCAGGATGTGGGCCTTGCTGCAGTGGGCGGTGGGTTACAGCCTCTTGAGTGCGCCGGGGCTCCCAGCTCCGTCCAGACGACCAACAGTGGGGGACTACTGGCAGATTCCTCCAGTGTCTTTAGCGGCACCTATTTCCGGGTGCGCACCATCGGCACGGGCAGCATGGTCACTGCAGTGGAGGGTAAAGGGAACGCCCTGGGCTACGCCTTCTGGAGCGCAGCGAACTTCTCTTCGGCGACCGGGGCCAACCTGAAATACCTCACGGTGGACGGCGTCGATCCCCTGCAGGAGGTCTGGCAGGATGGGCAGCTTCCCACCTCAGGAAACGGACTTCTGCCGGTTGTCAGCCTTTCCCATGTCAGGGACGGCAGCTATCCCATCTGGTCGATCGTGCGGGTGATTTGCGGCACCAACTGCACCGCTTTGCAGGCCTTGGTCAATTCGGCCGGGAACTTCGTGGGCCCCAACCAGCCTGACTTTGTTCCGCTGACCGGTGGTGGCTCCCTGAAACTTGTGCGCTCTCACTTCGTGCCTCCGGGACTTACCCTCCCTTGCAACAGCGGATCTCCCTCCAACGGAAACACCGCGGCGGGCGAGACTGCTGAATGCGGCGGCGACGTGGGCGGCGTAGTTTACACCCTGCAAGCCGACGGCGATTACTCAGAGGACAGCGGGAACAGCGCTGGTGAGGTGGCGCACCGCAGGTAACCTTGTAGCATAGAAAAACTCACACCAAAACTTACGGGCAGGCTGGCTGACTGGCCAGCTTGCCCGTTTGCTTTCCTGGTGACCTTCTCCACTCAATTTCTAACGCTGCACAAACTGGCGATTTTCGATTTCGAGTCACAGTAAGCTTATTCAGAGGTTTTCATGTTCCGTTCTTGCGCTCTTATCTTTCTTGTTCTGGATTTCATGGCATCGGGCCCCGGCTTCTCCCAATCCCCTGAAAATCCTTCCCAGGATGCCGGTCAGTTGACGGTCTCCGGCGACACGATTAAGCTGGCGCACCCCGGTCCCAAAGAAGACTGGACGAAGTTAAAAGTGGACCGGTCGGTAATGCCGATGCTCCTTGCCGGGTTTCAACTCGCCAAGTACGAAACGCCGAAGTTCACGCGCGAAGAGATTCGGCTGCAGTGGAGGCGCGCCGATCCCGTCGATATCTGGGTTGTGATGCCGCGGGGCGTCGAGAAGCCGCGCGTAGCGCTTTATCTGTACAGTTTTCCCTCGGATATTGACCGCTTCAGGGACGACAGTTGGTGCCAGGGAGCAACGGAGAAAGGCTTGGCGGCAGTGGGATTTATCTCGGCATTGACCGGCGAGCGCTTCCGCGGCCGTCCCTTGAAGGAGTGGTTTGTCCCTTCGTTGCAGGAAAGTATGGGATCGAGCGTGCACGATGTGCAGTTGATTATCGATTACCTGGCGCGGCGCGGGGATTTGAACGTCGACGGAATCGGGATGTTTGGCCAGGGCTCGGGCGGGGCGATCGCCATTCTTGCAGCCGCCGCCGATCCGCGGATTCGAGCGATTGACCTGCTAAACCCATGGGGCGATTGGCCTGACTGGCTCAAGAGCTCGCCTGTGGTTCCAGATGCGGAGCGCGCCAATCTCCTGACGCAGGAATTCCTGCAAAAAGTATCGTACGTCGAGCCGATTACCTATCTGCCGGCGTTGAAGGATCGCGCCCTGCGGGTCCAGCAGATTCTGGATTACCCCAATACACCTCCGGAGGCGAGAGATAAGATCGCCGCGGCGGTTCCTGCCGGCGATCTAGTCCAATATAAGAACCGCGCCGCGCATGCTGAGGCGTGGAAGACGAGTGGCTTATCGGGTTGGCTTGCGGATCAGCTCGGATCGAAAACACCCGCGGCTGGAACTGCCGGCAAATAGACTCGTCACTCAGCGTTGAGAGCGGCGCTCTCTTTGCAATCCAGGAGGAGATCGAACCACTTCCCAATCGGCTGCCGGACGCCTGGTTGTTTGAGAAGAATTCCCTCTGCGCCTTTGCCGTGACTTTCCCGCCCAGGCAAGATAGGAATCACTGTGGTTGCGGGGGAGGACTCGGCAGGTTTCCGTTCGGCGACCAAGGACCATTCGATGGCGGCTGGTTGCCCGGCGGCTCGCCAGGCACAGGGAGATTCCCGTTTGGCCCCCAGGGGCTTGGGGCGTTCGAGTTTGGGCCGTTCGAGTTTAGCCCGTTGCCAATCGGGGCTCCGCTCACCGGAGAGCCGCCGTTAAGCGAAGACGATGAGCCGCCGACCGGCCCCATCTTGTTAAGAGTCTCCTGAATTGGATCGTAAACAAACTCCCACTGGTTGTAATGGACTTGTTTTTTATAGATCAGAATCGACTGCTTTTCATTGGGGATCGTAACCCCAATTATTCCGCCGCCGCCGAGGGCCTGCCCGTTGGTTGGTCCGCCTGCAGTCGTTCCCGAAATCGGATTTCCAAAGGCATCTGTTGCGCCCAACCCTGTCCCAGCCGATGCCGACCCTCCCGCCGGAGTATTCGTTCCACTGTTCGGAGTGTTTGATCCGCTCCCGCTCGTATCTGTCGGCGATGCTGTGGCAGTCTGCTGGCTGTTAAAGACCGATCCAAGTGTTCCGGCCTGCCCTGTATTGCCACTGAGCCCGGTCCCTCCCGGTCCGATGCCCGCAATCGTCGAACCCGCCAGAGGTTGACCGAAAAAGCCCATGGTCGTTGGGACCTTGTTTTGTCCAAAGAGGATTGGCTTCCAATCGTTCTTGCCAGTTATCGGATCAACATATTCCTTGCGTAGAAAACGAATCCCGTTGGTATTCTTCAGAGCGTCCATGTTAGGTGGGTAGGCGTGGAACTTGCGATAATAAAGCTGGATAGCGCGAATGTATTGCTTGCCCCGGTGCATCGCCTCCACTTCGCGGTCTCGCTGTAGATCTTGCCTGACCTTAGGAACGGCGACTGCCAGCACCAGAGTCAGAATGGCCATCAGGAATATGACCACAAGCAACGTATAGCCCTGTTCCGAGCGCTTCTGCCGCCGGCGCATTGAAATTGCTTCCGTCATTTCGACCCAATCCCGATCGCTGGATTCTACTACGATCCCCACTTTCGAGTTTCCATTTGGCTCGCAACAAACGGGTATCCAGGTGCATGTTTTGTCGTGTGTACCGTCTCCCGGTGCGCTGCTGCTTCTTTGTGATTGACGCAGCAGCGCGTTTCAGCGCTTGCCGACAGGTTCTGTGCTTGTGATCAGGACTTCGCGATCGCCTTACCGCCGCTAACCCCAAGCCTGCGATCCTAGGTTTGCGGGTCTGATTCACAATACGGGACCTAATTATACCGCCGCCGGTTATACGAATGCGGCTTCGTCAGTCAGGGCAATCAGCTATCCGAAACAGCTCCGTCCAGAGAGAAGGAATCCAGGAGCTAGACGCTCTGATCGCCGAGTGCTCGCCCACGATGGTCTTTCCTAGCGCTTAAGCTCTGTAGTCTTGAGCAGTGCATCCGGAGCTGAATCACGCAAGCGCGCAACTTGGGCTTCAACGCTACCTATGATTCCGCCGCATTGAGCTGACGGAAGGCGCGCAACGATTCATTACATTTTAATCCGGCATTAGGATTTCAGTTGTGAGGAACCGAATCCTCTTGTGTTACCTTGACCGCATAATGCAGAGGTATACCACGCTTGTTTTATTTTTCGTAGCAGGGTTGTTCAGTTTCGGGCAATCATTCTATGATGCCGGGCCCACCAAGGACCCTCGGGCGGTCTTTGAGGCTATCGCTCCCTATTACGACTATATGGATGCGAACTTGAAACCCTGGCACATGAAGGTGGATTACCAAATTGACGACGAGAAGGGTAGTCCGGCCGAATCGGGAGTCTTCGAGTACTGGTGGGTTTCACCAAAAGTCTACCGCAGCACTTGGACGCGAGGTCAGTCCACTCATTCCGATTGGCACACTGCGGACGGCAGACACTACACTCAGACAATCGGCGACCCCCTAGGAATCTATGAACATTGGCTGCGAACGGCCCTACTATCTCCCCTTCCATCCGCTGACGATCTTAACCCAGGAAAAGACATCCTTGTCGATCACAGCATCGCGTCGGCGAACAGCCACTCGCGATGCTTCATGGTTGTCCCATCTGAAGTGACGGCGCCGGTTGCAAGAACCTTGCCATTCGGCTTATATCCCGAGTATTGCGTGAACAAGGCGAGGCCGCTTCTTCTGGGTTTCTACCGGTTTGGAACGATAATGGTCAGGTGTGTCATCTTCACCCAGATGCAGGGTAAGTCGATGCCGCGCGAGGTTTACATCATCGAAGGATCGCGTGAAATCCTCAGCGCAAAGGTTGAGCCGGTCGATGCGCTTAACCCGGCTGACCCGGCGCTGATTCCACCCGACAAAGCCATTTTGGTGAAGGTGGAAAGGTCGGGAATCAGCTCCGACGCCGAATCGAAGCTCTTGGTGAAGAAGGTTGCACCAGCCTACCCCGAAGACGCAAAATCGGCGCGCATTCATGGTAAGGTTGTTTTGCAGACGACCATTGGACCAGACGGGAGGGTGGAGGATGTACGGCTTGTCTCAGCGCCGTCTCCGTCCCTGGCGTTGTCTGCGTTTCATGCCGTATCTCAATGGGAATACAAACCGCATCACGATGGCGGTGAAGCAGTCACAGTGGAATCTACGGTGGAAGTCGAGTTCTGATTGAGCGGCTGAATCTGTTTCGAAGGATTCTTGATTATTTCCAAAGATACAGATGATTTAATAGCCTGCCATCTGATTACCTAGTCCTGGGCTCGCTGTTACTTTCTATTTTTGTAACGAGGAAGGCGCCCAGCTTGCATTGTCAGACTGAGTCAAAAGAGACTACTTTGCAGCAATGGCCGCCGTACGATGGCCGCACAGGTTTTACCGGAAGATGAGGATGCAAGAGCGGCACTTCGTAAGAACGCGCGAAGCTTCCACTCGATAATCAAGTGAGTTGGCTGGAGTCAGGCTGTCAACGGAGTGCCGGAATGCCCTCGACCTGTTCAAGCCGCCGTTTAAACGGTGCGAGGATTCTCCTTCCGCTGGGAAAAGTCATCGATGGCGCCCTATTCGGAGAAGGATTCATAGTTCTGAATGGGACGAGTGATAGAATAGCCTTGGTTCTTTTCCCCCCATCAACTATGCTGCGACGCAGGCAAAGCCCCGGTCGCGGACGCCGACGGTATCATGTGACGCGAACTCTGACCAACGAAGTGGTTGCAAACGAATCGGGTCGCGGTCGTTTTCAGATGCAGTGGGGAACTTCCCTTTCGCCTGCTGCACGACTCAAGGAATCACCGGCCTTGAGCCAAGAGGTGAAGGGCGGGTTCTGGGGATCCGTCTGGAAGCTTGCCAAGCAGCCTTATTACTGGCATTTCGGACGGCTCTCCCGAACTGTCTGGACCCTGGCCCGCAACATCCCCACGCAACTGAGGGTTAATCGCGTGCTGTCCCGGCCGGCGTACAGGCGGCTGATTGCCGTCAATCCGCGATTTCCTTTGAAATGGATGTCATTGTACTATCTTGCTCGGGGGCTCTCGATACCCCAGCAAGCAGAGTGCTTCATGCATCACTACCGCCGCTTGCCCGATATGTTTCCGGAAGACATCCTGGCCAGGGTCCTGTTTGAGGACATCCCGATCACAGAGACTCTCGAAGGAGGCGACTGCTTTGCGGTCAAAATGGGCCTTTCACGCCCTTGGGACGATGAAGGCGAAATGTCGTTGACTTTCGAAGTAAATGGGAAGATGGTTTTTGTACTTTCGTTTACCATCGTTCCCGGGTCGGTCGTACAATCCGAAGCCCCCGAGGTCATGCTGATCTCCCGGGTACAGGGTATTCGGGGTTGCTTTGACGAGATTCAGCTAGCCACAAGAACCATGCTCGACGTAGCCCCACCCGCACTCCTGCTCGCCGCGCTTTGCGGCATCGCAGAGGCTTATGAGATCCGCGCGATGGCCGCTATCAACGCAACCATGAAACCCGAATTCCATTTTTATCCAGAGGAATCGTCGCACATCCAGGAAGCTTATGACGGATTCTTCACGGAGTTAGGGGCAATCAAAGGTCCCACCGGTTTTTATCTCTCTCCCCTGCCTCCGGTGGAGAAGCCGATGGCCCTTATCAAGCGCGGACATAAAACCCGTACACGAACGAAAAGGGCTCTCAAGCGAGAGATTGCGCAGCGCGTTTACCGGTCCTTTCGCGAAATCTGTCAACGTCCCGAGTGAGGTTCAAAGGAATTATCTGAGCGAAACTATGCCTTGAAAGCCTGCAGAGCGGCCGCTAAACGTCCTCATAGCGCCATTCCGCGGCGGTTCACGTCCCGGCCGGGCTACTCAGATGTAAGATTCCGGAGAGACGAAAAGATCTGTGTCAATCAAATCCGACTCATGGAATTGCGATTTCTATCTCAATTTGAGCGGCATTTCAACAACTAGCTGATTGATTCGTGTTAGAGGAGGATACATGGAAAGTGAGAGTCTCCAGGTTGACCGGGCGCTTCCCCCGTGGCATGTTCTCCACGTCGTACCCAATCACGAAAAGAAGGTTGCACTTCACTTGGTTCACCGCGCCGTGGAGCATTTTCTTCCGCTCTACACGGAACGATCACGGTGGTCTGACCGGAGTGTGACGCTGGAGCGGCCTCTCTTCCCCGGATATATATTCGTCCGCTTCGCGCCGGAGTCGAGGCGAACGGTGGTCAGTTTGCCCGGAGCACTGAAGATACTGGGGCATAAGGGCGGCGAAGTTGTCGAGAGCGAAGAGATCGAGCGGATTCGCGCCGCTTTGGCGGATGGCTATGTAATTCGGCCCCATCCCGCAGTACCCGTGGGCACCCGGGTGCGCTTGTGCAATGGAATATTCGCGGGAATGGAGGGCAAGGTGGTCGAGTTACGCAGCAATTGCAAGGTAATTATCTCGATGTCTGCGGTGAATCAGTGCTATTCTCTGGAAACAGACATCCGGAGTATCGAGATTCTCGACAAGAAAGTGGTTTGTTCGGAAAGCAGACCGCTCCTTAGCCGCCAATACCACGCGACACTACCGATGCAGATGCCATGACTTGTTTTTCAACTCTTTCGTCATGGCGATCCATCGCACGCTCGAGCCTGCCAGGCTACTCCAAAGCCGGAATCTGAATTGTCATGTTGTGGGGGTCTTTATCCGTCTCACAGCAGGTCCGAATGGGAACTGCTCGCACCTGACCCATCCACCTGGCTCATGCGGGACCGAAGCGTAAGAATGTTCCAGCCAAGGAGGATCCCGGCGGCAACCCCGAACAAGTTGACGATGATGTCCTCAACATGGAACGACCGGTAGATGAAGAGACCGCGCAGGATTTCCAACCCCACCGAAATCACCGCCACTCCCAAAGAGATCATCAATCCTGTTTTGCGAGGCCAGGCAAGCACGGGTAGAACTGAGACGGCGAGATAGACCAGGAAGTGAGCCCAATACGAATTGAGATAAGCCCCCAGAGGGGTGGATGGAATCGCGGGATGCGGCAGCAGAGACAAGAGCACAATCGTCCCAGCCAGTAACCACCAATAGATCTGCAAGCGGCGACTACTGAGCTTGAGCATAAACCGGCATCTCCGACCGGCGGGGTTCCAGCTCTTTCAGCTTCTTGGCAAAGGCACGCTCGACGCAATCGGCGAACAGGACGCCTTCCGATGCGCCTCCCTTAGCTCCGCGTTCGCGGGTGAGCACCATGTGTCCGCGTCCAGGGAAGTCGATGCGAATTTGCCAGCACGAGTTGGTACGTTTAATTCGCGTCTCGTTATCGACTCGAAGTTCAACTCCGGAAAATCCGAAAACCGAGCTGTCACGGCAAAGTAGTGCCCAACTTTCTTCAAGCGTTTTGCTTGCCGCCATTTCCTGCTCAAATTTTGCAAGGTTGAGCTGAGCATTCATCAATCGATGAAACTGCCCTCCGAAGACGATCTTGCCGACAGCTCCGAACTCCGTGTATTCAAGGTGTTGGATTCCCAGCCAGGCTGCGAGAATCACCACAATTACTACAAAACTGTGATATTGGACTTGGGTCGCCGTAAGCAGCAAGCCGGCAACGCCTGCAAGTCCGCAGAACCCATAGAGAATAAGGACTACCTGCCTGGTCGGTAAACCCTGCGACAGAAGCTTGTGGTGAATGTGCGCGCGGTCGGCAGAGAATATGGATTGCTGGTGAAGGAAACGGCGGATGATTGCAAGTCCGACATCGAGCAGTGGCACGAACAGGACCATTAATGGAGCGATCATGCTGAGTATTGTTGTCGACTTTTCGCTCCACACCACCCCGTAGCAGCCAAGCAGAAACCCAAGCGTGAGACTGCCGCAATCCCCGAGAAAAATGGATGCCGGGTTGAAGTTGTACCGCAGGAAACCGAGCAGCGCACCCACCAGAGGTATCGTTGCAAAGGCGAGGTCGATGTTGTGGTGAAAGAGCGCTGCAATAAGCGTTGTGATGACGGCAAATAAGCCGACGCCAGTGGCTAGTCCGTCGACCCCATCAATGAGGTTCACCGCATTCGAGCATGCGATGATCCAGCCTGTTGTCAATACGAAGCTCAGAACCGCCGGCAGATCGTGCCCGCCAATAGAACTCAAATGAATACCGCTTACCCAGGCAAGGATCGCGGCAGCTGTCTGGCCCAAGAGTTTGTATCGAGCCCGGATTTGAATAATGTCATCGAGCAACCCAACGCAGAAGATGAGGGAAACCGCGGGCAAAAGGCGAAACGCGAAGGGCACCCCGGACCAGATGACATTGCCTCCATTGAGCTTGAAGACAAACAGAAGAGCATAAGCACCAAGGGCGGAGAAGACAATGGCGACACCGCCAACACGCGGGATCGCTACTTTATGAATCTTGCGATGGTCTGGTATGTCAAGCAGGTTAAGCCGGCGCGCAAGATTCCGCAAGATAGGCGTCAAAAGCAACGACAGTCCCAGGGATGAGAAGGCAAGGAAGATCATTGAGTACATAATCAGTCACCTATGGCAGACGGCGTGAGCTTGGAAACCAACTCGCCGGATTGGCGTTTGGCTCCAATGATTCTGAGGATCCGTTCAACTCCAATTGACCGATCGAAGTTCTGTTCAAATGCAAGGCGTGCGCGAGCACCAGCCTCCGCAATCAGATGGCGGTTGTCGTTGAGCAGGAGCAACAATTGCTCCAGACCGTTGACGTCGCCTAAAGAGATTTTCCAGCCGCATTGGAAACGGTCAATGTGCTGTGCGGGGGTGGACCCACACGGCCCAATATAGAGAAATGGGCGGCCGGCGGCCATAATGCCATACATCTTGCTCGGCACCAGGGAGCCAATCGTCTGGGACAACTGGGATACGAGACCGATGTGACCTTCGCTCAGACTTTCCCCCAAGTTCTCACGTGGGCAATAGGGTCTGAACTCTACGTTGCCTATGTTTTTCTCACGGCATGCCGCCTCAAGCTTCGGGCGCTTAGGGCCACCCCCAACGAAAACGAATCGAAAATCCGGGCGATTGCGGAGACGCTCCATCGCTCCAAGAACAGTGTCGATCTCATGCGCAAGTCCAAGATTGCCCGAATACAGGATGACCAGCGGTCCTTCGGAAAGAGGCAGCGGCGTGATTTCTCGCCCGTCAGACCAGTTTTCCGCGACATGGATTTTTTCTTCCGGCACACTGCGGGCCACAAGGCGAGCCTTCATGTCTTCGCCGAGGGCAATCAATCCAGCTGCTCGGCGGCGCGACCAGTCAAGAATTGCGCCGAATAACCGATCGAGAACACCCTGGTGCTTCAAGTAGCCGAGATCGCATGCAATGTCGGGATAAACGTCCATCTCCCAGATCAAGTGTCGCCCGCCGCGGAGTGCGGCAAACACAGAGCCTATAGGGGAAAGGACCGGTGGAGTGGTGAGGGTGAAATAGACATCCGCGCGGGGGAGACGAAAGCACTGCCACACCGTACCAGCAAGGTACGAAAGATAGGACGCAATGCGATCAGGTCCTCGATGGCTGAATCTAAATCCCCGCGTGCGAATAATTTGGATGTTTGGCCCCAACTGAGTGTCCTGGTTCGGCCCTTGTGCTCCCGTATCGCTGCAAATGACCGTGACCTCGTTCTCCTGCGCAAGGCCCACGGCCAGATCCGTTAGGTGCTGTGCGGTAGCCACGGTATCCGGCCAAAAAAACTGATTCAGGAGCACGATTCGCATAAGACAATAATTGCCCTTCGACCTGTCAGTTTCGAATGAAACTTCAGAGAATTTCCGTTTCATGGCCAGGAAGTTATCCTCTTTCTGAGTACTTCGGGGCCGCAACTAAGAAGCCGGTTCAATCGCTGACGAATGAGCCCGCTCTCTCAGTCTGCCGGAGTTGAATGAGAGGATGAATAGACAAGTTCAGTAGGGGAATGCCCATTTTCGCGGACGACGCGCCGTTTGACGAACTGCGCTGGATTCCCCGAGTGAATTTCAAATGCCGGTACGGACTTGGTTACTACACTGCCCGCCGCGGCCACACCGCACTTTCCGATCGTCACTCCGGGGCAAATCAATGCGTGGGTTCCCACCCAAGAGCCGTCTTCCAGTTCAATTGGCCGCACTTGCAGTGCAAACTTTGGATCCGACCAGTCATGATTTCCGGTGCAAAGATAGGCTCCCTGAGAGACACAAACGTTGGCGCCGATCTTGATCTCGACAAGATTGTCGATCCAGGCGTCTTCGCCGATCCAGCTGAAATCGCCGATGGAAAGATTCCAGGGATACTTCACGCGGACACCAGGTCTGAGCACAACGCCCCGTCCCACTTTCGTACCAAACCAGCGCAAAATCACCCGTCGAACCGCAGAAGACGGCAATAAGGAGAAGCGCACAATGGGTGCGCCGAAAAAAAACCATAGCGCCCGAACGCGCATGCTCCGCCCCGGCGAATACCAGGAATTGTCGTAGCCCGAAAGATCGGGCAAGGGACGTCCGTTTTCAGGGGAAGTCAATTCAGCACGCAATCCGGTTTTGGACTGAATCCCAGGATCCAGTCGTATACCCCCGTCATTTGTTGCACAACGCGTGGCCACTGGAACTGCTCCTCGACGAGGCGACGGCCCCTCGCTCCCATTGCCTCGAGCTCAGATTGGTTCATTGAGAACAGGCGGCTTAAAGCCGCTGAGATGCTTTCTATGCCATCCCGCGCCATGATGGCGGCTCCGGCGTCTTCACCCTCGGACAAATTGCACTCGGGGGTCATGATGACCGGCAGGCGCCAGGACCAGGCTTCCAAAATCGTCATCGGCAATCCTTCGCTGAGGCTGGGTAAGATGAACGCCGAGGCCTCTCGAAAACACTCTGCTTTGGCTTCGCCAAACCGTGGACCCGCGAAGCTAATACTTGAACCGGCGCCGAGCCTCCTTGTCAGCGCTTCCAGCTCGGTTCGATGCCCGCTCTGGTCCCAGCCGGCAATCTTCAAACGCCATCCAGCCTGCGCTGCATTTCTTTGCACCAACGACCAAGCTTCGATGAGCCCAGCTAGGCCTTTCTTGGGATGGAGCCTGCCAAGATAAAGAAGCGTGTGAGTCTCTCGTTCAGCGGGTTCCTCCCATCTTTCGGGAAGGTCGATCCCATTCGGGATGACGCATATTGGATTCCGAAGTCCGTAAGCGCGAATTGCCTTGGCTTCCTCTTGATTCAAAGCATGCAGGCATGCTGCCCCGTGCAAGTGCCGGTTCTCGTAGACCGCCGCAGCGACCTGTTTCTTCCACCCGGAATTCTTCAATGCCCACGAGTCGAGCATCCCATGAGGGCTCACCACGTAAGGTTTACTGCGGCGCGACCAGCGAACCACGGCGAGCGACGGATACATCCAAAGACCATGCACGTGGACTAGATCGGGTTCCTTTAACTGCAGGGTCTTCAATAAACCCGGCGCATAGCCGAATGCGCGCGGGCCCAGCACCGGCATCACTGTTGTATCGATTCCGCCCCACAAAGGCTGGTCAACGGACGATGCCGGATCTGCAAGCCCGACTACTGAAGGCACGTAACGATTTTGCTCCGCCACTTCCAACGATAAGTTCCGCGCTGCATCGAAGATGCCGCCAGCGGCCCGCGATGTCCAGGGAACAAGAACAACGAGCCGTCTTGAACAAAATGGCATTACGCTATACCGGAGGTTTGCATGGCAGTGCTATACGGGCGAATCGAGGCCGGAGTCCGAAACTGCGGCGCCGACTCGCTGCAGTTCTTTCTCCGTTCTTCTCCGACAAAACCGTGTGTGCTCGCCGCTTCGGCCACCTGGCCCTAGGAACGCGGCTTCCTCCCTTTCAACTCAACCTGGAACCACCTTCTGTCAATCTGGCCATAGACCCGACAGGCAAAATCGAAGATCGGCCACCCCAACCCGGAGATTTTGCGACAGAAAGGTGGCCACTTGTGGACATTGGGCCGGGAGTATTCCACTTCATAACCGGCCTCAGAAAAGAGATTGCCCAAGTTGCTTGGACTCCAGCTAAATAGGTGGCGGTTGATGTCCGAGGCTTTGTACCTCATATGAATTGAATCGCACGGGACGACAAAATGAATGATTCCTCCGGGCTTTAACAGAGGGCGGAGTCTCTTGATTTCCTCAAGCGGATTGAGTGTGTGCTCCAGCGCATGATTGGAAATAATCACGTCGGCAACCTCTCCACCCAACTCGTCAAGCGCCTCGACTGCATTATAAAAATGCGCTATATTGCGTCTGACAGCATACTCAGCTGCGCTCCGATTCGGTTCGATCCCAATCCTTGTTGCGCAATTGAGATTTTGCAAAATACTTCCCCCGCCGCATCCGAAGTCGATGACGACGTCGTTTTCGTTTATAGACTGCTTAAACTTCCAAGCGTCCGCCCAGCCTCCAAACTCGCCAATGTCCTTTTGCCAGTTGAAATAGTCGGCATTGTAGTGCTCGCTCGCTTGTGTTGCGTCAGGCGTCATACGTTGGGATTCCCTTCATTCCAAATCTTCAAGAACAGTTTTGCCGGTTCAATCGATCCGATTCCTTCTACCAGAACTCTGTGACTTCACCCGGCATGACCTCAAGTACCTCCTAGCCTCGCCACACTCCTGTTCAGGCCAGAGCACGGAGACAACGGATTCGCATATCTCCGTGCCGGGGGTCCATCGGAGCAGTATGTTTTCGCCGACGAGCCTGCGGCCGGAGTAACAGCCACAACCCAAAAGGGAGCCGGCGACCTGCATTCACGTCGTCAAGTCGCCAGCGTACCCTGACTCGCACCGATTCGCCAAAGATCTGTCGAGATCCCGAAATCAACTAGATTCCCGAGCTGCGCCCCCGCTGTCGGCGTCTGGCGCAGGCCTCAGGAGTACACCTTAGGCCTTTCTTCGTATGGAGCCTGCCAAGATAAAGAAGCGTGTGAGTCTCTCGTTCAGCGGGTTCCTCCCATCTTTCGGGAAGGTCGATCCCATTCGGGATGACGCATATTGGATTCCGAAGTCCGTAAGCGCGAATTGCCTTGGCTTCCTCTTGATTCAAAGCATGCAGGCATGCTGCCCCGTGCAAGTGCCGGTTCTCGTAGACCGCCGCAGCGACCTGTTTCTTCCACCCGGAATTCTTCAATGCCCACGAGTCGAGCATCCCATGAGGGCTCACCACGTAAGGTTTACTGCGGCGCGACCAGCGAACCACGGCGAGCGACGGATACATCCAAAGACCATGCACGTGGACTAGATCGGGTTCCTTTAACTGCAGGGTCTTCAATAAACCCGGCGCATAGCCGAATGCGCGCGGGCCCAGCACCGGCATCACTGTTGTATCGATTCCGCCCCACAAAAAGCGGTCGAGCTTTGCGTTTGGCTCATCAAGCCCAATCACCGATGGCGAATAGCGATGCTGATTCTCGACTTCCTGGGCCAAGTTCCGAATGGCATCAAAGAGGCCGTCAGCGATGCGGAAGACGGAGGAAGTCAGGTGGATGAGTTTTGCATGCGCATTGACCATTCGAGCGCAGCATCTTAACTTTGTTGTGTGGACGCGATTGCCTCCGGCTTGTACAAAGCCCGCTAGTGCACAGGCCCCATCTCCCTTTGAAAGTACCCAGTTTCAACCGGCAGCGGTTTCACCGGTTTGGCGGGACTGCCCGCATACAGATAGTGCGTCTCAGTGAATGTCCTATTCAAAAGAGAACCGGCTCCCAGGACGGAATGATCTGGTAGTGCCGTCCCGCTGAGAATTATGCTGCATGTTCCGACGAAGCAATAATCGCCGATTGCGACCGGCTGGGAAGTTTGCCGCGACTCGTGAAGGTCAAGGTTGTGCGTCAATATCAGCGACCGGTATCCCGCAAAGGTCGCAAAATCACCGATCCGGACGGAGTTGGTGCAGTCGATGATGTGGCGTTCTGTCACCGCTGCGTGGCGTCCAAGGATCAGCTCTGGCCGTCGGTCTCGTTCCGCACTGAAATAGCTTGTGTCGTAAGCCGGAAACCCTGTGATCTGGTTCAGGTTTCCGATCGACGACCATTCTCCCATTTGGAGCAGCGCAAGCCCCTTGCATACGGTGAGGTTCGCGATTCGAGAGCGAGGCCCCATCTCCAGTTTGTCCACCAGAATCATTGAGAAACCAATTCTCGCGGTCCTGTGAATCCGGTAGCCGAGAACTCTATTTAGTAACACTCGCCTGACCCTCCAAGGGAACACAAAGAGAAAGGCAGAAAACAGCGCCTTCAAAGCTGACCTTCGCCCCACGTCTCATCTCCGTATTTGCGTTACATTAACTCCGACCTTAGTCCGCCACGATGTGTCAACGGCCCATTCTTCGCCCATGTTAGCGGCGGTCCTTTTTTCGAAGTACGCCCGCGAGCCTTTGTATCTCCTTGGCCCACCGCTCTGGGGAATAGTGGCCGATGATCGCCAATGATCTTTCGGACATTCGCTTCCGTTGCTCCTTCGAAAGTCCCGAAATCTGTCCAAGTGCCGCCGCCAGATCGTTCGGAGAATAGGGATCCACGATATAACCGTTCGACCCGTCCTCCACCAGGTCGTCAGCGCAGCCGCATCGAGATGAGACAATAACCGGCAAGCCGGACGCCATCGCTTCGTTCACGACCAGTCCCCAAGACTCTCTCGTGCTCGGCAGCACAAAGCATCCGGCAAAGGCGTAATACACGGGGAGCTCGTAAACGTTTTTGTGTCCGGCAAAAACAACCGCGCCGTTCCGGATCTGTGGCGCCGCCTGCTCCTTAAGCTGCTCCCTCTGTGGCCCGTCGCCAACGATGACGAGCGGCCATGTCCCCCCGCGCTCGAGATACTCCGCATGCGCGCGGATCAGCATTGAGACGTTCTTTGCTGGAGCGAGACGTCCGACGAAAAGAAAATAGGGCGGTCCTTTGCAGGGGACGGCCTCCTCTCGGCAGCGTGCCACCCGGGAGGAGAAGTAATCGTTGTCGACCACGTCGTAAGAGCCGGCGATCTTGTCTCCGGGAATACCCAAGCGCCGGAGATAGGATGCAGCCCGCTTGCCGCCGACCACACCGCCATTGAAGAGCGTAGTGACCAGGGCCCGTTTTACCAGCTCAGTTAGGGTCTTGCGGGGATGATCCTCATAGTTCGACTCGCTCATCAAGATCGTCTTTGCCCCGTGACTGCGTCCCCAGGCTGCGGCACACAGCGCAGGCAAGCTTGCGTATCCAGGCACCAGGACTACTGTCGGCTGCAGATCTCCGAGAAGCCGCCAAAGTCTCCGCGCCACATTCAACCCCTTTTGATCCTCCCAGGCGCCCTGGGTCAATGTGTAGGAGTGACCATCCGATTCGCCTCGCCACCAACGGTAAAGACGTTCTTCGCTTGCCAGCTCTATGGCCCTCACATCAAAAAGCGCTTTCGCGGCTCGTATGCGGGCCATATGATAGGGACCGAGATTCGTCCAAATGATCGCCAGTCGATCACGCATTCTGGAACACCCCCTGGTTCGCGGTCGATTTAACGCTTCGAAGGGCGCCGAGGAGCCGCTCCCCATATTTCTCCAGCGTGTAATCCGCGGCACGGGCTCGCGCATTGGCCGACATCGCCGCCCATAAGTCGCCGTCGTCGGCCAGGCGTTCAATGCGATCCCCAATAGCCGCCGAATCGCGAATCGGAACGATAAATCCATCTACGCCGTCGCGTACCACGCTGCCCGCATTCGGCGTAGTGATCACCGGCAGGCCATGTGACAGTGCCTCGTAGCAGACGGTAGCCGAACCCTCGCACAATGTCGGCAACAGAAATACATCCGCCCATGCGAACTGTTGATCAATCTCTGCCCTTGGAACTGCGCCGAGAAGCGTGACGTGCTCGCGAAGCAGCTTCTGCGCGTAGGGAGTCACGTCGAGCTGACCCGCCATTCGAAACTCTGCCTTGCCTTTCAGAGTTTGGGCAACTGTCAGGACGTAGGGCGTACCTTTGCGCAGACCGACGGCACCCACGGTGAGAACACGCAACGGCCAGTGACAGCGATCCTTTGGCTCGACCAGGAACGGCACGCGAACTCCGTAAGGTACTACGCGGCATCGCGCAACTGGTCCCCCTTGTGCTTGAATACCATCGCGAACAAATTCGGAACCGCAGAGAATCAGAGCTGCGGCCGACCATTCCATTTGCTCCCGATCCTCATAAGCGGAGATAAGAGGATTTTCAAGGGAAGACACGCTCCATTTGGGGTAAGTCGCTTGCTCTTGGGAGAGGATCTCTTGATGAATTCTCTCTGGCACAAAAGTCTGCTCAGTTATCGTGTACAAGCCGCGTTCCCGAGCATGTTTCAGTAACTCGAGGCCAGCAGAGTTATATGTATAGACGCTCTTTGTGTTGCCCAATCCACATTGGATCACTCGCCGGCAGAATTCTCTCCCGGCCCAAAGATGGGCTGCCGTCATAGATCCAGAAGTGCCGGCGAACCTTCGGCGCCTGTAATACTCAAATCCCATTGCCGGAAACGAGATGATCCTGTCCTCCGGGATGTCATGGGGAACCCGTCCAAGCCACCTCCGAACTGGTACGGGGCCATGTTGCAACGCCGCCGCCTGCAATGGTCCGGGCAGGCGCGGGGCATAGGTATCTGTATACAAACGCTCGAGCATTCCCGCTCGCGCCAGGATCGCTGGAACTGCATAGTGCATCCGCGCGCCGAGTTGCGCTACGACGACCATTGCTCCCTATGGAACGCTTCGGCATGTCGTAAGGTCAACTCTCGCTGCCGCAGCTCCGCCTTTCGGCGCTTTTCCTTTGTGACCCAGACAAAGAGCACAACTGGAATCATGGAGTATGGAAGTTCCACAAAAATCGTACCAAACCCCTGAGCAAACATCTGCAGGCTGAATGCATACAACATGACATAGCCAACCGACGCCGCCGGTGAACTCAAGGTGCGCGCTGCGATAAAGAGGCGACGAAAAGCATAGCCAAGTCCAAACATGAACAGTCCGGAAAGCAGATGAAAGCGATGATACAAGTCGGAAACGATCCCGGGCGCCGAACCGCCCGCAGGGGCGAACGACGTTGTTTCCCGTATATCTCCGTTGGTGATTCCAGGTCCCGGCAGATACGACTTCTCCGGCCAGAGAAGTCTGGGAATAGGATGAACTACAAGAAACGTGACCCAAGATACACCCCAATCCAACTTCCCTGTCTGATCGACTGTCTCCAATTCGGCCGCGTGACATAGGAACTCCTGGCCCGCGGTGCCGTGCTCCCTGTCGTACTCGCTTGTTGCCCCGACAAGCTCGCCGAGATTTTCCCCGGGATTCTGTTCCGCCTCCGGAACATGAGGACCCAGGTGGATTCTATCCCTGTAGGAGAAAACGATGGCCACCACGCAGCCAACAAGGAATAACAGCCCAAAGGCCTGTCCTAGCCTTACGCGCTTATACCGCGCAATCGAGTAGCAAATGAAGGTTCCTGTCGTCACGGCAAAGAGCGGACTGCGGTCCCCTCCCAGCAACGCATTGGCGAGGAATACCGTCAGGAACCCATACGGTACGTAGGTCCTCCATCGGCGGCTCCGGAATCTCGCATTTGCGAGAATCATCATGGCCGCTCCGCTCAGCATGAGCCATGGCCCGTAATAGAGATACGCGGTGTTTGTTTCCCAAGCCATAGCGTGACCATGCGACTGACTGTAGGATGCAATGATTCCACCCGATCGCTCGAGGAAAACCACGAATAACATCAGTCCGATACATGCAGCCCCAAATCCCCAGTTCCATAAGGTGTGCGGATTCCAGCTGGGGACACGCAAGGGCTTCTGCTGGGTAGGACGCAACCAGCCCCACATGAAACAGGCCAGCATGAAGGCGGGCACCAGGAGGGCTTCTGTCACTTGCCAATCGGAAAAGAAAAGCCCCATGGTGCCAGAGCGGACCAGCTGCAGCGGTTGGACAAAATACAAGAGAGTAAACGTTCCGATCGCAACCGGCGGAATTCCCAGAGCATCGCCGCGCCAGCTTCTCAACAAGGCAAGCGAAACCACGATCGTGGCGATCATGACGGTAAATCCGATCCAGATCATACGGCTTGTGCCTTTCGCTGCGCGGTATCGCAACAACCGAACACCTGCATGTATTCCTCAATCACGTTCTGGCGCGGGAAGCGGCGCAAGTAGGCTTTCTGGATGTCTTCGGGCGCAATCGCTCCGTTTAGCATTGGACGGGCCAGTGCGTGCATGGCGGCGGCAAAGGCTTCCGGGTCGTCCAATGGAACCACAGATCCGAGGCGGCCGGTTAGGAACTCCGGGAAGGCCCCCACAGGTGTGCCAAGAACGGGTCTTCCGCGCGCCAGGATTTCGAGGGCTGCCAGGCACTGCCCTTCAGTTCTCGAACTAAAAGCAAATATGTGGCAACTGTCGATCGCGGCTGCAATCCGGCTGCGATCAAGGTTCCCGTGAAACCGGATGTGCCCGGCGAGTCCCATCTGATCGGTCAAGGACTGAAGCCTGTCGCGCTCGGGGCCATCGCCAAAGAGGTGCAGTTTCGCCTCGCTTCCCATCTTGCGCAGGTGCGAAAACGAGTGAATGAGGTATTTAAGATTCTTTTGCGGAACGAGCCGCCCGAGAAATCCGACTTGCAGCGGAGGATTTGCTGGCCATGCACTGATTTCTCGCGCTCCCGGCGGCAGATACGGAAGAACGAAGACATGTCCTTTATACCCTGACTTGCGCAAATCGTCCTCAAAGCTGCCCGCCTGCACGACAATCGACTCAAAAGAATTGAGAATGTCGTCGTCTGGGCGGCGCTCTTTCCACATTTCCGCCGGCCGGTACGGAGTGACGAGGACCATTCGCTTCTTCGTCTTCATCAGTTCGCGATGAACACTCTCATGCAACATCTTGCCAAAGACAAGTACCTCAGCTTCCATCATTCTTTGCCAAAAGCGGCGCGCCATCCATTTGTCCGGCCAGCCCCGACGGCAGCCCCATCGCCAGCCCGCTCGATGGACCTTCACACCGATGCGCGCTAACTCGTCGAAGGCTGGGTTCTTGCGGCCGTGAGCCGCGTCCCAGCAGATCAGCTCAGTCTGGTTCTGACGTGTCTGAAACGCGCCCAGCAAATCCACAGCGAACATTTCAATCCCGCCGATCGGCGAGAATCCACCCTGAACGAATGTAACTTGACTCATAAGGTGTCTATTTTCCAAACACACCGACGGCACTGAACTGAGCTGAAAGATACGGAATGCCCTCAACGTACATGAACTCGCGAATCGGCTTAATATAATGTTTCACCACGGCGTTTGGATCGATTTGAGATGTGGCAGTAACGTCGTACCCTTCGCCAAGAATAACCGTGCGTTCCTTGCCCGCATACATCGCCCATAATGTCTGCTCGGCCCAGGGATGACCGTACATATCGGCTCTGCCAAGCCACTGCTCTAGTAACTCATATCTGAAGCCTGAGATATCTGCCAGCATAATCCCGCAATTCACGCACGCGGCAACCTCGACGTCGAACCGTTCGCGAATTGTGTCCCGCGAAGCAAAATACGCGTCCTGCATGTCGCGTTCGAATACGTACTGACCGCGTTCTTGCGACTGAAGATGCTCAACGAGTTCCTCGGGCGTCCTGAGAAAGAGGACATCCGAATCGAGCATGAGAATTCGCCGCGACCCGCACAGCAAGGGAAGATCTACAATGCGGCGCGCGCACGGCTGCGCCTGTCGAAATCGCAGACAATTGGGATAGGTTGAAAGTGCGTGGGGAACCACGGCATCCGCGCACCGCCGATCAATGATTGAAGCATTCGGGAAGAGTCTGAGAATTTGCCCATGCGCGGACTTTGGAAGCGTCCCGTCCTCATAGATAACGAGTGGATGGTTGCAATGCGCGAATTCGTAGAAACTGACGAGCGCCCAAAGACATAGAAGCCAATCGTGTTTGCTTGTAAGACAGCAGACGGTGACGTCGCCTGCTATCTCTGTATGAGTCGGGCGAGCGTCGAGGATTCGCGCAGGCCCACCATACTTCAAGAACGGGTACGACGGCCCATGGCGAAGAATTCTTCTGCCCTCGCGATAAACAGCTCGAAATGCATTCATTTGCCCATCTCTCAGCAGACTCGTTCACACCTGATTCAGAACTGCGCGTTCCATTGCCGGTATTCCCTCGGTAAAAAAGTAATCACGTGGGGGACCGCCGATGTAGTGTTTCGCTTTTTTGCCCTCCCAGCCAGGACCTAGCGCGATCGCATAGCTGTTAGGAAGGTATTCCACCCCTGATGCACCGCACTCGAGTGCCCAGAGCGTCTGCTCAATCCAGATGTCGCAATGATCAATATCAACCTTGCTCCTGCAGAGGAAACTCTCCATGCGGTCAAAGTCGATAACCTGCTTATCCACATTTCCGAGACCGCAAGCTACACGCTGAGCAAGCCGAGTCTCTACGTCTACGGCCGACAGCTCGTAGGTAGAGAACACGTCGCGCAAAAAAAGGTGCGGGCTGTTCGCAGGTCCTCGCAGAAGCTCATCTGGCGTTGAAAAGAAGAGTTGATCGGAATCGAGGATGACAAACCGCGATGCGCTGCAAAACAGCGGAAAATCAGTCAACTTCCAAAAATGCTTTAGCCGCCTGCGTAGATGCAACAACCGCGGAAACCGGCGGTAAGCGTCTTCCGACTTCGCTGTCGCCTCGCGTCCCATGATGATCCGTGCGTCAGGGAAGAAGCGCCGCAGGGTGGCGAGCATCTTCTCTGAAAGCGTGCCGTCTTCGTGGATGACTAGCGGTAGTTGCTTTTTGCACATGACCGTCAAGCTGAATGCCGACCACATGGCCATCTGAAAGTCGCGAGCGCACGTTAACAAGTGAATCTCTAGGGGACCACTTGCCGGTGTACGAATTCCGTCTCCATTAACCGGAGGCAACTTGTGCATGCACCGGTGCTTTAGATATGGCCAGCCATGCAAAGCGGTCGCTTTAACGTCATGTCGTATGGCTCTGTAAATGCGTTGCGTTTCTTTCATGATCACAATGCCCAAAGCGAGAGCTCATTTCTGCCATTGATTCTACCCAGGGAGATAGCGCTTGGTGAGTTCCCTGCCTGGCAGCGAATCGATGAATGCATGTATGCGAACACGGGTTGTATCTAGCGAGTCTTTCCGTAGACAATAGCCTAGTAGCGTGCGTAGGATAAACATCACACGGACTCGAGTCCGCAACAAAGGTACACCATAAGAAGATCTAATGATCAGGTCGTTCCTGAGCTGATAGTACATCCGCCACAGCGGATAGACTGCAGGCTGGTTCACCAATCGTTTCATCACGGCATCCCTTACAAGCAAGACCGGACCGAGATTGGCGCGAAGCGCTCGAATCACATATTCGGTGTCATCGCACCCTATGAAGAAATCGGCTCGAGGAAAACCTATACATTCCGGCACGGACCTGTGAATCAGAGGCCCCTCAAACGACAAGTCCTCTAATGGAAGCAATGCCGGGAGGCATTCCGTTGTGGGGTAGAGTTCGATCGCAATCCGATGCTTGAAACCAAGCTTAAACGGCGAAGTTAGATTCAAGTGCATCGCTAGGCCGGCTAGGTGCCCGCCACCCTCAGACATTGCTAGGGGGAGTAGTATCTTGGCCTTAGTGCCAGCTCTCAAAAGTGCTTCAAGACAATGCGCTGTTTGTGCGACATCGTCATCCATCAACCAAATCCATTCCTGGCCTTCGTCGAATACCCATTTCATGCCATGGGAAAAGCCTCCGGCGCCGCCCGTGTTGGTTCTCATTCGCCTGACTGAGATTCTTGGGTTATTCAGCGTCGACAGATACTCCTCGGTTCCGTCCGTTGAGGCGTTATCGACGACATAGATTTGGTCGACAGGCCGGGTCTGCGCCAGCAGGGAGTCAAGAACCTGTTCGAGAAGATGGCGGCGATTGTATGTGACCACCACCGCACCGACTGTGTTTGGTTTCATCTCCATATTGGCCTACAAGGAGCTGATTTCATATGCGACCTTACGTGCGGGAATCATGTCCCGTAGCCTTCTCACGTCCTCGGCGGTAATCCCTCCGACGAAGAACAGTAACACAAGAAATGAGAGCGCAGATACGGTCGCGCAAACCAGGGGAGGACTCCATCGTGTCGCAAGAGAGATTGCGTAGGCCCCAGCTCCCGCCAAGACGGGCCTTGTGGCGCCTTGCAGGGGTTTGAGACCCATGTTTAAGCCGAATGAACAAGCGAGAGCAGAGCAGACCGCGATCTCGGCCAGCAGGTTGCTCAGCGCAGCGCCTCGTATGCCCATCCGGGATACTGTTGCGGCGCAAATCGCTAGATTCACAAAAGCGCCGAGGAACGTGGCTTGTATAAGGAGACGGTTCTTCTTGGCGGCGATGGCTAGTTGGCCCCAGTTATGGCCGATGGCGATAATGACTCCGGTCCAGATCATGATTTCGAACGCCTGCCCAGAGCCGGCAAATGGCTTGCCGAAGATCTTTGATAGGAGCCATGGCCCCGCGCTCGCCGCCAGGAGGCCGAAGCCGATGCTGGTGATCGCGGTCAGTCGAACCGAAGTCGCAAGCAATGAGCGGGCTCTCCCGGGCGAGTGTGCCCAGCTCTGCATCAGGGCAGGGGCCATAGCGGCGTAGTAGAGCCAGATGGGCTGATAAAAAACCTGGCTGAGCCGCGTAGCTGCGCCGTAAAGCCCGACATCGGCCTCACCCCGTATGGCGCCCAAGATCAGGGAGTTGGCCTGCGTATAGAGCAGAATAGCAAGCGACGATGCACAAAGCGGCAGGGACTGGCCAAGGAGATACCTCGCTTGCACGAGCGAAAACGCTGGACGGGCATGATATCCCAATCGGCTTAGAACGAAAATCCCCAGCAGCGCTGTAACTGCAGCGGCGAACCCCGCGATTATGGCCACGCGCAGAATATCATGCGGCGCGCGCACGAACGTGATTGTGAGGATGAGCGCCAGAACCGCACCGGAGACCTCCAGGATGGTATTCCAGTACATCCGCTGTACTGCACGGAAAACCCAATCCACGCTTAGAGCCTGAATGGGGAGGGTCAAAAGAAAAAACCTGAAAAGCGAGCGCGAGGATTCGGAAAACGGAAGATGCGGTGCCACCAGGAGCCCAAGCAAACAGGCGGCGCTCGCCAACAGCAAGCGAAGCCCCATCATCGACGAGATGACTCCCTGGAGCTTTCCGGGATTCTGCACGCCCTCACGAATTGCCACTGTGCCCAAACCAAGATCGGAGAGCAACCCGAAATACATCGTTGCGCTTTGGGCGATTCCTATGATGCCGTATCCGGAAGTGGAAACTCGCCTCGCAAGAACCGCGTTCGTGGCGAGTCCGGCCAACCGGCTGATCACTGCGCTCGCGCCCAGGCTGCCGAAGTTCCAGAGAATAGTTTTCCCGTGAGAGGGTACCGGGGCGCTCTCTATGACCTGATACGCTTCTTCCAACACGGCGGTTGGATTCGGAATGTCACCCATACTCGCAGGCTCTTTCAGTTCGTCCTATTGTCTGTTGTCTTGGAACAAAGATCGCAACGGAATGACACCGCTTGGCATTTCGCCGATTCAAATGAGAGACTGCCAGCAAGAGCCTATTCAGGACAGCAATTTGCGCTTCATGACGCCAATTCCCAGAAACTGACCTGTCACAGACGGGTATTGATCGACGAACTCAACAAAGTCAAATTCATGCGACTCCAACTTTTTCAGCGCCTCCCAAAGAAAGGTCGTTTCTGGACATACCTGGGAACAAACGTCATGATGCACGATAATTCGTGCGTGCTCACGGACTAGCAGATGGTCGGCTAGCGCACCCCGCAAGCTGTGGTCGCCATCAACGAATACGAAGTCGGGGCGGATGCGATCCACTGCCTGTCTGACAGCCGACGACGTGGAGAAGTCACGAAGATAGATCCCCTGGATCGCCGATCGGCCCACAGAAGATTGATCACGAATCAAATCGAAATAGGCCTCAATAAACGGGGTCGGCTCGATGGGGTCGACACAAGTAACAGCGCGAAGTTGCCCACCTGTCCTTCATATCCACTCTGATATGAGGATGAAGGTTCCCCCCCCAGCGACATCCAATCTCCAAATATGACTCGATGCCAGCGGCATTTCTTGCGAGCCAAACGAGATAACCGGCCAACTGACTTGGGTACTGCCAAAGGTGCAGTCCCTTTCTAAAGCGTGCCGAAAGTTCCGGCGGTTGCTCGTTCAGGAATTCGTCGTTTAACCCAAGAGCCGGTATGAAGATGTTTTCTAGAAAATTGGCATCGACGCATTGAGAATCTGTCAGCGCCCCAATTGCGGCGACGGTTTTGTAGACTATATCCCTCTGCTTCTCAAATTCTTGCCGGCGTAGCAATTCCCGATGTCTTTCGGCTTCGTGTTGTCGCCGAGAGTTACGCCTAGAGTTAAGTTCGATCAACCCCGCGGGAACGAAAGGCCTTACAATACACTTCAACTGAGGCCGCTGCACCGTCGCCTCCATCTACTCTCTGTCGCCTCCGTGGCCCCAGGTAGGCCACGGAAGGTATCAAGCATCGATTCCAAATGCCTACTTTTGGAAAACTGGCGTGACTGCCCGAGGCCCGGGGGCTTTGGAATCGCAAATTCGTTGGTCGCGATGTTTGCCTGTATTGACCAACTCCGGGTGCCACAAGGTAAGTTCCGGCGCCCCGAAAAGAACACGGCCTGCCGCTTCCACTCCTTGCATGCAAGAATGATCCTGGTTCCCCGCCTCGTACCGCCAGGCTCCGAACCGCCCACGCGATAGGATGCCCCACGATTTCAATTTGGAATGCATCTGATTCAGATGCTCGTCGCGATCGACAGTGGGTGTCGGGTACGTGAGTCCATGCTGGCCACCGGAAGCAATGAGAGTGTCCACAAACGATTTCCAAGCTTCAAGTTATCGGAGTGGCCCGGGCTTCCCCGACTTCAGCCAACGCAACATCGAACGCACTTTGCCCTTTGGCTTCGGAGGCATCAAGTGAGACTCTTTAGAACTGCCAGGTGCGGCTCGCGCTCGCTACGCATGAATATCAGATGGTCGGATTGTTCGGTTTAGTTTTCTTTTTGCTGGTAATTGTAGCGGTAGCCGTAGTAGGGGTATTCATCGCTGGAAGTTCTCTGACTTACCCGGTTCAACACTACTCCGATGATGTTGGCCCGAATGCGCTGCAATGTCGAGACGACGGTCGCCACCGTCCTTCTCTTCGTCTCACCGGCCCGGCTAATAATGACAACGCCATCGGCGGCGGCGGCTATCTGTAAGCATTCGGCGAATCCAAGCAGCGGCGGCGAATCCAGGATCACCAGGACATACTCCTTCGCAAATTCATCCAGAAGCTCAGACATGTGAGGACCGATCAGATCGGCGGCTCGATGGGAACCCGGACCCGCGGGCAGAACGCTCAAATTCGGCCTTCCTTCAATGGGAACTACGACATCTCTCCAAGTCAGCTCGCCTGTAAGCACATTCGACAAACCCTCCTGTTGATTGAGCCCGAACCTTGCATGGACGCTCGGCTTCCGCAGGTCCCCGTCCACCAGAAGCGTCTTCTTGCCTGAAGCGGCGTTTGCTACTGCAAGATGAACGGCCAAGGTTGTCTTACCTTCTCCTGGCTCGGCGCTGGTCATCATGATCGAGCGCAGACGCTGTTCGAAGTCGGAAAGAAAAATTGTGTTGCGAAGCGTTCGAATGGCTTCCTCAAAGCCGGAGATCGATCGGTAATACCCTTTTCTACGCCCATCTCTATTCTCCCCGGAGCCGCTTTGCGCGACCAGCGAAGACTCGACCTGCTCTGGCTTCGCAACCTTGGGGAGAACCGACGCATCCTGATCGAGCGGCAGAGTTCCGATTACGTCGGTCCGGAGGAAGCGACCGGCTTCCTCGGGATTACGCAGCGTGGTATCGAGCCTATCGAGCAGCAACGCGCCGCCCAGCGCCAGGAGGCTTGAGACCAGGAACGTGAGGATCAGATTCACCATTATGTTCGGAAAGACCGGATACACAGCCGGCCGCGCCACGTCGGCGATTCGGATATTGTCATTGCGAAAGCCGGCGTTAACGTCGGCCTCGCGAATCTTCTTGATGAGCTCATCGTAGAGAGCCCTATCCGTGTCGGCCTCCTGCTTTCGTTGCTGGTACTCAAAAGTGCGCGTGTTCAACTGGTCCCAAGCTGCCTTTGTGTCGGCCAGGACCCTCGCAAGCATTTGCTCGCGGCTGAGGCTCTCATGATACTCGACTGCAATCCTGTCGCTGATGCTGCGGCGAGTGACGTCATACTCCTTCTGCACTTCCGCCAACTGGGCGGCAGCCTTCCGGTATTCGGGATGATTCGTTCCGAAGGTCGCCTTCACGAGTGCAAACCTTTGTTGGGCGTCATTCAACGCATCGTTGAGCTTCGTCAGCGATTGCCCTTGTGAAGAGATTTCCGCTGCCTCGATCGAGCCGGACTTGATGGAGTTCCAGGCCGCCTCCTTGCTCACCCGATCCGCTTGTGCGTTAGTGTATTCGGTGTTCAGTTGCAGCAGGCGCGCCGAAAGGATATTTGTCTTTTCCTCAGGGTTGACTACGTCCAGGTCTTTTTCAAACTTCGCTAGGGCCAGACCGGATTGCTCCATCTTAGCCTTGAGTTCGTCGAGCTGCTTTTCCATGAATGACGACAGGCTTGCGGATGAGCGAATCCTAATGTCGTACGCATTGGCCAGGTACGAGTTCGCAATCGCATTGGCCACGTCTGCCGCCTGGCGCGGATCAGGAGAGCGGTAATTGATGAGCAGCAGATAGGTGTTGGGAGGACGCGTCACTTTGAGGGAGCCTAGCCTAACCGGGGCCTCTGCGGTCCGTTGCGCCTGCTCCGTGGTCATGTTCTTCTGCTGCCCGGGAGCCGCGAGCAGATGGAATTCTTCAGCCACCGGCCGCAGAACGGCGTCCGATTGGATTAGTTTGATTTCAGTGGCGAGAGTCTGGTCGGGGTTTCTATAAGCGCTTGAGCGCGATGAATCCTGCCCCACAACGTCGGCCGGTGCTTGGATGTCAACCTTAATCGTCGCTGTCGACTCGTAGATCGGCTTAATCCTTGCGGAGACGATAAAGGTGATTAGGACGCACGAGGCAACAAATGCAATCATCATCCAAAGGTTACGCCGCAGGATCCAGAGATAATGAGACAGGGGAACCTTGGGGACTTCCGGCTGGAAATCCAGGAGATCCGGAAAGGTCATAAAGGGTGACGGCGTGGGCTGAATGGAGGAAGGACGCGCCGGTATTTCGACAACAGGCAGAGCAGTTTGTTTTGACATGACTTTCGCTCGTTTTCTCCCTAGCGGTCTACGTAAAGCAAGGTTGTGCCGATACTGGCCCCGAAGGTGGTGATGCGATCGAGAGCGGTAAGTGTAGCTTTGCGGCCCGTCGCCTCAGGAACGTAGAGGATGTCGTTCGCCAGGAGCGGGACATCGGGAGCCTTCCTGTCAATGATCCTCTTTAACTCGATCTCAATTTCCTTCTTTCCACCGTTGCCGCCGTCGGAACGATAGACGTAGGCGGTGTGTCCAGTGAAATGGTCCAATCCCTCGGCCAAAGCCAGAGCTTTTAAGACTGTGCTTTGAGAACCATCCGTCATGGAGAACGCACCCGGTCTATGAACATTGCCAAGCACGTAGAACTTTCCCGCTTCCGGGACCCGGACCTCTTCTCCTCCGTGCAGCGTGAGGTTCAACGAAGGATCCACGGCGTCCATCAATCCGTGGACAGGAATCCTCCGTACCAAGTCCGTCTGCTCTGTACCACCGGTTGCGGACTTTTCGCTTACCAGGATTTCCGGTCCTGCATTTTCAGTAAGTCCTCCGGCCTGAGTAAGTGCGTCAAGCAGAGTTACATTGCCGGTGGCCTGAAAGGTCGCCGGTGTTCGCACCGCCCCCACCACACTGATTGGGTGGCTGCGATACTCCACGACGCTGACTGCCACTATTGGGTCGACGAGAACATGTTCCTCGGTAAGGGCTGCCATAATCGAACTCTCGAGTTCAGCCGGATAAAGACCTGCGGCCTTGATGTGGCCTCGCAGCATCGGCAGCCGTATTTCTCCGGTCGAGTCCACGCGCACAGTCCGGGTCAGCTCGGGAGAATCGTAGACGGTTATACCCAACAGATCGTCGTTCCCGATGCGCTCGATGGGCAGATCGGAAGTGGCATTCAACGCGGTCGCCCCGGTACGCACTTCGTTGAGTTTGTAGGGCGCCTGCTGTGCACAAACAGAGCCTGCTGCGAGAGCTATCAGGAGGGCAGTGGCAAGATGTCTCATGGAGAATCCTTTGGGGAGCGTCATATGCATGCTGTTGCGGTTCATGGAATGGGGAGGTTGGCGCGGCGGGGAGACGCAATCAACCTTCCAATTGCTTATTCGAAGGCGCGAATTTTTCCACAAGCTCGTCCATCCGGCGGCCAAGATAATTCATCTGATCGCGAAATTCGTTCATTCGGACGTGCAGAGATTCTTCCCCTGTAGCCCCACTCAGGAATGCGCGCATGGCATCTCGCGTGAGATCGGAGACGCTTCTTGCGCCAGTTGTGGAACACAGCTTTCGAAGCGCGATGTACTCATCCTCAGAGAGACGGACGCTCACCATACGCGACCGCGTTTTCAGGACGCTCATATAACTCACTCTCTACTGAAGTTGACTGAAGTTCCCGCTACTCAACCGAGTGTGGCTTGGAGACACTGGAGTCGCTTATTGCTCAACTATTTGAACTTACGCGACAAGGAAGACGGGTTTTCATTCACTGTTTCGCAGGACGGGCAGAAAGACGTGCGGGCTCCTGGAGGCGTCGGCGATTCGCTTCACTTGACACATTTCGAATGGCCGGAAGGCAGGCTTCGCCCCTCTCAGTCCCAAGGCTGAAAGCGCCTTACGAGTACAAATCGCTCCCGCTCAAGACTGAAGATTTCCACATTTTGGCCACTTCGAAAAATAGCGGCCCGCAGCATTCTTGAAGATTCAAATGTCGATTGCCGCCACCTTAGCAACCGGCTGTTAACGTTTCATGAGAAACGTAAGACAATTGCGTGACGAGTTTTCAGCTCCATTCCGAAACCAGCTAAGGACGGACAGACCGCGGCCGTGCGCGCCACGGCCAGGAATTGCCCTCTCTCGCAAGGGCCCCAAATGGCGGCGTTACTGGAACTGTCGGCTCAGTTGCGTGAAGTCGAGATGCGCAAGGAAGTCCTGAGATGCCGCCGACAGTTTTTCGTAAACAGCCTCGGTCGGAGCACCGGTGCGCATCATTTGCGTTTTAAAGAAGATGGGGACAGCGCGTCTTCCACGTGTGCGGTAATCAATAATCCTCTGCAGGGCCAGATGGAAGCCTTCCCGGTTCTCCTTGGGTGCCTGACACGAGATCGGCGTGCAATATGTGTCCCCAATCAACATGTCCGTAATTCCATCGTCATAGAGTGCTGTGTTGAAAAGCACAGTCTGTCCACCGCCCGTTGCAAAGCTCATGGTCACTCTTGCCTTCGGTGTTTCGCCGTGGGTCATCAAGCTTTGCTGAATACTATGATCAGTCGACGGCAGCCATACGCCGATTTCGATCTCGTCGGATGGCGTGTTCTGGTACGCCGCGGCTTCAATCGCCGGAGTGCCGGCTATTTGCTCTCCCCAGACTCGAACCAGCTTGTAAGCGCCAACCTGCCTCGGAATCCGGTCATTGAGCTCTTGTTGAGTGATCTCACCGCGATGAAGAGCGAGGGTTAAACTCTCCGAGCTCTTCTCAGTAAAGCGCACGCCGGGTACAGCCACGGCAACCACGAGAACCGCAAAAACAGCGATCTTCCAAAAGGTGGCGCGGGGATCTCCGGCGCGCAAGACTCCCATCGTGACAGTAGGGTCATTCGTTGTATCTTCCTTGCTCCCCTTTCTGCGGAACATCCACACAAACAGAAACGTCGCGAGAAGAAAAAGCAGCGCGCCTATGCCGTAGTCTGCTTGTCTCGCCACTCGCTCCAGAGCGGGATGGCCGACAGCGATCCGGTAATAGAGCACAAGCGCGCACAGCCGAAGCAGGTTAAAGACGTGACCAAGTAACAGCGCACCAGCGACATATGCGGCCCATCGGAGCGCGGATACTCGCTTCAGATAACCGGCAATTAGTGCACCATAACCCAAAGTGATTGCCCCGCGCATGCCATCGCAACCTGGAGCGATAAACATTCCGAAATTCGGAGTGAACATCAATCGCAATAACTCCGGGTTGGTGGGCGAGAAACCCAAAAGGCCAGCAAAGGATCGGGCAATGTGCGCGGAAAGGCCTTGCAAGGGAAGGTCGAGGGAGTGTACGAGCGCCCCGGGAACCGGTTGTAGGAACAGAAGGAGCGCGAGGGGAAACCAGGCACGGCGCCAGACGCGAACTCCAGCGAAGAGCAGAACAATGCCCGAAGCATACAGGTAGATTGGGAAAACGGCGGGGAGAAAATTGAAGCTCACACCCCCCGCCGCCCAGAAAAGGACCAGTTCTTGCGAAAAGAGCAGCGGGACAAAAGCCAGCACCACAGGGAGCAGTCCCCACCAGATACCCTTCAATTCCCAAACGCATTGCCGCCAAACGCGCAGAATCAGAATGATACTGGCCGGAAAGATCAACATGCCGATTGACCGCAAAGGGTCCGTTGTCCAGATTTCCCAAAGTTTCGCCAGTTGGGGGGAAACTCCCAGAGAGCCGGCTACGGCTAGCAATCCGATTCCCGACCGTAGCAAAAGGCTGGCATAACCTCCTTGGCGGTCGATTCGGATCCGGCTCAAGAGCGACTTCTGGTCAAAGGAAGATTCTCCCTTCTTCGACGCCATTCCGGTGCTGGTGCTGGCACTCATTGAGAAGGACTTCCTTGTTCGATTGTTGGAGTCAAGACCATTCCGATTCACTAGGTGCGCAAGAGCCAATCCGCCTGGCTGAAACATTTTTGCCGGAAAGAGCCACAATCACTGCGTGTTCCCTGAAGGTTCCGGCGTCTGGCGCATCGCCCTGTCAGATTACCCGACGAGAATCCCCGCCCAATGGGGGAGTAAAAGGGAATTAATGAGAATTTATCAAACTGTGGCCCGGCAATCCTCTTGTTACGCACATGCGACGTCCTCACAAATGTTCGGCTCCGAAGTGCGGCTGTCAAAGGGCTGCTCCCGGTCGACACTGGCGTTATCGCCACCAATAATCTCCAATCCAGTCTTCTGCATGACTTCCACCACGGGCCTTCGGTGAATGCGAACGGAACAGAAAATAGAACTGCCTGGTAATGCAGTGCGATCATCGTGCGCCAGATGAGGATCTCTGGCATACATCCGTTCTTGGCTGATTATGCGATTGACCCTAAGTGGGAACCGGCATAAAGTGTAAGTGAATTGCCGCACGACGATGAAGGACGATCCGTGATTGACGCAGAGAATCCCGGCTCCAAGTCTTGGTTGAGGTTCTCCAGAGTATGAAGTCCTGGAACCGCATCTTCGCCGCCGCAATCCGCCTTCTGGTTGTAGGTGCTTGCTTGATCGGGATTCATGAATCCTGGAAATTCTACCGTTCGGACGAATCCTTATTGCAAGGAAAGCCCGAATCAATTCGCGCGGCCATTCGTCTGGAACCGGACTGCTGGTGGTGCTACGTGCAATTGGCGCGGTTGGACGAAAAGGACGCCGAGGAACTGCTTCAAGCCTCTCTGCGGCTAAACGCCTATAATGGCGAGTCAGCAATCGATCTCGGCCTGCGATATGAGTCCGATGGCGACTTTCGCCGCGCAGAGAATCTTCTTCTTCAAGCATTTGCCGTGGATCGGACTTATGGCTCGCGCTGGAGTCTGGCAAACTTCTATTTCCGCCGGGACAACCTGCCTGAATTCTGGACATGGGCCCGCCGGGCCGCGGAAATGCCTGCCATAGATATCAGGCCGTTGTTTGAGCTCTCCTGGAGAGTTGCGCCGGAACCGAAGACGATCGAAGCCAACCTTATTGATGATGACCCCTTTGTGATCCGGCAATACATAGAATTCCTCGTCGGCAAGAATCTAACCGAAGCCGCAGTCCATCCAGCGCTGCGCCTGATCCATACCGGTTCCACAGTCAAAGATCGAGGGCTGTATTTCGGGCTAACGGATCGGGACCGGATCTTAGGCTTGATTGATCGGCTGATCGACGCCAACGATGCGCCAAACGCGGATTCCCTCTGGCGGGAACTCATTCGACAGCATGCGGTCGTGGCCGATACCTCAGTCCCGAATAACCCTGAGTTTTCGCGCGATCCGATGCCGGTAAAATTCGACTGGAGTTTCTCGGCCTTTGCAGGACTCCATTCCTGGCCCGGATCGTCGGGGTTGATCGCTGAATTCACCGGAGTGGAGCCTGAATCCTGCACGATAGTCGAACAGACGATTTCGTTGCGGCGCGGCAACTACAGGCTGGTGTCTTCTTACCGCTGGCAGAACATTGCGGCCAATACCGGGATCCGGTGGCAGATTGTGGATGCCAAATCGGGCGCCGTAGTTGTAAGTTCTCCATCTCTTTCAAGTGATTCACTTTCAAGTGTAACGATCCCGTTTTCCGTAGGACCTGATGTCTCCCTTTTGCGCCTTCAACTCGTGTACCGGCGCGAACTGGGCACACCGCGAGTGGCAGGAACGCTCGTGATACCATCAATTAGAATTCAGGCGTTGTCTCAGACATGATTTGTCCGCATTGTGGAAAATCGAACTATCGGCGCTCCCACAGTTCCGATTGGAGTGACGGGTTTCAGCGCCTTTTCGGCCGAGAGGTCTACCGTTGTCGAGAGTGTCGTCAGCGGTTCCATCATTTCAATTCTGCGAGAATTACCGGGCCAGGTCCCATTGATCGCAAACACGGCTCGAAGCTTCACAGCTTTAGATGGCGCAAGCGCATCGTGCGTAGGATTATCACCGTCGCAGTCTTTGTGATCATGTTTGCTCTCTTTGGGCTTTTCCTTCGTCATATCGCGCAGGATCACCCTTCTGCGGGAAGCAGTCAAGACTCCACTGATTCTTCAAGCGAGTAGCCGCTGAAGAGTATTCCCTTCTGCTCGATGGGTTCGAAAAACGAGGCTGCCGTAGGGTGAAAGTCTCCACCTGCGTTTGGGTGTGCGTGTTTGGCGGGCACCATTGTGGCTCTGCAACTTATGCGATGGTTTGTGGCAAGATCGCTTCTGACCGGTACCCAGCGGAGTTCAAATGCAGCAGCCGTGACCCCACCCGTTCGCCAGTCCATTCGCGATGAGGTCAAGCCACTCCTATTTGGCGCGGATTAGCCGCATAGGGCGACCACTCGATACAACGGAACTCGATTCGCTCATGCGTCGAGTTCAACACACTGCGGATGTCGGCAAAGGAATGGACTTGTTCGGACGGATAGGCTGATTGAAGAGGGGAACGGAATAAGCCAGCCAATGTCAGGCGTTGCGGCTAAGCAGACAGCGGCTGGCGGCGAAATGTAGGATCCATTGATTGCTACGGTTGAGGCTAATTACTGTGACCGCATTCACTAGGTGGTAACGGGTTGCAGCATTGAGGCCTTGGGACACCAGGGCAGCAATCTTCAAGCGGGTCCGGGGGACACACGCGTGTGGTGTTCGAGGTCACCCCACTTAAGAGTGAGAATCCCCTGATCCGCTCGTGAATCTGAATAGGCTTTCCTGAGAGCGCGTCGGTACTTGATGAATGGATGCTGCTGGCCAAAAGGAGTCCCACAGTCCCTGCGGCCGGTGCAGCCGAATCAAGGACACCTGACGCGACGACAGAACTCCCGACGTAGTTCTGGATACCGTCGCCCTTCACTTCATACTTCATGCACGTCTCGGACGAGTCCAAATAATAGCGTCCATTCTCTGAACTGACTGTGCCCGTCGTCGAGAAGTCGGCAGATGACTTCTCTGTCAGAGAGCTGAGCTGCAGCGGATGTCCCGGACGTACCTTAGCGATACTGGCTCCGGAGGAATCTCTAATCTCGAGAGTTCCATCTTTCGTTTCAACATTGACCGAGTTTGCCGGATCGATGGATACGAATCCGCTGGAGTGCGCTTCCGCCGGAACCACCACCACGCCATTTGCCTGGATGCTGAACGAATCTGCTAAACCGAGCTGAACCTTTCCGCGCTGAAGCACGAAGTGATCGCGGTAGAGGGTTCCGCGCGAATCCCGCCAGAGGGTAATCTCCTCGTTGTTGGCGAGGCGTAAATCCGCGCTGGAGGAAATGCTTTGCCCGGTTTCGACCACGGAACCGTCGAATAGTGTGCCGCTTCCTCTCACTTCGTAATTGTCGATTTTCGTTTCGCCCCGTGCGGTTAGGGTCCCTATTGAAGATGACGCCGCCAGTGCGTATGAACTCACGCACAATACTCCTGCGAAGAGATATATTCTGCAGAGCATTATTCCTCCCGCTAATCTCCCCTTGGAGATTCTCTTCAAAAGGTATACCCCGAAACTGAATCGGCCACAATAAGACTTCAAGAAATCCCATCAAAAATTAACATTGTATTACAGTTGTACGAACTCGCGGGCGTTGTCTTACACTTGCCATACACATCCAGCCGGTCCGCTCTTATTCGCATAGCAACTCTCAGATATCATCTTCAATGTCTACGGCAAAATATTCTGCCGCTTCTCGAAGATCCCGTGTATTGTTCGTCACGATCGCGTCAGGTTTTCCATTCTGATTTGCATCCGGCGATGACGTGCGGTGCGGGAGCGCAACAAACTGGTTCGGCAATCTCCGCAAATACCTCCAGAGTCTTTGCCGTTTTTTCCCTCACGGTTTACGTGATACACGCAACTCCAGAGTCTCGACCAAGATATTGGGAACTGATGGTTACGATCACGTCAGGCTAATTACGGCCGCTTCAGAATTACTCTTGCCGTTGGTGTAGCCGAAAGTAATGTAACTCCAATGTCTCGAAGACTTTCATCGGGAATTCATTTGACTGCTATATTAAGCAGTGCCAAGCTTGAGGTCTCTACCGGATTGCGCCCTTGGGTGCGCGATCTGTCTGATCGGCGGAGCTAACGAACCTGTCACCCAGAGCATCAGACTTTTGCATTTTCGGAGAGTATCTCATGAAAAACACTGCAGTTTCCCAGATGAGCCGGACTCTACGTCTGACAATAGGTTTCGTGTCGTTTCTGTTCTTGTTGTGTTACTCAGTTTCGACAGGCGCTCACGCGCAAACGCTGACCACCCTTCACAGCTTTAGTGGGCCAGACGGCGCGTACCCCGACACACAGATTGTGAAAGCCAGACACAGGGTAGTGCAACACACTAACGGGAACTACTACGGCGTAACGCCGTATGGCGGGGCCAATGACGACGGAGTTGTGTACGAAGTCACCTCCAAGGGGGTGGATACTACGCTTTACAGCTTTTGCTCCCTGAGCAACTGCGCAGACGGCGAGATCCCTGATGGCGCCCTGGCGCTGGGCAAAGACGGGAACCTCTACGGCACGACATATCAGGGCGGGGCCTATAACAATGCTGGAACTGTGTTCAAAATCACTCCTCAAGGCGCACTGACCACGCTTTACAACTTTTGCTCCAAAGCCAACTGCGCAGACGGCGCGAATCCTCTTGGCTCCCTGGTGCAAGGCAGCGACGGAAACTTCTACGGCACAACCTATGCGGGGGGCAATTCCACTAACAATGGAACTGTTTTCAAGATTACCTGCGGCGGCTCACTGACCACGATTTATAGTTTTAGCGGGCCAGATGGCGCGAACCCTCAGGGCGACCTGGTGCAAAGTGGCTGGAACGGAAACTTCTATGGCCTGACACTTGCGGGGGGCAATTCCACCAGCTCTGGAACCGCGTTCCAAATCTCCTCCAGCGGCTCACTGACGACGATCTACACTTTTTGCTCTAAAACAAACTGCAACGACGGCTCGTACCCTCAGTCTCCCCTGACGCCAGACAGCTTCGGCAACTTCTATGGCACAACGGAGCTCTCCGGCGCCAATGCCTATGGAACTCTGTTCGTAATCAACCCCTATTTTGGACTGCACACGCTCTACCACTTCTGCTCAAAAACCACCACCCTTGAAGGTTCCACCATTTGCACAGACGGCTCCGAGCCCTCGGGCGGGCCACTGGTAGGCATCGATGGGAACATCTACGGCACAACAGCTTTGGGCGGGGCGATTAATGCAGGCACTATATATCAATTCACCCCGTGGGGCGTACTGAACACGCTCTACAACTTCTGCTCTCTGGCCAACTGCGCTGACGGCGCCTACCCTGAGTCCCAACTGGTGCAAGGCACCGACCAGAACTTCTACGGCACAACCGTATTTGGCGGGGCAAATAACTACGGGACGGTGTTTAACCTTTCCACCATTCCGTCTTCGGGCGGCAGTTGCAATGGCGTGTACTCCGGGATCTTCTGGGGGAACATCACTGTCTCTCAAGGCCAGTCCTGCGCGTGGACGGATGGCGGCAAAATATTCGGCAATGTCTACGTAACGGGTGGCAGCCTCAATCTGAATAACGCGTCGGTCTTTGGGAACGTGCAGGTAATAGGTGGCACGTACTCAATCGGCCCGTCGGTCTCGATTTGGAGCACTCTCTCTGTTCAGAATGTTCCGTCCGGCTCGGCGCAGAACACGATCTGCGGCGTGGTTATCGGCGGCTCTCTGTACTACGACAACAACGGAACGGCTGCTCAGATTGGGTCAAGCTCCGGATCCTGCCCTGGAAATCAAATCGGCGGAGATCTTGAGGTGGACAGCAATACCGCGCCAGTGCAGGTTTTCGACAACACAGTTCGCGATGACCTTGCGTGCAGCGGCGACAGCGCTCTCACGGGCGCGGGGAACACGGCCAAGAATAAGATAGGCCAGTGCTCATCGTTCTAAGAGGATGAAGATAGTGCTCCCAGCTAGAGAATGATGGTCACCGGGCCTATCACTCCCTGGCTGGGCACTAGGAAAGTGGATTCGGGGGATCCAGCTTGCAGCGCCGGATTGGCGGGACTTAAAGCTCCTTGCCTTTTCGGTGGACCTTGCAAAGCGGATCCCTTTCTGTTTAATGCCTCGGAAACGGAACCATTCATCGCAGTGGACGCTGCGAAACCAAACGGCATCGAGTTGGCGAGTGGACGGCGTGTGGCGGGATTCGATGCGACGTCCGGCCTGCCCGAAGATTTGTGCCGGCGCAGAGTAAGTGTAGATCATCTGGACCGGACCGAATCCACCCTATGATGGCCTTCCGCTCTGTTCCGCTCTTCTACTGAAACGTCTTGCTCAGTAGAGTCAGGTCAAGTCCAGCCACGAACTTGTGGAGCTCTGCATCCAGGTCTTGATACACCAGTGCTTGGGAAACGTTCGTATGAGGAGTATCGATCCGCACAAGGAAGGAGACGGGATGTTCTCTGCTCAAAAGATTTTGCTCTGTGTCCCATCGAACCAAGTGGAAGCCTATGAAACTACTTGTGGGAGAGGTCGGATAGGCTGTGCAGGTTGCCGGGGTACAGAGCGCAGTCGCGACAATCGAGTCGGTAATCCCATCGCTGTAAAAGCCTGTATCGAAGAACTCGGCTTGACCATGTTCGGTCGGGAGGGTCGCCGCTTTGCGAATCTGTGGATCCAGCCCGCGCACAGACCAGCAGTCCTGGCCATTGTGCACAACATCTCTCGCCACCCAAATGCCCAACATCACTTCGCCTGATCCTGGCGCCGAATAGGCCGCATTTTCCATCACCGGGATCCCTCCCCACTGCTCGTACCATGCCCGGCTCAGTTTGAAATCGCCGACGTGCGAGGGCATCAATTCCGGCGTTTGGCTCGGTCGGCCACCGCTCTCCAGGTAGCCTCGGATTTCCTGTGCCTGAAGGGAAATGGCTACAACTGCCAAGGCAGCGAATGCAGCTCCTTTCCAAACGAGGTTCCGTGTGCTCGATGACTTCCTGGGTAGCGCAAGCTCGAATGCAGCGGCTGCGGTCTTGTCCTCCTTCCGCTGTGCAGCCCACACAAAGATGAGTGTCGCGATCAGGAAGAGGCAGGAACCGATTACATAATCAGCCTGCTTTGCCACATGCTCCAGAAAGGGATGGCCCAGCGCAATCCGGTAGTACACCACTAGCAGGCAGAGCCGCACAAAGTTGAATATGTATCCCAACAGAACCGCCGCCGAGACATACAGAATCCAGCGCCGCAGAGATACGCGTTTGAGGTAGCCTAGGATCAACGCAAAGTAGCCCATCGCGACGGCGCCGCGCATTCCATCGCAGCCGGGCGCGATAAACATGCCAAAATCCGGAGCGAACATTAGCCGGAGCTCCGAGGTCGTTGGCGCAAAGCCTATGAGCGAGGCAAAGCCGCGTGCTACGTGCGCTGAAACTCTCTGCAGGGGAATGTCGACCAGGCCCGGAACCATGCCTGGAAGCGGCTGTGCAAGCAGCATGAGCAACAGCGGGAAACAAGCCCTGCGTCCTACGCGCCAGCCGGCAAAAAACACGATCATGCCGGCCCAATAGAAGAACAGCGGTGAGGATTTAGGCATGAGGGACACTGTCATGCTGTCCATGTACCCGACTGCCATGGCATGTTGTCGCAGGATACTGGTCGCAAAAGCAAGTCCGATCAGGGCCAAGCCCCACCAGGAGCCTCGTCGCTCCCACCCATTTTGTTTCCACACTCGAAGGGTCAGGAAGATGCTGAGCGGAGGAATGAAAATCCCGATGGAACGCAGGGGATCGCCCGTCCAAACACCCCAAAGCAAGACAAGCTCCCGGTAGAATCCAAGACAGCCGGCGAGCGCCACGAAGGCGATGCCGCACCACGATAACATCAGATTCCGATGCGAACTTTCCGGCCGCTGACGGCCTAATTCGCTGGGCGCTTCGCAGGGCATTCCGTCCGGCGGGCTTTCTTCTTGGATGATCGACTGATCCTCCAGCTCCATTCTTCGATTCTAATCGCCTCCACGGAATCTGCACCGGGCCGATCAGCGGAGTGTTTACCAGCGTAACGGGACCGACGAACTCCGTAATGGTTCCTGATCGCTGTGAATTGCGTGATCGGAGTGGAGATCTTTGTGATCCTGTTGGTAGCCTTCCTCGCCACCATGCGTGGCCAATCGCATCCACAGCAATGGTATCAGGATACTCGATGGAGGCGGCGATCAATCCGGTGACGCCATTTCACACGCCCGGCCCGGCCCAGCGGCACCCGTACTGGTCAGATAGGTCGCCGTGGGATCACCATAATTCTCCACTCAAATCGAACCGCCCAGGTATGCAGCCATCGACTGAGGGTAATAGATACCGCCCGCGTCAAAAGCCCAGCGAGCCCGATTTTCGGCTGCCCGCTGCTTGTGAACTCTGAAATACTGCCAAGGTTATAGTTGATCCCGGGAGTCACATCGTTGGCGGTCCACTCATCGCCGCTGCCGTCCATCGTCAACCCATAGGATTCGTGCAGGCCACAGCCGGTCATGCCGGAGGGAAGCAACGGCGCGCCGCTGGGCGCGAATGCGGAGAGCGCTTCGTAATAACTCACCGCCCGAGCCGTCAGTTCTCTGGCTGCCCTGATTTGCGCGCCATGTAAAGCGCCCCTAGAATCGCGAACATCCAGCTCGATACAGCCGGGCGCGGGAATGGATAGTCTACGCAGGCATTCAACATCGTCGCCAGCAAACCAAGCGCCCAAGGGTACCTGAACATTGAAGGAACCACGGCTAAAAACGGGATTGCTACCAGGAGAAGAAAAGGAATGCCGCCCTCCGCCGCGAACTCGGCCCAGTCGTCATGGGCATGATTGGCGAAGAACACATCATCCTTAATCGCATAACGCTGGTAAACGAACTCGTAAGTTCCCAAGCCATAACCGGTGAGAGGGCGGTGCCTTGTCATCTCGACGGCGCCCAAGAAGTACTCGCGGCGAATGGCAAACGGGTCTGAGTCCTTGAACCTTTGCCAAATAGGCTGCCATCCTACAGCGAAGGTGAACACACCAGCCACGGCTGGGACCATGAGAAAGACCGAAATCGCAGACCGGAAAGGTACTTTGGTTGCACTTTTCCGAAATTGCACAAGGCAAAGAATCAATATTACTAACAATTCGCCACTACACAACACAAACCCGGCGCGAGAAGTTGCACCGATAGCCGACGCATAGAGCAACCCACAGGCAAGCACATACCACCACGAACGCCACCCCTGTCGAACCGCCTGCCACAGTGCGATGGGAAGGGCAACCTCAACAAATTGGACATAGTTGTTCTTATTTTGAAAAGTGGCGTAGATCTCATCTGTAAATCCCGTTTGGAACACCCACAGGACGCGGCCTCCCGAGGTATTGAACTGTAACAGGAAGAGTAAGGCTATGCCTGTTGCGAAACACAAGAAGGCCCCGAGAAACCGCTGGCGCGAAATTCGCGAACCAGTTACAGTTTGGCTTAAATAAAAAACACCTGCAAGAGCTCCCCACCGCAGAACCGCTTCGCGCGTTTCGAAGCTGGAAGAAGTGGTATGAGCAACCACCTGCATTACGCCCCAGAGCGGAATGAGATACACGAGCAACGAAGGTATCCCACCCGCCAGCAGCTCCGTTCCACGTCGGAAACCGGAAACCACTTGGACTATTAATAATGCGTAAATCCCAATTTGAAAGAATTGAAGCGCCCAAGCTTGCCTGACCCATACGGTCGTGGTTGTAAAGGCAAGCAGCAACAAGAGGAGAATGCCAATAAAGACAGATAAGTCCCGCGACGCTTTTGCTGGCGCCTTGACTGCTTCGGAATATGCGGAAATATCGGTTACAGACAATGAGATTATTGTATGCGGCCATATTGAATTTGCAAACAACCCATGGCAGCCTGCGGTGCAACTCCACTAAGTCGATTCTCCGCATGGTGAGCAGCAGCGAGATTTCTTTCCTCCGCATTGGGAGGGAACAGAGGTTCGATCCGTCGTGTTTGGTCCTCTCGCTGAGGAAGAGAGATGCTACCTTGGCTCAGGCGGCCCGGCAACTGGGCATGCCCTTCTGAACCCGGATCATTGCCGCCAGCGACCATCCCTCGATGCTGATGCGCAGCTTGCCATTACGCAGGCCCTTTAGGTGCTTCTCCGTGGTGGAGATGTTTTTGTGGCCGAGCAGGAGCTGCAGACTGCGAATATCCACGCCATCCTCCACCAGACTGGAAGCGTAGCGGTGACCTCGGTGAGGTAATACTCGATTGCTTGATCGATCGTCTTGCCCTTCTCCGCCTCCCGCTCCCGAGGTGATGACGGACCGAGACTGGGATCGCTTTTACGCGCCTTGATCTGCCTGCGCAGTGTTCATGCATCCAGGGCGTCGGCTGCAGAGGTACCAACTCTTTGATGGATGCGATACCCGGTCGAGTCTACGTAAGTCAGGTAGAAAACACCGCCCTCGGATGGGACGAGTTCACCGTTGATGCGCACAAGGCGCGGGTCGGGTTTTCCGTGCTCCTCGGCTACGGGCACCCATTCCCATTTGCCCTCGATTTTGCGATACTGTTTGAGGCAGACTTCATGCCGCGTCGATCTGACCGAACCGTTTTGTTCCCGCTCGCCGGTACCGCTTTGTCCAATGGGGTGGATTCTAGGGCAGCTATAGAAGGAAGTATCGAAGTAAATCGGGCAACATGACATAAACTAATGATTTTAAAGGCGCTATCGTCTAGGGGTTAGGACGTGAGATTCTCAATCTTAAAACCCGGGTTCGATTCCCGGTAGCGCTACCAGCCTTTTCATCCAGGATTCCAATGGGCACAGTTCAACTATAGCGGTTCCAGAATTGCTGTACTCCGGAACCAGGACTGCTGAGTGGCATTTCCCTCAAGAAAATGCCACTTTTCACGATTCTCGTAAGCACACATGAATTCTCGAACCGCTCTAAGCATCCCTCACCGTCCATACTTGCCCATGACTTCCCCCTGCGCCAGCACGTGCCCTTTCATCGCCCGTTCCAGTTCATTCCTGTTCGCACCCGCTTTCACGTCGAGCTTTGCATCGAGAGCAAACACCTTGAAGAAGTAGCGATGGGGCCTTCCCGCGGGCGGACACGGACCGCCATAACCGATGCGCCCGAAGTCGTTACGGCCCTGGCTGGAGCCGTCATCGAGGGTCTCGTCTTTCAACACACCCTTCGGCAATCCCCTGCTTTGCCCCGGAGTATTCCAAATGAGCCAGTGCGTCCATGTGCCCCTCGGGGCATCGGGGTCGTCGGCTATCACCGCGAAGGACTGGACTCCGGCAGGAACCCCCGTCCATGACAGTTCGGGCGAGGCGTCTGCCCCGTCGCAGGTATAGCTCATGGGAATTGCACTGCCTGGCGAGAATGCCGTCGTCGTAACCGCTAGAGCCATTGCGCCACCTCCCTCAATCCCACTTCCCTCAGTTGTCGATGCGCTCATTTCGCCCGGCGCGCGCCCATCGCGACAGGCGAAAGCCGGCAGGAGCAGAAGGCTCGTCAAACCTAAGAGACGAATTCCGTTCATGGCCTCCCCGCTTGAGCCCGCCCAGGCAGCGGGTCTTGCATTTTGTAAGTAAACCTGCCTGCGCTCTATCGAATCTCGACCCTCGTCGCGTAGTCCCTCACCAGCTTCGCGCTCGCTTCATCCCGGATCGGCCGTCCCTGGTAACTCAACCCCTCAATCGCTACATCTTCCACGCCGTGTCCCGCGTCAAACCCCGCTATCACACTGTAAGGCAACTCACCAGCCACAACCCTCAGGTTCTTCACCGTCACTTTGCGAATGTGCCCGCGCCGGCCCCCCAACTCTCCCTTTTCGCTCGGCAGATAGCATAGGTCCGCATCCCATGCGCCCCCACGATCCTTCCGTTCCTCGATAGCCGCCCCGCTCGCCGGCTTGTCAGGCCCGTACGGCGCATACACCACCGCAAAATCCATCAGCTTCCGGTGTGCATCCTCCACGCGGATGTTGTCGTAACTCACATTCTCCACCACACCCGAATCGCCGTTATGAATGCTGATCGCCGCGCCCCGCTCCACGTGAATCATGTCCACATCTTCCACTTTCACCTCGCTGATCGCGTGGCCGCGCGTTTCAAATCCAATCTCAACTCCATTGCCGCCATTCGGCATATTCCAAAGTACCGCATGGCGCAACTTTATGTCGCTCGTCTCCACATCGACCATGTTCTTCACCACCACGCAATCGTCGCCCGTGCGCACAAAGATGTTCTCCACCGTCACATGGCTTGAAGAATCGATGTCGATACCGTCGTCTCCATTCCACTCACCGGGATTCAGAATTCTGATGCCATCGATCGCCGTCCCGTCGGCCTGCCTCAGATGCACGGTCCACTCGTGGCTGTTGAAGATCGTGATGCCCTCGATCCTCGCATCCTGCGTTCCCTCCAGAAGAATCGGCTCCTGCCTGTCGTAGCTCCCGTTTCCTTTCGCGTTCTCCGACGCATCGAGCACGCCATGGCCCAGGATCGACACATCCCTCGCGCCGCGCGCGCGAATCTTCCCCTTCACCCACGCTCCTGCCGCCAGGTACACCGTCTCATACGACTTGAGCTCGATCAGCCCCGCATCGTGTACTCCCGGCCCAAAGTAATGCACCTTGGGTCCGGGCACATGCACCTCGCCTCGCTCTTCCCTGTACGGGAAAAGATGCACCACCTGCCCGAGGTCGTCGTTGAACTCGACTGTCAGCGGCGTCGCGTCCTTAATCGGAATGCGAATATCGCGATGATTCGGTCCGATTGAATAAGCCGCCTGCGCAGACAACGGCCGCACGTTCACCCATCGCACGTCGAATCCCGTGTGAATCACGACCTCCGAGTGACCGGCCTCAGCGAAGACCGCAAAACTCCCGCTGCGAAAACCGTGCAATTCGAGCGGCCGCCCATCCAGCGTGGCCGTAAACATCGGCAGCGGCTCCGGCGGGCACTGGAGCCCCGGCGCATCCTGCGCCCGCACCGCGCCAACTGACCCGCCAGCGACCCAAGGCAACATCCACGCCACCCAGCCGGCCCAACCCCAATTAATATTCCGTCTCACGCTTATCCCCACTCTCTGTACGCTTTTTTCTCAACCCCAAAGTGTACCGCTGCCTGTACACCTTCACTCCCGGTCAACCCTCCGCCCGCTCAAGCGTCTAAACTGCTGACAGAGTACAGCGGTTCCAGAATTGCTGTATCCCGAACCCACGGTTGCCACCATTCACTATTCTCGAGAAAGCACATGAATTCTGGAGCCGCTCCATTCAACAGGGAATCCCTATGAAAACCTCGCCTTATTTCGCTTTTGCTGCACCGTTTGCCCTCGCCGCCGGCATGGCCGCGCCTGCGCTTGCCCAGGCCCCCTCAAGCGGTCAGCCCGTCGCCACGCTCAAGGTCCAGGCCAACGAAGTCCTCCTCCCTGTCACCGTCCGCGATAAGCACGGCAGCCTCGTCACCAACCTCACCGCCGCCGATTTCACTCTCACTGAAGACAACCGTCCACAGGTCATCAAGAGCTTCTCGATCCAGAGCAACTTGCCCTTCCTTTGCGGCCTCCTGGTCGATACCAGCCGCAGCGTCTCTGGCGCCATGGACCACGAGCGCGCCGCCGCCGGCAAGTTCGTCGACACCATGCTTCCCGCCGACGTTAAAGACCCCAAGGCTGGCGACCAGGCATTCCTCATCCACTTCGATCGCGAGGTCGAGCTCCTCGAAGACTTCACCAACTCCCGCGACCAACTCCATCGCGAGCTCAGCGAGATGGGCCCCACCACGGCCGAGCACAACAATCCCCAGGGTCCTGAGACCGGCGACGACAATGGCGGCTCCGGCGGACGCCGCGGCGGCGGGATGCGCGGCGGAGGGGGCACCCAGCTCTACGACGCCATCTATCTCGCCTCAGACGAGCTCATGAAGCCCAAGACCGGCCGCAAGGCGCTCATCGTCTTCTCTGACGGCGTCGACCGTGGCAGCAAAGAGACCATTAACGAAGCCATCGATGCCGCCGACCACGCCAACGTCTCCGTCTACACCATCTATTTCAAAGGTGAACAGGAGCGCAGCGATAATGGCTACCCTGGCGGCCGTCGCGGCGGCATGGGAGGAGGCTGGCCGGGCGGAGGCGGAGGTTATCCCGGCGGAGGAGGCGGTTATCCCGGTGGAGGCGGCCGTCGCGGCTCAGAGCAGCCCGGCGTCGATGGCAAGAAGATCATGGAGCAGCTCGCCACCCGCACCGGCGGACGCTACTTCGAAGCCAAGAAGAAAGACAACCTCGAAGACATCTACAACCAGATCGCCCAGGAACTCCGCGGCCAGTATCTGCTCAGCTACACGCCCGACCAGTTGGAAAACGATGGCGCCTACCACAAGATCTCGCTCAAGGCGAAGAAGGACGACTACGTCGTGATCACGCGCGAGGGCTACTACGCTCCCGGCGGAAACTCGAACTGAGAAATCCTGCCGTCCTTGATTCGACCGGATTAAGGCAGGTCTTGGCTCCGAGCTTTCAGCTTGGAGACGCGTCTGCTATAGCATTCTCGGAAAAACTGCAGACCGAAAGCACGGGGATAAGTCGGCGCGACCCCAAGGAGCGCCGACCTTGCGCAAAGTTCCCAGGGGCTACACCATTTCCGAAAATGCCGTAGCCTTCACGATTTCACACGGAATGGTGGGGGTAGGTACAAGGGCGCCCAAAGTCTGTTGAGTGTCAAGAGCGGGCCATCCGCCCCATTCAAAGCGGGTTTATGAGATGGCTCCAGCAAAAAGCGCCCTTACTTTTCGAGAAATTGCCCGAGGGCCTCGGCGCAATTCTCCAAAAAGCGGCGATCGTCCGCGCCGAATGCATTGAGCGTGTGACTGTCGATGTCGATCTCGCCTACGATCTTTCCCCTCGCCCGGATAGGCACGACAATCTCCGAACGTGTTTCGATTGAACAGGCAAGATAACGGGGATCCGCAGACACATCCTCCACAATCACCGTTTCGCCTTGCGCGACCGCCGCGCCGCAGATTCCTTCTGTAACCGGAATGCGAACATGCTCCGTTGGAGCGCCACGGTATGGCCCGAGGACTAAAACGTTCTCGTCGCTGGGGTCCCGCATGTAGAAGCCTACCCAGTTGTAATTGGAAAGGCGTTCGGCAATTAAACCGGCGCAAAACTCCTGAAGCGAAGTAAAGTCTGTGGCCGTCGCGGCGAAACGCCGAATCTCCGAGACGATCTCATGGAAGGTCGGGTTTGCCATTCCTCTATTCTCAATCACCTGAGATCAGGCAAATTTCACGAATCGAAACGACACTGAGTTCATACAATAGCGAAGCCCTGTAGGTCGCGGACCATCGTCGAAGACGTGCCCAAGATGGGCTTCGCACAGCCGGCACGAAACCGCTGTGCGAGTCATGCCGAGCGAAAAGTCGCCGCTCTCGTGCACGTTCTCCTTCGCAATCGGCTCCCAGAAGCTGGGCCAGCCTGTGCCCGACTCGAATTTGGTTTCGGAGCTGAAGAGCGCCGTGCCGCAGCAGATGCAGCGGTAGAGACCCTTGTCGTGATTATTCCAATACTCACCGGAAAAGGCGCGCTCCGTGGCTGCACGACGCGTCACTTCGAACGCGGCGGGTGATAGCTGCTGCTTCCACTCCGCATCGGTTTTGACCACGAGCGGCAAAGTAACAACACTCTCACGCTGTCCGCTGTCGGAGAACTGCACGATCTTCACTTCCTTGGGAACGCTTGCTTTTGCCTCGACCGTCGCAGTTCCCCCCCGAAGTTTGAGCGCAATCGCCGCAACCGCCGCGCCGCCCCCGACAAGCAAAGTTCGACGCGTCATCCGGCTTGCATCGATATTCAGTTTCTGAATCATGATTTCCTCCCGCTGATCGATTCATCCGAAGGTAAAAGAAAAAGCCTGCACTCCTGGATCTTCGAACTCGATCGCGAAGACGTGATCGGTGACGGCTCCCGTCTGCCTCACCAGTTGATACAAGCGATGCTCTGTCACGACGCCGTCGCCCTGCGCATCGGTGTCCACTCCACGATTGTCGCCCGGCGCCTGGCCGTCAATGGTCACCCGGAAGTGAACCGGCTTGCCGTCGGCCGCCGGACCGAGCACAAGATGCAGGTCGCGGGCATGAAAATGAAACACGATCTTCCCCCCGGCCGATTTGAGAACTGCGATCTGTTCGCGATCGATCCAAGTGCCGGCAAGTCCCCATTCATTCAGCCTGGGCTGGGCGGGCGCGGTATAGTTCTTCTCCGCGTCCTGCCTGATGCCGCCCGGCGACGCAAAGTGTTGGGCTCGCGCATAGCCTATGTACGTCTCCGGCGATCGCACGTCGCTCGTGTCAGCCGCCGCTTCCACTCCTTGCGCGTGAACGGCCACAGCGCCGGCGGGCATTGGTTTCCCGGCCCGTTCCTGCAAGAGCTCCTGGATCCAGTGCTCGGACTGGTCGTAGTTCCCCTCGCCGAAGTGCTCGAATCGCACCTTCCCCTTCGCATCGATGAAGTAGTGAGCCGGCCAGTACTCATTGTGGAATGCATCCCAGATCGCCTGGTTGCTATCGAGCGCGATCGGATACGTAATTCCAAACTTCTGCACGGCTTTCTGCACGTTGGGCAGCTCTTTCTCGAATCCGAATTCCGGCGTGTGCACGCCGATCACCACCAGCCCGCTGTCTTTATATTTCTGCGCCCATGCCTCGATATAAGGCAGGGAACGCAGGCAGTTGATGCACGAATACGTCCAGAAATCGACAAGAACCACCTTGCCTTTGAGCTGCTTCGCCGTCAGCGGCGCGGAGTTGATCCACCCGGTCGCGCCAGACAGGCCATACAAGGGTGAGCTGCCGACGATGCTGGGAGGCTCCTGAGCTCTTGCCACTGCACGGCCTTCAATCGTGCCCCAGCAGATGGCGGCAACCAGCGCCAACGCGGTCAACATCCGGCTCCGTTGTTTGAAATCGGTACCCATATTCGCTTCAATCCCCCCACGGAGCACTATAAATAGGGTGAGGTGCAGCCCCATTGTCAGATGCCGTCCTCCCTGTAGATGCTTTCGAAGAGCAACGAGTTACAGAACTTCGTGCAGCCCAAAGCAAGGCTGAGCGCCTCTTTCGCGAAGTCGAGGAACGCGGCCTGATCCGCTCCGGCATCGGCGAGAGCCGGCTGAACGAGGAAATCTACGAACTGGCCAAGGAAATGTACGGCATCACGACGTACTGGCACAAGCGCATCGTCCGCGCGGGCAGGAACACGCTGGCGCCATACGCCGAGAACCCGCCCGACCTGACGATCGGCGAAGATGACATTCTCATTCTCGATCTTGGGCCCGTCTTTGAGGATTGGGAGGCCGATTTTGGGCGGACATTCGTCATCGGCTCCGACCCGCTAAAGCTCAAATTACGGGATGACGTAGGCGCGGCGTTTGCGGAGGGGAAGCGGTACTTCAACCAGACTCTCGGCATCACGGCGAGCCAGCTCTTTGCGTATGCGGTATCTCTTGCACACAAATTCGGTTGGGAATTCGGCGGGCCGATTGCCGGCCATCTGATCGGGCAGTTCCCGCATGAAAAGATTGCAGGCGATAAAGTGACTCTCTACGTTCATCCCGACAGTCATCTGCCCATGCGGTCGCTTAACGAGAAAGGCCAGAAACGCCACTGGATTCTGGAGATCCACTTTGTTGACCGGGAACACGAGATCGGCGGCTTCTTCGAAGAACTGCTGACAGTGAATTGAGCGTCGCAAGACAAATGAGACTCGAAAACCGCACTGCCGGGAGCCGCGCGGCCAGAATCAATTTACGCTAACAGGGCAATGCGCGTTTCCAGAGCCGCGACGTCAAAGAACGTGATCGATCTTCCTTGCCCCGTTGTGCCCCGTGATTTCGCGGCTATTTTCCCCAGGTTCCCAAAACACAAGAGGGGCGCAGCCATTGGCCGCGCCCCTCTTGTTTACTGCTGCCGGATGATCCGGGTTATTTGCTGGTGTGGCTCACGCCGGTCTTTTCTTCGAGCGCCGCCTGCGCCGCGGCAAGCCGCGCCGTAAGCAGCCGGAAGGGCGAACACGAAACGTAGTTCAGCCCGATCCGGTGGCAGAACTTCACGCTCTCGGGATCGCCGCCGTGTTCACCGCAGATGCCCACCTTCAGGTTGGCCCGCGTGTTGCGTCCCTTGGCAACAGCGCCCTTCACCAACTGTCCCACGCCCGCCTGGTCGAGAGTGGCAAACGGGTCCTGCTTGAAGATGCCGGCCTTGAGATACGCAGGCAAAAAGCTGTTGATGTCGTCGCGCGAGATGCCGAAGGTCGTCTGCGTCAGGTCGTTGGTCCCGAAGCTGAAGAACTCCGCCTCTTCGGCGATCTGGTCCGCGGTAAGGGCAGCGCGCGGCAGCTCAATCATGGTTCCCACCATGTATTCAACCTTGGCGCCCTTCTCCTTGAAGATTTCTTCCGCGATACTGCGAACAATAGCCGCCTGGTTGCGCATCTCCTCGATCGAGCCCACGAGCGGGATCATGATCTCGGGATGAGGGTCGCCGCCCTTTACCTTGACCGCGACTGCGGCCTCGATGATGGCCCGCACCTGCATCTCGGTAATCTCGGGGAACTTGATTCCCAGACGGCATCCGCGCAGGCCCAGCATCGGGTTCTGCTCGTGCAGCTCCTCAACACGCGCCAGCAGCGTGCGCAGCTCCTTGAGCTTTGGCGAACGCGGCTTGGTGTCGACAAGGTGCTGGATTTGCACCAGCAGGTCCTCGCGCTTGGGCAGGAACTCGTGCAGCGGAGGATCGATGGTGCGGATGGTGACGGGCAGCGATCCCATGGCCTTGAACAGGCCCACAAAGTCGGCCCGCTGCATGGGCAGAAGCTTTTTGAGAGCAGCCCGGCGGTCCTTTTCGTTGTCGGCCAGAATCATGGCGCGCATGTGCTCGATGCGGTCTTCAGCAAAGAACATGTGCTCCGTCCGGCACAGCCCGATGCCCTCGGCGCCGAACAGCATCGCCTGTTTGGCATCGCGCGGAATGTCGGCATTGGCGCGGATCTTGAGCCGCCGAACCGGATCGACCCAGCTCATGAACTTCACCAGATCGGGATCGTCCGGCTGGGCTTCGAGCGTCTTCAACTGGCCGGCAATCACCCGGCCCGTGGTGCCATCAAGCGAAATGTAATCGCCCTGCTTGAAGGTCTTGCCCTTTACGCGCAGTTCCTTCTTTGCCTCGTCAACCACGCAGTCGCCCGCGCCGGCCACGCAGCACTTGCCCATGCCGCGCGTTACAACCGCCGCGTGGCTGGTCATGCCGCCGCGCGAGGTCAGAATGCCGTCTGCAACTTCCATGCCGGCAATATCCTCAGGCGTGGTCTCGCCGCGCACCAGGATGATCGACTTGTACGCTCCGTTCTGGTGTTGCTTCACCGCTTCCTCGGCCGTGAACACAATCTGCCCCACAGCCGCGCCCGGCGACGCTGGCAAACCGGTGGCGAGCACTTCAATCTTCTCGCCCTTCTCCACCAGACGCGGAACCAGGAAGTCGTAAAGCTGGTTCGGCTCCACGCGGTGAATCGCCTCTTCCTGCGTGATCAGTCCTTCCCGAACCATGTCGATGGCCACGCGCACCGCGGCCAGTCCGGTCCGCTTGCCGTTGCGCGTCTGCAGCATGTAGAGCTTCCCATCCTGGATGGTGAACTCAAAGTCCTGCATGTCGCGGTAGTGTTTTTCCATGCGCCGCGTAATGTCTTTGAGCTGCTCGTAGACCTTCGGCATGGCCTTATCGAGTTCGCTGATCGACAGCGGTGTGCGCACGCCGCTTACCACGTCCTCGCCCTGCGCGTTCATCAGGTACTCGCCGAAGAACACGTGCTCACCGGTGGCGGGATTGCGCGTAAAGCCCACGCCCGTACCCGAGTTCTCGCCCAGGTTGCCAAACACCATGGCCTGCACGTTCACCGCTGTGCCGAGCCAGTCGTCGATGTTGTTGATGCGGCGATAGGTCTTGGCGCGGTCGTTCTGCCAGCTCCTGAACACCGCATCGCGAGCTTCGGTGAGCTGATCGAGCGGATCCTGCGGGAAATCCTTCCCCGTCTCCTTTTTCACCAGCTTCTTGTACTCTGCAATGATTTCCTTCAGGGCGTCGGGCTGCAACTCGTAGTCGAACTTGACCTTCTTTTTGGCCTTCACTCCGTCGAAGATGTGCTCGAACTTCTTCTTGGAAACATCCAGAACCACGTCGCCGAACATCTGGATCAGGCGGCGATACGAATCGTACGCAAAGCGGGGATTGTTGCTGAGCTTGGCCAGCGCTTCAACGGCCTTGTCGTTGAGGCCCAGGTTCAGAATCGTGTCCATCATGCCGGGCATTGAGAACTTCGCGCCCGAGCGCACGCTCACCAGCAGCGGATTTTCGCCTGCTCCCAGCTTCTGCCCCTGCAGCTTTTCTAGCCTATGCAGCGCCTCCAGCATCTCGATGTCGATCTGCGGGCTCAAAGCGCCGCGCATGTACTCGCGGCAGGCCTCGGTCTGGATCGTGAATCCCGGAGGCACCGGCAATCCGGCATTGGTCATCTCGGCCAGGCCGGCGCCCTTGCCGCCCAGCACATCCTTCATCTTTCCGTTGCCGTCGGCCTTGCCGTCGCCAAAGAAAAATACATACTTGGTTTCAGTTTTCGTTGAGCCTGCCTTGGTGGCCGGCGCCTGTTCCAGAACGCTCTGCGCCATGGATGAAGCCTCCGTCTCTTGGTTTGCGCTGGGGCGGTTCGATTTGCGGGGTTGGCGAACAGAGGCTCAACGGTTCCTTTTGAGGGGGTCAATCTGAGCGTGCGCGCGGAATCCAGACATCGGACTGCGCCATGCGGCATGTCGTCACAATTACAAATAGCGTCTCAAGTATACGTTTGCCTGTGCATTTCGTCACATGGGCGCGTTAAAACTCGCTGCAGCTAATGAAAAAAGTGCGCGATGCGTTACGATTTGAGACGCTATTGGGCGCATTTTGCCGGTTGAACTATGCGGTCATTAGTGCCCATCGTGAGTCTGCTTTTCCTTGGCTATATTTGCAAGGTCGTCCACGAGGAGCTTCCGCATTGAGAAAATCGTCTTGGGGTCTGATTGATCCAAAATGTCGTAAATCCGCCAGCCGCTGTTCTCCGCGACCAGGGTGATTTTCAACCGCCTCAGCTCGTCTTTTTCGTGATATTTGGGATCCCGCAGACTAAATGACAGGTTTGCTACCATCTTCTGGGCGGACTCGGGCGTGAGGTCGATTCTGAGATCCCAGATGCCATCCCAGTCCTGGCAACCGCAAACCGGATCGTAATCAATCGCGGGAATGTCGGGACGATTCGCCTTTATGTCGGCGCGTATGAGGTCAACCAAGGAGGAATGATAGTAAGCGCCTGCCTTGGGACCGGTGAAATCGATCCCCTTACGGCCATGCTGGTAATGCTGGTAAACCGACTCAAGGAATGCTTTGGCCGAATCCGCATCCTGCGCCGCAGCGGGAATGGCGAGCGCGGTAAGCACGATTATCAATGCTAATGAAAAATGGAGCCTGGCTTGCATTTGGGGGCCACTTTCAAGGCAGGAATGAGTCGATTCTACCCTTTACTCCTACCAGTTATGCCAGGCTCCAAAAGTTGGTACCGGAACAATTTGAAGGGTGCGGGCTTTAGCCAGTACATCAATAGAGCAAAAGCGTTTGCGGGGTGCCCCATCCTAAACGCGCATTTTGCGTTTAGGGTGGGAAAACGGGAACGCCACCTACGCCGCCGACAGCTCAATCCCCAGCGCCGCTCCCCGCGCGCTCTCAGCCTTCTCCGCAATCAGCACGCGGTCTACACCCACGATCGACAGGAGCTCGAACACGTGCGGCCTTGGATTCAGCACCGTGAACCGCCGCCCCGCCTGCGCCGCATCGCAATACAGCCGGATCAGCGCCGCAATTCCGGCGGCGTCAATCCGCTCCACCGGGCTCAGGTCGAGCTCGACGGAATGGTTCCGGAGAATCGGCTCCAGTTGCTCCAGAAACTTCTCTTCCTGCCCACGGACGATTTCGGTCGTCTCGCTGGCAACCCTCACAGTTTTGTTCAACCGAAGATCGTTCATATTTACCTCCCTCGCGCGGTCCCCGCGCAGCTGGGCATTCTGCGTATCCCGCTCCTGCCCGTTCGCCTGTTCTTGTTGCACACCCGGGGCCAAACTGCCCTGCGGGCGATATCCTTGAAAATGCAAGGGGAAAATCGTGCCTTGCTAAAGTCCTGAGGACGCCGGCCTGTGCGTTTTCGTTCCCGGCGTTCGCAAATGAACAGCAATCAGGTATACGCAGCAGGTATTCGTCCGGTTCCGTGCCCCACTCGACTCCCAACCCGGCTCAGAACCCCTCGGCCCCACCTTCGCCCGGGCTCGATCCATCCCACGCCCGCGCCTTAGCCCTCCAGGCTGGCTTTTCCGCGGCCGGACTCGTCGCCCTGCCTTACCCCGAAGCCGAACGCGATGCCTCACGTTTCTCTGCCTGGATCGGTGCCGGCCGCGCCGCAACCATGCGCTATCTCGAGCGCGTGGCTGAAGATGGCCGCCTCATCCGCGCCCACGTCGAAACGTCTTTTCCCTGGGCCCGCTCCGCCATCGTCTGTTTTTCCAGCTACGCCAACCCCTCGGCGTCTCTATCAACTACAACGCCTGGGCAGGAGACCTCGTTAACCGGGAGTGCCAACTCGCCTGCTCACTCTTTCAAGACGCGTGAGGGGGGATCTTTGTTTGCCGCTTCGGCCAAATCACCTCTCCCCTCAACCAAAACGCAAGGGTATGAGATTTCGTTAGCCGGAAGTGCTGATTCACCGACTCCCTCCTCCAAAGAGTCAAAGCGCGTAAACGCCGCGTGGATCGCGAGGTATGCGTGGTCCAGCCGTGTCGATTCTACGGGTGAGCGGATGCCAAGCGACTACCACAAAGTGCTGCTGAAGCGCCTCAAGAACCTCGAGTCGCGCCTCCACGCCGAATTCGGCAACTTCGAGTCCCGCGCCTTCGTTGACACCGGCCCAATCGTCGAACGCTCCCTCGCTGTCGCCGCCGGCCTCGGCTGGACCGGCAAAAACACCTGCCTCATCCATCCCAAACTCGGCTCCTTCGGCTTCCTGGCCGTTTTGCTGACTTCCCTTTCAGTCGCCAAACAGCTGGATGAAACCAGCGCCGGAGGGAGCAGGGGCCTTCAGGCCCCTGAAACCGAGCACGCTGAATTCGGGCCTTCAGGCCCGGTAGCCGTCGCCTCGCTCCCCCACCCCAACCGCTGCGGCTCCTGTACCCGCTGCATCCAGGCCTGCCCCACCAACGCGCTCGACCACCCCTACCAGATGGACTCCAATCGCTGCATCGCCTATCTCACCATCGAGCACAAGGGCCCCATCGACGAGAATCTCATGCCCGGCATCGGCCGCCAGGTCTTCGGCTGCGACATCTGCCAGGACGTCTGCCCATGGAACAGGAAAGCCTTCCGCAGCGGCCCCATCGCCACCGATCCTGATCTTTCACCTCGTCTCGAGCTCATCAATCCCGCCTTTGAATGGCTCGCGTCCCTCGACGAATCCGCCTTCGAGTGCCTCTTCAACGGCTCGCCCGTGCGCCGCGCCGGGTTCAACGGCCTCCGCCGCAACATTGCCATCGCCATGGGCAACAGCGGCCTCGCCCGCTTCATCCCGCAGCTCGACGTCTGGGCGGATGCCGCTGACGAAGGCCTGCGCTCCGCCGCGCGCTGGGCGCTAATCCGCCTGCGCGCGAACGCGTTTTAGGAAATGCGCTATTGCGTTTTGGTAGTGGCTCGGTTTGAAGGGTACGGGCTTGAGCCCGTACATTATTCGAGCAAAACACTTGCGGGCTTTAGCCCCTGGGGGAAAGCCTCTTCAAACTCACCCACTACCCGCACTTTTTCTATTCCCGCTGGCTTCGTATAATCACAGGACATGAAAGCTCTTCTATCGATTTTGCCCCTCTGCACAATGCTGCTGGCGCCAAATCCATCACCGGCTCAGGCCACAAGTACTCAGCCTAAGGCCGCCTCACCCAGGCCCGCCGCGGCTGCCTCCCGTGCATCGCTTCTGCACCCCGCCTTGCTCAGTGCCAAGGCTCCTGCCGACTTCAAAGTCAAGTTCAGCACTACTGCAGGCGATTTCGTCGTGGAGGTCCATCGAGACTGGGCCCCATTAGGCGCCGATCGCTTTTATAACCTTGTTCGCCATGGCTTCTTTACCAACGCAAGTTTCTTTCGCGTCGTTCCCAACTTCGTTGTCCAATTCGGCCTCAATGCCGACCCTGCCATCAACAAGGTCTGGGAGGATGCAAAAATTCAGGACGATCCTGTAAAGCAGACGAACAGGCGCGGCACCCTCGTGTTTGCCACCGCGGGCCCAAACACCCGCACTACTCAGTTGTTCATCAACTTTGGGAATAACGGGCGCCTGGACGGGATGGGATTTGCGCCGTTCGGCGAGGTCGTCCAAGGCATGGATGTGGTAGACAAGATATACCCCGGGTATGGTGAGCAGCCCAATCAAGGCCTCATTACCACCCAGGGCGACGCCTACATCTCGCAGAATTTCCCCAATATCGACAAAATCAAGCTTGCCCGAGTGCTCCCCGCGGCCCCGGCGCAGGCCGCGGCCAAGACCACCGCGCCCAAAACCGTCGCGCCCAAAACCGTCGCGCATTGACACAGTCGCTGAATTTGAATGGCGCAGCCTGCGGGTTGGCGCGTAGGCGAATGCCGCCGACCAAGGCCTGCGTTCCGCTGGGCGCTGGCGTGCTTGCGCTCCCATGATCCCGCCAACTGAACTCCCCGCCGATCTCCCACGTAACGAAATACAAATGCGCACTCCGTCTAACGAACTATCCTGAAGACGACACCCATCCGACGCGCAAGTGCGCATCTGGCACGCCGGTTGTCAATCGCCAGCGCACGAAAAAGGATCGAATCAGTGGCTGAATCACTTCCACCCATTGCCGGCTCGTCAGAGACTCACACTGCCGGCGTCATCGACGTCACCGAGACCGCCCGCAAATCCAAGTGGTACCGCTGGCGCCGCGACGGCAAGGCCCTTATCGACTATCTTCTCGACAGCGAGGTCCACACCTTCGCCTTCAGCGTCGCTGCCAACGCAATTCTTTCGTTTATTCCGTTTGTAGTGCTGCTCTACACGCTCGCCAATTCGGTCTTCAAATCGCACGCCATGGCCGACGTGGTCGGCCAGACGGTGCAATACTTCTTCCCCTCAAACCAGGAGTTCGTAGCCAACAGTCTGGCTACTGTGGCTGCGCTCTCATCCCGCCATGGCGTGCAGGTCTTTTCGCTCATCATGATCCTGGTGGCGTGCACCGGCATCTTTCTGCCCCTCGAAGTGGCGCTTAATCAGGCATGGGGCGTTACCAAGAGCCGAAACTACATCATGAATCAGCTTGTCGCTTTCGGCCTGGCGTTTCTGATGGTTATTCTCGGCCTGGGCAGCGTGGCTGTAAACGCTGGTGCCGAGCAGGTGCTCACCGTCGCCTTCTTTCACCACGTCGACAACTTCGTTTTCAAGACCATCAGCCTTCTTCTGCTCGCCGCCACCACCGGTATTGCGGTCATCGTATTCTTGTTTGCCATCTACTGGCTGCTGCCCAACCGGCGCGTCTCTCCCCGGCCCATCGTGCGCACTGCCATCATCACCGGCATCATCTGGCTGGTGGCCAAATACATCTTCGTCGCCGTACTTCCGCACCTCGACCTCAAGGCGCTCTACGGCCCGTTCTACGTTTCGGTGGGATTGTTGTTCTGGGCCTATGTGTCGGGGCTGATCCTCTTCGCCGGCGCCCAGTTCAGCGTCGCCCGCATGGGCGACAAGAAAGATTGACCGCCCGCTAACTCGCCAACACGTTCGAAGCGCGCCTAGCTCCGCTATTAAGCCGACTCGCTGACTCGCTATTCCACCTTGAACGCCTTCACCACGATCGCGTTCGGATTTCGTCCCGCCGGCAGCATCGTAAACAGCGACCGCGTCGCCAACGCCGACCGCGTCGTCGTCCGCACCACCGCCACTTCGTCCGACCGCGAATCCACCACAAACAGCAGGTGCCCCGCGCCAGAGAACGCCATCGCCGCCGGCCCATCGCCCACATGCACGACCCCGATCCGTTTTCCATCGTCAATCGAGTACACCGTCACATCCGGCGAGTGCAGGTTCGCCTCATACAGGAGCGAGTTGTCGCGCGACACCAACCCCATCACCGGGTCTTCGCCGATCATGTACGTGTCACCCACTTCGTCGGTCGTCGCGTAGATCTCCGACACCGAATCCGATAGCGAATTCGACACAAACACCTCGCCGCCATCGGGCTTCAATGCCAGATGCACCGGCGCACGACCCACATCCATCAGCGCCTCAAGCCTGTCCGGCGCTGCCGGCTGGGAATCCGTCCCGGCCTGCCCCTCGGCCCTGGCCAGCGCAATGGCCATCACCTGGTGCCCGCCCGAGCAGGCTACAAACGCCTTCGACGAATCAGGCAGTATCACCGGGCTCGCAGCGCCCGCGCATCCCTCCACGATCGCCCGCAGCTCTCGCGTCCCGGCGTCAATCAGCGTCACCGAATCCCCGCCCCGGTTCGCCACGACCAGCGTCTTGCCGTTCGGCGAAAGGCTCACGGCATCCGGCTCTTCGCCCACGCCAATCTGCGCCACCGCACGTCTGGCCTCAAGATCGACAACCGACACCGAGTTCGAGCCGCGATTCGCCACATACGCCAGTTTGCCCTTTGCATCCACATCGATCGAATCCGGATCGCGCCCTACCCCGATGGTGGCCACCACCGCGTTATGCTCGCAATCGATTACCGAGATCGAACCCTGCCCTCCCGGCGTTCCCGCGCTCAGTACGTACACCTCGTTCCGGGTCGGGCTCGCCGCAACTGCAACCGGGTTCAGGGCCACCGGCAATTCGCGGTCCAGGCGCACGTTCACCACGTCGAGAACGGTCACGGTTGAACTGCCCTCGTTGGTTACGTAGGCATACTCTCGGTAATTTGCGGGGTATTGAGGAAAGTCATGTGGCCGGCACGCAGTCAACACCAGCAGTCCAAGCCCGATCGCCCCTGCCGCCGTCGCTTTGTCCGCGCTCAAGCGTAGGCGGGTCCTGGGCCATCGGTACCCATTTGCCTTCGACGCAATCAGAAAACCGCGCTCCCTTGCCCCGTCACCCTCGATTGTCGTAGAGCCGTCTTCCAATGCGCTCTCTCCTCGCGAGGCTCGCGCGAAACTTGAATACAGCCTCTACGCCGGTACGCTCACCCGAATCCCGCGCGCCAGCTTGCGCCCCACTACCGGGGCAATCAGTTCAAGCTCATCCATCATGCGGGCAAACTGGTCGGGATAGATCGACTGCGGTCCGTCACTCAGCGCCGCCTCGGGATGGTTGTGAACTTCCACCATCACCCCGTCGGCCCCCGCGGCCACCGAGGCTCTGGCCATCGGCAGCACGCTGTCGCGGCGTCCCGTTCCGTGGCTCGGATCAATCAGAATCGGCAGATGACTCACCTTCTTCAGCGCGGGAACAATGCTCAGGTCAAGCGTGTTCCGCGCGTGGTCGGCAAACGTCCTCACCCCGCGCTCGCACAAAATCACCTGGTAGTTCCCCTCGCTCATCACGTACTCGGCCGACATCAGGAACTCATCCAGCGTCGCGCTCAATCCGCGCTTCACCATCACCGGCTTCCGCAGCCGTCCCGCCCTCTTCAGCAGCGAGAAGTTCTGCATGTTCCGCGCCCCAATCTGGACCACATCGGCCCACTCGGCTACCTGCTCCATCGACTCCGCATCCAGCGCCTCGGTCACAATCCGCAGCCCGAACCGCTCTCTGATCTCGGCCATGATGCGCAGCGCCTCAATGCCCAGCCCCTGAAACGCATACGGTGAAGTCCTCGGCTTGTATGCCCCGCCGCGGAAAAACTGCGCTCCCGCCGCTGCAACCTGCTCGGCAATCGCAAATGCCTGCTCGCGGCTCTCAATCGAGCACGGGCCGGCTACCACGGCCACCTCTTTGCCGCCGATCGCCGAGTCCGTCCCCGCAAAGCGCACCACCGTGTCCTCTTCCTTCACGTCGCGGCTGGCCAATTTGTAAGCTTTTGTAACGCGAATAACTTCAGAAACTCCGGGCAGCGACTCGAGATTGCCCCGCTCCACCTCGCCCTTGTTCCCGGTAATTCCAATCGCCGTGCGCTCTGCGCCGGGCATGGGATGCGCGCGGAACCCCAACCCCTCAATCGCCGCGCATACCGCCTGGATTTGCTCCGTCGTCGCCTGCGCCTTCATCACTACCAGCATTGCGCCCCCTCGAAACGACAGTCTACGCGTCTTTAAGCACGAAGGGCAATTCGCGTCCGATGTTTGAACTGGATGTGTTTTGAACGATACTGGCAGGGCGGGGCGTTATTCCGTTTTCTTACGCGCCGCTGAAAATGGCGCCGCTGGCCTCCTGACCAAGGCCCCAGGTGAGCCCGCTTTTGGCTCCCTGGTGTGGCCCCTGACCGAAATCCCCTGCGAGCCCGCAGTTGGCTCGCAGGGGCAGCTGACCGGGTTTACTGAGGGCCCCCCGACCCCAAGAGATTTCGCCTGGTCAGCACTTCCTGGCATTCCCGCAATATGTCAGAAATGCGGGATCGATCCTACGCCTGGCGCGCCGTCGCATTCACCGGCAGCCGTTCAATCGGCGCCGCCGTCCTGGTAGTGTGAGCGGACCCTAGCTCGTCAGTATGAACCGATGGATCACTTCGTCTACCTGGTGGTCCAACGCGCTTGCCTGTTGCTGCTTGGTCCGCGTCATCAGCGTCAACAGCTTCGGCCCCACCTGCTCCGGAACGGATGCCGGAACTCGATCGGGAAAAGCCATTGAGCCTTCAATTGAGCGGGGAAGCGGCTCCCACGAAGGACGAGGTGCAGGCGCGGGTTGCCGTTTGGGCTTGACGGTGTATTTCACCGCCACAATTGCCGAGGAGGCCGTCGTCACAACAAAAATCAAAGCTATCAACAGCGGGTGCACTGTATTTCACTCCTGAGGGGCCGCCTGCGGCCATCCACGCTGTCATCATGTTTCGTTTTGAGATACTCTTCCATCCCACAAACACCCAAAGCCCCAGAATTCAGGTGTTATGTGACCTTGCCCCGAAGGTAACCATCGACCAATGACGCGCGCGCGTCCGAAGGTATCACCCCGGGTTGGGTTTCCCCACGCCTTTAATCTAAGATTTCTAAAATGAATGACTTGCTTCGATATACGAGCGTCCCGCTTGGGAAAAGGGGGAACCCTTTGAGTTGGATGCCGGCCTTGTTTTTCCGGCCAGGGTGGGGACGCGCATCACCGCTTACCCCGCTATCTCCGCGATCTCGCTGACTAGCCGGCTCGCCAACTCGATGACTCGCTCGGCCTAGCTCCGCTAACTCCGCTATCAGTCCCTAGTCCCTAGCCCCTAGTCCCTGGTCCCTGGTCCCTGGTCCCTGTTTTTTCTGCACCCGCCACCGGTAACCCAGCCACGCCAGGTAGCCCAATTGAATCGCCCAGGTCACCACGTATGCCGCAACCCGAAACTGATGATCGAGATTCGCCGCTTGATCCATCTCTACTCCTGCCCTCATTCGGTGGGTGCCCCAGGTCTCGATTTTGAGACCTGGGATACCATGGGGTGAACCCCTTGATTGAGACAGCCTGCTGAAGACACAGTTGCCGTTTAATGTGATTGTCTGTTCAAGGCGTTGCTTCTCCTTGAGGATAGTCGATAGCCGGTGAAGCGGAGGCGGGCTCTG
>Ga0326727_10001071_pt1 | contig 105686 bp, 105 predicted proteins | sample MB2enrmetagenome_FD_207643 | JGI IMG/M metagenome (GOLD analysis project Ga0326727, IMG submission 207643) | Lab enriched peat soil microbial communities from McLean, Ithaca, NY, United States - MB29MY | ecosystem: Environmental > Terrestrial > Soil > Wetlands > Peat | place: USA: New York...
CCGGCGCCAACTGCCGGATTTAGGCTGATGCTGTTGCCCAGCATCACGTCCTCCGGCCGTATGTACACGCGGACTTCGGTGCCCGGTGTCATTTCGGCCGCACGATCGACCCGAAACGCCACGCCCTTCGCCCGCACGACGCCGCCGGCCTCCACCACGCCGTCGAAAGCCGTGCTGCGGCCGATGAAGCTCGCAACGAACCCGCTGGCTGGCCGGCGATAGACCTCGTCCGGAGTGCCGACCTGCTCGATGCGGCCCTTGCTCATGACCACCAAACGGTCGGAGACGCTCATCGCCTCCTCCTGGTCATGGGTCACCATGATCGTGGTAACACCGAGACGACGCTGCAGGGCGCGGATTTCCGAACGCAGATGCAGGCGCACAATGGCGTCGAGGGCGGATAGCGGCTCGTCAAGCAGCAGCAGGCCCGGCTCGCCCGCGAGCGCCCGGGCGAGGGCGACGCGCTGCTGCTGGCCGCCCGACATCTGCGCCGGGTATTTCAGTGCATGTTCGCCGAGGCCGATCAGCGCGACGAGTTCCTGGACGCGCTCGCGCGCCCGAGACTTTGGCCATTCCGGGCCACGAAGGCCGTAGCCAATATTTTCCGACACCGTCATGTTCGGGAACAGCGCGTAGGACTGGAATACGATCCCGAAATCGCGCTGTGAGGGTGGCAAGCCAGTGATGTCCCGGTCGGCCTGGACGATGCGCCCGCTGGTCGCCGGGTCGAGCCCGGCGATGGCCCGCAGCAGCGTCGTCTTGCCACATCCTGAGGGACCGACGAAACTAACCAACTCGCCAGGCTGGATCGCCAGCGAGACACCTTCCAGCGCAACGAATGTGCCGAAGCGCTTGACCACATTTTCGATCAGCAGGAATGGCTCGGACGGCGTTGCCGCTGCCGTCTGGTCGGTGCGCGGCGATGCCACGGTCTTGAAGGCCGTTTGTGACATTCTCTTTCCTCCGTCTTAGCTCCGACTTGCGCCTACTGCTTCTTCGGGGCCGACTTGCTGTCGAACCGAGCCGACCATTCCTTCAGGATGGCATCGCGATCGTTGGCGATCTGCTCGAAGTCGGCCTTCACCAGGCGCTGGGCGAATTCCGGCGGGTAGCCCCTAACGGTTGACTTCGCGTCCGGCAGCGCCAGCAGCGCATAGAATTGGCCATACAGCTCATTGGCCGCCACGCTGACCGAGAAGTCCGCAAGACGCTGGGCCGCTTCCAGGTTCTTGGTGCCTTTCAGGATCGCCATCCCTTCCAGATCGTAGCCGACACCATCGGTCGGCACGATGATGTCGATCGGCGCTCCCTGGTTCTTCAGTTCCACGGCGCGCATGTCGAGCCCGATACCGGCGGCGTATTCGCCGCGCGCCGCGTTGGTGCAGGGGGCGGAGCCGGAGTGCAGATAGGTGGCGATGTTCTGGTGCAAGGCGGTCATGAATTTCCATCCCGCCTCGGTGCCGTCATGCGCCAACCAGCCGGCGACGGTGAGGAACCCGGTGCCCGAGGACGCTGGATTCGGCATCACCACCTGCCCGGCAAAGGCCGGCTGCAGCAGGTCCGCCCAGGTGACCGGTGCGGGGATATTCTTCTGCTTGGCGAGAATGGTGTTGAAACAGATGGCTGAGGCAAAGGCGTCCATGCCCGTCCAGGTCATCGGCGAATTGCTGGAACGGAAACTGGGGCGGAGTTGGTCGGCGCCTTTTGGAGTGTAGCCTTGCAGCAGGCCCATCCCATCCAACTGCATCAGGCTGAACACCGACAGGCCCCAGATCGCATCGGCGCGTGGATTGGCTTTCTCCGCGATCAGGCGCGCAGTAATGACCCCGGTGGAGTCACGCACCCAGGCGATCTCGACGTTCTTCAGCGCCTTCTCGGCGGCAACCTTATAGGGAGCCAACTGCTCGTTTTCGAGCGCAGTGTAGACAACGAGCCGGGTCCTCTGGGCGGCGGCCGGGAAGATTGTACCGACTACCAGCAGCGCGGCGGCTGCGGCGAGAAGAGCACGGCGCATAGCGTTTTTCCTCAATCCATAATCGAGGGCGACATCGTTGCTCGAAAGTCGGCGGAGCACACATTATTGTTGTGTGTCTGTATCCCCCGCCGCCCGAAATGATCGCCGCAGCGAAGGAGACTGCCAGTTCCTAGCGTCTCAGTCCGTGACCCCAACCGGCCGCAGGCCGCGGGCCAGGCGGGCGGCTATCTCGAGCCGATCAGGACGCGCTGCAGCATGCCGCGGGACAACGAGTGCGGGCAGGAGTCATAGACCCGCCGGGGGTTGTCGAGCCCGACCCGGGCGAACGTTTCCAGTATCAGCGCCGCCTTGTCGGGCAGGTCGAGGAGCGCCGCCGCCTCCATCGCCTGGGCGCCGATCATCCGCACCGGGTTGAGCGCGTTGCCGGGATCCTGCGGCACGAAGCCGATGGCCCGTTCCCGCAGCGGCCGGAAACGACGCTCGGAGAGCCTCGGGACCTCCTAGCCATCGTCCCGCTGCTGCAAGCCACGCCGTATTACGCTTCGAGCTACGAGGAATGCGGCGCCCGCCGGGCGGGGTTGCCAGCGGTGCAAAGGGTTTTGAGGGTCGGCTGTGTCCGTTTTCATAGTTACGCCCGAAGAAAGTTTGTTATACATATTGACGTGATATAATGGTTGTATAACCTGGGCGGCAAGGAGGATCATCCGCATGCCCCTGGCGTCCAATTCTGCCGTGCTTTGCGGTCATGGCGGCGTCTGCATTCGATAAACCGCCGACATGAAAGGCAACAGACTTATGACCCGGATCGACGACGGCTGGGGCGCGCCGGCCTCTTCTCGCTACGACGCGCTCGCCGCACCATTCCGCCCGGTGTTCCAGGACATCAAGGCCACCGCGGTGGCCAACGAGCAGTCCCGCACCCTGCCCCGGGAACCCTTGCGCCGCCTGCGGGAACTCGGGTTCGCCCGGCTGCGGCTGCCGGTGGAATGGGGCGGCCTCGGCGCGACGCTGCCGGAGCTGTTCAATCTGATCATCGAACTGTCCATTGCCGACACCTCCGTCACCAACTCGCTGCGTGCGCAATGGGGCTTCACCGAAGACCTGCTGAACACGCCCGCTTCGCCGGAGCGTGAGCTTTGGGTGCGCCGCATCGCCGAGGGCGCCACCGTCGGCAGCGGCCACACCGAACTCGCCAGCGGTGTAGCGAACGCGATCAGCACCACGATTACCCGGGACGCCGACGGCTATCGGGTCAACGGCAGGAAGTTCTACACCTCCGGCTCGCTGTTCGCCGACTATATCAACCTTGCCGCGGTGGATGCGGACGGCAAGCCGATCGGCGCGCTGGTGCCGACGAATGCCCCGGGCGTAACGATACTCGACGACTGGGATGGCTTTGGCCAGGCTTTGTCGGGCAGCGGTACTGCGGTGTTCGAAAATGTTTCGATATCAGCCGATCTGCTGAGTCCGGTACCAGAACGGTGCCGCTACACGGTGGGCTTTTACCAGATGGTGCATGTCGCCTCCTTGGCCGGCATCGCCCGCGCGGTCGCACTGGACACCGGACGCCTGGTGGCGGGCCGCACCCGCTTCTACTTCCACGGCAACGCGGAATCGCCCGCCTCCGATCCGCAGGTGCTTCAGGTCGCTGGCCGGGTCCACGCCGCGGCTTATGCGGCCGGCGCCATCACCCTGAAGGCGGCGGAGGCGTTGCAGCGGGCGTACGAGGCGAAACTCTCCGGCGACCGGGATGCCGCGCATCTGGCCGGGCAGCGGGCCGATTTGGAGGTCAGCCAGGCGGTGACGGTGGTCAGCGACCTGGTGCTGCATGCCGTGACGGAAGCCTTCGATGCGCTGAGTGCGTCGGCCGCGAAGCGCGACAACGGTCTCGACCGCTACTGGCGCAATGCGCGGACCATCGCGTCGCATAATCCGCGGATCTATCACCATCGCAGTGTCGGCGATTTCGCGGTCAACGGCGCACTGCCGCCGTTCAGTTGGGGCCGCGGGACGACCGGCTGAAGTGGTCCCATGTCGCCGTTCAGCCTGTGCGCTGAGCCACGCTCTTGCTTATTCACGTGTTGACGGCGTGCTAACATGGCTTCACCCTGCGGGCGCATGTTCGATCGACCGCAGGCCGCCGCCTCCGGCAAACCAGGGAATGGACATCCGAATGAGTGATGGCGTGCAATCCGCGCCGGCCTCCGGGGCATCGGTTACAACGTCCAGGCCCCGCGCCATTCGCGTTCACGCCCTGAACAGATCTCCGGTGCCAACCGGCGGGTTGTTCTGACGTTGGCGGACGATCTGAATCACGGTGTCATCAGGTTGAATATCCCGCCGCCTCGCCAAACATCCGCGCGCGGCGGGGAAAACGACCTGATCGATCTTAGCCCGCACCTTGTTCCCGCGCCGGGACGGTCGCGCCTGAACGGATGGCTGCTGCGCGCCGCCGCCCCCGCGGCCATCCTGCTGGCGTGGCAGCTTGCCTCCTCGTTCGGGTTCGTCGCGGTGGAGGTGCTGCCGTCGCCGGCGGACATCGTCGTCGCCTTTGCCGAACTCATTCGGCTTGGCGACTTGCACGCCGCCGCATGGCTGCCGGCCGACAGAAAATTGAGGTTCAGATGCAGGCGGGTGGGTGGATGGGGCCGGATGTGCTTGCCGTTCGGGCGTGTTCCGGCACACCGCCGGAGATTCCTTCGCCGATCAGCGTATAAGTCGTCTAACCACGTGGCCACGAGTTGGAATTTGGATCGGCCCCCGAGTTCACCCGCACGGGCACGAGCGATCTGCGCGGACAACATATCTAGCTCTGGTCCAAGGGAGCCAGTGCGGATCGCGCCTATGCGATCGAAGGACGCATTTGTCCAGCCGGAAACAAATTGCGAAGCCAGCCGTTAGTTGGAATATTACCACTTGCGGATACGTTGGGATACACGCATTCTGCACCTCGCCAATTCCACGGGCTTCGCCGCGGAATGTCATGCTGTGACGGTGCTCTGTTGCCAGCAGCGGAACCATGCTGCGGGACAAAGCCAAGCAAGGTGAATGGTCTGATGGCGGATAAAATCGATCGGCGCAGTTTGCTCGGTGCCAGTGGTGCCGGTGCGGTGCTCGCCGCGGCGGGCATCTTCGGGATGAAAAACATCGCGAGTGCAAGCACTTCGAGTCCGGAGAATCCGGTCTACTTCACCTGGTCGGAAGACCCGCTGGCGATATCGCTCGTCAAGTTCGCCGACGAGCTCGGCCTCTGGAGCAATGCCGGTATCCGGCCTAAATTCGTGGGGGACATCAATGCGGGCCAGCTTCCTGCTCTCGTGGGCTCGGGAGATGTAACTTTCGCGAGTTTCATGTTCAACCGCGCTATGGCCGCGGTGGCGCACGGCGTCGACCTGAAGGTGATTGCCGCGCAAACCTACACGACAAAAGACGAACCGCATATGACGTACTTTACGCGGTCCGACTAGACCATCACGGCGAGCAATTTGAAGGATCTCGAAGGCAAGATTGTGGGCCTGGCGAGTCTCGGCGGTTGCGCGGAGTTCATTCTCAAGGATCTGCTGACCAAGAACGGCGTGAACGTCAAGAAGGTCAAGTTACTGACCCAGGGGGAGACTCTGCTACGGCAATCGCTCGAGTACGGCAGTATCGAACTCGCGGTGATCCACCCGCCGTATAATGGCGTGCTGCGCGCCGACACCGCCCTGAGGGCCGCGTTTTCCGACTACGACAATTCTCAGGAGGACGGCGGGTCCGCGCCGATCAGCGGCAACGGAGAATTTATTCGCAGATATCCCGCGCAGACCAGGGAATTCGTCGGAATCATCGCGAAGACCGCAAACTGGGTCAATGCAAATCCAGCCAAGGCGCTGGAGATTACCGCCAGAGTGAATAAGCTTCCCCGACAATATGTCACGAAGCATTACTATGTAAACAATCTCATTCTGGACGAAAAGCAGCTTCAATTCTGGTGGGAACTTTACGATCGGATCGGTATTCTGACCCCGGAGCTGGCGAAACTCAAGCCGTCGGACGTGGCGACAAACGAGTACAATCCGCTCGCGCCATCGGCGAAGTTGATAGCCTCTCAGAAGGACAATCAAAAGGTGCTCACGTCCACCGACACCTGACGCATAGAGTCCCTCGATGTTCGTCTCCCGGGCGCCCCCTCCTGATCAGCATGGAGACCACATGACACAGCTTGTGACTGGCTTGACGAAAAGCGCGACCGGCAATGCGTACAAGCTCTATGCCGGGGATCTGGGCAAGACATTCCGGCAAGTCGGCCACGGCGCCGGGACCGCTGCCACCGAGGTCTTGAAGGGGTTCAACCTGGCCATTCAGGAGGGAGAGTTTGTCGCTCTGCTCGGCCCGAGTGGTTGCGGAAAATCAACCTTCCTCAACATCATCGCCGGGCTGGAAGATTTCAACGAGGGCAGGCTGCTGCTTGACGGAGCGGCGGTTCGGGGCGTCAGCAAGACGGTTGGCGTGGTCTTCCAAAACTACGCGCTCTTTCCGTGGCTTTCCGTGCAGAAGAACGTCGAGGCCGGCCTCAGGATTCGTGGCGTGCCAGCGCGGGAACGGCACGAGATCGCGTCGCGGGTTCTGCGGATGGTCGGCCTGGAAGAATTCACCCAGCATCTCCCGCACCGCCTTTCGGGCGGGATGCGCCAGCGTGTGGCGATCGCGCGGGCGCTCGCCTATGACCCTGAGGTTCTTGTCCTGGACGAGCCGTTTGCGGCTCTGGACGCCCAGACCCGTGAGTTCCTCCAGAACGAGTTGCTGCGGATCTGGGAGACGGTCGGGCGGAAAAAGACCATCCTGTTCGTCACCCACTCGATCGACGAAGCCATCTTTCTGGCCGACAGGATCGCGGTCATGACCAAGCGGCCGGGGAAGATCAAGTCGGTGATCGACGTTAACCTTTCGCGACCGCGGGACGATAACGCGCGTGCCACGGCGGAATACGGCCGGATCCGCCGCGAGGTAGCCGCGATCCTGCAAGAGGAGGTTGAACTTGGCAAATGATATATCGCTGCAGACCGCCACCGTGAAAGCGATGCTGGTCCGGGACGCAGGCGGCAAATCTATCCCGTCCATACAGTCGTTGTTGAAGTACGACAAGTATATCTATGGCTTGCTTGGCCTCGCCTTCTTCGTCTTCCTGTGGTGGTTCGCCAACAGCACCGGTGTGTTGAACCCGAAGTTCCTCTCGCCCCCGCAGACCGTCCTGATGACTCTGATTGCCGGCGTTCTCCCGGATGGAGACATATGGCCCGAGATCTGGCCGAGTCTTGGCCGGGGGCTGGAGGGATTTGCTATTGCCTTGGCGCTCGGAATCTTAGGCGGGATATTCGTCGGCTCGTTCACCTTGCTTGAAAAAGTTCTTGCGCCAATTCTGCTGTTCTTTCGCAATCTGTCGATCCTGGCGCTGTTTCCCGTTTTTCTCCTGTTCTTCGGGATCGGGGAGGAGTCCAAGATTGCGATCGTCGCCTGGGCCTCGTTCTGGCCGATCTTCATAAGCACGACCAGCGCGGTCAAGGGTGTCGAGCGGATTCTGATCAACGCCGCTCGCACCCTCGGCGCCGAAAGGCCCTACATTTTTGCTCATGTGGTGCTTCCCGCCGCCGTCCCGAACATCTTTCCCGGAATCCGTCTCGCGGCGAGCTACGCGTTCACAGCGTTGGTGGCTGCCGAGTACCTGGGGGCCACCGAAGGGCTGGGTATCTACATCCGCGCCAGCCAGGAGCGGTTCGAGATACCGAGTATGTATGCCGGCATTCTCGTGCTCGGACTGATCGGCGTGGCTATTAACCTGGTTCTGACCGGGGTGGAACAAAGGGTTACCAGATGGCAACTCGGTATCACGAGCCGGTAAATGTGGGTAAAGCAATGACGTGTATGGGCGTTTTGCCGTGACGCCGGGGCGGCCGAGAAGCCTGCCGTACGTGCCATGAGGGCAGCGCCCTCGGGCCGCCCGTCTCGCCGGCATGTGCTGGGCGGTCTTGCCGGCGCCACCGGGTTCGCTGCCGCGGCGGGCTTCAGCTTGCTGCGTCCGTCGGTCACGCCGCAGGCAGATGCCTCCGTCACGCCGGCAACTGATGGCCGGCGCACCCTCATCGTCACAGCCCGCGACAGCACCTCGGTGGCGCTGATCGCCTACGACGAAAACCGGCTGATCGGCCATCTTGATCTTGGCATCGTGCCGCTTGAGTTACGCATGTCGGACGGCGGTGTCCTTCTGGCGGCAGCCGATCGGCGGTCTCGCCAACTGGCGGTTGCCGAGGTCGCGGCGCGGACGGTGCGCCGCGTCGACCTTCCTTGCCGGCCGACACGCCTCCTGGTCAGCCCCGATGGCGCCACCCTGGCCGCCATCGACGAGGACAGCGGCGAGATTGCGGTCATCGAGTTCCGCTCGGGGCGCATCACGCTGTGCTTCCCGGGACCGGCGCATATCCGCGCCGTCATCTTCTCGCCCGACGGCGCTTTGCTGTTTGTCGGCGCCGACACCTTTCAGGGGGTCGCGGTTTTTGACCTCGCCAGCGGCCGCCTCGCCGCCACCATCGACAGCCCACCGGTGGTCGACCTCGTTCGCTCACCGAATGGCCGCGAGGGTTTTGCCATCACCGCTGACCCTCAGCACGCGATCCTGCACCTGGACCTGAAGTCAAGGAGCATACTGGGGCGGCTGACCGGTCGCCCGGCGGCCGGGGTATTCACAACCGGTTTCGGGCGCTACCTGTTGCTGCCTGACCCGGACGCCGGCACCATGACAATAGCCTCGGTGGAGCCGCTACAGCCGGGCCCGTTGCTGGCCGCCGCTGCCGGCGTCTCGACCGCGTACAGCGCCTGGTTCGACACCGTGGCGTTCGTGCCCAGCGCGCCGGCGCACAAGGTATTTGTCTATGATCTCGAAGCCGGACGGAACGACGGCGCCATCGCGCTCGCCGGCCGCCCCGGCTTCGGCTCGACGTCGCCTGTGGGCGACAAGTTCTATCTCCCGGTCGAGGATAGCGGCGAGGTGGTGGTGATCGACACCCGCGACCGCCGCCAAACAGGCACCATCAGCGTGGGCGGAGCGCCGGTGCGGGCGGTGATCGCCGCCGGCTATGGCATCTGTCACTGATGCCACCTGCCGTGCCGCTCACCGGCTTCAATTTTACCGCGTGAGCATCTCGATGAAGGCCCGCACGCGGGTCAGGATCTGGCCACTTGCCGGGCCGACCTGAAACGATCCTTCCAGGAAGATGCTGGGAACGCCCTGGCGGTGGAAATAGTCCGCCTGGATCTCGCGATGGACGCTGCCGAACGAGCATCCGATATAGCCATAGAACAGGATGCCCTGCGCGCCGAATTCCGGCAGGAATTCCTCGATCCTTTGCTGCTGGCGCACCGGCGAGCCGAGTGTGCGGCCCGTAATGATGAAGTCCGCATAAGCCTCCAGCGGCGGCAGGTCCTCGCGATAGTCGCGGGTCCAGTCATCGGCGTTGTGCCAGGCGGTGACGGCCCCGCCGGCGTCGTCGATGGTCTTGTAAACACCGAATTCCTGCCCGCGGCCGCCGACCCAGGCGAGACGAACCAGTTTGCCGGTGGGGATCGGTGCGGCGGCGTTGGCTTCAAATTCCTCGATCAGCTCGTCGAGGACATCTTCGTAAGCCTCGGGCTTGCCGAAATAGGTGGACAGGCCGGCCAGCGTGTACATCGTTGCCAGGCTGCGAAGGTAGAGCGGATTATGCAGCCGCAGCCGCAGGATTCGGCGCAGTTTCCCGATAATCCGGTTGGCCCGCTTGATTTCTGCTGCGAGACGGTTCTCGTCGATCTGTTTGCCGGTCAGCCAGAGCGATACTTGCTTGATATCGTCGATGAAAAAAGACTGCAGTTGGGCGACGCGAGCGGCATCGTCAGCGACGTTCGGGCGGTTCACCGCTTCGATGCGGAACACGTCGAAGCCCTGGTCTTTCAGAAGCTCCCACCCGAGGTTCAGCGGCTCGCATTGCCCGTTGTAGACCACGAGACGGGGCGGGGTGCGGCCGGACCGCAGGTAGAACTCGCCGAGGATCGACGCCACCATGGAGCACGACTCCTTAGGAAGGTGGAACGTATCCTCGGCCGCCGTCAGCGCATCCGCCGAACCGAGCCTGCCAAGCTCGCTGATCGGTATCGGCAGGACATCATTGGCATAAAACACCGGAAACAGCGGTGCGCTGGTCCAGATGACGTTTTTGCCTTCCCGCCAGGAGGCCTCGTGGTCATAAACGTAGCTGAGCACGAGGTCGAACAGCCGATCGACGGCGCGGGAATAGCCGTGCGCCTTGCGCGTTTCCGCAATATAGGAAAGCTGGCTGTTCAGTGCCTCACTGGTGTGGATCGGCCCTTTATGCGTCCGCACATGCGCCAGTTCCAGGAGGTTCAGCCCCTGTTCGGCGAAAATTGCATCCGATGCCATTTCAGACTCCCGCCTTTTCAGTCAGAACTTCGACAAACGCCTCGACCCGTGTCTTGATCTGCCCGACATCGCCTTGCGAGTAGTCGGTGCCGAGTTCAAGCACCGGGAAGCCGGCGGCCTGGAACGCGTTGATGAACTTCCCTTTGGTCAGGCCGTAGCAAGGGCAGAACTTGAGGTAGGTGAACAGCACGCCGTCCACCTTGTACTCGCGCGCCAGATCGACGGCGAACTGGACCCGTTTCTCCAACGGCACCTGCCGCGCGCACGGCGCCCGGTCGAGATAGCCGTTGGCAAGCGCCCGCCACGGATCGCCGGTGGCGTCGGTGTCCTGGTAGAACGGGCTGAGGCCGGTGCAGTGATCTTCAGCCACGATCGTGGCGCCGATTTCGTCTTCGACCAGATCGAGCACGCGCCGATCACCGTCGGCGATGATGCCGCCGGACATCAGCAGCCGCAGCCGCCGCGGGCCTGCGTCGGGCACGCGGGACAGCCGGCCGAGTACTTCCTCCAGCAGCGGGATCAGCTCTTCCGCTTCCAGCGTCGCGGCGGCGCGGGTAATTTCCAGGAAGTCGCGCCCGTCCAGCGGCGGATTGTTCCGTTTGCGCAGGGCGGAGATGTCGCGCACCAGCGCGCGCACCCGGTTGAACAGGCGGATCTGGGTCTGCACGTCCTCCTCATGGATTTCGTGACCGGTCAGCTTTTCCAGATCGCGGCGGAAGTTCAGGATTTCCGCGCGGAAGAATTCCCGCCCGTTGGGCTCGTTGCCGTTGCGCGGAACGATGTAGCCGCGCGCCGGCTTGTAGAAGTTGTCGATCGCCTGCGACGTCGCCCGCATGGCGTCGCAGGTGTAGAACGTGAACACCTCATCGACGGCTTCATTGATGGGCGCCTTGGTTTCAAACTGGCCAAGTACTGCCTTGGTGAAATCGCAGAACACCGCCTTGGTGATGCGCTCGCCGCGCGAAACGTCCTCGGCATCGCCGCATTTCAGCAGGCGAATGAACGCCGCGCCCGACGCGCCGAGCAATTCCACGGGCACATAGTTGCAGAGATACGCGGCCTTTTTCGCATCGGTCCGGGCGATGAAAAATGCCTCCGCTTGGGCGATGCGCGCGGTGACATCCGACAGGTCCGCGCGTTCGGTGCGCTCCGGCTGCAGCAGGGCGCCGCGGCGGTCCGCCAGGAACTGCTGCGCGTAAACCGCAGCGCCGAGCGCACCGGCATAGATCGCATCGATCCTCGTCGGCTTTATTCCGAATCCGATAAGCGTCTCCAAAGCGTGCTTCATGCCGGCGTTATTGGAGACGCCGCCGGTGAACACGAGGTCTTCCTCCAGCTTTACCTTGCTGACGAGGTTGCGCACCCGTTTCGCCGAGGCGAAATGGATGCCGGCGGCGATGTCCTCTCGCGGCAGGCCACGCGCCCGCAACGAGATGATTTCCGACTCCGCGAACACCGTGCACTGGCTGCTGATCGCCGGCAGCGACCCGGCCTGCAGGGAGGCGGGTCCGACCTGCTTGACGGTGTAGTCGAGCAGGGCGGCGGCTTTTTCCAGGAAGCGCCCGGTTCCGGCGGCGCATTTGTCGTTCATGATGAACTTGGCGACCTTGCCGGTATCCGGATCGATCTGGATCGCCTTCGAATCCTGGCCGCCGATGTCGATGATCGTGCGGGTGGCTGCGTTCAGGTAGTGCGCCCCCATCGCGTGGCAGGAGATTTCGGTCACGATCTCCGTAGGAACGGTCTCGAAGCGCAGCGAAATCCGGCCGTAGCCGGTTCCGACGGCGTAGTCGATGTCGTCCTGCGTGATTGCCGCGCTGGCCAGCAACTCCTCCAGCAATTCCTCGGCCGTCGTCTGCATGTTTACGCCGGTGGGAATCTGGGCGAGGAAGACCTGGCCGTCGTGCAGCAGAACGGCTTTGGCCGAACGCGATCCGATGTCGACGCCGAGCACCGTACCGGAGCCGATACGGTGGACCAGAACAGGGTCAATGACGTCCTGAAGTGTCAGCATGTGCGTCTCCTCCTGTTCAGGCGTTGCCGGCTTGGTAGTGGCGTTGCGCCAGCACCGCGGCGCCGACCGCCCCGGCGTAGACCATGTCGAGTTTCGGCGTGGTGAAGGGGTGCCCGACCAGGGATTCCAGCGCCTGCTTCATGCCGAGATTGTTGGAAACCCCGCCGCAGAAGACGATTTCCGGATCGAGCCCCAGGCGGTTGACAAGGTTGCGCACCCGGCGGGCCGAGGCGAGGTGAATCGCGGCGGCGATGTCCTGCGGTCTTTCGCCTTTCGCCTTCAACGAAATGACCTCGGATTCCGCGAACACGACGCACTGGCTGCTGATATCGATTTTCTTGTCCGATTCCAGCGAGCGTTCGCCGAGCTCTTCCAGCGTGTAGCCAAGCAACTCGGCGATGCGTTCAAGGAAACGCCCGGTGCCGGCGGCGCATTTGTCGTTCATGATGAACTCGATGACGCGGCCGTTTTCGGGATCGACACGGATTGCCTTGGCGTCCTGGCCGCCGATGTCAATGATCGTTCTGGTGCCGCGATTCAGCGCGTGCGCCCCCATGGCGTGACACGATATTTCGGTCACTATGGTTGTGGGCACGTCTTCGTAACTCAGGGCGATGCGGCCGTATCCGGTGCCGACAACGAACCCGAGATCGTCGCGCGTAACGCCAGCCTGGCGGAGCAGGCGGTTGACCAGGCGGTCGGCGGTTTCCTGCGAATCGACCCCGCTGGCGGTGATGGCGGTGTGGACCGACCCGCCGCCGATAAGGGCGGCTTTTGCCTGTCGCGAACCGATATCGACGCCGATTGTGGTGATCTGCGGAAGGGTTGCGACAAGGTCGTCCCCGAAGACGTCATTGGCTTTCATTTTTGGAAACTCCAGGTAGCGATCGATCGCCGTCTAAGACAACATCTCGACAAAAGCCTTGACCCGCATGATTTGTTCTTCAGTCGGCGGCTCCCGGTGCACATCGGTTTCCAGCGCAATCAGCGGAATGCCGAGCTTTGAGAAATGATCGCGCTCAAGCTGCTGCATCAGGCTGGCGTAGGGGCAACCGATGATCGAAGAAGAAATGATTCCGCGCGCGCCGGTCTTACGCACTTCTTCCTCGACCAGGATGCGCCGATATGCAACCGATGCGCCGACAGCCTCACCCAGGTCGCCGCGGGCCTGCGCGTCAAGCACGAAATGCGCCAGGCTTTCAAGCGGCGGCAGGGTTTCGTCGTATTTCTGGGTGCCGTGATAGACCCAGCCGGCGATGCCGCCGCCCGATTCTTCGATCGCCTGGAACAGGCGCTGGTTGCCGACACTGCCGGCGAGAACCAGCGGAATATAGTTGGCCGGTTCCGGGTGGCGGTCCAGTTCCCGCAGTTCGGCAATCAGCGTATCCAGCACGGTGCCGAACTGTTCCGGATCGCCGAACATGTGCATCGCGCCCATGAAGATCTGCTTGGTCTGAATGCCCGGAATATACAACGGATGGCGGGCGCGCAGGTCCAGCAAAGTCTCGACCTTGGTCAGCAGAAGGTTTTTCCGCCGGATTTCGCCGGCTACGCGTGCTTCGTCCACCGGATGGCCGGTCAGCCAGAACCCGATCCGGCGCAGCTCGGAGACCAGGAAGGCGATGCCCGAAGCACGCTTTTCCGCGGTCCGGAACGCGGTCACGGTATCCAGCGTCTCGACATCGTAGCCGTCGCGCTTGGCCAGTTCCAGCACCGAGGAAATCGGCTCGCAGCCGGAACCGAAATGCAGGATGCGCTTGATGTTGTTGTCGCGGTCGCTGTGCAGACGGCCGATCATTGCTTTGATCATGGAACAGAATTCGCCGGGAACCTGGAAATGATCTTCGGCGATGGCTTCCGATTTGCGGCTGTCGTCGTACCAAAGCTGGTCGTAACCCAGCGGGATCGTGTCGCATGCGTAAATCAGCGGCGAATCCCAGCTCCAGCCGCCCCACAGCACGGACTTTCCGGCCGCGGCCTCGCGCTGGATATTGGCGTATGAATATGACTCGGCCAGCGTCTGCAATGCGGCGAGGCCGGCGGAATCGGCGGCGGTGCGGGGGCGGCGGCGCGACGTCTTGCGACGGCTCCGTTCGAGGACTTCACCCATGGACGTGTTCCTTGCTGTTCGTTTCGATGCGGTCGTCCCGCTGGCCCTGCAGCACTTCAAGGAAGGCTTCGACACGGGTCTTAAGCTGGCCGATATCGCTTACAGAGTAGTCGCTGGAAATTTCCAGCACCGGCACGCCGCTGGCGGTCAGGCGGTCGAGAAACTCCAGCTTGCTGACCCCGTAACAGGCGCAGAACTTGAGATAGACATAGATCACGCCGTCCACGCCGTATTCCTCCGCCAGGCCGGTGGAGAAATCCAGGCTGTCATCCAGCGGCTTCATGCGGGCGCAGGGCGCCTGGTCGAGATATCCGTCCGCCAGCGCAGCGAACGGATCGCCATCCTCCCGCAACGTGTGGGCGAACGGCCGATAACCGGTGCAGTGATCCTCGACGACGACCCGGGCGCCGATTTCCCGCTCGATCAGCTCGACAAGCCGGCGGTCGCCATCGGCCATGATGCTGCCGGAGATCATCAGACGTATCGGCCGGGAACCGTCATCGTGCGTCCGGGCCAGCTTTTGATACAGCTTTTCATACGCCGTCAGCAGCGTTGCCGGCGGCAGATAGTAGAAGCCGCGCACGAGTGCCAGGAAGTCCAGGCCCGTGAGCGGTGGGTTCGGCCGTTTGCGCAGCTCGGAAAAATCGCGCAGCAGGCGCCGGACCTTGTTGTACAGCGCGATTTGTGCGCTGACCTCGCTGTCCGTGACGGCGCGGCCAACCAGTTCGGCCACGTCGTCGCGGTAATGCAGGATCTCAGAGCGGAAAAAGTCGCGCGACGCGACTTCGTTTCGCAGCCGCGGCAGGTTGAGCAGGCTGGTCGGAACGAACTGCTCGATCACCTCGGCGGCCCGCTTCATCGATGCGCAGGTGTGGAAGGTATAAAGCTTGTCCACCGCATGGTAAAACGGATCGCCACCTTCCTTGTCGAAAGCGCCGATGCAGCTCTTGCTGAAGTCGCAGAACACGCTTTGGGTGTAGCGCTCGCCTTGGGAAACGATCTCCGGGCTGCCGGCCTTGAACAGGCGCGCGTGGCGCAGTCCGGCGGCATTCAGGATTTCCGGCGGGGTGTAGGCGCAGAAATATCCGGCCCGTTTCCTGCCGCCTTCATCCGCAATAAACGCCTGCTGTTCCGCCTCGATCAGCGCATGGATCGCCCGCAGATCCGCGCTAAACGCAGAGTTTGTCATCTTGTTCACCGTTATGCCGTGTGAGCCAGGGCGGGCTTCTGCGCCGCCATGGCGACGCGTCTGCGCGGCGGCGCGGCGCTGCCGGCCTGTTTTGCTGCTGCGGCCGCGGCCTGGTGGCGGCCGGCGTGGACCGCGGCGCCCAATGCGCCCGCATAGATGATATCGATTGGTGCCGGAACGAACCTGGCGCCGATAAGCGTTTCCAGTGCGTGGCGCATTCCCGGGTTGTTGGCAACGCCGCCGGTAAAAACCAGATCCGGTTCGGTACCGACACGCCCGAGCAGCGATTTCACGCGCCGGGCCGACGCGAAATGAATCCCCGCGGCGATGTTGGCGTGGGCGGCGCCGTCCTTGTGGCGTTCACCACGCGCGCGCAACGAGATCATCTCGGACTCGGCGAACACCACGCATTGGCTGCTGATCACCGCCGGCTCGGTCGCCTGCAACGATACGTCGCCCAGCTTGTCGAGTTCGAGCCCCAGCAGCACGGCGGCCTTTTCCAGGAACCGGCCCGTTCCGGCGGCGCATTTGTCGTTCATGACAAATTCAAGAACCCTGCCGGTCGCCGGATCGACCTTGATCGCCTTGGAATCCTGGCCGCCGATATCGATGATCGTGCGCGTGCGCGGATTGAGCGCGTGCGCGCCGCTGGCGTGGCAGGTGATCTCGGTGACGACCTGGTAGGGAATATCCTTATAGGCGAGCGAGATACGGCCATAGCCTGTTCCGACGACGTAAGCGATGTCGCGCCGCCGCAGTTTCGCCTCCTTCAGCAGCCGCGCGAGCAGCTCGTCAGCCGTTTCCTGCATATAGAGACCGGTTGGAATGAAGGTCGTGTAGATGCTGTCGGGGGTCAGCAAGACCCCCTTCGAGCTGCGCGAGCCGATGTCGAATCCGACCACGGGTGCGGCGGGCGCAGGCTTCCAGGGCTCTGATCCAATGATGTCGCTGATTTTCATGTAGTTAAGAACCCCGATTGCTGTTGCCATGACGCAAAGACGAAAGAACACGACCGCGCAGGCCAGCAGCCGGTCGCATAGCGGGAAGCGTTGTCCGGTCCCACGAAACAATAAGCCTGCCGGCTGATTCAACCACGCCTATGCGACGTGGCTATAACCAGACTACCTACGGCCCACGTTATTCGGACGCAGGCCGCTGTCTTTGATCTGGATCAAACCGAACCGTCATGGGGAGATCTCCGTCGCGGCGTCAAACCCGACCATCCGACAGTTCATACATTATTGCAAGGTGCAATACGATAATAACTGCGTTTACAAGTGCTTATCGGGCCGCCGTCCGGCATCAAACCACGCCCCGGCGATGTGACCCGCCTCGGCAAAAAACAGCCAACGCTCCAGCAACACGCCGGCGCCCGCGGCCAGCACGGCGGCAACGGCAAGCACCGCCGAAAAGCCGGCAAGAAGCTCAAGCAAGCTCAGGCCAAGCGGCAGCGCGAACAGCAAGGCGCCCGCGACCCGGCGCACTGTCCGCGCCCGTGAAACGCCGCCGCCCATTTCACTCAGCGCCGAACCCCTGACGGCCAGCGGCGGATCCAGCAACCGCACCCGGCCGATGCGGTCCAGCCCGGCGGCTGCGATCGTGCCGCCCGACACCGAAAGTTCGTCGAGCCGCCGCCGGTAGGCCAGCTTGACCGCCCCGGCAGGCAGGATCGCCGCCACCGCCAGGGCGACGAAGCCGCCCGTCAGCAGCACCAGCAACAGCGCCCCCGTCATGCCGGCGATCAACAGGAAACCCGCCGGCAAGTTCATGCACCAACGCCAGCACCAGCGCGCCATCGGTGCCGGGACGGATGCCGATCCATTCATCGGCGATGGCCGAGTAACCGGTGCGGATGGGGTTGACGGATACAACTTTGGCGCCGCGTTGTTTCAGCTTGCCGAGGCCGATTTTGATCGGGTTGGAATCGTGGTCCTCGGCGACGCCCAAGAAAAGAAGGTACTTGGTTCGGTCCCAGTCCGGCTCGCCGAACTCCCAAAACGATCCGCCGATGGTGTACAGCCCGGCCGTTGCGACGTTGACCGAGCACAATCCGCCGTGCGCGGCGAAGTTCGGGGTGCCGAACTGCGCGGCCCACCAGCCGGTCAGCGACTTCCGTTCGTCAGGTCCGCCGCACGCGCCACACATCTTGACGACGGCAACAACACCCGCATCTCATCTCCCATTTCAGGGGTAAACGGTGAGGCACATGCCGGCGACCACAGGCCACACCTTTCTCGACGACGTGATCAGCCTCGACGGCACGATCGAACCCGATCGCCTCGGCGCGGCACTCCACGACACCAAGACCGAACTGGCCGCCGCGTCCGGCCTCTCACGCGATGCCGTGTCGAAGACGCGGCGCCTGCAAGCTCCGGCTACCCAAACCCGCCTGCGAGAGGTTGCCGAGATCATCAACCGCATCCTGCCCTGGTGCGGCTCCGTGCAACAGGCTTTCGCCTGGTACCGGTCCCAGCCGATCCCGGCCTTCGGCGACCAGACGGCGGAGGATCTGGTGCGGGCCGGGCGGTCGGAGCACCTGAAAAGCTACCTCGCCGGCATCGCCATCGGCGGATATGCGTGAGGCTGACGGGCTTCGTCTACCGGGCGCACAATCCGCGTTGGGCTTTCGCACCGGACTCCGGCCTCGGCGCCGCCTCGACCGGGGGCCGCTTCAATCCGATCGGCATGCCGGCGCTCTACACCAGCCGGCGCTTCGAGACTGCCTGGCTCGAAGCACAGCAGGGCTTTCCCTTCAAGGCGCAGCCGATGACGCTGTGCGCGTATGAAGTGGACTGCGAGGACATCCTCGACCTGACCGATCCGGGCACTCTGGCGGCGCACGCGATCACCCCGGGCGATCTCGCCTGCCCGTGGAAGGACCTGGCCACGCGCGGGACCAAGCCGCCAACATGGCTGCTCGCTGAGCGACTTATCACCACCGGCACCGCCGGTGTCATCGTCCCGAGCTTCGCCGCGCGCGCCGGTGCCACGGACATCAACGTGGTGTTCTGGGCGCCGCACCCGCCGCATCAGGTCCGGATGATCGACGACGATCGCCGGCTGCCCAAGGACGACAGATCCTCGCGATAGCGCGGCCCACCCGCCATTATCCCGGCACCACGCCGGTTCCGCCCCGATGCAAGACAAGCCGCCGCTGCCGTGAAAATCACTACGCGTCTGTTCTTGATTTCCAAAGTATTCCGCCGCCACCGCACCGGCGACCACGAATCGCCGTCCGCACCTTCGGACACTGCCGGAACAAGTATGCGTGACGCAGCCGCAATGGAGAAACCTGAAGCCGAAACCCGCGCTCATTCGTCGTCAAACGCTGCAATACGCTTGTCTTACGTGCTTCGCTCTGCCTATAATGACATTGCACGAACCCAGTCTTTACGACTCGACCGTTGTGCAATGCACTGCGCGCTCTGAACAAGAGGGAACTGAATCATGTTGTTTGGTCTACCCCCCTACATCGACTTCGCGATCCGCATGGCGTTCACCATAAGCCTGCTTTATGTGCTGTATGCCTGGCTGGATTATCTGTACAGAGGCAAAAACCGATACCCGAAGATCTTCGGCACTCTCGATCGCTGGACAAGCCTGATGCTCAGCGCTTTATTGCTGCAGCCGTTTCGTCGCAAGCAGGACTGAAGCGCACATCCCTCACTCGGCGCTCGCGCGTAATATAGCCGGAACCGACGCGATCGTGTCGTGAGAACTGAAACGGGACGCCCACGCGTCCCGTTTTCGATTCCATTTGGCTGCCTCCGAACTTCCTTCCGATGTCCGGGCCACCTTGCTATCGGGATTAAACAAACGGACCAGGCGACCGCCTCGGCCCCGCTATCATCGGCCTACGTGTGGCAACCACCTTCGCACAACGGCTGAAGCGTGGATGGCCGGGCAAGCCCCATGTGCATCAGGAAAAGGCGGCCGGCGGAGCATGGCATTCTCCCCACGCGTCATGGCCCGGACGAGCCGGGCCATGACAAGTGGGGAGAATGCCTCCGCCAAACATTTCTCCGGCCGCGGCTTATCCTGATAGCTATGCAGACAAGCCCCGCCATGACACAAGAATAACGGACCGCAGCCGAGTCCATGATACGCAACAACCCGCCGCAACCGCGATCAAAAGAATTACCCAGCGCCCAATGCGCCTCCCAGGTCCAAACGACCTACGGAGCAGACTGCGCCGACGCGCCGGACATCCCGAACGGCGGGTTGATCCGCACGACAGTCTTGTTGAGATACGCAGCGAAGGAAACCCAGCACAGGTAAGGCACCAGCAACAAGCTGGCCTTCTCCGATATCGGCCACAGCACCACCATGGGCGCCAGCACCGAAAACCACAGAACAGGCACCTCCATCAACGCCCAATCCGGACGCCGCAGGGTGAAGAAAAGCGGGCTCCAGACGATGTTCGCCAAACCGTTCACCACGAACAGGCCGACGACCAGCAGGCGCATGTCCTCATTCGGAGCGTCCCGCAAACCGAGATACAGCGACCATCCCGCAAGCGCGAAAATGACCGACCACGCCGGCCCGAAAGCCCAATCCGGCGGCTGCCAGGATGGCTTCTTCAACTCCTCCCGATACCACGCCGATCGGCTGTCGGTCAGGAACGCTCCGGTTGCCGCAACCAGCACCCCCCAGGCCACCGCGATGATAAGATATGTGTACACGCATCAACCTCCTCGATAACTGCGACGATTGGCTAGCCGGCCGCTCCTATGGTTCTGGCGGGCGTCCAGGGGAAAAATCGCCCCTTCCCACCCGTCATTTCCCTCAGCAACGTCTATCCGGCGGTAGCAACGGAGGTGGGATGCATTGATCGGCTGTTAACTCCACCCTCGCGCCGGCTTGTTTCAAGAAAACTTGTACTGAGGCTTGACGTATTTCGCGCGAAGCCTGTCTGCGGACAAAGTGCCACTCAGGTTGACGATCCGGGGCCTGCGCACGCCGAAGTATCATTGCAATAGTTTATTGGCGTCCGGTCGTTATCAGTGCTTTGCGGCCTGCCGCCATTTCTCTGGAGCCTGCCATGCCTTCCGCTAGTTCTTCGAGCTGACAATTGTTCATGACACCTGTCAGATGAACTTGACCACGTAACGTTGATGCAACGCCCGCCGAACGGAAAGCCCGCCGAAGTGTTCCGACACTACCGGCAGGGTTTCCCCGGCAGCAGCCATGAATGGTTGCGGGAGCGCCCGAGGCCGGCGTCTAACTCAGGGACTGTCGCCGATGACGTCTGTCGTGACGCATGCGCGGATCGCCACCCTTCCCGATTGGCCACGGCGGCCACGGTCCCGCACGGCAGCAAACGGCCTGGACTGGTCAACCGACGGCGCGAACTGGCCGAATCGGATCGCCAGCCGCTTCGTAAAGGCGGCGGACCTGACCTGGCACGTGCAGATCATGGGACATGGGCCGATCCTGCTGCTCGCTCACGGCGCTGGCGGGTCAACGAGCAGTTGGCGCGACCTCATGCCGTGCCTGGCGAGAGATTTCACCGTCGTGGCACCCGATCTGCACGGCCATGGCTTCACCGCGACGCCCGGCACGTCCGGGATGACGGTCGATGCCATCGCCGCCGGCCTGGGGGCGCTGTTGCTGGCGCTTGACGTCTCGCCCGCGGTGGCGGTGGGGCATTCGGCCGGCGCGGCTATCCTGGCGCGGCTGGTGCTCAGCGGCGGTATCGCGGCGCCCGCGGTGCTGGTGGCCCTGAACGGCGCGATGCTGCCGATACCGGGCCTCGCCGGCCATGTGTTCCGCTCGGCGGCGAGGCTGCTGGCATCGGTGCCGGCCCTGGCCTGGATCGTCAGCCGCCGCGTGCGCCGGCCGGACGTCGTCGAAAGGCTGATCGCCAATACCGGCAGCCGGCTGGATGGCGCCGGCCTGGATTCCTACGCACGCCTGATGGGCAGCCCGGAGCACGTCCGCAACATGCTGCTTTTGCTGGCGAATTGGGATCTCCGGCAGATGCTTCACGAACTGCCTCGCCTGCCCTGCCGCCTCGTGCTGGTGGCGGCAGAACGCGACCGGGCGGTGCCGCCCGAAGCCGCCCGGCAAACGGCGGCGCGCGTGCCGGGAAGCGAGGTGATCGTGCACGCCCGGTATGGGCACTTGTCGCACGAGGAAGCCCCGGAGGAGACGGCGGCGATCATCCGCCGCGCGGCGCGTGAGCTCCTGACCGAAGCCGCCGCGGCATAGGGCGGAAGGCCGCGGTTTCTTGCACGGGCGTCCCGGATCGTGTACGCAAAGAGAGCTTAGCAGCCAAAACAGGCATCCGGGGGAGATCAGTCCATGAAGCTCAGCGTCCTGTTGGCGGCCATCGGCCTCGCCGGCACTCCGGCCTTCGCCCAATCGGGCGCCACCCCGGTCGACGGCGATTGGATCGGAAGCGGATCATTCCAGATGGGGCCAACCATCCTGGCCTGCACCGAGGTGAAGATGAAATTCGTCGGCACGCCCGTCGTTTTCGGCGTGCGGGACGCATCGTTTGCCTGCGAAAGCTTCAAGCAGGCCTTCCCGATGAACGACGATTTCGAGGTCAAGGCGAATGATGATGTCTATCATAAGGGCGCGAAGATCGGCGCCATTACCGGAAACAAACTGACCGTCCTGGTCCCGGGAAAGGACGAAGTCGGGACCGAATTTACACTTCGCCGCGAAGGCGATTTCCTGTATTACAACGAAGTCTCCCGCGCCCCCGGGCAGCCGCCCGTCTTCGGCATGGTCGCCATCATGCGGAAAGACCCGAACGCCGGCGCTTCTCAACATTAGGCGGAAGCGCCAGTGGATAGGTCACTCTTTGTTTAGGCTTCACTTGCCCGGGCGGCCTCTTCCGGACGGCTGATTCGGCATTACCTGGAACTCGTGGCGCGCAAAAAACGGCAGCAGCCGAACATGGACGCCCGCAGATCAGGGAGCCGAACGCCATGTCAGGGGCCTCCACTTTGGAGCATGCTGTCCACTGGGTCTCCTGCAAGGCGCAAAGGCTGGCGCCGTACGAAGCCGCCAACCGTTACCTCGAAGGTCCGTTCGCGCCCGTTCAGGCCGAGGTGAGCCATACCGGCCTGGCGGTCACCGGAACGCTGCCGCGCGAGCTGAACGGCCTGTATGCCCGCATCGGCCCCAATCCGCTGGACGTAGCCAATCCGGGCAACCACCACTGGTTCCTCGGCACCGGCATGGTGCACGGCGTCCGCCTGCGCGACGGCCAAGCCCTCTGGTACCGCAACCGCTGGATCGGCACGGATTCCGTGCATCAACGGCTCGGCCGCCCGACCGCGCCGGGGCCGCGCCGCGGCGCCATCGATATCGTCAATACCAACATCATCGGCCACGCCGGACGCCTGTGGGCACTGGTGGAGGGCGCGGCGCTGCCGGTCGAACTCGACGCCGATCTCAACACGCTGCGCCATGGGTTGTTCGCCGCGCCCGCGACGCGATCCTTCACCGCGCATCCAAGGCTCGACCCCGCGACCGGGGAGTTGCACGCCGTATGCTACGACGTGACCAACCGCGAGCAGGTGGACTACGTCGTCATCGGCCGAGACGGCGCGCTGGTGAAAGAGGTCGCCATTCCCGTCCGCCACGGCCCGATGATCCATGACGGCGCGGTGACCCGATCGCACGTCGTAATCCTGGACCTGCCGGTGACGTTCTCGATGCGCGCGCTGCTGAGCGGCCGGGCGTTCCCCTACACATGGAACGAACGCCATCCGGCCCGTGTCGGCCTGCTGCCGCGCGACGGCGATGCCGGCGCGATCCGTTGGTTCGAGATCGAGCCGTGCTACGTGTTTCACATCGCCAACGCCTACGATCGCGATGACGGCAGCACCGTGATCGACGTCGTGACCTATCCGCGGATGTTCGATTCGTCCCGCCAGGGGCCGGAGGGCTTCGACAGCAGTTTCGAGCGCTGGACCATTGACCCGGCAGGCACGCGGGTGAAACGCAGCGTCGTCTCCGGCTTCCAGCAGGAGTTTCCGCGCTGCGATGACCGCCGGGCAGGACAGGCGTATCGCTATGCCTACACTATCGGCGCCGGACTTGAGGCTCCGAAGCCGCAGCCGCTGTATCGCTACGACATGCTGACGGGTGCGGTGATCCGCCACGACTACGGCGCGCATCACATTCCGGCCGAGGCGGTGTTCGTGCCGCGCCATCCGGACGCGGCCGAGGACGACGGATGGCTGATCGCATTCGTGTACGATCTGCGCGACGACAGCAGCACGCTGGTGGTGCTGAACGCCGGCGATCTCGGCGGCGAGCCTGCCGCGACGATACACTTGCCGGCGCGTGTGCCGCTCGGGTTCCATGGCAACTGGATCGCCGATGAAAGGTGACGGCGGTACCCTCCGGTGAGACTATCCGGCCAGGGGACGGAGTAACCGGTTCGCATGCGTATCGCCAAAAACCTGGCAATAGCCGGGATCATCGCATTGGGCTGCTGGCATCACGCGGCCCGGGCTGCGTGGTCCGGGTTCGACCAACCGGTGGGGCACCTCTGCAGCTTCGGCTCGCCGTTGCGCGATCGTTATGCCGCGCTGGTCATCGCCGGGAGGTTCGAAACCGGCTCCGGGCGGGCCAAGCCGATCTATTCACTTGTGTTGACCGCGGATGACGGCGCCCCCGAGATCTCGAAGCTCGATATCAACGTCGATGGGAAAGATGTCGCAAGCTTTGATGTCGTGTCGCACGTGCCATCCTCATCGGGGGCGTCCGCTGTCGTGACGCTTGATACGGACATGCTCGGCACGCTGTTTCGAGCCACCGATAACGGCAAGGTTCTGCATATTCTGGTGCCCGGGGAGCGGCGGTCCTATGACTTTGATCTCGAAGGCTTCGCGACGGCGGCGGACGCCTTCACCGACTGCATGCTGCACAACGATCGCTAGTTTTGCGCCGAGCCTTTCGTAACAGCGCCGCGTTTCGGCCTACCAGGCGATGACCGGCACCCCGATCAGCCACGGATGCAGGAAGATCATCGCGATATAAACCACCGTCCCGGCGCCGAGGGCGATGCCGTCGGCATTTGTGAACGAACCGACCCGGGCCGCTCCGAAATCGCCGCGTTTCTTAACGGCGATCCGGTCATACACCGCCCAGGCGAGGAACGACCCGAACAACAGCACGCCGCCGAGATCGCCGTTGGCCAGCAGATGCGCCAAAGCCCAGATCTTGACCCCGACAAGCATCGGATGACGCAGCCAACCGCGAATCCGTCCCGGCTGCCTGGGATTGGAGCAAGCCAGTGACACGAACGCGAACCACATCAGCACGATGGCGGCGTCGCGTCCCCATGCCGGTGGGGTCCATAGCGAGACCATTCCCTCCGCGCGGTAACGCGAGAAGCCCCAGCAGATCATGGCGAATCCGGCGAGCGCCACCACCGAGTAAATGCCTTTGAACGCGCCGGGCCCGACGCGGCCGATCAACTGTTCCCGTGTGTCGCGGAACGTGGTGAAGGTATGCGTGCCGAGGAAGACGATGATACCGATAATAAGAATAAGCATCTGCTGCCTCGCGCGTCCGGTTCCGTGTGCGGATAGCGCATAAATCCCGCCGCCCGGCAACCCGGTTTCGAACCGGTTTCGACGGCGCGTCAGAACGGCATCAGGATATCCATCATCTGCTGGCCCCAGCGCGCCCGCTGAAGGTCCGTGAGTTGCCCCCTGCCGCCATAGGAGATGCGCGCCTCGGCCATCCGGTCATGCGGCACGGTGTTGTCCGACGCGATGTCCTGCGGACGGATCACGCCGGTCACCTGAAGGTCGCGCAGCTCGCCGTTCACCATGAACTCCTGCCGCGCGGCGACAACCAGGTTGCCGTTGGCGAGAACCTGGGTGACGGTCCCGGCCAGCCTGAGCGTCACGGCTTCATTGCGCTGGATCTGCCCGGTGCCGATGTTGCTGTTGCCGCTCTTGGCCGACAGCAGCGAGGATGCCGTAACGGTTTTCGGTATGAGCGACTCGGCGCCGAAGAAATTCGGCATGCCGGCGTTGTCGGTGCTGGCCCGGGTTGAGGTCGTGTTGTTCTTCAGGTTGGCCGAATCGTTCATGTTCACCAGCACGGTAACAATGTCGCCCACCTGGGCGGCACGCTGGTCCTTGAAGAACGCGCGGGACCCCGAGCGCCACAGCGCGTTCGCCTCCGTCGGCGACGGCTGAGGCGCCGGCATCGGCATGGTCAGCGGCCGCCATTTCGGATCCTTCGTCGGGTCCTCCGTCGGGGTCATGGCCGGGTCGCGCCCGACTTCGGACAGTTTCGTCAGGGTGCCGCAGCCGGTCAGCAGCAAGGCGCAAAGACCGAGGCAAATCGCCGGCCGCGCCGATGGGCGCGAAATCCGGAGCGCGCGGGCGCCGCGGGGAACCTTCACCACCCTCATCCTTCAGGCCATGGGTTTCGATGGCCGGAAGACTAGAGCCGGAAGGTTGCCAAACGGTTAACGGCGGGACGCGACGCACCTGTGCCAGCATCGTCCGGCATCAATCCAGTCTTCCCACATCCACCGTCACGGCATGATCCAACGGCCCATGCCCTCCGCCATATCCCGGCGCGGACAGGATAGCCGCACGCACATAGGCGCGGGCGCGAATCACCGAATCGCGCAGTCCCAGACCCTGCGCCAGGCCGGCCGCCAGTGCCGAGGCGGTCGTGCATCCCGTGCCATGCGTATGCGGCGTTTCGATCCGCGGCGCGGCGAATGCCTCGATCCCGGCCGCGGTCGCCAGCAGATCGACAACGGTATCGGATGCGAGGTGGCCGCCCTTCAGCAATACTGCCGGCGCGCCAAGGCCCAACAGCGCCGCCGAAGCCACCCGCATCTCCGCCTCGGTGCCAATCGCCAGGCCGGTCAGTGCCTCCGCTTCAGGCAAATTCGGTGTGATCACTGCGGCAAGCGGCAGCAGGCGCCGGCGCAGCACATCCACCGCCTCGGACGCAAGCAGTGCGTGTCCGCCCTTCGCCACCATCACCGGATCGAGCACCACCGGCACGCCGGTGGCGAAGTCCGCGAGCGCGTCGCACACGGTCTCAATCGTCGCGACATCGCCCAGCATGCCGATCTTGATGACATCGGCGCCGATGTCGGCCATCACGACCTCGATCTGCCGGCGGATGAAGGCCGGCGGCACCGCCATCACGCCGTGAACGCCCAGCGTATTCTGCGCGGTCAGCGCCGTGATCGCCGTCGCGGCAAAGCCGCCGAGCGCGGTAATAGTCTTGATATCGGCCTGAATGCCCGCGCCGCCGCCCGAGTCGGATCCTGCGATGACCAGGACCCGCCCCCGCATCAGGCGGCTGCTTCCCGCAGCCGCGCAGCCTCGGCAATCAATCCACACAATGTATCGACAGCGTCGGCGACCAGATCGGGATCTTCGCCTTCGGCCATCACCCGCACCAGCGGCTCTGTCCCGCTTTCCCGGATCAGCACCCGTCCCGTCCCCTGCAGGCGCAGTTCCTGCTGCCGGATCGCCGCCTGCACATGGTCCTGGCGCAGCGGCGACGGGCCGGTAAAGCGGACGTTCTTGAGGCGTTGCGGCAGCCGCTTGAACACCTGGCATACCTCCGATGCGGGGCGTCCCTTCTGCACCAGCACCGCCAGCACCTGAAGCGCCGCCAGCAGACCATCGCCGGTCGTCGCAAAGTCGGACAAGATCAGGTGCCCGGATTGTTCCCCGCCGACATTCATCCCGGTCGCCCGCATATGTTCGGCGACATAGCGGTCGCCGACCTTGGTGCGATGCAAAGCGAGGCCAAGCGATTCGAGATGCCGCTCCAGACCGAGGTTCGACATCACCGTGGCGACGATGCCGTCGCCGCGCAGCGTGCCGTCCTGATGCCAGGTTTCGGCAATCAGCCCCAGAATCTGGTCTCCGTCCACCAATTCCCCATTCTCGTCCGCGATCTGCAGCCGATCGGCATCGCCGTCGAGGGCGATGCCGAGATGGGCATTGTGCTCCAGCACCTTGGCGCAGATGAACTCCGGCACGGTGGAGCCGCAGCCTTTGTTGATATTGAAACCATCGGGCGTCACACCGAGGGGAATCACTGTCGCGCCGAGTTCCCACAGCACCGTCGGCGCCACCTTGTAAGCGGCGCCATTCGCACAATCGATGACGATGCGCAGGCCGTCGAGCCGCAGTCCGCGCGGGAAGCTGGCCTTCGCCACTTCTATATAGCGGCCTGCCGCGTCGTCGAGCCGCGACGCCCGGCCCAGCAGATGCGACTCGGCCAACCTGTCGCCGAAACCGCTGTCCATCAGCGCCTCGATCTCGAGTTCCTTCTCATCCGACAGCTTCGCGCCATCGGGACCGAACAGCTTGATCCCATTATCCTCATACGGATTATGCGACGCCGATATCATCACACCCAGATCGGCCCGCAAGGAGCGCGTCAGCATCGCCACGGCGGGTGTCGGCAATGGTCCGAGCAGGATGACATCCATGCCCGCGCCAACGAAACCGGCGGTCAGCGCCGGCTCGATCATGTAGCCGGAAAGCCTGGTGTCCTTGCCGATGACGACACGGTGGCGGTATTCGCCGCGCGTGAACAGCAGGCCGGCGGCCTGCCCGAGCCGCAGGGCGGTGCCGGCCGTCATCGGGTCCGTGTTCGCCTTGCCCCGAATTCCATCAGTCCCGAATAGACGCCTTGTACTCGTCATGGCCATCCGCCGTTCCGTTTGCAACGAGCGCGGGACGCCCCGCATTGAACAAGCGGAACTGTGCGTCAATCGAACAATGAATGCCATACACGAAAGGCCTGTACTGTCTCACGTACGTCATGCACACGTACGATTGCCGCGCCACGTAGCGCCGCGAACACAGCACCGGCCAGCGATCCGCCAAGCCGCCGATCGGCCCGGGGTTCAAGGCCGGCGGCTCCGATAAAGGATTTACGGGACAGTCCCAACAGCACCGGGTAGCCGAGCCCGGTCAAAGCGGGCAGCCCGCGCAGCAGCGCGCGCGATTGCTCGGCCAGTTTGGCAAAGCCGATTCCGGGATCGATAGCGATATTTTTACGGGCAATGCCAGAGACAAGCGCCACGTCGACCCGCGCCAAGAGCTCGGCCCTTACCTCCGCCACCACATCGCCATAGGTCGTCATCGCGCCCATCGTCGCCGGGGTGCCGCGCATATGCATCAGCACGACCGGACAGTCGCGGGCCGCGACCAATGCGGCGGCGGCGGGGTCGTGCGTCAGCCCGGAGACGTCGTTGACGATTGTCGCGCCCGCATCGAGGGCGGCGCGCATGGTCGCGGCGTTTCGCGTGTCCACCGACACGCACAAACCCGCCCGCGCCAGGCCGCGGACGACCGGAATGACCCGGTCCAGCTCGATGTCCGGCGGCACGGCGGCGGCCCCCGGGCGGGTGCTTTCGCCACCGACATCGATAATGTCCGCGCCGTCTTCCGCCATCGCCAGCCCCGCGGCAACAGCTTCGTCCGGCCCGCCGTGGCGGCCGCCGTCGCTGAAACTGTCGGGCGTTACGTTGAGGATGCCCATGACGCGGGTGCGGTCGAGGGGCAGGCCGGCCCAATGGGGTATTTCGTTCGAGGTGAGCATGGAAAGCCCGGGCATGCGAGGACGGATGAAAGCTGTCGCCGCCCGTTCCCTCGGGCGATCGCGGATCCCTATGAGACGGCAGATCGAGCGCCGGGTGCAAGGCCCGGACGATCCGGCCGCGAACCCGGGATCGACACGGTGATTTGTTACTTAACCCCGCCGGTCAGGACGCGCGGCGAGGGCAAATCCGTCCGATGCGCGCGATATGCGAAGCGAGTGAAACGGGTCGAACACCATCCGGGCAAAACCGATAAGCCGATGAAATAGCTTCGATCGGGGGACGCCGACACAAACAGCGGGGGCGTGCCGGCGGAGCACGTGCCTTCCGTTTCAGCAATGTCTGCCCGCGGATAGCCCATACTCAGATTTTCAGCCACCCCGCCTAATTCTTGGTGTAGCGTCTCAGGATGAACAAAAGCCACGGAACGAAAACGGCACGCGTTAACCATTCCTTAAGACTATCCGTGTATTCAGGATACCTTGCCGCGACTGGTGCCCATGCCGGGCGCGGACCTCGGAGGCGCTGATGATGCACCTGGCAGACACGACCCCGACGCCCCGCCGCCGACGCATTGGCGCCACACCGGGAGCTCGTCTGAACCATGCCGCTTGCTCACGCCAGCGCGACGCCCAATATTCCTTTACGTGCCGTGCCCCTTTGGTTTCTCGCAGTTGCGATGAGAATTTTCTTGAGTTCGACCGCGCTGGCTTTCACTATTCGGTGATCGTGCGCGACGGTGCTTCCGGGTTGGCCGCTGGCGTCTGCTTCCGCGGCCCCGCTGCTCTCAAGATCTCGCGACAGCGGCTCCGTGTGCGGCTGCACAAGGAAATGATGGACGGCGCCTCAACCCAATCCCGCCAGTTCCGGTTCCGAACCGGCGACAGGAAGACCGATGCAAAAGAGTCCAAAAAATGCCTGCCCCCGATGACGATGAACGCCCCGACCGTGAAGGTTCTTTGATGCGACTCGCCAAAAACATTCCCGCGACGCTACCCTCTTACGCTACGATTGCACCCATCTTGCATGCTCAGATGCATGTGACGCCGGAACATCGTGGCATCACCCTTAACACAGGAGCGGCCGATGCAGACGGTCGATGACATTTTCACCGCCTACGCGCGAAGCTTCGAGGTTAATCGCGAAGCCGAGATGTCGTTGTCGGAATATCTGGAGGCCTGCCGCAAGGACCCGATGGTCTACGCGACGGCCACCGAACGCCTTCTCGCCGCCATCGGCGAGCCGGATATGGTCGACACATCGAAGGATGCCCGGCTCGGCCGGATCTTCATGAACCGCACCATTCGCGCCTACCCCGCCTTCAGCGAATTCTACGGCATGGAAGAGACGATCGAACGCATCGTCGGCTTCCTGCGCCATGCCGCCCAGGGCCTGGAAGAACGCAAGCAGATCATGTACTTGCTCGGGCCTGTCGGCGGCGGCAAGTCGTCTCTGGCGGAACGGCTGAAGGCGCTGATGGAGACGTATCCCATCTATGTGCTCAAGGCCGGCGATAACCTCAGCCCGGTGTTCGAAAGCCCGCTCGGCCTGTTCGACCCCGAGCGGATGGGCGCGGTGCTGGAAGACCGCTATGGCATCCCGCGGCGGCGGCTGACCGGCCTCATGAGTCCGTGGTGCATCAAGCGGCTCGACGAGTTCAACGGCGACATCTCTAAATTCCGTGTCCAGAAGCTGATGCCCTCGCGCCTCCGTCAGATCGGCATTGCCAAGACGGAGCCCGGCGATGAGAACAACCAGGACATCTCCTCGCTTGTGGGCAAGGTCGATATCCGCAAGCTGGAGTTGCACTCGCAGAACGATCCCGACGCCTACAGCTACTCCGGCGGCCTGAACCGGGCCAACCAGGGCATGCTCGAATTCGTCGAAATGTTCAAAGCGCCGATCAAGATGCTGCATCCGCTGCTGACGGCGACGCAGGAAGGGAATTATATCGGAACGGAGAACATCGGCGCCATTCCCTTCCAGGGGATCATCATGGCCCACTCCAATGAGTCGGAGTGGCAATCCTTCAAGAACAACAAGAACAACGAAGCCTTCATCGACCGCATTTACGTTATCAAGGTGCCTTACTGCCTGCGCGTCACCGAAGAGCAGAAGATCTACGAGAAGCTGGTTTCGCGGTCCGAACTCGGACAGGCGCCGTGCGCACCGGCGACCCTGGAGATGCTGGCCCGATTCTCGGTGCTGACCCGGCTGAAGCGGCATGAGAATTCGACGCTGTATGCCAAGATGCGGGTCTACGACGGCGAAAGCCTGAAGGAAACCGATCCGCGCGCGCGCAGCCTGCAGGAGTACAAGGACACGGCGGGTGTCGAGGAAGGCATGGACGGCGCTTCAACGCGCTTCGCGTTCAAGGTGCTGGCCGCGACGTTCAACCACGACACGACCGAGATCGCCGCTGACCCGGTGCATCTGATGTATGTGCTGGAACAGTCGATCCGCCGCGACCAGATGCCTCAGGATACCGAGAAACGCTATCTTGAGTTCATCAAGGGCGAACTGGCGCCTCGTTACGCCGAATTTATCGGCAACGAGATCCAGAAGGCTTACCTGGAGTCCTACCACGACTACGGGCAGAACCTGTTCGACCGCTACGTGTCCTACGCCGACGCCTGGATCGAGGATATCGACTTCAAGGACGCCGATACCGGGCAGTTGCTGAACCGCGAACTACTCAACCAGGAGTTGACGAAGGTTGAGAAGCCGGCGGGGATCGCCAATCCGAAGGACTTCCGCAACGAAGTGGTGAAGTTCTGCCTGCGTGCCCGGGCGAACAACAACGGCAAAAATCCGTCCTGGACCAGCTATGAGAAGATCCGCGACGTGATCGAACGGCGTATGTTCAGCCAGGTCGAGGAATTGCTACCGGTGATCAGCTTCGGCTCGAAGAAGGACAGTGATACCGAAAAGAAACACACGGAGTTCGTCGATCGCATGACCGCCCGCGGTTACACGGAACGGCAGGTCAGACGGCTCGTGGAGTGGTATATGCGCGTGAAGCAGGCGGGCTAAAAATGCCCGCCGAACCTGGAAAGGTGTCACAGGCACGTTATGCACATCGTTGACCGCCGCCTGAACCCGAGTGGGAAAAATCTCGCAAACCGGCAACGCTTCATGCGGCGTGCCAAATCGCAGATCCGCAAGGCCGTGCATGAAAGTGCGGGAAGCCGCAGCATCAAGGACGCCGACGAAGGCGGCGAAGTGGTGCTGCCCGCGCAGGGCGTGCATGAACCGTCGTTCCGCCGCAGCAGCAGCGGCGGAATCCGGGATCACCTGTTGCCGGGCAACAAGGAATACATCGCGGGCGACACCATCGCGCGTCCCCCGAGCGGCGGCGGCGGCGGGGGCTCGGAAGGCAGCCCGGACGGCGAGGGTGAGGATGATTTCCGCTTCGCCCTGTCGCGGGAGGAGTTCGTCGATCTCTTCCTGGAAGATCTGGAGCTGCCCGACCTCGCCAAGCGGCGAGTCGTCAATGCCGAAGCCGTGGTTTACAATCGCGCCGGCTACTCCGTCAGCGGTTCGCCGGCGAACCTGGCGCTGAACCGGACGGTCCGAAACAGCCTGTCGCGGCGCATCGCGCTGCGCCGCCCGAAGGCCGAGGAACTGGAGGCGCTGAAGGAAGAAATCGAGGCGCTGAACGACGGTTCGGATGAGCCGCGGCGGATTGCGCTGGAGGAGGAGTTGCTGCGCAAGCAGCGCCGTACCGGCCTGATCCCGTATATCGATCCGCTGGACGTGCGGTACAAGCGATTTGAAGCGACCCCTAAGCCGGTGGCACAGGCGGTGATGTTCTGCCTGATGGATGTGTCCGGCTCGATGACCGAGCACATGAAGGACCTAGCCAAGCGGTTCTACGTGCTGCTGTATATCTTCCTGAAGCGCCGTTACAAGAATGTCGATGTGGTGTTCATCCGCCACACGCATCAGGCGTCCGAAGTTGACGAAGACACCTTCTTCAACAGTCCGGAAACCGGCGGCACAGTCGTGTCCACGGCACTGGAGGAGATGCAGCGCGTCATCGTCGAACGCTACAGCCCGGACAACTGGAATATCTACGCAGCCCAGGCTTCGGACGGCGACAACACCGCCAGCGACAACGACAAGACCGCCGCCCTGCTGACCAAGGTGCTGCTGCCGGCATGCCAGTACTACGCCTACCTGGAAGTGGGCCGAGACTCGGAGCACTTCCCCCCGGGTTTCATCCGCCGGGACAGCGATCTGTGGCAGACCTACTCGACCATCATCCGCAACGGCGCGCCGATGGCGATGCGGAAAGTCGGCCACCGCCGGGACATCTACCCGGTGTTCCGGGAACTGTTCGCCAAAAAGAACCAAGGCGCGGAGGCACACGCCGAATGAGCAGCACCCTGATACGGGCGGAACGTCCGCTATTTGAAGGAGCCGACTGGGAATTCAGCACCATCCAGCGCTGCCACGACGAGATTTCGAAAATCGCCCTCGGCGAGATGGGGCTGGATATCTACACCAACCAGATCGAGGTCATCGGCACCGAGCAGATGCTCGATGCCTACTCCTCCATCGGCATGCCACTGTTTTACAAGCATTGGTCGTTCGGCAAGCATTTCGCCCGCAACGAAGCCATGTACCAGGCCGGCATGCAGGGCCTAGCGTATGAGATCGTCATCAATTCGAACCCGTGCATCAGCTACATCATGGAGGAAAATACCGCCATGATGCAGACGCTGGTGATCGCTCACGCGGCGTTCGGGCATAACCACTTCTTCAAGAACAATTATCTGTTCCAGCAGTGGACCGATGCCAACGGCATCCTGGATTACCTGGAATTCGCCCGCGACTACATCATGTCGTGCGAGGAACGCTATGGCGAAGCCGCCGTGGAGCGGTTGCTGGATGCCGCCCACGCGCTCATGAGCCACGCCGTGCACAAATACCCGCGCAAGCGGACGGCTGATCTTCGGTCGGAGGAAAAGCGCGAGCGGGAGCGCCGCGAACACGATGAGAAGGTGTTCAACGACCTGTGGCGCACCGTGCCCGGCAAGGACGCCACGAAGAACAACCCGACCGCCGAGGAGCAGCGCAAGGCCCTGCTGCAACTGCCGCAGGAAAACATTCTGTATTTCATGGAAAAAACCGCCCCCAGGCTGGCGCCCTGGCAGCGGGAAGTGCTGCGGATCGTGCGCATCATCGCGCAATATTTCTATCCGCAGTCGCAGACCAAGGTGATGAACGAGGGCTGCGCCACCTACACGCACTACGAGATCATGAACCGGCTGCACGCAAAGGGCCTGCTGACGGACGGCGCGATGGTGGAGTTCCTGTCGTCCCACACCAACGTCGTGTTCCAGCCGGAATTCGACGATCGGCGGTATTCGGGGATCAACCCCTACGCGCTCGGCTTCGCCATGATGCAGGACATCGAACGCATCTGCAAAACGCCGACGGCCGAGGACAAGCAGTGGTTCCCGCACATCGCCGGCTGCAACGACCACATGAACGTGCTGCGCGACGTCTGGGCGAACTACCGCGACGAAAGTTTCATTCTGCAATATCTCAGCCCGAAACTGGTGCGGCAGTTCGGCCTGTTCCACGTGATGGACGACTCGAACGAGCCTAATCTGCGGGTGGAAGCGATCCACGATGAGCGCGGCTACCGCAAGATCAAGCAGGCGCTGGCCAAGCAATACGATATCTCATGGACCTCGGCCGACATCCAGGTCGTGGACGTCAATCTGGCCGGCGACCGCCGCCTGATCCTGCATCACCGCGCGCTGAACCGCGTGCTGCTGGAGGAAAAGGACGCTCGTCAGGTGCTGCAGCATCTGGCCGATCTGTGGGGCTACGACGTGCTGATGAAGGAAATCGACCCGGGAACGGAAGCTGTGCTGAAGGAACACGCCGCCTCGCCTCGCCCGGGTATCGTGAAGGTTGAGCCGGCGGCTTAAGGAAGGTCGGGGCGCTGCCCCGAACCCCGCAAAGGGGCAGCGGCCCCTTTGATCCCATCGACTTAAGGCCGGTTGAAAGGAGGGGGCGACACTGTTGCCCGCTCCTTTCAACCGGCGTTAGTCCAGGGTTCCAAGGGCCGCCGGCCCTTGGCGGGTCCAGGGCGGAGCCCTGGCCTTCCTTACGGCCCCCGAACCACCTGCGCGAGGTCCCCGGGGCGCAACCATGTTGCGAATGCGTGTTGGATATCGGCGGCGGTGATATCGAGGTAATGGGACGCCAGGGTTTGCTCGTCGTCGAACGGCAGGCCGAGGTCCGACAGGCGCAGGTATTGGGCGGCTATGCCGCCGATGCTGTCGCGCTGCATCGGAATCCGGCGCAACTGCTCGGCTTTGGCGCGGTTCAGGTCGCCGTCGCTGACCGGGGTTGTCTGCATGTCCTTGATGTCCCGCACCACCAACTGCCGGGCCTTGTCGACGTTCTCGCCGTCGGCGCCGAACGCCACGGTGTAATCGCCGCGGGTGCGCGACCAATCCAGTTGGCTGCTGACCGAATAGACGTAGCCGGAGTTGATCCGCAGATCCCGGTACAGGCGGGAGGAAAAGCCGCCGCCCAGAATGACGTTCCCCAGCATCAACGGATAGCGGTCCGGGCTGCCGATCGGCAGTTCCAATGTCTCGGCCAGGTACACGCTGTCCTGCAGGGTGCTGCTGTCCGGCACGCGCGCCTGCGACGGCTTGTTCGGACCGACGGGCGGCAGCTCGATCGCCGGGGTTGGGCCTTCGCCATGCCAGCCGCCGAATGTCTCCGCGACGACCCGCCGCGCCTGCTCCGGCGTCACGTCGCCGAGCACGATGATGGTGGTCAGATCGGGACGAAACGTCGCGTCGTAATAGGCTTTTATATCAGTCGGTTGCAGGGCCGTCACCGTCTCCGGCGTGGGTTCGCGCAGGGTGGGATCGCCTTCCGGCATGATCGCCCGCTTCACCGCCTGCTGGAACAGATAGCTCGGCGACCGCAGCAGCCCGGCGACACTGCGGGCGAACTGAGAACGGACCACCTCGAAAGCCTGGTCCGGGAACGCCGGATGCAACTGGTTCTCCGCCAGCAGCTTCATGCCCGGCTCAAAATCCGGCGTCAGGACGCGCAGCGAGAAATTGGGACCGGTGTCGATCCGGGCGGCGATGTCGTCTACAGCCTCGCGGAAGGCCAGACGATCGCGGGTTGCGGTGCCGTATTCAAAGAGGTCGCTGGTGACCGAGGCCACGCCTTCCTTCCCGGGCGGTTCCTGCATCGCCGGGACCTCGCGGACGCGGCCGTAAACCGAAACGGTGTGGCTGACATGTTCCGGTTGGACGATCAGACGCAGCCCGTTCGGCAGCACGCTGATATCGGGCGGCTCGCCGAGGTCGGGCAGGCGCAGGCTGGCCAGAGCGGCCGATGCCCAGTCCGGCAGCGTGACCGGATGATCCGGCGTGCCGGCGAACGATTCCGCGCCGCCAAATCCCGATCCGGCTACCGGCCGTCCGGACTCCCGCGGCGTCAGGATGGCGGTCACCGCGTGGTCGGGGTCCAGCAAGACGCGGGCCAAACGGTTGACGTCCTCCACCGTCACGGCATCGTAGGCACGCGCGAGGTCCTCGGGCGAAGCTGCGTTCTGGAACGCCAACGCCCGGGACCAGCTTCCGGCCAGCCCCTGGATGCTGTTGGCGGCGAAGGCGAGTTCGGCGATTTCCTGCCGCTTCGCCGCCGCGACCAGCTCCGGCGAAACGCCGTTCCGCGCCGCCTCGGCGATGATTCGCCGGACATCGGCCAGCACGGGAGCGGGATCCTCAGCCGACGGAAACGCCGCATAGGCCATGCCGAAGCCGACATCGGGCTTCGCCTGGTAGTTGAATTGCGCCATCAGCGCCTTGCCGGCCGGAACCAGGCCATACAACGCGCCGCGCTCGCTGGCCAGAACGTCGGACAGGATGTCGGCGGCGGCGAAATCGTCGTACTTCAGGCCGGGCATGCGGTAGGCGATGGTGACCAGGCCGACCGGGAAATTGGTGTCCAACGTCAGGGTCTTGGGTTCCACCGGCTGCACCGCGAACGGAGCGTGCAGCGGAACGGGGCGGCTTGGCACGTCACCGAACGCGGCCTTGGCCTGTGCCAGCGCATCATCCGGCTGGACATCTCCGGCGATCACCAGGATCGCGTTGTTGGGTGCATACCAGGTTTCGTAGAAGCGCCGGATTAGCGCGGCGTCGGTCTTTTCGAATGACGGACGGGTGCCGAGGGCATCATGCTCATACGGCGTCCCGTGGAACAGGATTGCCTGCGCCTGCGTCAGGTAGTTGTAGACCGGGCTTGACAGATCGCGCGACACCTCCTGGTCGATGGCGCCGCGTTCCTGTTCCCAGTCCGCCTGGCTCAGGGTCAGGCCGTGCATGCGCAGCGCCTCGATCCGCAGCGCGACGCTCAGGTCATCAGCCGGTACAGTATAAGTGTACTGCGTGACGGTTTCGGTGGTGTCGGCATTGTAGACGCCGCCCAGCAGCGCGCCGATTTCGGCGAGCTGATCGCGATCCAGGCCTTCGCTGCCGCGGAACATCATGTGCTCCAGAGCATGCGCGGTGCCGGGAAAGCCCTCCGGCGCGTCGTTCGACCCGGCGAGGTAGTTCATCTCGGTGGTGACCACAGGAGCCAGCCGATCCGGAACGACAACGATACGCAATCCGTTCGGCAAGGTGGCGCGGAGCACGCCGCCCGGCACGCTGCCGGACAGCCCGGCCGGTTCGGCGGCGCCGCACGGAACGGCCACCGCGGACAGCACGAGCGCCGCCGCCCAGATACGCAAACGATGTTTCACGGACCGCTCCGTTTCAACCCATGGCGCCTACAGTATGCCGAGGCAACGAAGCCGGTCCAGCGAGTCATGCAGGGGCCGGCACCCGGCGGCGCTCGGCGAACAGCTTCACGGCTTGTTCGATCGCGTGCACCCCGAACGGTTTCGACAGGGCGGGCACCCCGGCATAGCCCGGGTCGATCCCTTGCACGGCGTTGCCGGTGACAAAAACGAACGGCACGCCGCGCGCCTTCAGCGCGTCGGCGACGGGATAAACCAGCTCGCCCCGCAGGTTGATGTCGAGAAAGGCACCGTCAAGCGTCTGTCTGCTCCGGTCGATGACGGCAAGCGACTGCGCGACGGAGGCGGCCGAACCGGCCACCGTGCAGCCGAGGTCCAGCAGCATGTCCTCCAGCAGCATCACGATCATCGTCTCGTCATCGACCACCAGAATCGAAAGACCGTCGCCCGCCTGCGTTGCGTTCATGACTGCACCCTCACCTTGGTGGAAAGCGGAAGCCGGAACCGGCATTCGACGCCCGCCTCCGCGTAGTCCATGTCCGATTGCCCGCCGAGTTCATGCGTGACCGCCCGTTGCAGAAGCTTCGACCCGAAGCCCCCGCCCGTAGGAGGAGCCACCTTCGGTCCACCGCTTTCGCGCCAGGCGATGCGGATTCCCGAGGGCTGGTCAGGGGGATCGAGGTCCCAGCGGACCTCAATTCTTCCGCACATGTTCGACAATGCGCCGTATTTGGCGGCGTTGGTGGCAAGCTCGTGGAAAACCAGGCTCAATGTCACGGCCTCGTTCGGGGCGAGCCAAATGGCGGGCCCCTCTATCGTCCAGCGTCGCTCGGGACTGAGGCCCTCATACGGCGCAAAGCCGAGACGGACAACATCCGCGAGTGCCGCGCCTTCCCAGTCCGAACGGGTCAGCAGATCATGCGCGACGCCAAGCGCCGCAAGCCGTCCGGTCAAGGTGTCGTAGAACTGCTCCGGCACCGCGAACCGCCGCGTCTGGGCGGCGATCGACTGCACCACCGCGAGCGTGTTCTTCACCCGGTGCGCCAGTTCCCGCAGCAACAGCGCCTGATGCTCCTCGGCGCGTTTGCGGGCGGTGATGTCGCGCAGGATGACGGTGAACAGCCTGCGTCCGTTGATCTCAGCCTGGGAGATCGACGCCTCGACGGGGAATTCCTCGCCGCTGGACCTCAGGCCGCACAGCAGGCCGGCCTGACCCATGGGCCGATTGGTGACGCCGGTCGCGGCGAAGCCTGCCACATGCCTGGCATGCACGGAGCGGAATCGATGCGGAATAAGTTGCTCAAGCGACATGCCGATCGCTTCGCTCTCCGGGCGGCCGAACATCGCGACAGCGGCCTTGTTGAACAGGACGATGCGCTGATTCCCGTCAACCGTAATGATCCCGTCCATTGCCGACTCGACCACGCTGGCCATCCGCGAGCGGCTTTCGGCCATGTCCCGGGCGGCCCGCTTGCGCTCGCTGATGTCGCGGATCACCTGGGCGAATCCGCGCAGCTCGCCCTTCTCGTCACGCAGCGCGGTGATGGCGACATCGGCCCAGAAGCGCGAGCCGTCCTTGCGCACGCGTTCGGCCTCTTCGCGAAAGGTGCCGTGCGCGGCGGCGAGCCTCAATTGCGCGTTCGGACGCCCGCGGTCGCGTGCCTCCGGCGGGAAAACGAGGCAGATGTCCTGTCCGATGATCTCCGTTTCGGACCAGCCTTCGATCCGCTGCGCCCCGGCGTTCCAGCTTGCGATCCGGCCGTGCCGATCGAGCATGAAGATCGCGTAGTCCTCTACGCCATCGATCAGTCGGTGGAAGAGTTCCTTGCTGTCGAGCAGCGCCTGCTCGGTCAGCATGTGCTTTTGCCGGCCCGCCCGCAGCAAGGCCACCGCAAGCGCGGAGACCGTTCCGAGCGACACGAAGCCCAGCAGCCTGACGATATCCGACGTGTTTTCGGCAGCGAATGTTCCGGCGGCCAGGATGATCGGATAGTGCGTGTATGCCGCCGCCGATACGGTGGCGAACAGCGCCGGGCCGACGCCGGCGGCGAACGCCACCAGCAGGACCGCCGGATAGAATGCGGCGTACGGCAGCCCGGCAAATTGCTCATGCAACTGATGGCGCACGGCAGCCGCCACGGCCACGGTGACGGCGGCAAAACCATAGCGAAGCGCCCAGTGCAGTTTCCATACGCCGGCGCCGGTTTTGGCTGAGGTCACGATCGCCTCCGGTAGGGGCGTGGCTTGAAGGAGCCGCCGCTCCTCGACGGCAAATCCGCTGATCAGGCCGGGTCAACACCTTCGGTTCCCAAAGCGTTATCTTAGTGCATCGAATTTATTTTCTTAGCAGAGATAATCGGTTATACGGTGCCGGCCGCGAATGTCACGGAAAAAGCGACGACTGAATCGGGATCGAGATCAAACCTGAGGATATCCCCGGCGCGGGGCCGCTGACGCCTGTTTCTTCCCGGGATCGATCGGAAAATGATCAGGCAGGGCTTTCATGCAGCCGGCCGGACGGCGGCGGCAGGCGGAAACCGCTAGGTCAGCCAGTGAGGCACCGGCAAGCCCTTGCCGCGCAGGAACCCCGGATTGAACAGTTTCGATTGATACCGCGACCCGCCGTCGCACAGGATCGTCACCACCGTGTGGCCCGGCCCGATCGCCCGCGCGACGCGGATCGCCGCGGCGATGTTGATCCCGGCGGAAGTGCCCACGGACAGGCCCTCATGGATCAGCACGTCATAGATCTGCTCCAGCGCCTCCGCATCGGGGATGCGTTCGGCATCATCGATCGAGACACCTGCCAGATTGTCGGGCACGCGCGACTGGCCGATGCCTTCGGTGATCGACGACCCCTCGATCGTCAGATCATTGCTCTTCACCCACCCGTACAGCCCGCTGCCTTCCGGATCCGCGAGCACGACGCGCACAGTCGGGTCGCGTTCCTTCAACGCCATCGACACCCCGGCCAACGTGCCGCCGGTGCCACACGAACACGTGAACGCGTCGAGCTTGCCGCCGGTCTGGTCCCAGATCTCCGGGCCCGTGGTGGCCCGGTGCCCCTCCCGGTTGGCCAGGTTGTCGAACTGGTTGGCCCAGATGGCGTTGCCGGTTTGCGCCGCCAGTTCCTCGGCGAGGCGGCGCGACACATGCACATAGTTGCCGGGGTCGCGATACGGCTTCGCCGGAACCAGCCGCAGATCGGCGCCGATCATGCGCAGGAAATCGATTTTTTCCTGCGATTGGGTTTCCGGCATGACGATCACGCTGCGGTAGCCACCGGCGTTGCCCACCAGGGTCAGGCCGATGCCGGTGTTGCCGGCGGTGCCCTCGACGATCGTGCCGCCGGGTTTCAGCGCGCCGCGCGCCTCGGCGTCGCGGATGATCGCCAGGGCGGCGCGGTCCTTGACAGAACCGCCGGGATTCATGAACTCCGCCTTGCCGAGGATCGTGCAGCCGGTTGCCTCCGACGCGCGCCGAAGCCTGATCAGCGGCGTGTTGCCGATGGCCTGAGCGAGGCCGTCCTGCCAGGCGGTGCCGTGATATGAGGCGGTCATCGAGTCCTTCTTTCCCAAGCGGAGCGTAGAGTATGGTTGACAATGTAGCGCCGAAACAGACCTGGGAAGCCCTGGATAGCAATCCCGAGGCCCAACTGGTCGATGTGCGCACGGACGTGGAGTGGACGTTCGTCGGCGTGCCGGACCTGAACAAGACCGGCAAGAAGACGCTGCTGATCCCGTGGCAGGTGTATCCGACGATGCGGCGGAACGACTCGTTCGAGACCAACCTGAAGCAGGCCGGGCTGACGGCGGATAACCACATCTATTTCATCTGCCGCAGCGGCGCCCGCAGCCTGGCGGCGGCCGAGGCGGCGAAGGCGGCGGGATTTCCGAACGTCTATAATGTCGCGGACGGCTTCGAAGGTCCGCCGAACGCCGAGGGTCACCGCGGCGAAGCGGCCGGGTGGAAAGCCGACGGGCTGCCCTGGCGGCAGCGCTAGACATCCTGTCCGGTTTTATCGGAACCGGGCAAGCGAGGGAGGCGCCCCGCCATCAGCCCGATGTTCAGGGGCGCCATATTGACCCGGGGCAGACCCCCATAGCTATCAGGATAAGCCGCGGCCGGAGAAAAGCTTGGCCGAGGCGTCGTTCACTCCTCGTCATGGCCCGGCTTGTCCGCATGCGCGCTAACATAAGGGCTGTCGGCACGGCCGCAGCCTCCGTGTCATGGCCGGGCTTGTCCCGGCCACGACTTGCGCTGTTGGTTGCGGCAAAGTCGTGGATGGCCGGACTAAATCCGGCCATGACACACTGGGACGGGCCGCCGTCTCCCGGCTTATGTTAGCGCCTATGCGGCTTGTCCGGGCCACCTATCGAGGCACCTGCTGGCATAGGTGGCCCGGACAAGCCGGGCCATGACGAGTGGGGAGAATGCCATGCTCCACCGGCGCCTTATCCTGATGCGCTTGGGGCAGACCCCAGCCTTGAAAGCAGAAGCCGCGGCCTGGTTCGGCCGCGGCTTCCGGACGCTTACCGCCGCGGGGGAAACGCCGGCAACGGCGCGCCCGACAGCAGCGCCGCGGCGGATTGCGTCAGCGCCTCGACCCGCATCTTCTCCACCGCGCGTTCCTTCGGAGACAGGTTTCCCATATCGGCCGTCATTTCCCTCGCCACCTCCGCCATCGCACCCGCCCAGGCGGCGCGGTGCCGATCGTCGCCGGGCATCGGCGCGAGGTTCGGCGCGGCAGCCACCGGCGCGGCGGCAACCGGCGCCGCAGCAACCGGCGCCGCGGCCCGCGGCGGCTGCGCGTCCCTGATCCGCGCGTTAGCCTGCTGAACCATCGTCTGCGTCTCCGCCACGGCCTTCTCCAGCGCCGCCTCGCTCGGCAGGTCCGGCGCCTCGGCGATGCGGCAGTCCTGCTCCAGCACCTGCCGGTTGCGCTCCGCCGCGCGGTTCATGCTGCCGGCGTTGCCGCGCAAACGCAGGGCCAGGGGCAGCGAGATCTCATCCGACATCGACTGGCTGAGCGACCACAGGGCGGCGAGTTCGAAGGCGATGATCATGGTTGCGGTGATCAGGCTGCGCGGGCCGGTGGCGCGGTAGGCCTCCAGCGTCTCCATCGCGGCGATCCGGGCGTAGGCGACGTCGCCGCCGGTGGACCAGAGGAACATCGGCGCCAACAAGGAGATGACCGCGTTGAGCAGGACGCTGGTGCCGGTTACGGGGTCGGGTTCGTGGTCGGACATGGCGGTGTGTTCCGGTTTTGATCCCCCGGGTTCTACCTTCGGCCGCGGAAGGTTGTCAAGAAATATTTCCTAGAATATACTCAGGCTGACGGGATAGGCGACGGGCTCCGCAACATCGTCGTGGCCCGGCTTGTCCGCGCCACCTGTCGCGGCAGGGTGCTCGCATGGGTGGCCCGGACCAGCCGGGCCATGACGAATGGGGCGAATGCGGTGCCCGCCGCAATCCGGGCCTCGCATGCCGGCGTCCACGAAACCTTACACCACCGGGCTCGCCCCGCCATCCATGTTGATGGCCGTGCCGGTGGTGAACCCGGCATGGTCGCTGCACAGGAAGCAGGCCATCGCAGCGAACTCCTCCGCCTTGCCGATGCGGCCGAGCGGCACGTTGGCGCCCAGCTTCCTGCGGAACTCATCATAGGACACGTTGCTGCCCTCGTTCCGGTGGCGGCGGACGTGCTGATCCGAGTCGATCAACCCCACCAGCAGGCCGTTGACCAGGATGCCGTGCGGCGCACCCTCCCCCGCCAGCACTTTCATCAGCGCCATGCCGGCAGCGCGCGACACCGCCGTCGGCGCGCCGTTCGCCCGCGGCGCCTTCGCCCCGGTGTTCAGCACGAAGATGATCCGGCCCCATTGCCGCGCCTGCATCCCCGGCCAGACCAGCCGGCTCAGGCGAATCGCGGCGAACAGCTTGAGGTCCAGGTCCTCCTGCCAGATCGCGTCGGTGATCTGCTCGGACGGCAGCGCCCGCGACACGCCCGCATTGTTGATCAGGATGTCCACCTGGCCGAACGCGCCGATGACCGCGCCGACGGTCCTGGCAATATCCTCGGCTTTCGACACGTCGCACTGGAAGGTCTCGACCCTGCCGGATGCGCCTTCCGAGGCGATCGCCCGCGACTCGGCCAGGGACTCGGCCCCGCGGGCCAGGATCGCGACATTGGCGCCGGAGGCGGCAAACTCCCTGGCGATCGCCAGGCCGAGGCCCTTGCTGCCGCCGGTGATGATCGCAGTGCGGCCGTCGAGGCGGACATCCATCGGTATTCTCCGTGTTCGATTGCCGGCAGTGTGCGGTCTCCGGCTGGCCTCGGCAACGCGGTATGCCTGTTCCGCGGAGATAGGGTATGCGGACGGCAGGCAACCGGAGCGCCGCCGTTTCATGACCTCGTTCGAACTTGTTTCCGTCCTGTTGCTGCTGGCCTCGATCCTCGGGATCGTCAACCAGCGCTATGTCCGTCTGCCGCGGACCATCGGATTGATGGCGGGTTCGCTGGTGCTGTCGATAATCCTCATCCTGGTCGACCGCTCGGTCGATTTTGTCGACCTGCGGCAGGACTGGGCGACGCTGGTCACCGACAGCGACCTGCCGCACGTGTTCCTCGACGGGCTGCTGGCCTTCATGCTGTTCGCCGGCACCCTGCATGTGGATATCGCCGCGTTGCGTTCGCAGAAATGGACGGTTCTCGCGCTGTCCACCGTCGGCGTGCTGCTGGCGACGGCGATCTACGGCTTCGGCATCTGCTTCGTTTTTGCCGGTGCCGTGCCGCTGCCCTGGTGCCTTGCCCTGGGCGCGCTGCTGGCGCCAACCGATCCCATCGCCGTCGGCGGCCTGCTGCGGGAGGCCGGCTTGCCGGCGGGGCCGATGGCAATCGTCAATGGCGAAAGCCTGTTCAATGATGGCGTCGCCGTCGTGGTTTTCGCCGCGACCGTCGAATATGCCAACGGCCACGCCGCGAGCGCCAGCGAGATCGAGCTGGAATTCCTGATCGAGGCCGGCGGCGGCATTCTGCTCGGCCTGATCACCGGCTGGCTGTCCTATCGCGCGGTGCGGCTGGTCGATGACGTCGCGCTGGAGCTGACCGTGACCCTGGCCCTGGTCACCTGCACCTACAGCCTGGCGCAGGCGCTGCATGTCTCCGGCCCGCTCGCCGTCGTGGTCGCCGGCCTGGTCACCAGCGCACGATCCACGCGGTTCGCCATGTCGGAGGTCTCGCGCCGCGAGGTCATCGCCTTCTGGGACCTGGTGGATGAGCTGCTCAACGCCATGCTGTTCCTGCTGCTTGGCTTCGCCTTGCTGTCGGTGAATATCAGCGTGCCATTGGCCGAAGCGGCGGCGGGCGGCATCGCGCTGGCGATCGTGTCGCGGCTGATCAGCGTGGCGCTGCCGACGACTCTGGTGCATTTCCGCAGCCTGCCGAAATTCAGGAGCATCGCCGTGCTGACCTGGGGCGGCCTGCGCGGCGGGATCTCCGTCGCGCTGGCGCTGACCCTTCAGCCGTCACCCTACCGCGGCGACCTGCTCGCGGTGTGCTACGCGGTGGTGGTGTTCACCATCCTGGTGCAGGGGCTGACCATGCCGCGGCTGGTGCGGTGGCTGTACAAGCCGAAGGTCACAGCCATCCCGCGATAATCACCGTGATCAGGCCGAGGACCAGATTGACGGCAATCAGGGTGCGCATGGTGCTCATGCTCGCCGCCATCCGGGTGCGGTCCGTCGTGCGGCGGAATTTCCGGTATGGCCCGAAGATGATCGCCAGGAACACCGCCGCCATCAGCAGCCCCAGCGCCAGCATGGCGTGTATCGGCCAAGCGACGTGAGCCATGCCGCCGAGCAGGTAGAGCATCACGAAGCCGGTGATCAGGATCAGCGGCATGGCGTGCCAGATTACCAGGAAGAACCGCCGGTGCACCCGGGTCTGCAGCAGCATGCGCTGCGGCGGCTCGATCGCCACCAGGCTGGGCCGCAGCACCACGAACGCGAAGAACAGGCCGCCCACCCAGAGCACCGCGCAAAGCAGGTGCAGCGCCTTGAGGCACGCGTAGAGAATCGTCATCCAATCAACTCCAGCAACTCGGTCAGCAGGGCGCGTAGCTCATTTGCGGCGATTGATCGAGGGGCCGTCTCGGTGATGCCAAGACCGCCGGCGAACGAGGTGGCGAAGCCGGTGCGGTTGCCGATGGTGGCCGCCAGCAGCGGGCGCCCGGAGGCCTTGATCTGCGCCGGCATGGACTCGCGCAGCTTGCCGGTGGACGGCATGCGGTTGAGCACGATCGCGGCGCGGCGGTGTTCCGATTCCGCCAGCTTCAGGGTGCCCTCGGCCGCCCAGATGTCGGGCGCGCTGGGCTGCACCGGGATCAGCACGAAGCTGGCGCCACGGATCGCCAGCCGCGCATCGGTGTCGATCTGCGGCGGGCTGTCGATCACCACCACGTCATGCGCGGTTTTGAGACGATCCAGCTCCCCGGCGACGCGCCAGCCGGAGACTTCGGAAAACGTCAGCTTCGCGGCGGAGTCCGGCCGCAGCTGATACCAGCGGGCCAGGCTGTGCTGCGGGTCGATGTCCAGCAGCGCCACCCGGCGGGTGACCGCCAGGGCCGCGCCGAGATTGGCGGCGAGCGTGGTCTTTCCCGTCCCGCCTTTCTGCTGGGCAACTGTAATGACGACCGCCATGGTCCGCGACTCCGTGTCAATGATGCATAACTGGATCAGAAATGCTGATTCGGCGCCAGGACCGATGTGAAACTGGCTTTACGCCGGGCGGGGCGGTATGATGCGGCCGTGTCCGGCGCGAATGCCGGCCATGAGGAAACCCGCATAATGCCAGCCAACAGTCCCAACGGCGAGAACGTCTACCGGCTCGATGCTCCGCGATGCGCGCAGGATTGGCAGGCGTATCACGGCATCCGCCGCAAGGTGTTCCACCTGCCGCGGCCGGACGAGGATATCAGCCCGGACATCCACCCGCTTTTGCTGTGGCACGAAAACCGGCCCATCGGCGCCATCCAGGTCGATAATCTGAATAATGCCGCGGCGGCGCTGCGGCTGGTGGCGATCGATCCGGCGCATCAGGGCGGCGGCCACGGTCGTGCGATGCTGCAACGGGCGGAGGCGTTCGTGCGAACCCTCGGGTGCCGCAAGGCGGTGGTTTACTCGACGGTCGAGGCGGCGGGGTTCTACGCCCATAACGGCTACGACGAGGAGGACTGGGACGCGGTCTGCATGGGCGGTATCGTGCAGATGCTGAAGGAGCTGGATTGATCAGGGAACGGCCTCTCTCCTCGTCATGGCCCGGCTTGTCCGGGCCACCTGTCGCGGCAGGGTGCCGGCATAGGTGGCCCGGACAAGCCGGGCCATGACGGTCGGGCGGGGGATGGGCTACGGTGTCGTGCTGACGGTCCAAGTTGCGCTGTCCACCGGCGGGGACTTCTCCAGCTTGGCGACAACCTGATCCAGCACCGCCGGTTCGGCTGAACTCGGAGCCAGCACGGCGGCCAGCTCCACCTGCGTCTCGGTTTCCGACAGCGTTTCGATCTCGACGATCGGATAACCGGCCTGCTCCAGCACCTCATCCAGAATGTCGCGCGCGGCGGACACCTTACGCTGGTCGGTCACGACATGCACCCGGTACTGCGCCTCCGTCGTCTTCGTGTCTATCGGCAAACGGTTGATATAGTTAACTATCGGCCGCAGCAGCGTGTTGCCCGCCACCACGAACACCGACAGCGCAACCGCCTCGGGCAACAAAGCCGCCCCGGCAAACGCCCCTACAGCAGCCGAGCACCACAGCGTCGCCGCGGTATTCAAACCGCGGATCTGCGTGCCCTCTTTCAGGATCACGCCCGCGCCCAGAAAGCCGATGCCCGAAACAACGTACGAGATGATGCGCGTCGCCCCGTCCGCCCCGAGCAGCCGCGTGCCGAGATCGGTGAACGCCGCGGCGCCGACAGCCACCAGCACATTCGTGCGCAACCCGGCCGAACGCTGCCGCCATTGACGCTCGGCGCCAATCAGGGTGCCGAGGGCGAACGCAGTCGCAAGGCTGGCGAGGGTGCGTGCGAACGCACTGCCGAGAAACGAATCCAACCAGGCGTGCGCCATCGCATCATTCCGAGGTGATGCGATGGCGTTAGCTCAAGCCGCTATCGCCCGCAATGGCTCCGGCGGCGGGTCGCCCGGAACCGGGATCGGCCTCGGCGGCTCTTCTATCGGGGACGGCTCATCCGGATCTGGCGGCGAGGGCGGATCGCCGGGGGGAACCGGCGGATCCGACTGCGCGCCGAAAGGATGATGGCCGCTCAATGATGGTGGGCTTGCAACGGACGCACGGCCTCCTGCGCTGTGCGGCCGGCGAGCTCCAGCAGGCGGCTGCCGGATTCGACCGCGTGGTTGATGGAGCTGAGGTAAAGATCCCGCTGCACTTCGGCCAGTTCGACCAAATTCTTCGCTCGCAGCAGGTCCTGCGGCTTATGCTTTGCGTTTTCCAGGGTGTGGTCGACAATTTCCAACCACGCATGCTGGATCTGCTGCAGGCCGCGTCCCAGCGTGATGTAGCTGGAAAACAGTGCGTGCACGCGCTCGGCCGAGCGCTCCGACGCGTCGCGATAGACATCCAGCGCCTGAACGGCCGAATTCAGCAGAGTGTGGCTGCGGCCGAAACTGATGTCCGCCACACGGCTGCCGACACCGGCGGCGGTGCGCGCGGCGCCCAGGATCACCTCGCGGCTTTGCTCCGCGACCTTCGATGAGAGGGTGGTGGCTACGTCGGCGGTCTCAGCGACCACATCGGTTATGACTTGCGCGGCCTGTTTGGCGTGGCCGGCGCCGTTCTGCGCCGCCCGGGCGGTCTCATCGACGGTGTCTTTGGAAGCCTTGCCAACCGCCTCGATCGTGGCTTGACCGGCGCGGCTTGCGTTTTCCGCGGTCTTGCGGCTGGTGTCAGCCGTCTTTGTCGTTTCTGACATGGTGCATGCCCCATTTTTGTGTGTGATGTCGGCCGCACAGAAGTATCTTGCCGCCGCGCGGCATGACACTCGGGTGAACGGTGAAGTCTATTAAACCCCCGCGGGGGTATCACCCTGGCGCAGCGCCACTATAGCGCAGCAGAGCGCAGCCGCAGCATCACGGACGCGTTAGAAATGGAAAAATGCCTTAATCTAACTGCAACCGATTATCCAAAGATGCTGTAACAGGCTTTATTTTTGTCCCTTGCGTCCGTTTGGATGACGACTCGTTCCGGTACATTACGTACAATTGCGGCGCCTGACAGCCGGAAATACATCTATACGGACGGACCGCCCGCGATCATGACCGCCATCTATACAGAGATCGCACGCTCCGCCTCCGGCCCGGCTTCCGGCGTTGCCACCGGAATAGGGCGTTCGGCCATCTGCCGGAAAGCCTCGATCGCGCGGCGCAGGGCAACCGATCGCTTGCTGTCCGCATCCAGCACGAACAGCACCAGCGAGCGCCCGGTGATCTCATATTCCGAGCCGGTGTTGAAGGATTGATGCGTATTGTCGTCGGGGATATTCGTATCCAGCAGGCACCGCCACACAGTGCCGCCGACAACCTCCGGCAGGACGAAATTGACCACGTCGTGATGCGCGTTCAGCACCAGCAGCGCGGTGGCATCCATCGCCGGGCGCTTGATCCCGCTGGCCTGCGCCCGCCCATCCATCAGCATGCCGAAGCAGCGGGCGTTGGCGTCGTCCCATTGCGAGTCCTCGATATCCTGCCCCGCCGGCGACAGCCAGCGGACATCGCGGACATCCAGGTCGGGGTTGTATTCGCCGGTGAGGAAGCGCGACCGGCGCAGGATCGGAAAGGACTGGCGCAGGACGATCACCTTGCGGACGAATTCCGCGAGTTCGACCTCCTTCTCGCCGAAATTCCAGTTCAGCCAGCTTATCTCGTTGTTCTGGCAATAGGCGTTGTTGTTGCCGCCCTGGGTGCGGCCGAATTCGTCGCCGGCCAGCAGCATCGGCGTGCCCTGCGACAGCAGCAGAGTCGCCAGCAGGTTGCGCTTCTGCCTCTCGCGCAGCGCATTGATCGCCGGATCGTCCGTCGGCCCTTCGGCGCCGCAATTCCAGGAGTGGTTGTTGGAGTGACCGTCGCGGCCGTCTTCCCCGTTGGCTTCGTTGTGCTTCTCGTTGTACGAAACGAGATCGTTCAGGGTGAAACCATCATGCGCGGTGATAAAGTTCACGCTGGCCCAGGCTTTCCGCCCCCGTCTTGCGAAACAATCAGCCGAAGCCGACAGCCGCGTCGCCAGATCGGCCTGCTTCCCTCCATCGCCCTTCCAATAAGACCTGACGGTATCACGGAATTTATCGTTCCACTCGGCCCAGCCGGGGGGAAAACCGCCGACCTGATAGCCGCCGGGGCCGATGTCCCAGGGTTCGGCAATGAGTTTGGTGGTGGCGAGGACGGGATCCTGGATGCAACTTTGCAGAAAGCCATGGGCTTCGTTGAAACCGTCATCCTCGCGCGCCAGGATCGTGCCGAGATCGAAGCGGAATCCGTCCACGTGCATTTCGCACGCCCAATAGCGCAGGCTGTCGGTGACCATCTGCACGACGCGCGCATGGCTCATGTTCAGCGTGTTGCCGGTGCCGGTGTCATTGATGTAGTAACGCAGTTGATCCGGGATCAGCCGGTAATAAGACAGGTTATCGATACCGCGGAACGACAGCGTCGGCCCGCGTTCATTGCCCTCGGCGGTGTGGTTGTAGACGACGTCGAGGATCACCTCCAGTCCGGCATCGTGCAGGCGCGCCACCATTTCCTTGAACTCGGAGAAAACAAAGTCCGGCACGGCGGAGTAGCGCGGATCGGGGGCGAAGAAGCCGATGCTGTTATAGCCCCAGTAATTCGTCAGGCCCTTGTCGAGCAAATAGCTGTCGTTGACGAAGGCATGGACAGGAAGTAATTCTACAGACGTTACCCCCAGCGACTTGATATAATCCACGACCTCCTTGCGGCCGAGGCCCGCATAGGTACCGCGCAGATGCTCCGGCACCGCCGGATGCAGCTTGGTGTAGCCGCCCACATGCGCTTCATAGACGATGGTGCGGTCCCAGGGCACCGACGGCGCGCGTTCCCGCCCCCAGGTGAAAGCCGGATCGATTACGCGGGATTTCGGCATGAAGCGGGCGCTGTCGCGCTCATCGAACGTCAGATCGTCGCCTTCGGCGCCCAGCGTGTAGCCGAAGATGGACGGGTCCCACTTCAGCGCGCCGACATGCGCCTTGGCATACGGGTCCAACACGAGCTTGTTTGGGTTGAAACGATGGCCGGCCTGCGGTTCATACGGGCCATGCACGCGGTAGCCGTAGTTCGTTCCGGGTCGCGCATCAGGGAGATAGCCGTGCCAGACCTCGTTGGTGTATTCCGGCAGTTCGATGCGTTCCAGTTCCTTTTGCCCTGTGTCATCGAACAGACACAGTTCAACTTTCGTCGCATTCGCCGAAAACAGCGCGAAATTGACACCGAGCCCGTCCCAGGTGGCGCCTTGCGGTTGAGGAGAACCTTCTCGAACCCGTGACTTCATGATGGCTGGAGGCATCGGCGCACCTTGGCTGCTCGGTTATGGGCAGAAAAAAGGGGGGCGACTTGCCCCCCTTTCCGTATCGGTGATCGCCTAGGACGTCAAACGGCCGAGGACATAGCCGATGGCCGCGGCAACCAGGGTCGCGACGATGGGCTGCGACTTGATCACGTCGCTGAACTGACCCGCCGCCTGCTGCGCCTGGCCGGACGCCTGATTGTAAAGCCCCTGCGCCTGGGTGCGGGTATCGCCGCTCAGGTTGCCGACGGCTTCCTGCGCGCGGCCGCCGAATTCACGTGCCGTGCCTTGTATCCGATCGCTCATTAAAAGCCTCCTGCAAAACCGGGAGCCTTTGGAACGTCGCGTCGCCCGGAAAGTTCCCCGGACGCGTTCACGCACCGAGCCGGGAGGCGCGATATTTCCTCCCCTCGCCGTTGGCGTCAGGGTTCGTCCGTGTCAAGACGCGGCACCTGACGGAGACCGTGCATGAAAGCTGTCCGATTCACCCGCCACGGCAAGCCGGAGGTGCTGACGATCGAAACCCTGGCGCCGCCGGTTCCCGGACCGGGCGAAGCGGTCGTCAGGATCAAGGCCGCCTCGATCAACCCCAGCGACGTGAAGAACGTGCTGGGCGCGATGCAGCAGACCACGCTGCCGCGAACACCGGGGCGGGACTTCGCCGGCATCGTCGAAGCCGGGCCGCCCGACTGGGTTGGCGCGGAGGTCTGGGGCACCGGAGGCGATACCGGCTTCACCCGCGACGGGTCGCACGCCGAGCTGATCCTCGTGCCGGTGGCCAGCCTGCGGCGCAAGCCGGCGGCGCTGGACTTCGGCCAGGCGGCATCGGTCGGGGTGAATTTTCTGGCCGCCTGGCGCGGGCTGGTGGATGGCGCGGGGCTGCAAGCCGGCGAAACGGTGCTCATTATCGGCTCCTCCGGCGGGGTGGGTAACGCGGGCGTGCAGATCGCGAAGCGGCTGGGTGCGCAGGTCGTCGGGGTGGACCGCTCGGCGCCGCGGCCGGGCGCGGCCATCATCGGTGCCGGCGTGTCGCTGGTGGCCGAGGGGGCGGCTATCCCGGCGGCGGTGCGGGAGGCGACCGGAGGCCGTGGGGCGGACGTAGTACTGGACTGCGTCGGCGGCGTGATGTTCCCGCCCGCTCTGGCGTGTCTGGGACTGCGCGGACGCCTGCTGGAGATGAGCGTGACCGGGGGCCGCCAGGTCAGCTTCGACCTCGCGGACTTCTATCACAATGAAAGCCGGCTGATCGGCGTGGATACGCTGAAGCTGGACCTGACCGCGTCCGCCGCCGTGCTGGAGGCTTTGACGCCGGGGTTCGAGGCCGGGGACTATCGCCCGGCGGAGATTGGCCGCCGGTTCCCGTTGGAGGCGGCGGTAGCGGCTTATGAGGCGGTGGCGGCCGGGGAACCCGGGCGGGTGGTGCTGCTGCCCGGCTAGCACGCCGTATCGGCTTCGACGCGGTGAGTCGCATGCCGGAGACGGGGCGCCTCGGTCTGCCGCGGCGGACGCAACGCCATGCCGGCACCGGCCAGCATCAGGACCATGCCGATCGCTTCGCCCCGGTCGAGCTGTTCGCCGAAGAACGTGCAGCCGATGATCACGGCGATGACCGGGGAGATGAATGCATAAGTGCCGGGGCGGCTTGCGCCCCAATCGCGAACCAGCAGAAAATACATCGTGGTTGACATCAACGCGCCCGGGACCAGCAGGTACAGCCAGGCCAGGAACGCCGGCCAGCCCCAATGCAGCCGCATCGAGTCCGCCGCCCCCGGCTCGATCGCCAGCGACACGAACAGCATCGTCAGGCCGCCGATGAGGTCTGTCAGTCCGGCAAGCTGCACCGGCTGCAGGGTGCGCATCATCGGCCGGGTCATGACCGAGCCGAAGGTGTAGCAGAGGCAGCCGATGGCCACGCCGGCGGCACCGATGATCTTCCAAACATCCAGTGTGCCCGCGATGGCCGCGGGACCGAACAGCATCAGCACGCCTGCTATCCCCACCAGAATGGCGCCGAGCTGGCGGGGACTGAACCGCTCCTGCCCCATCGCGACGGTGAAGACGAGCAGCGCCAGCGGGGTCAGCGCCGAGCTGATGACCGCGCCAAGCCCGGCGGTGATGTATTTCAGGCCGTAAAGCTGGATCACCTGGTTGAACGAGACCAGCACGATCGAGACGAATATCAGCCGCGGGACCAGGCGGGGCGGTGGCAGCACCCGGTCTCCGCGGACGCGGCAGATCGTCAGCAGGACCGCTCCGGCGAGGCTCCAGCGCAGGCCGGCGAAGATGCCCGGCGAGACGCTGGCGATGCCGATCTTCATGGCCAGCCAGGTGGTGCCCCAGACAAAGCAAATGAAGACGAACATCGCCCGTTGCGATGCGGTCGAGGAAGCAGTCATGGACGTTGCGCGATCCCTCCCGCCGCGCCGGGTCGCGCGGCAGTCGAAACTAGGGCATCGGCGTCGCGATCTGCCGAGAGTAACAGGAATAGCGCATATGCATCAGGCGGTTCCCCGGTATGACACGCCGATTGGCCGGCAGGCCCGGTCAGCCTCTAACGGCTGGCCGGCGGCTGGATCGCGCATGGGCTGTTCGAGGCCGACGGGCCGCGGCCAGTCCGATCAAGGCCAAGCCAAACACAGCAACCGAGGCGGGTTCCGGCGCCGCGATGGTGGAGCCTATAAGTTCAAAACCTGTCGGGTACCCGGCGCTAAGTCCCAAGCCTGACTGATAGAATGCGCGGCCGGTTTCGGCATAACCGGCCACAGTGAGCTGGCTCGGGTTGTAGAATGTGATGTCATAGGAGCCAGCCGCCAGTGACCAATCATTCGGCAAGGCATCTACGATGTCGGTCAAATGCCCGGTCGGCGAGACGGGATAACCGCTGAAGGTTTCCGAGACTATCAGGGTACCTGGCAAACCGCCTGTCAGACCGTAGATACCGACGGTTATCGGCGGCTGCGAGAATGCGGGACTGTATACCGCAAAATCTATCTCAGTTATTGTCGCCGACGCGGCCAAACTGAAGTTGTCGTAAACCTGAAAATTGCCGGAGCAGGATGAGCAGACGGATTTTTGCGGCGCGACGGTCAGATCGGAAATGGACTGGAACAACACATCGGCATACACCGGCGCCGCAAACAAGAGTCCATACAGACAGGTCAGCAAGCTTGAGAAAGCGCATTTTGAGCCTCGACATTGAATAACCTCGCACACGAGAACTAACGTGATTAAAATAAGTATCTCACACCAACGAATGCGCGCCGTTCACCAGTGCGCGAGAGTCTGCGTCACCTTTTTGTTATTGTCGGCGCTCGGGCTGCGGCCATCGGGTTTGTCGGATGCGCACCGGCGTCCCTGACGAGCCGGAAAAAACCGGTCATCAGGAACGATGGATGGTAAAATCGCCCGGGGCATGCCTAACCTCGTTTCAAACAGACCCGGGAGCAGGGTCGGTCTCTAGCGGGAGGAAACGCAATGCGCATCGCATGTCTCGGAGTTCTTCTCGGCGCCCTGACCCTGTCCCCGGCCTTCGCGCAGGACTCTCCGGTCGTGGTGGAGTTGTTCACCTCCCAAGGCTGCTCGTCCTGCCCGCCGGCGGATGCGTTCCTGACCGATCTGGCGCATCGGGCACCCGGCGTTTTGCCGTTGGCTTTCCACGTCACCTATTGGGATAGTCTCGGATGGAAGGATCCGTACTCGCTCGGCGCGGCGACAACGCGGCAACGGGACTATGCCCGGACGCTCGGGCATGACGGCGTCTATACGCCGCAGATGATCGTGAATGGCCTGGAGGGCTTCGTCGGCTCCGACCGCGCGGTGGGCCTCGATGCCATCGCCCGTGCCGCCCGCAACCGTACGGAGCCCGTGACTGTCGGCCTGACACGCCAGGGGGACTCGCTCGTGATTTCCGTGGGAGCCGGGTCCGGCAAGGCGCGGATCCTGGTTGTCGGCTTCGACCCGGCGCATGAAACCCATATCGGCCGCGGCGAGAACAGCGGCCGGACCGTGCTGGAATCCAATATCGTCCGGTCCCTGACCAGCGCCGGCTTCTGGTCCGGCGCACCGATCGCCTCGCGCCAGCCGCCACCCCTCGGTGAAGCTGCCGCGGTTCTGCTGCAAGCGGACGATGGCCGGATCATCGGCGCTGCGCGTCTGAAAAATCCTGCCTCCTGAGCCATTTACGCCCTTGCGGCAAACCGCTCGCTGCGGCATTTATTTGACTTGCGTCAAAGCATACCAAATCCACTGCGCAAACCGGGTCTGAAGGTGCGGCTCCCAATACGGGTGTGAAACCCTGCCCGTCCGGTTTAGGTGTTGAGTGTCCAGGCTCGGGGGGAAAATGTTCCATCAATTGCTCACGCCTGTCGGCGGAAGTCTTTTCCTGTCTTTCATTGTCGCCGTCGTGCCGATAGCGGTGGTGCTGGTGCTGCTGGGCCTGCTGAAGCGGCCGGCGTGGCAGGCGTCGCTGGCCGGCCTGCTGGTCGCCTTCGCGATCGCCGTCCTGGTCTGGCAGTTCCCGCTCGACCTCGCCTTGAACAGCACCGCCGCCGGAGTGGTGTTCGCGCTCTGGCCGGTGATGTGGATCGTCTTCACCGCGCTGCTTTTGTATAACATCGCGGTCGCCTCCGGCCGCTTCGATGCGTTTCGCGACTGGGTGCTGGACCATCTGCCGAACGACCGCCGGATCGTCCTGGTTGTCATCGGCTTCTGCTTCGGCTGCCTGCTGGAGGGCATCTCCGGCTTCGGCACCCCGGTGGCGATCACCAGTGCCCTGCTGATCCTCGTCGGCTTTCCGCCGCTGGAGGCTCTGACCTTTACACTGATCTTCAACACCGCCCCCGTCGCGTTCGGCGGCCTTGGCGTGCCGATCACCGTGCTCGGCCAGGTCACCGGCCTCCCGGCGGTCCAGCTCGGCGCGATGGTCGGCCGGCAGTTGCCGATCTTTGCGATGATCTTGCCGTTTTATGTGATGGCGCTGTACGGAGGCGCCCGCTCGGTGAAGGCGCTGTGGCCGGTGCTGCTGGTCTCCGGCGCCAGCTTCGCCACCGGGCAGTTCGTGGCATCCAACTTCCTGGATTACGCGCTGACCGACGTGCTGTCGTCGCTGTCCGGGCTGATTGTGACCTTGCTGTTCCTGCGGGTATGGCGCCCGAAAGCCGAGCCGGAGTTCGCGATCGCGGCGCATGTGACGGGGGCGGCGCGGCAGACGCGGGTGCCGGCCTGGCAGGGCTGGGTGCCCTGGATCGTGGTGTCGGTGGTCGTGATCGCCTGGACGCACTTCAAGCTGGCTGCGATCGGGCAGATGGTGTTCCCTTGGCCGGGACTGCACAACGCCGTGGCGATCACGCTGTACAACGACAAGCCGTATGCGGCGAACTACGTGTTCCAGCCGCTGGCGACCGGGACGGCGATCCTGATCTCCGCGATCATCACCGCGGCTTTGGTGGGTGTCGGTCCGGGGCAGTTCTTCGAGGCTGTCGGCAAGACCTGGAAGCAAGCCCGGATCGCGATCCTGACGGTCGCGCTGATCATCGGGCTGGCGTACCTGATGAACTACTCGGGGCTGACCTATACGCTGGGCATGGGCGTCGCCTCGGTGGGCTTCCTGTTCCCGCTGCTGTCGCCGTTCCTGGGCTGGGTCGCGGTGTTCCTGTCGGGCAGCGACACGTCCGGGAATGCGCTGTTCGGGAACCTGCAAGTAGTGGCGGCAAATCAGCTCGGGTTGAACCCGGTGCTGATCGCGGCGACGAACTCCTCGGGCGGGGTGATGGGCAAGATGATCTCGCCGCAGAATATTGCCACGGGGGTGTCGGTGACGGATCTGAAGGGGCAGGAGGGCGTGGTGTTCGCCCGGACGTTCAAGCACAGCATTGCGCTGACGCTGCTGCTTGGGGTGTTGGTGGTGATACAGCAGTATGTGGTGCCGTGGGTCATTCCGTGAGCGCCGATCGCTACGACGTCCCGGTTAGTCCAGCCGGGACCTCCCCTTTTCGGTACCGGAGGACGCTATAGAATGCGTTCATGGATTCCTCGCACGACTACCTATCGCAGGATGCGATCCTTCCGGCAGCCGGTTGGCTTATGGCAACCTGGGTCGGGATTCGAAGCTTATCTGCGCCAAACGTCCAGTTCGCCCGCAAACTGGAGTTTCTTCTATATGCCGTCGCCGCCGCATTGCTCACGGTCTGGTGGGACCAGAACCTCAGATCGAGCAGAGAGACGACCAGAAATGTCCAGACTCTGTTAGCTTTGGCTGGGGTATCGAGCAAAGATGGGGTCAACCAAGGCCTTGATCGTCTGATCACCCGGAAACCTTCAACCGCGGCAGATCATACCAACCCAGGAAGAAGAACTCGCTAACGCCTTTGAGTTGATTAAAAGATCACTGCCAAATCCGATTTACGTAACCCACCTTCCAAACTTATTGAATTGGCCACAAGTCGCTGTCCCAATTCAACGAGCGTTGCAGCGAAATGGCATCGGGGTTCGGATATTCCCACAGACCGCGCTGTCCCCTCGAGACACCGGCCTGATGTTTACTATGCCCGACCCAGCGAACCCGCCCGAGTATGCGTTGAAACTGAGGGACGCTCTCGATATCGCAGGTATCAGGAACATTAGATTCGTGCAGATGCCCCCATCCGCCGCTGGCTACAGCTTCACCATCTTCGTCGGCCCCGCCCCGCTGAAATAGATTGATACGGGTGAAAGTCCTGGCCCTTCGCCGACACGTTGCGGGCGGCCAGCTCAATCCCGCCATATCAGCCGGGTCGCCATCGTCGATTCGCGCCTTGAGTACCCTTGTATACCCACCAGCCCGCGCCTTGTCGTGACCGAGTAACCAAGGGTAGTAGAGCAGTATGTGATTCCGTGAGGCAGCCGGTGCGGTGGTTGGGAAGCCCTGACACGGCGGGCGGTTTCGAACCGACGCCTGCATGCTTAGTTTTCAGTTCCGAGCCGCCGCGGAGTGGCTTGCCTTGCTTCCAGCGCCCCAATGCGTCGCGCTATGTCGGCAACACTTTGCATAACGACCGCTGACGCCGCACCCGAAGCGGCGCCCTTGGCCTTCTCGATCAGCAGTTCCTCGCGCCCTTCAAGCGCCGGAATGCGAGTTTCGAGTTCGCGCAACTCAACGCGGGCTGCCGCAAGGCCCTGCACAAGCTTACCAACGTCAGTGAACAGATCTTCCACGCGGCGGGCGAGGTTCCAGATACCGCTTATGACCGGAATCGGCATAAGTCACGCCGCGTCGTGCTTTGCACTTCTAACGGGATCAATCCCGAAGCTGTATAGCAGTGCGTCTAAACGGGCGGCCATCTCGGCGTGCCGGGCGTCGAAATCCTTCAGCCAGGCCGCGAATTTGGCTTCCTCGCTTTCTTCGGGCTTTGCCCGGGCAGATGACCGTGCAGTCTTGGCTTGCATGATCCGTGCTCGCTGCATGTTCCGATGGCTACTATAGCCAAATGCGAGGCCAAAGTCGAACGATCAAGGTGGCGAAGCTGGCGGGGTCAAATGAAAAAGCCCCTCCCGAACTCCGTCCGGAAAGGGCCTCGTCATCCCCGGCAGGCGCCTAAGCAGCGCCTATTCCTCAGTCTCTTCGTCCTTCTCCGCCACCGGCCCGCTGTCCTGGCCCTTCGCCGACACGTCGCGGTCAACCAGTTCGATCACCGCCATATCGGCCGCGTCGCCATAGCGAATCCCCGCCTTCAGCACCCGCGTATACCCGCCCGGCCGCGCCTTGTAGCGATCGGCCAGCGTGCTGAACAACTTGCTGACGATGACATCGTCCCGCAGCTCTGCATAGGCCAGCCGCTTGTTCGCCAGACCGCCCTTCTTGCCCAAGGTGATCAGCTTCTCCGCCACCGGGCGAAGCTCCTTCGCCTTCGGCAGGGTCGTGGTGATCTGCTCATGCTTGAGCAGCGCATGCGCCAGGTTCCGGAACATGGCGAGGCGGTGAGTAGAGGTAACGCCGAGCTTCCGGCCGGCAACTCCGTGACGCATTGAATTATTCCCTAATGCCGGCTCAGAACGGCTCTTCGAGCCGCTTGGCCAAGTCCTCGATATTTTCCGGCGGCCAGCCGGCAACGCTCATGCCCAGCCCGAGGCCCATGGAGGTCAGAACCTCCTTGATCTCGTTCAGGGACTTCCGGCCGAAGTTCGGCGTGCGCAGCATTTCCTGTTCGGACTTCTGCACTAGGTCGCCGATATAGACGATGTTGTCGTTCTTCAGGCAGTTGGCGCTGCGGACCGACAGTTCCAGCTCGTCCACCTTGCGCAGCAGGTTGCGGTTGAACGGCAGGTCGTCCTGCGGCTCCTCCAGGCGGATCTGCTGCGGCTCATCGAAATTGATGAACAACTGCAACTGGTCCTGCAGGATGCGCGCGGCCAGCGCCACGGAGTCTTCCGGGGTCACCGCGCCATTGGTTTCCACCGTCAGCAGCAGCTTGTCGTAGTCGGTGACCTGACCCACGCGGGTCTGGGCAACGCTGTAGGACACCCGGCGCACCGGCGAATAGATCGAGTCGATCGGGATCAGCCCAATCGGCGCGTCTTCCGGACGGTTGACCGTGGACGGCTGGTAGCCCTTGCCGAGGTTGACCGTGAACTCCATGCCCAGCTTCACCCCGTCATCCAGGGTGCAGATGACCAGTTCCGGGTTCATGATGTCGATATCATGCCCGGCCTGGATCTGGCCGGCGCGCACTTCGCCCGGACCGGTCGCGGTCAGGGTCATGCGCTTGGGACCTTCGCCGTGCATCCGCAGCGCAAGCTGCTTGATGTTCAGCACGATGTCGGTAACATCCTCGCGGACGCCCGGCACGCTGCTGAATTCATGCAGCACGCCGTCGATCTGCACGGCGGTGACGGCCGCACCTTGCAGCGACGACAGCAGGATGCGCCGTATGGCGTTGCCCAGGGTCATGCCGAAGCCGCGCTCCAGCGGTTCGGCAACGACGGTGGCGACGCGCGACGGATCGGCGCCGGGCTCGACTTCCAGCTTCTCCGGCTTGATCAGAGACTGCCAATTTCTCTGGATAACTGCGCTCTGTCTCATGCGAATAACACCTTTCGAACCGCGTCGGGCGCGGTTCACGTCCGTTGGACAGTGTCAAACCTCAACCCGCGGGCCTGGACCCTTGGAACCCGCCCCGGCCGGACACACCAGCCGAGGCGTAGCCATTAGACGCGGCGGCGCTTGCGCGGCCGGCAGCCATTATGTGGAATCGGGGTCATGTCGCGGATCGTCGACACCGCAAAGCCGACGGCCTGGAGCGCGCGCAAGGCGCTTTCACGGCCCGAACCCGGCCCGCTGACCTCGATCTCGAGAGTCTCCATGCCGTGCTCACGCGCCTTCTTGCCGGCGTCCTCGGCGGCAACCTGGGCGGCATACGGGGTGGATTTGCGGCTGCCCTTGAAACCCTGGCTGCCGGCGGAGGACCACGCGATGGCGTTGCCCTGGGCGTCGGTGATCGTGATCACGGTGTTGTTGAACGTCGCGGCGACGTGCGCCACGCCGGCGATGATGTTCTTCCGTTCCTTACGGCGAGGCCGGGCGGATGCGGCGGGTTTCGCCATGTGTCTTGATCCTGCTTCAACTGCTGACCGCGCCGGAAGCCGGCGCGGCAAAGAATTCCGTATCGGGCGGTCGCAATGACCGGATTACTTGGTGACTTTCTTCTTGCCGGCGATGGCGACGGCCTTGCCCTTGCGGGTGCGCGCATTCGTATGCGTCCGCTGGCCGCGCACCGGCAGGCCGCGGCGATGCCGCAGGCCGCGATAGCAGCCAAGGTCCATCAGCCGCTTGATGTTCATCGAGACTTCACGCCGCAGATCGCCTTCGACGCGATACTCGCGGTCGATCAGTTCGCGGATCCGGAGGATCTCCTCATCCGAAAGCTGATTGACGCGACGCTCGTCGGGAATGCTAAGCTTCTCGCAGATTTCGGCCGCCTTGGTCGGACCGATTCCATAGATGTAGCGAAGCCCGATGGTCACTCGCTTGTTCGTCGGGATGTTCACGCCGGCAATACGCGCCACGCTGGGTTCTCCTGTCGTCCGGGGTTTTCCGGACCCTTTTGCCCCGAAAGGCTGAAATACGCGCAAGCGGCGCCAAACCCCCATATGGGGTTGCGCCGGAACGCGGGACTATAGTTTCCGCCACGCAGGAGTCAACGAAGAGTTATCAAATCTTCGTGAGAACCCCCAAGTCTTCCCCGGCTCAACCCGCAAGAGCAGCGTCGATCTGCCTGGAAACCTCATTGATATCAGCCATGCCATCCACCGTACGCAAGATCCCGGCGGCGGCATAATGCGGAATAATCGGCGCCGTCTGGGCATGATAGGCGACCAGGCGGGCGGCAACGGTCTCGCGGTTGTCGTCGGCGCGGCGGGTGAACTCGGTCGCGCCGCAGACGTCGCAGACGCCCGGCTTCGCCGTCGGCTTGAACGAATCGTGATAGCCATTGCCGCATTTCGCGCAGGTAAAGCGCCCGGCGATGCGATCGACCAGCGCCGAGTCGTCAACCTTCAGCTCGACCACCGCGTCCAGCTTCACGCCCCTGTCGGCCAGCATCTTATCCAGCGCCACCGCCTGCGGCACGGTGCGCGGGAAGCCGTCCAGGATGAAGCCATTCGCCACGTCCGGCTTTTCAAGCCGGGAGGCCAGCATGCGCACCAGGATATCGTCGGAGACGAGCTGCCCGGCCTGCATGACCGCCTTCGCCTCCTGGCCGACCGGGCTTCCGGCGGCGACCTCGGCGCGCAGCATGTCGCCGGTGGAGAGCTGCACGATGCCGTAACGCTCCTCCAGGCGTTTTGCCTGGGTGCCTTTGCCCGCGCCCGGCGGGCCTAGAAGAATGAGTTTCACCTGCGTCCCTTTGGCCGGGCCTTGCGCATAAGGCCCTCATATTGATGAGCGATCAGGTGCGACTGCACCTGCGTGACAGTGTCCATGGTAACCGACACGACGATCAGGATCGAGGTGCCGCCGAAGTAGAATGGCAGCCCGTAATCGGTGATCAGCACTTCCGGCAGCAGGCAGATGATCACCAGGTAGATGCCGCCCACGGTCGTCAGCCGGGTCAGAATCCGGTCGAAGTAGTCCGCGGTGGCGCTGCCGGGCCGGATGCCCGGAATGAACCCGCCGTACTTCTTCAGGTTATCCGCCGTTTCCTCCGGGTTGAACACGATGGAGGTGTAGAAATACGAGAAGAAGATGATCATGAACGCATACAGCGCCAGATAGAGCGGCTGCCCGTGCGCGAGCTGTCCGGCGATCCACTGCACCCAGCCAGGAGCATTCGTGGCGAAGCCCGCGATGGTCGCCGGGATCAGCAGGATCGACGAGGCGAAAATCGGCGGGATAACGCCCGAGGTGTTGATCTTCAGCGGAATATGCGTGGTGTCGCCGCCGAACATGCGATTGCCCACCTGCCGCTTGGGGTATTGCACGGGGATGCGTCGCTGCGCGCGCTCGACGAAGACGATCACCGTGATCGTCGCCACCGCGATGACCACGAAAAACAAGATGAAGAACGGCGATAGCGCCCCGGTCCGGCCGAGTTCGAGCATCGAGGCGAACGCGCTCGGCAGGTTGGCGACGATACCGGCCATGATGATCAGGCTTTGGCCGTTGCCGATGCCGCGGGCGGTGATTTGCTCGCCGATCCACATCAGGAACATGGTGCCGCCGACGAGGGTTATGACGGCGGAGAAGCGGAAGAACCAGCCGGGATCGATCACCGCCGTGCCGAAGCTGCCATGCATACTCTCCAGCCCGACGGCGATGCCGTAGGACTGGAACGTGGCGATCAGCACCGTCAAATAGCGGGTGTACTGGTTCAGCTTCTTGCGGCCGGACTCGCCTTCCTTCTTCAGCGCCTCCAAGGTCGGGATGGCCGAGGTCATCAACTGCACGATGATGCTGGCGCTGATATACGGCATGATGTTGAGGGCGAAGATGGTCATGCGCCGCAGCGCGCCGCCGGTGAACATGTCGAACATGCCCAGGATTCCGCCGCCGTGCTGGGACATCATCTCGTTCATCACCGACGCATCGACGCCGGGAAGCGGGATGTAGGTGCCCAGCCGGTAGACGATCAGCGCCCCCAGGGTGAACCAGATTCGCTGCTTGAGTTCGGTCGCCTTCGAAAAGACGCCCATATTGAGATTAGCCGCGAGCTGTTCGGCAGCGGAAGCCATGGGATGTCCCTTTGCGGTCGCGCTCTATTGTCGATCCGAGCGGCAGCCTGTGCAAGCCATTTGCCGGTGAAACTTCCGGACCGGATAAGCAAAAAGCCACGCAAGCCGTTGACGGCGCTCGCGCGGCTTTCGCTTCAGCATATCAACACGGTCAGGCCGCGGCGGCCGCTTCCGGCTTCACCTTCGGCGCCACGGTCGTCGTCACCGTGCCGCCGGCTTCCTCCACCGCCGCCTTCGCCGTCGCCGAAGCGCCGGAAACGGTGATGGTGATCGCTCGGGTGATCTTGCCCTCGCCCAGCAGCCGCACGCCATCGCGGCCCGCATCGGCCAGCCCGGCGGCGATCAGGATCGCCTCGGTAATCGGCTGTCCGCCGTCGATCTTGCCGTTCTCGATCGCCTGGTTAAGCACGCCCAGGTTCACCGGCGCGTATTCCTTGCGGAAGTGGTTGGTGAACCCCCGCTTCGGCAGCCTCCGGTAAAGCGGCAACTGGCCGCCTTCGAACCCGTTCAGCGCCACGCCTTCGCGCGCCTTCTGGCCCTTGACGCCCTTGCCGGATGTCTTGCCCTTGCCGGAGCCGATACCGCGGCCCAGCCGCTTCGACTTCAGGCGCGCGCCAGGATTGTCGCGCAGGTCGTTCAGGATGGTCATGTCAGGAGAGCTCCTCGACCTTGATCAGATGAGCCACCTTCAGGATCATGCCGCGAGCCGAGGGAGTATCCTCCAGGTCCCGGGTGGCGCGGATCTTGTTCAGGCCAAGCCCGACCAGGGTTTCCTTCTGGCCCGGCTTGCGGCCCAGGGCCGACTTGATCTGCGTGACGCGTACCTTAGCCATTCGCCGGTGCCTCCTGCGCCGGAGCCGCCCCGTGCGGCTCACGCCGCCCGAACAGTTCCGGCACCTTCTTGCCGCGGCGCGTGGCGACCGAGCGCGGGCTGGCCACCTTCTGGAGCGCCGCGAACGCCGCCTTCACCATGTTATGCGGGTTGCGGCTGCCGAGGCTTTTTGCCACCACGTCGCCGATGCCCAGCGTTTCAAACACGGCGCGCAGCGGGCCGCCGGCGATGATCCCGGTGCCGGCCGTGGCCGAGCGCAGGATCACGTTGCCGGCGCCGAAGTGACCCTCGACATCGTGGTGCAGGGTGCGGCCTTCCTTCATCGGCACCCGGATCATGCCGCGCTTGGCACGCTCGGTCGCCTTGCGGATCGCCTCAGGCACTTCGCGCGCCTTGCCGGCGCCGTAGCCGACGCGGCCCTTCTGATCGCCAACCACCACCAGGGCGGCGAACGCGAACCGGCGTCCGCCCTTCACCACTTTGGCGACGCGGTTGATGGTCACCAGCTTGTCAATGATGCCGTCATCGGGCTCGCGGTCGCCACCGCCACCGCTGCGCTCACGATCCCGGCCCCGGCCGCCACCTTCTCTCGGTTCACGTGCCATTACAATTTCCCTTAGAAATCCAGCCCGCCCTCGCGGGCGGCATCGGCCAGGGTCTTCACCCGGCCGTGGTAAAGATAAGAACCGCGGTCGAAGACCACCTGCTTGATGCCGGCGGCCAGCGCGCGTTCGGCGACCAGCTTGCCCACCGCCGCCGCGGCGGCCTTGTCGGCCCCGGTCTTCAGCGCGGCCTTCAGATCGGCGTCCAGCGTCGAAGCCGCGGCGACCGTGTGGCCCTTCGCATCGTCAATGACCTGGGCATAGATATTCTTGCCCGAGCGGAACACCGACAGGCGCGGCCGGCCGTTGGCCTTGTGCCTGATCTGGAAGCGCAGCCGTTCCTTGCGGCGGGTGGCGAGATCCTGCTTGGCGCTCATTTCTTCTTACCTTCCTTGCGCCGGATGACCTCGTCGCTGTAGCGCGCGCCCTTGCCCTTGTAAGGCTCCGGCGGACGGAACGCCCTGATCTCCGAGGCAACCTGACCGACCAGACGCTTGTCCGTGCCCTCGACCTTGATCGAGGTGGGCTTTTCGCAGGTGATCTTGATGCCTTCCGGCACCGGATAGATCACGGGATGCGAGAAACCCAGGTTGATCTCCAGGTTCTTGCCCTGCACCGCGGCGCGATAGCCGGTTCCGGTGATTTCCAGCGACTTGGAGTAGCCGGTGGAAACGCCCTTCACCATGCAGGCGATGATCGCGCGGGTGGTGCCCCACATCATGCGGTTCGGCGTCGCATTGCTGCGCGGCTTGACGACGACCTTGCTGCCGTCGATCGTCACCTCGACCAGATCGGACAACGGCATCTTCTGCTCGCCGAGCTTGCCCTTGGCGGTCACCATGCCCCCGGCGATGGCAATCTGCACACCGGCGGGAACTTCGACCGGATATTTTCCGACGCGTGACATACGCGCTATCCCCTTAGAACACGCGGCAGAGGACTTCGCCGCCAACATTGGCGGCGCGTGCCTCGGCATCGCTCATCACGCCGCGAGGCGTGGACAGGATGGAAATACCCAGGCCGGCATAGACCCTCGGCAGTTCCTTGATCTTCGCATACACGCGGCGGCCGGGCTTGGAGACGCGGCTGATCTCCTTGATGACCGGTTCGCCCTCGTTGTACTTCAGCTCGATGCGCAGGTTGGCGACGCCGGGACGCACTTCCTCGGCGGCATAACCGCGGATGAAGCCTTCGCGCTTCAGCACGCCCAGCACATTCGCCCGCAGCTTCGAAGCCGGCGCCAGGCACACGGAGTGCCGGGCGCGCTGCGCATTGCGGATGCGGGTCAGCATATCCCCCAAGGGATCGGACATTGACATCGTGTCGTTCCCTTACCAGCTCGCCTTGACCATGCCGGGGATCTGCCCGGCACTGGCCAGATCGCGCAGGGCGATACGGCAGAGCTTGAACTTGCGGTAATTCCCGCGTGAGCGGCCGGTCAATTCGCAACGCAGGCGCACACGCACCGCGGCGCCATTGCGCGGCAGTTGCGCCAGTTTCAGCGACGCGTTGAAGCGGTCCTCGACCGGGAGCGTCCGGTCCATCAGAACGTCCTTCAGGGCCTTGCGCTTCGACTTGTCGCGCTTCGCCATCCTCTCCCGCATCGCGTTGCGGTTGACCTGGGAAGTTTTGGCCATCCTGTATAAATCCTCCGGAACCTGCCGCCGCACCGGACCTGCCGGGGGCGGGGGTTTTCCTAAAACTCAGTTGGCGAAAGGTAGGTCGAAAGCCTTCAGCAGAGCCTTGGCTTCGGCATCGGTCCTGGCGCTGGTCACGAACTGGATGTCCATGCCGCGGACAGCGTCCACCCGGTCGTAGTTGATCTCCGGGAAGATGATCTGCTCCTTCAGGCCCATGGCGAAGTTGCCGCGGCCGTCGAAGCCCTTGCCGGTGATGCCGCGGAAATCGCGCACGCGCGGCAGGGCGATGGTGACCAGACGGTCCAGGAACTCATACATGCGCGCCTTGCGGAGCGTGACCTTGCAGCCGATGGGCAGGCCCTTGCGGATCTTGAAGCCGGCGATCGCCTTCTTCGCCACCGTCTTGACCGGCCGCTGGCCGGCAATGGCATTCAGTTCCGCGACCGCGGCGTCGAGCTTCTTCTGGTCGCCCGTGGCTTCGCCGACGCCCATGTTCAGGACGATCTTCTCCAGCTTCGGAATCTGCATGACGTTCTTGTAGCCGAACTCCTGCTGCAGCTTCGCCCGCACTTCAGTGCGATAGCGCTGCAACATGCGCGGCAGTTCGGCCGGAGACGTGACCGGATTATCGACGCCGGCCATCTCGACACGGCGGGCGGCGCGCTGCGCGTCCTTGCCGGCGGGAGGCCCGCCGGAGCCGCGAGGCCCCGCAGTCTTGGCGGATGGCTTCCCGCCACCCTTGGGCTGGTTCTTGGTGCCGCTCATTGCCTCAGCTTTCGATCACTTCGCCGGTCGCCTTGGCGACCCGCACTTTCCGGCCGCCCTCAAGGATGCGGAAGCCAACCTTGGTCGGCTTTTCGCTCTTGGGGTCGATCAGCTTCAGGTTGGACAGGTCGATCGCGGCCTCACGGTCGACGATGCCACCGGGCTGCCCCATGCCAGTCGGCTTGGTGTGATGGCGCGCCATGGCGGCGCCCTTCACGATCGCACGGCCGGCATCGGGGAACACCTGCAGCACTTCGCCGCGCTGGCCCTTGCTCTTGCCGGTCGTCACCAGGACGACGTCGCCCTTGCGGATACGCGCGGCCATCACAGCACCTCAGGCGCGAGAGAGATGATCTTCATGAACTTGCGTCCGCGCAGTTCGCGCACCACCGGCCCGAAGATGCGGGTGCCGATGGGCTCCTGCTGCTTGTTGATCAGCACGGCGGCGTTGCGGTCGAAGCGGATGGCGCTGCCATCGGGGCGGCGCACCGGGAACGAGGTGCGCACGATCACCGCCTGGTGGACGTCGCCCTTCTTCACCTTGCCGCGCGGAATCGCTTCCTTGATCGACACGACGATAACATCGCCGACGGAGGCGGTCTTCCGCTTGGAGCCGCCGAGCACCTTGATGCACATCACGCGGCGCGCGCCGGAATTGTCAGCGACTTCGAGATGGCTCTCGACCTGGATCATCTTGCGTCTCCCTTACGCTGTCGGCGCGGGCGCGGGCGGCGCGGGATGAGCTTCGGCGGCGGCAATAGCCTCTTCCGGGGCATCGCCCAGGACCTGGCCGTTGCGCTCAACCAAAGTCCAGGTCTTCCGCTTGCTTATCGGCGGGCATTCAACGATGCGCACCAGATCGCCAACCTTGGCGACGTTGGCTTCGTCATGCGCAGCGTACTTCTTCGACTTGCGGATGAACTTCTTGTACAGCGGGTGCATCACGCGGCGATCGACAAGCACCGTAATGGTCTTGTCCATCTTGTCGCTGGTCACCCGCCCTGTCAGGACGCGCCTCGGCATCGCCCTCTCTCCTTACGACTGACCGGCGGAACGAGCTTTTTCCGCCTGGATGGTTTTCACGCGAGCGATTTCGCGGCGAACTTCACGCACCCGGCCGGTGCCCTCCTGCTGGCCGGTGGCCCGCTGGAAGCGCAGGTTGAACTGCTCCTTGCGCAGGTCCAGCAGCAGGTCCGACAACTGATCTGCTGTCTTGGCGCGGACGTCGCCGGCCTTGTAGCGAACATTCTTGGCCATCAGGCGTCTCCAACCCGCGCAATGAACTTGGTCCGTATCGGTAGCTTCGCCGCCCCAAGCGTCAGGGCCTCGCGCGCCAGTTCCGGCGTCACGCCGTCGATCTCGAACATGATGCGGCCGGGCGCTACGCGCGCGACCCAGAACTCCGGCGCACCCTTGCCGGAACCCATGCGGACTTCGGCGGGCTTGGTGGACACGGGCACATCCGGGAAGATCCGGATCCACACGCGGCCGGCGCGCTTCATCGCGCGGGTGATCGCACGCCGGGCGGATTCGATCTGGCGGGCGGTGATCCGCTCCGGCGCCAGGGCCTTGAGGCCATAGGTGCCGAAGTTCAGCGTGGTGCCGCCCTTGGACGCGCCATGGATGCGGCCCTTGTGCTGCTTGCGATACTTGGTGCGCTTCGGAGAGAGCATCTGACTTTACCAATCCATATTACCGCTGGGGCGCCTGCTCGGCGGCCTTGCGGTCCTGAGCCATCGGGTCGTGGGCCAGGATCTCGCCCTTGAACACCCACACCTTCACGCCGCACGTCCCGTAGGTCGTCTTCGCGGTGGCGATGCCGTAGTCGATATCGGCGCGCAGCGTGTGCAACGGCACGCGGCCTTCGCGGTACCACTCCACCCGGGCGATTTCCGCGCCGCCCAGACGGCCGCCGCAGTTGATCCGGATGCCCTGGGCGCCGAGGCGCATGGCCGACTGCACGGCGCGCTTCATGGCGCGGCGGAAGGCGACGCGGCGTTCGAGCTGCTGGGCGATGTTCTCAGCCACCAGGGTCGCATCGATTTCCGGCTTGCGGATTTCGACGATATTCAGGTTGACCTCGGCCTTCGCCAGCTTGGTAAGCTCCTTCTTCAGGACCTCGATGTCCTGGCCCTTCTTGCCGATGACGACACCGGGGCGCGCGGCATAGATCGTCACGCGCGGCTTCTTCGCCGGACGCTCGATCACCACGCGGGACACGCCCGCGCCGCGCAGCTTGGTGCGCAGATGGTTGCGCAGCTTGATGTCTTCGTGCAGCAGCTTGGAATAGTCGGTGCCGGCGAACCAGCGGCTGTCCCAGGTGCGGTTGATGCCGAGGCGGAGACCGACCGGATTGACTTTGTGACCCATCTTATGCGGTCTCCTCTTCTTCCTGCGCCCGCTCCGCGACGACGATCTTCAGGTGGCTGAACCACTTCTCGACGCGAGACGCACGGCCGCGGCCACGGGCGTGGAAGCGGCGCATCACGATGGAGCGGCCGACTTCGGCGCGGGCGACGACCAGGCGATCGACGTCGAGCTGGTGATTGTTCTCGGCGTTGGCGATGGCGCTTTCCAGGGCCTTCTTCACCTGGCCGGCGATGCGGCGCTTGCTGAAGGTCAGCGTGGCGACGGCGCGCTGGGCCGGCAGGTTGCGGATCATCCCGGCGACCAGGTTCAGCTTGCGCGGGCTGACGCGCAGATTGCTGACGATCGCCTGCGCTTCCGTACTGGGAAGGCTCCGCTCGTGTTTCGGCTTGCTCATGTCAGCCGCGCCTCGCCTTCTTGTCAGCGGCGTGGCCGCTGAAGGTGCGTGTCGGCGAGAACTCGCCGAACTTGTGGCCGACCATGTTCTCGTTGACCTGCACGGGCAGGAACTTGTGGCCGTTATAGACGCCGAACGTCAGGCCGACGAACTGCGGCAGGATGGTCGAGCGGCGCGACCAGATCTTGATGATCTCGTTGCGCGACGACGCCTTCGCGGCTTCGGCCTTGGCCAGCAGGTAACCGTCGACGAACGGTCCCTTCCATACGGAACGCGCCATCTCTTACTTACCCTTGTTACGGCGGCGGATGATCAGGCTGTCCGTCCGCTTGTTGCCGCGAGTCTTGTAGCCCTTGGCCGGCTGGCCCCATGGGGATACCGGGTGACGGCCACCGGAGCTGCGGCCTTCGCCGCCGCCCAGCGGGTGATCGACCGGGTTCATGACGACACCGCGGTTATGCGGCCGGAAGCCCAGCCAGCGCGTGCGTCCGGCCTTGCCCAGCTTCTGGTTCATGTTGTCCGGGTTGGACACCGCACCGACGGAGGCGATGCACTCGCCGCGCACCAGGCGAAGCTCACCGGACTGCAGCTTGATCTGCGCGTAACCGGCATCCTTGCCGACGAGCTGGGCGTAGGTCCCGGCGGAGCGGGCGATCTTGCCACCGGCGCCGAGCTTCAGCTCGACGTTGTGGACGATCGTGCCGACGGGCATCGCGCCCAGGGGCATGGCATTGCCCGGCTTGATATCGACCTTGGCGCCGGCGATGACCTGATCGCCAACCTTCAGCCGCTGCGGCGCCAGGATGTACGATTGCTCGCCATCGGCGTACTTGATCAGCGCGATGAACGCGGTGCGGTTGGGGTCGTATTCCAGCCGCTCGACCGTCGCGGCCACATCGAACTTGCGGCGCTTGAAATCGATGATGCGGTAGGACTGCTTGTGTCCGCCGCCACGGAACCGGCTGGTGATGCGGCCGTGGTTGTTGCGTCCGCCGTGGCTGTGCTGGCCTTCGGTCAGGCCCTTGAGCGGCTTGCCCTTCCACAGTTCCGAACGCTCGATCAGCACGGTGCCGCGAAGGCTGGCCGTGACCGGATTGAATTGCCTGAGTGCCATCTTCCGTACGCCTTAAGCGAGGCCGGTGGTGAAATCGATCGCCTGGCCCGGGGCCAGGGTCACGATGGCTTTCTTGACGTCCGAGCGCACGCCCGGCCGCCCCTTGAAGCGCTTGGTCTTGCCCTTCTGGATAAGGGTATTCACAGCCGTGACCTTCACGTTGAACAGGGCCTCGACCGCCGCGGCGATTTCCGGCTTGGACGCGTCGATCGAAACCTTGAAGCCGACCTGGTTCTGCTCGGATAGGATCGTCATCTTCTCGGTGATCAGCGGCGCGCGGATGATCGTGTAGATCGCCTCTTTCGACAGAGGCTTCTTCGGTGCGGCGGTCATGCGGCTTCTCCGGCGGCTGCGGCAGGTGCCGGGTTCAGGCGCGCCTTCAGGCTTTCCAGACCGGCCGTGGTGATCGCCAGCACGTCGTGGTTCAGGATGTCGTAGACATTCGCGCCGATGGCCGGCAGCACATCCAGCTTGTGGATGTTGCGGCTGGCGCGCAGGAAGCCCTCGTCCACGATGCCGCCGTCGATGATCAGCGCCGAGGACCAGCCCAGCGCCTTGACCTTCTTGGCCAGCTCGCCGGTCTTGCCGGCGGTGACCGCGGCATCCAGCACAACCAGCTTGGTCTCGGCCAGCTTCTGCGACAGCGCGGAGATCAGGCCGAGGCGGCGGACCTTCTTGTTCAGGCTGTAGGCGTGCGAGCGCACGACCGGGCCATGGACCACGCCGCCGGTGCGGAACTGCGGCGACCGCAGGCTGCCCTGTCGGGCGTTGCCGGTGCCCTTCTGCTTATACGGCTTCTTGGTCGTGCCGGAGACCTCCGCCATCCCCTTGACCTTGTGGTTGCCGGAGCGGCGCTTCGACAACTGCCAATGAACGACTCGCGCCATGATGTCCGGGCGCGGCGTGATCCTGAAAATGTCGTCCGGCAACTCGGCGCTGCCGGCGGCGGCGTTTTCAAGCGTGATGATATCGACCTGCATCTGCCTGTTCCTCAGCCCGCTGCCGGTGCTTCGACCAGCGCCGCCGGCCAGGCCGCGTCGGCCGGACGCGCGCGCTTGACCGCGTCGCGCACCAGCACGTAGCCATTCTTGCTGCCGGGAACGGCGCCCTTGATCATCACCAGGCCCTTTTCGGCGTCCACGGCGGCCACTTCCAAATTCTGGGTGGTGATCCGCTCGACGCCGAGATGGCCGGCCATCTTCTTGTTCTTGAAGGTCTTGCCCGGATCCTGGCGGTTACCCGTGGAACCCAGCGAGCGGTGGCTGACCGACACGCCGTGCGAGGCTTCAAGGCCCGCGAAGTTCCAGCGCTTCATGCCGCCGGCAAAGCCCTTGCCCTTCGAGGTGCCGGTGACATCGACCTTCTGGCCGGCGCTGAAATGCGCCGCGGACAGGGTGGCACCCGGTTCGAGCAAGGCGTCCTCGGCGACGCGGAACTCCACCAGCTTCTGCTTCGGCTCCACCTTCGCCTTGGCGAAGTGGCCGCGCTGCGGCTGGGTGACGTTCTTCACCTTGGCCTTGCCGTAGCCGATCTGGACAGCCGTATAGCCGTCCTTTTCGACCGTGCGCGCGGCGACGACCTGGACCTGGTCCAGGAACAGGACGGTGACGGGCACATGCGTGCCGTCGTCCTTGAAGATGCGGGTCATGCCGAGCTTTTTGGCCAGCAGACCGGTGCGTAGGGGCTGGGGCATCTGCTTAGATCTTGATCTCAACGTCGACGCCGGCGGCGAGGTCGAGCTTCATCAGCGCGTCCACCGTCTGCGGCGTCGGCTCCACGATATCGAGCAGGCGGCGATGCGTCCGGATTTCGAACTGCTCGCGGCTTTTCTTGTCGACATGCGGGGAGCGGTTGACCGTGAACCGTTCAATATGGGTCGGCAGCGGGATCGGTCCGCGAACCCGGGCACCCGTGCGCTTGGCCGTGTTCACGATCTCCTTCGTGCTGTTGTCCAGCACGCGGTGATCGTAAGCCTTCAGGCGGATGCGGATATTCTGATTGTCCATAGTTCGCTCTCAAGTTCCCCGCCGAAACGAGAACCGGCGCCCACCCGTCCGTAATGAGCGGGCGAGCGCCGGTGTTTGTTTCGTCTTTACTTTTGGATGCTGGCGACCACGCCGGCGCCGACGGTGCGGCCACCTTCGCGGATCGCGAAACGCAGACCGGCATCCATCGCGATCGGCGCGATCAGCGTGACGGACATCGACACGTTGTCGCCCGGCATCACCATCTCAGTGCCTTCCGGCAACTGCACCACACCCGTCACGTCCGTCGTGCGGAAGTAGAACTGCGGCCGGTAGTTGGTGAAGAACGGCGTGTGACGGCCGCCTTCTTCCTTCGTCAGGATATAGGCTTCCGCCTTGAACTCGGTGTGCGGCGTGATCGAGCCGGGCTTGGCCAGAACCTGGCCGCGCTCCACGTCTTCACGCTTGGTGCCGCGCAGCAGCGCGCCGATGTTGTCGCCAGCCTGGCCCTGGTCGAGCAGCTTGCGGAACATTTCGACGCCGGTCACGACGGTCTTCACCGTGTTCTTGATGCCGACGATCTCGACTTCCTCGCCAACCCGGACGATGCCCTTTTCAACACGGCCGGTCACCACGGTGCCGCGGCCGGAGATCGAGAAAACGTCTTCGATCGGCATCAGGAAAGGCTTGTCGAGCGCACGCTCGGGCTGCGGAATGTACTCATCCACCGCCTTCATCAGCTTCAGGATCGCGTCGTGGCCGAGTTCCGGATTCTTGCCTTCCAGAGCCATCAGCGCCGAGCCATGGATGATGGGGATATCGTCGCCGGGGAACTGATAGGAAGACAGCAGCTCGCGCACTTCCATCTCGACCAGTTCGAGCAGTTCCGGGTCATCGACCATGTCGCACTTGTTCAGGAACACCACCAGCGCTGGCACGCCGACCTGACGAGCGAGCAGGATGTGCTCCCGGGTCTGCGGCATCGGGCCATCGGCGGCGGACACGACCAGAATCGCGCCATCCATCTGCGCGGCGCCGGTAATCATGTTCTTCACATAGTCGGCGTGGCCGGGGCAATCGACGTGAGCGTAGTGGCGGGCCTCGGTCTGATACTCCACGTGGGCGGTGGAGATCGTGATGCCGCGGGCCTTCTCTTCCGGCGCCTTGTCGATCTGGTCGTAGGCCGTGAAGGTCGCGCCGCCGGTCTCTGCCAGAACCTTGGTGATCGCAGCGGTCAGCGAGGTCTTGCCATGATCGACGTGGCCGATCGTGCCAATGTTGCAGTGCGGCTTATTCCGCTCGAATTTGCTCTTAGCCATCGTGCTCTCCGTAGATCCAGCAGCAGATCTTGTAAGTTAAAACCGTTGCCTACCAGCGGTAGTGGCTGAAGGCTTTGTTTGCCTCGGCCATCCGATGGGTATCTTCACGCTTCTTCACCGCCGAGCCGCGGTTGTTCACCGCATCGTGCAGTTCGTTCGACAGGCGGTCCTGCATCGTATGCTCGCCGCGCTTGCGGGCGGCATCGATGATCCAGCGGATCGCCAGGGCCTGGCGGCGCTCCGCCCGGACTTCGACCGGCACCTGGTACGTGGCGCCACCGACGCGGCGGGAGCGCACTTCGACGGCCGGCTTCACGTTGTCCAGCGCCTCATGGAACATCCGCACCGGATCAGCGGCAGCGCCGCCGCGGCGCTTCAGCACGTCCAGGGCGTTGTAGACGATGCCCTCGGCCGCGGATTTCTTGCCGTCGTACATGAGCGCATTCATGAAACGGCTGATGACGACGTCGCCGAACTTGGCGTCCGGCAGGATTTCGCGCTTATCGGCGCGGTGACGACGAGACATGCGATCGACCCCTTACTTCGGCCGCTTCGCGCCATACAGCGACCGGCGCTGACGACGCTTCGGGAGGCCCTGGGTGTCCAGAACGCCACGCAGGATGTGATAGCGAACGCCGGGAAGATCCTTCACGCGTCCGCCGCGGATCAGCACCACCGAGTGCTCCTGAAGGTTATGGCCCTCGCCGGGGATATAGCTCACGACCTCATACCCATTGGTCAGGCGCACCTTGGCGACCTTACGAAGCGCCGAGTTCGGCTTCTTCGGCGTCGTGGTGTAGACGCGCGTGCAGACGCCACGCTTTTGCGGGCATCCTTGAAGGGCCGGAACCGAGTTCCGGGTCTTCGGCCGCTCGCGCCCATGGGCGATAAGCTGGTTGATGGTCGGCATGGACCTCTTTCTCTTCTCCGTTCGCGCTTTGCCGGGGTTGGATGCCGGTTAACAGAACAAGCCCGCCGGCACGGGAGTGATCCCATCCAGCGGGGTGAGGAGGCAGGCGGCCTAAGCCCATTCGGAAATGGGCGGCGCCGCATGCGTCTTTTGCCTGCAACCAGCAACCGCACCAACTGGTAACCCAGGGTCGGCCGAGGGCGCGATACCTAGAAGCCCGTATGCGGCGAGTCAAGCGCCACAATCAGCGAATCGTGCAAACAGGGTCGCGCGTGCAATGTGAGCGTCGATTCTCGCGACAGAGCGCGCGTTTCGGGTTATCGCTGCGCCGGGAATCGCCGGCCGGTTCGGATTCTGGAGAGACTGTATGTGCGGTATCGCTGGCCTGATCCTGTCTTCCAGCGCCGCGCCGCCTGATCCGGCCGTGCTGACGAAGCTGATCAACGCCCTGCATCACCGCGGCCCGGACGGCTCCGGCCACGCAGTGATGGGCCGCGTCGCGCTGGTGCATAACCGGCTGTCGATCATCGATCTTGTCAGCGGCGATCAGCCCTTGTTCGCCGGCCCGGCGACGCTGGTGGCGAACGGCGAGATCTATAACTATCGCGAACTGCGCGCTTCGATGCCGGGCGTCAGCTTCGCCACCAACAGCGATTGCGAGCCGCCGCTGCATCTGTGGCTGCGCGACGGGGCGGAGTACGCCAACCAGCTTCGCGGCATGTATGCGATCGCGATCCACGAACGTGTCCGGCGCACTGTCACGCTGAGCCGCGACCCCTTCGGCATCAAGCCTTTGTATATAGCGCAGGTCCAGGGCGGCCTGGCGTTCGCGTCGGAACCGCAGGCGCTGCTGGAGGCCGGGCTGGTGCGTCGCGCGGTGCGGCCGGCCGCGGTTGAGGAATTGCTGCAATTGCAGTTCACAACCGGCGCTGACACGATTTTCGATGGCATCCAACGGGTGCTGCCGGGCGAGACCATCACCTGCTCGGACGGCCACATCATCGACCGCCACCGCATCAACCCGATTCCGGCGCTGCCGCCGGAGGAGATCGACGAAGACACCGCGATGCGCCGGCTGGATGCGGCACTGCTGGAGAGCGTGGACCTGCATCAGCGCAGCGACGTGCCATATGGCATGTTCCTCTCCGGCGGCATCGACAGCTCGGTGCTGATCACGCTGATGGCGCGGCTGAACGATCAGCCGGTGCTGGCATTCACCGCCGGCTTCGACGCGCCTGGTTCGACGGATGAGCGCGACCAGGCCGCCGCGATCGCCAAAGCCGTCGGCGCGAAGCACGAATCGGTGGAGGTGACCGAGTCGATGGTCTGGCGGCACCTGCCGGAGATTGTCGGCGCGATGGACGATCCGACCATGGACTATGCGATCATCCCGTCCTGGTTCCTCGCCCGGCGGGCGCGGCAGGATGTGAAGGTGGTGCTGACCGGTGAGGGCGGAGACGAAATCTTCGGCGGCTACAAGCGGTATCGCCAGGCCACGCTGCCCTGGTGGCGCGGCGGCAAGACGATGTGGGCAGGGGGCAGCTTCGACCGGGTGCCGGTGCTGCGGGAGCGGCCCACGACATGGCGGGACGGCATGGCGGCGGCGGAAGCGCGGGCGGCCGAGGGCGGCCGATCGGTTCTGGCGGCGGCTCAGGCGTTGGACATGGCGGATTGGCTGCCGCACGACCTGCTGCTGAAGCTGGACAGGTGCATGATGGCGCATGGCGTCGAGGGGCGGACTCCGTTCATCGACCCCGGCGTGATGGCGGCGGCGTACCGGCTGCCGGATGCGATGAAGCTGCAGGGCAAGATGGGCAAGTGGATCCTGCGCAAATGGCTGGAGAAGAATCTGCCGGAGGCGCAGCCCTTCGCGCCGAAGACGGGATTCACGGTGCCCATTGGCGCCTGGATCAAGAACCAGGGCACGCGGCTGGGTCCTCTGGTGGCGGCGCAGCCCGGGGTGGCGGAGATCGCTCATCCGGAGAAGGTGGAGGCGCTGTTCCGCGACATCCGCCGCTGGCGGCACGGCTTCGCCTGCTGGAAGCTGCTGTTCTATGCGCTGTGGCACCGGAGGCATATCCAGGGCTTGCAGCCGGCGGGGGATGTGTTCGAGACGCTGTCGGCGCGGTAGCGATGTGTGGTATGCCCCTGCCACTCCGTCATGGCCCGGCTTGTTGTCCGGGCCACCTATCGCGGCAGTGTGCTGGAACAGGTGGCCCGGACGAGCCGGGCCATGACGACCAAGGGCCTGCCATGCGCACTTCTGCCGCGGCACGGTCTTGAAGACCGCTTGACTTGGGCGGCCCATCCGATCAATAGGGGCGCCTCGCGACCGGCGTCGTTATCGGCGCCGCGATACCGGCGATGGGGCTGTAGCTCAGTTGGGAGAGCGCCTCGTTCGCAATGAGGAGGTCAGGGGTTCGATTCCCCTCAGCTCCACCACCATCTCCGGTTCAACCCTTCGTCGGGTTCCGCTTGAAACTCAGCTTGATCCCGCTCCTGCCCTCCAGCTTGCCGCCGGTGCCTATAATGCTGACCTGGCCTTCGGAACTGACCTCGATCCACAGTTCGACCTGATCCAGGGACAGCCCGGTCTCGCCACGGGTCTGATCGAACACATCAGTGACAACAGAGGTCAGGTTGCCGATCTGCCGCTTCAGGTCGTCGGCGTCGATCTGCACACGCCGGGTGAGGCTTTTGCGCACCGCCTCCACGGCGCTTGATCCAAAACCGCCGCCCACATCTTCGGAACCACGGCCGCCTTCGACGACCTTCACCGATTCGCTGGTTTCGACATCGGTCACAAACCAAAGCCCCTCGCGTTCCCGGGCCATCTGCCGGTGCCGCAATCATTGGCCAACCCGATGTGAGAGTGGGGCCGAAACGAAACGGCCCCTTCGGCTTCCGATACTTGTCGCAAAGCTCCGGCACGCGATTCCGCAGACGCTGATCAAGCTTTTCCACCGTCGGGCAATTCGTTTCCGCCTGAAGCCGCAATCCTTCAAGCAGAGCATGGGTAAAGGCCGAACGCCGCAAATCCGCGATCTCATAAGAACGTTCGCTCGGACTGCACCGCCACCCGGCCGATGATACAGGTGGTTCCGGGGCAAACCGCCGATTTCCGCCCCGGCGGGCTGTGACCCGGGTCACCTGTTCTGGAAGATTCTGCATCTTGACATGGCGATCGAAGCGGATTTGTGTCCGCACACTGATCATGCACGAGGCGATGCTCACCATGACAGATCGTATCCGCCCGCGATGACGCACCGGTCTCGCCAATCCGTCTGGCCCCGGCTGTTCCTGGCCGCCGCGATCGCCATTCCGATAACGCCAGCCCGTATCGCCGTTGCCGAGGATGTCGGCGAGAACAAGTCCGATCTCATTCGCAACCTGCTGCCGACGGTGGTCAACATCACGGTCAGGAAGGACGAGTCCGGCCCTACGTCCGCTGCCAACGCCGCGGCGCAGGGCGCCGATGTCAGCCCCATCAAGACCTTCGTCGGGTCCGGTTTCATTATCGATCCGAGCGGGCAGATCGTCACCAACTACCACGTGGTGCAGGACGCGTTCGAGATCACGGTGACGTTTTCAGATGGAGGCCGCGCGCCCGGACATGTTCTCAGTGCGTCGCGACTAGCCGATATCGCGCTCGTGAAGGTGGATGTGGATCATCCCTTGCCCGCTGCGCATTGGGGTAACAGCGATTTGTTGCAGGTGGGCGACCAGGTTTTCGCCGCCGGCAATCCGTTCGGGATCGGGCTTTCGGTTTCAGCCGGGATCGTCAGCGGGCTTAACCGCGATATCCAGAATTCGCCCTACGATGACCTGATCCAGACCGACGCCACGATCAATCATGGCAACTCCGGCGGCCCGCTGTTCAATATGCAGGGCGATGTCATCGGCGTCGATTCGACGATCATTTCTCCCACGACAGGATCATCCGGTATCGGCTTCGCCATACCGTCCAACAGCGCACACTTCGTCATCGACCAACTGCGCACCTACGGCTGGGTCCGGCCCGCCTGGATCGGCGTAAAAGTGCAGACGGTAACTGGAGAAATCGCTGAAGCCCTGGGTCTCCCGCAGGCCCGGGGATCGATCATTTCCTGGGTCATGGCTGACGGGCCGGCAGCGAAAGCCGGTCTTGCGATCGGGGATATCATCATTCGTTACGATGGCACCGTGCCATCGGATGAGCGTGCCCTGCTGCGCGACATCGCACACACGCCGGTTGGCGATACCATTACTTTGTCAGTGCGGCGCAACGGGGAGGACCGCGACGTTCTCATTCCCGTCGAGGCATGGCCGCGCAATCAGTGGGAAGCGCGCGATGCCCCCACGCCGGTGTTGCGGCCGAAGATCGTGATACCGCCCGATCTCGGACTGTCGTTGTCCGCCATCAGCGACGGGGAGAAGACAAATCTCGGCCTCGATAAAGGCCTGAACGGCGTGCTTGTGAAAGGTGTCTCCCCGGGTTCGGACCCGGCACGCCGCGGCCTGTCGAGCGGTGATGTCATACTGCGCGTGCAGAACACGCCTGTTTCAACGCCGGCCGACGTGCAGTCCGGAATCGATGCGGCACGGGCCGGCAAGAAGGACTTCGTGCTGATGCTGGTCCTGCCGAAAGTCCGTGACGTTATTGGACCGAAGTGGTTTGTGCTGCGCCTGAACACCGCCGACGGCTGAGCGTATACCGGCACCCACGGCGATTTACTCCGTCGCCACGACCGCCGGCTTCCCATCCTTCAGCCCGATAATGAACAGCGGCGTATGCGCATGGTTGTGCTCGTCCGGCGCGTACGTGCCGCCCAGCAATGACGGCATCGCCGTCGTCTTCAGCGCCTGCTCGATCGCCGCCGGTTCGTCGGATCCCGCGCGCCGGATCGCATCGACGACGAGATAGGTTGCCTCATACACAAAGAACGACCGCTGCGTCGGCACCAGCCCGTAATGCGCTTTGTAGGCAGCGACGAAATCCTTCACCCCCGGCAGTTCCAGCGGCGGGGAGAACACCACGATGCCGGTCAGGCCGGACAAGCCGCCCGCATCGCGGAACCCCGGGGAAACCGCGGCCAGAGCAGCACCGATATCAAACCGGCCGCTTATCGGCACCTTCCAGCCGGAAGCCTCATACGCACGGAAGAACCCCGGCGTCAGCGACCCTGGCATCACCAGCAGCGCATCCGGCGCGCCGGCTTTCAGCCGATCCAGCAGCGGAGCAAACTCGGTCGTCCCGGGCGGCAGGATCTCGGTCGCGGTAACCTTGATCCCCGCATCCCGCGCCGCCGTGGCAAATGCCACCGCGTTGGCCTCCGGGAAGCGGCCCGTTTCGGCCACCACCGCAACTGACTTGATCGTCCCCGGCTTCCCCAGATAGCGGATCAGCCCGCGTGCAATATCGACCTCGGACGGGATGGTCTTGAATGCGTACTCGTTGCCGCCGGCGCCCGAGGCATCGACGAAGTCCTGCCCCGCCGATGTCGCTATGACCAGCGGCACCTTGGCCTCCTGCATCAGCGGCATGATGGCGTGCGTCACCGGGGTGCACAGCGCACCGATGATGACCGGAACATGCTCCTGCTCCAGCAACCGCTTCGTCGCCGGCACGCCGATGTCCGGCTTGCAGGCGTTATCGGCATAGAAGGCCTCGACCGGCCGCCCCAGCACGCCGCCGGCCTGATTGATCCGGTCGAGCGCCAGTTGCGCCCCGTATTGCTCGGACTGCCCCCGATCGGCTGTCGGGCCGCTCAGGATGGTGGTGATGCCGATGCGAACCGGTTCCGCAGCGTGGACGGCCGGAGCGGCCAACAGCAGGGCGCAGAATACCAGGGCTGTGCGTCTCATGACGGTTCCTATCAGGCCATTCGCCGCCGGTATGGCGAAGCCCATCGGTCGCGGCAATCGCCGAGAGCCGCGTGGCAGGTTCCCGCTACTTCAACACCTCCCGCACCGTCTGCCGCAGCACCGGCAGCAACTCCTCCGCGAACCACGGATTGCGCCGCTCCCACCCGGTTGTCCGCCACGATGGATGCGGCAGTGGGATGACCGCGGCCCCGAGGTCGCGGAACCGGCGCACCCGGTCGGTCATCGCGCCCTTTCCCAAGCGGTGCCGCAATGCATACGACCCGACCAGCAGCGTCAGCCGCACCTGCGGCATCAACCGGATGAACCGGTCGAGCCACAGCGGTGCGCACTCCGCCCGCGGCGGCATATCCCCGCCCTTCGGCAGACGCCCCGGATAGCACAACCCCATCGGCACAATGCCAATGTTTGAGGCGTCGTAGAAGGCTTCGCGATCCATCTCCAGCCAGGCACGCAGCCGATCGCCGGAGGGGTCGTTCCAGGGGAGGCCGGTGAGGTGGACTTTGGTGCCGGGCGCCTGGCCGATGATCAGCACCCGGGCAGTGGCGGAAACCCGGAAGACCGGCCGCGGGCCCAGCGGCAGGGACGCCTCGCAAAGGCGGCACGCAGCGGCTTCGGCGATAGCGGCTTCCAGGGTGTCGGCGGACGGATCGGACATCGCCGAGGGATATAGTCAGGGCTCAGGCGATATTCCCGCGCGCCCGCAGCGCCGACACGACTTCATCCGCCAAATCTTCGGCCGAGTTTTCCAGCGTGCGCAACCGGATCTCCGGCTCTTCCGGCGCCTCGTACGGGGCATCCACGCCGGTGAAATTGCGGATCAGCCCGCTGTCGGCCTTCTCGTACAGCCCCTTCGGATCGCGGCGGCGGCATTCGCCGATGGGGGTATCGACAAAGATTTCCAGGAATTCGCTTTCGCCGACGCGGTCCCGCGCCAGCATCCGCTCGGCCCGATACGGCGAGATGAAGGAGACCAGGACGATCAGCCCCGCCTCTACGAACAACCGCGACACCTCCGCGATGCGCCGGATGTTCTCGATCCTGTCGGCCTCAGAGAAACCCAGGTCGCGGTTCAGCCCGTGCCGGACGTTGTCGCCGTCCAGGATCATCGTGTGGTGACCCAGCACGTGCAAACGTTTTTCCACGAGGTTGGCGATGGTGGATTTGCCGGCGCCCGAAAGCCCGGTGAACCACAGCACGGCAGGCTTCTGGCCCTTCAGCAGCGACCGCGCGGCCTTGTCCACATCCAACTCGTGCCAGACGATATCGGCATTGCGGGCGCGAACCGCCGTGACAAACCCGAAACCGGCACCCTCCCGCGTGAGGCTATCGACCAGCAGAAAACCGCCCAGCCCGGGGTTTGCGGCGTAGGTGAGGCACTCCAGCGGATGCGTCAGGGACAGCGAGACCCGGCCGATGTCGCCTTGGGCAAGTTCCCGCACGCTGACTTCGTCCAGCGTTTCCGGATCAAGCTTCGTGGAGATATCGATCACGGTTGCCGTCACCGTCCGGCCTCCGAGCATCAGCAGATAAGCGCGGCCACGGAACAACGGCGTCTCATGCGTCCAGACGACGCGGGCATCGAGCCCGTCCGCCGCGGCGGGTTCGACGTCCCCGGTTCGAGCCGGTGGCTCTTCCGACGCCAGCACGACCTGGCGCAGGTTCGGTCCCGAATACCACGGCAGTTCGACCTCGGAGCCTTCCTCGGACACGCCGAGCGGTATCGGCGTGATCCGCCGGAACGCCAGCTTCGGAGCCAGCGCGCTGACCCCCCGGACGATCGAGTCAATGGCGGCCTGATCGCTGCCGAGGACCGCCACAATGGCCCGCGGAATCCCCGCCAGCGAAGCGATCGCCGCGAAACGGCTTGTGTCGGGCTGGATGCCGACACGCGCGTCGACCAGCAGCAGAACGACATCGTAGGCGAACGTCTCGGTGATCAGCCGTTCCGCGAAGCGCTGCGGGTCATCCGTCTCAGCGGTGGAGATCGTCCGCGACCCGGTCTCTCCGGGCGCACGCAGCATGCGGCTGAACCAGGAAGATCCATTGTCCCCGTCGTCGCCGCAAACCATTACGCGAACAACCGAGCCTGGCATCGCACGCTCCCTTATTTTCTTATTGTATCCATCTGTTCACACCCGCCGAACGATATAGCTCCGCTCCAGCGCTTCGACGATCGTATTGGCATGGATCGGATCGCGCGCCTCCACCATCACCTCCAGTTCGGCGGCCTGGACCGAGGCGGCGGCAAACAGGCGCTGGTGTGAGACCTCGATGATATTGCCGCCGGAATCGCCGATCTTGCCGGCGATGTCGGCGAGGACGCCGGGACGGTCGGGGATTTGCAGATGCAGCCGCAGAAGCCTCCCGTCGCGCAGCAGGTCACGCAGCAGCACGTTGGACAGGATGCGCGCGTCGATATTGCCGCCAGTGACAGGAATGCCGACCTTCTTGCCGCGGAACCGCTCCGGATAGGCCAAAAGAGCCGCAAGGCCGGCGGCCCCGGCACCCTCGGCCACGGTCTTGGCGCCTTCCACCAGCAGGCCGATGGCCTCCTCGATAGCGCGTTCCGGAGTCACCAGGATGCCGGCGATGCGGCGGCGGACCATCTCGAACGGGATTTCGCCGATGTCGCGCACGGCAATGCCCTCGGCAATCGTGGCCCCGCCGACGGACACCGATCGTCCGGCCAGACGTTGCGCCATCGGCGCGTAGGTTTCGACCTCCGCCCCGAACACCGCGATGCCCGGGTTCAGCGCCGTCGCCGCGACCAGGCTGCCGGCCAGCAATCCGCCGCCGCCCACGGGGATGATCAGGGCGTCAAGGTCCGGCACGTCCTGCAGCATCTCCAGCGCCAGGGTGCCCTGCCCCGCAATGATGCCCGGATCGTCATACGGATGGATGAACACCAGCGACTGCTCGGCCGCCAGTTGATGGGCATGCGCTGCGGCCTCCGCCAGGGTGTCGCCGACCAGGAGAACGGTCGCACCCCACACGCTGGTGCGGCTTACCTTGGTGGCCGGGGTGAATTTCGGCATCACGATGGTGGCGGCGATGCCAAGCAGGCTGGCATGGCGCGCCACCGCCTGGGCGTGATTCCCGGCCGACATGGCGATGACGCCCCTGGCGCGTTCGTCGTCGGACAGCATCGCCAGCCGGTTGGCCGCCCCGCGCTCCTTGAACGCCCCGGTCACCTGCATATTGTCGAGCTTCAGCAGGACATCCGCGCCGGTGACCTGCGAAATCGCCTGGTTGGGCAGCATCGGCGTGCGGATCACCCGCCCGGCAATGCGCTCGGACGCCTTCTCGACGTCCGCGAGCGTGATCATGGTGTGATGTGCCTAACGCCCGCTCTCAGCGGAACCTGACTTCGAGGATCTCGTACGACCGGTCGCCGCCGGGCGCGGGAACCGACACGGTATCGCCAACCTTCTTGCCAATCAGCGCCTTGGCGAGCGGTGAGGAGATGGAAAGGCGCGCGGCCTTGATGTCGGCCTCATAGACGCCGACGATCTGGTAGGTCGCTTCCTTGTCGGTTTCCTCGTCCACCAGCTTGACGTGGGCGCCGAACTTGATGTTTGACCCCGACAGGGAGGACGGATCGATCACCTCGACCGCGCCGACGATTTCCTCTAGCTCCTGGATGCGGCCCTCGATGAAGGACTGGCGTTCGCGGGCGGCGTGGTACTCGGCGTTTTCGGACAGGTCCCCGTGCGAGCGCGCTTCCGCGATGGCGCGGATAATGGCTGGACGCTCCTGCGACCGAAGGGTCCGAAGCTCCTCTTCCAACCGTACCAGCCCCTGGGCCGTCATCGGAAACTTCTGCACGGCGCGTCCTCAATCCTCGGTAGATCATGGCGGACTGCCGCAGCCGGAGGAATCCGGGCACGGCGCCTGCCTCAAAACGAACCGCGAAAGTAGGACTGTAGCGGGGCAACTTCAAGCGTTCCCGCTTTGAGTGCCGCAATGGCATGGACGGCCGCGCGGGCACCCGCAAGAGTTGTATAGTGCGGCACGCCGTGGGTCAGCGAACTGCGGCGGATCGCAAAGCTGTCGGCCACGGATTGCGGGGTCGAGGCGGTGTTGATGACGAGCTGCAACTCGCCGGAGCGGATCGCATCGACGCAATGCGGGCGCCCTTCCAGGACCTTGTTTACCACCGTGACGGGCAGGCCCGCCTCGCGGATCCGGGTCGCGGTGCCGCGCGTCGCCAGGATGGAGAAGCCCATGTCGTGCAGGCGGCGGGCCAGCGCCGGCAGGCCCTTCTTGTCGGCATCCTTGATCGACAGCAGCACCGTGCCGGCGAGCGGCAGAATGACCCCGGCGCCAAGCTGCGCCTTGGCGAAGGCGCGCTCGAAACTGGAGTCGAGGCCCATCACCTCGCCGGTCGATTTCATCTCCGGCCCCAGGATGGTGTCGACGTTGGGGAAGCGGGCGAACGGGAACACGGCTTCCTTGACCGCGACATGCGGCGCGATCGAGTCGTCGTCCAGCGTGAAGTCTGTTGCCAGCTTCGCCCCGGCCATCACCCGGGCGCCGACTTTGGCGATCGCGACGCCGGTGGCCTTGGCGACGAACGGCACGGTGCGGGAGGCGCGCGGGTTGACCTCCAGCACGTAGATGGTGTCGTCCTTGATGGCGTATTGCACGTTCATCAGGCCGACGACGCCCAGCGCCTTGGCCAGCGCCTCGGTTTCCGATTTCAGCTCGGTGATCATGGCGGGGGACAGCGAATACGGCGGCAGCGAGCAGGCGGAGTCGCCGGAATGGATGCCGGCTTCCTCGATATGCTCCATCACGCCGGCGACGTAGACGCTTTCGCCGTCGGCGATGCAGTCCACATCGACTTCGATCGCGTCGTTCAGGTAGCGGTCGATCAGCACCGGGTTGTCGCCGGAGACGATGACTGCTTCGCGCATGTAGCGGTGCAGGCCGGTGCGGTCGTAGACGATCTCCATCGCCCGGCCGCCGAGCACGTAGCTGGGGCGAATCACCACCGGGTAGCCGATGCGTTCGGCGATGGCCTCGGCCTCGTCGGCGGACCGGGCGATGCCGTTGTCGGGCTGCAGCAGGCCGAGGCGTTGCAGCAAATGCTGGAACCGCTCACGGTCCTCCGCGAGGTCGATCGCATCGGCGGAGGTGCCGAGGATCGGTATCCCTTCCCGCGCCAGGGCCTGCGACAGTTTCAGCGGAGTCTGGCCGCCATACTGGACGATGCAGCCGAGCACTGTGCCGTTCTGCTGCTCGCGGCGGATCAGTGCGACCACGTCCTCTTCCGTCAGCGGCTCGAAATACAGCCGGTCGGAGGTGTCGTAGTCGGTGCTAACGGTTTCCGGGTTGCAGTTGACCATGATGGTCTCGAACCCGGCGTCCCGCAGCGCATATGCGGCGTGGACGCAGCAATAGTCGAACTCGATGCCCTGGCCGATGCGATTCGGGCCGCCGCCGAGGATGATCACCTTCGTCCGGTCGGTCGGGTCGGCTTCGCAAACGGGTGTGCCGTAGCCGCCCTCGAACGTCGAATACATATACGGTGTCTTGGAGGCGAACTCGGCGGCGCAGGTGTCGATGCGCTTGTAGACCGGTGTGACGCCGAGGGCGGCGCGGGTGTGCAGGATGTCCGCCGCGGCGGTTCCGGTCAGTTCCGCCAGACGCCTGTCGGAGAAGCCGAGCGCTTTCAGGCGGCGCAGCGCCCCCGCCTCGCGCGGCAGGCCGTTCGCCGCGACGTCCCGTTCGGCGATGATAATGCGTTCGAGTTCGCGCAGGAACCACGGGTCGAATTTGGTTGTGCCGTGGATGTCGTCGACGGTCAGGCCGGCGCGCAACGCCTGGGCCGCGATCAGCAGGCGGTCGGGGCGAGGCGTGGACAGCGCGGCGCGGAACGCGTCGGCACCGCCGTCTCCCGGAGGATCGACGGAGTCGAGCCCGTTCAGTCCGGTTTCCATGCTGCGCAGGCCCTTTTGCAGCGCCTCGGCGAAGGAGCGGCCGATGGCCATCGCCTCGCCGACGGACTTCATCGAGGTGGTCAGCATGGCCGGGGTGCCGGGGAATTTTTCGAAGGTGAAGCGGGGGATCTTCACCACCACGTAGTCGATCGTCGGCTCGAAGCTGGCCGGGGTGACCATGGTGATGTCGTTCTTGAGTTCGTCCAGCGTGTAGCCGACGGCGAGCTTGGCGGCGATCTTGGCGATGGGAAAGCCGGTGGCCTTGGAGGCGAGCGCCGAGGACCGCGACACGCGCGGGTTCATCTCGATGATGACCATGCGGCCGTCGGCCGGGTTCAGGCCGAACTGCACGTTCGAGCCGCCGGTATCGACGCCGATCTTGCGCAGGCAGGCGATCGAGGCGTCGCGCATGCGCTGGTATTCTTTGTCGGTCAGCGTCAGTGCGGGCGCGACGGTGACGGAATCGCCGGTGTGGATGCCCATCGGATCGACGTTCTCGATCGAGCAGATGATGATGCAGTTGTCGGCGCTGTCGCGGACGACCTCCATCTCGTACTCTTTCCAGCCGAGCACGGATTCCTCGATCAGCACTTCGGTGGTGGGGGAGGCTTCCAGGCCGCCGGAGACGATCTGCTCGAATTCCTCTTTATTATAAGCGATGCCGCCGCCGGTGCCGCCGAGGGTGAAGCTGGGGCGGATGACGGCGGGGAGGCCGGTCATTGCCAGCGCGGCGCGGGCTTCGTCCATGCTGTGGGCGATGGCGGAGCGGGGGGATTCGATGCCGATTTCGGCCATGGCGTCACGGAATTTGAGGCGGTCTTCGGCGCGGTCGATGACCTCGGCTTTGGCGCCGATGAGTTCGACGCCGTGGCGGGCGAGGGCGCCGTTTTCGTTAAGCTTCATCGCGGTGTTCAACGCGGTCTGGCCGCCCATGGTGGGCAGCAGGGCGTCGGGTTTCTCCCGGGCGATGATCTTTTCCACCATCTCCGGGGTGATTGGCTCGACATAGGTGGCGTCGGCCAGGCCGGGGTCGGTCATGATGGTGGCGGGGTTGGAGTTGACCAGGATGACGCGGTAGCCCTCGGCGCGGAGGGCTTTGCACGCCTGCGCGCCGGAGTAGTCGAACTCGCAGGCCTGGCCGATGACGATCGGCCCGGCGCCGATGATCATGATGGATTTTATGTCGGTGCGCTTGGGCATGGGTCAGGAACTCGCGAGTAAGGGCGCCAAGTGGCGCGCGGCCGGCACAGACTTAATCAACGGGCTAGGAAAGAAGCGATCGCGAAACTGTGCACGAAGCTTGCGTTGGCCTGGCGCCGGTTATCCGAGGTTGTCCCCGCTCAACCTTTCCGAGCGCTTGGCCGCCGGTAACCGCGACAGTTCACGAGGCACGCGACATCTCTTCGTCGGCCGAGCGGGTGCGTATCCATCGCCAGGCCGGTTCGGGCAAGCAACCTTCAGAATCTCCCGGATGCGCTTCCATCACCAGAAATCGGGCTCGGCCGGTAAATGGGCGGATCAGGTCGCTGATAGCGTCTGCGTCCAAAGAAGTACTCACCAGAAAGACATTCGGGATGTGGTTCCACCAATTTTCAACGTGCGGACTGCCCGCCTTTAGGAATGCCTTTAGACGGGCATGATCCACCGATGGATCCGTTGCATCGAACGTGATGAAGTAGACTCTGTTGGCCATAGCTATTCATCTCCCTTTGGACGAGCCGGCCTCGGTGAACGGGGTATCGCTTTTTTTGGCACGCTCTCTCCCATGAAGCCATCAATCGTCTTTGCCATAGCCGCCCGCGTCGCCTGATCCATATCGCCGTCATCAAGCAGATCGATCACGCGGCTGACCAAACTATGGCGTTCGGATCGTAGCAGGTCCGACCTCCGCGTGATTGCATATATGGCGATGCCAACCGCGGCCAGAAAGGCGACTAAACCGGTGGCCGCGAACAACCAATTCAGCGGCGCATGCACGATGGCCGCACCAGTGAAGCAGAAGAAGAAGACCGCCAGAAAACTCGCGACCATAAAAGGCACGGGATAGGAGACTGTTACCGTGCGTATGATTTCGCGGAAGTAAGACGTATCCACGTTAGATCTGCCCGCTCATCATCTCGACGAACCGCCCGAACAGATAGTGGCTGTCGCTCGGCCCGGGGCTGGCCTCCGGATGGTACTGCACCGAAAACGCCGCCCGCTCCGTCGACGCGATCCCCTCGTTGGAGCCGTCGAACAGCGAGACGTGCGTCACCTTCACGCCCTCCGGCAACGACTTCGCATCCACCGCAAACCCATGGTTCTGGCTGGTGATCTCCACCTTCCCGGTCGCCAGGTCCTGCACCGGCTGGTTTGCCCCGCGGTGGCCGCGCTCCATCTTGTAGGTCTTCGCCCCCAGCGCCAGCGCCAGCAACTGGTGGCCGAGGCAGATGCCGAACACCGGCACCGAAGCCTCCAGCACGCCGCGGATCGCCGGCACGGCATACACCCCCGTCGCCGCCGGGTCGCCCGGCCCGTTCGACAGGAACACGCCGTCCGGCTTGTGCCGCAGGATGTCCTCGGCCGTCGCGGTCGCCGGCACCACCGTCACCCGGCACCCGGCCGAGGCCAAACAGCGGAGGATGTTCCGCTTCGCCCCGTAATCCACCGCCACGACATGATGCTTCGGCGCTGTCTGCCGACCGGTGCCCGCCGGCCAAGCCCAGGTGGTTTCGTCCCAGCCATAGGATTGCAGGCAGGTGACGTCCTTCGCCAGGTCCATCCCCTCCAGCCCCGGCCAGGCCGCCGCCTGAGCGCGCAACGCCGCCAGATCGAACCGCCCATCCGCCGGAAACGCCAGCACGCCAGTCGGAGCGCCCCCATCGCGGATGCGTACGGTCAGCGCCCGCGTATCCACCCCGGCGATCCCTGTGACCCCCTGCGACCGCAGCCACGCATCCAGGCCCTGCGTGGACCGCCAGTTCGACGCCTCGGTGATATCCTGCTTGATCACCAGGCCCCGCGCCGCGATCGTGGGATTCTCGATGTCCTCGATATTGGTGCCGACATTGCCGATATGCGGGAAGGTGAACGTAATGATCTGGCCGGCGAAGGACGGATCGGTCAGGGTTTCCTGATACCCGGTCATGCTCGTGCTGAAGCACACCTCGCCGATGGGTGCGGTCCCGCCGGAAATCGCGCCGATGCCGCGGCCCCAGAATACGGCGCCATCGGCAAGCACAAGACATGCCGTCGCCCCGGCGGGCACGGACTCGGTCGCATCGGACATGGGTGCACTCGCCTGCTCATTTGGAGTTTGCAAATCGGCCATGCTCAGGCCGGTGGCCGCGATCACCGCGGGCCAGTGGCGGGACGGGATTGCGCCGTTCTGGCGCCACTTGCGCACCGCCTCGGTGCCAACGCCGGTCAGGCGCGCGGCAGCCTCCGCCCCCCCCAGGCGTTCTATGATATGATCAATCGGGATCGGCATGGTGACCTGAATATGGGAAAAAACTTCCCGCTGCAACCGGTCCTCGTCTGAATGGGAAGTTTCTTCCGCACCAGGAGGAACCAAAATGTACAAGACCCACCCCGTGATGACCGGCGGCTGCCAGTGCGGCGCGGTGCGCTACGCCCTGTTCGAGACCCCGGAATCAACGATCTGCCACTGCCGCATGTGCCAGAAAGCCGTTGGCGGCCCGTTCGCCGCGCTGTCGAAAGTGCCTGTGTCGCGCTTCGCCTGGACCCGCGGCGAGCCGGCGTCCTTCCGCAGTTCCAGCGCCGCCGAGCGGCATTTCTGCAACGCCTGCGGCACGCCGCTGACCTTCCACTTTCTCGACGGCGACAATATCGAGGTCACCACCGGCAGCCTCGACACCCCCGCGTTGGCCCCCGCCACCAAGGTTTTCGGCGCCGCGTCCCGGCTGTCCTGGATCGGCCTTGTCGCGCCCGGCGCCCTGCCCGAGGTCCCGCCCGACGGCAGCCGGGAGATCGTCAGCCGCCAGCACCCCGATCACGAAACTGCTGACTGGGTGTCCCCGGCTTAACGTTTCGATAGGCCGGTGCGGTGCAGCTATATTATATGTGCGCGCTTGGACGCTGGCCCTACCCCGCGTCATGGCCCGGCTTGTCCGGGCCACCTACGCAAGCACGTGCGGCGATAGGTGGCCCGGACAAGCCGGGCCATGACGGACTCTAAGCCACTACACGCGCGACTTCGCGCAGGAGCCTGGACCACAATGAGCCTCAGAGACCAGTTCACCGAGCAGTTGAAGGCGTCGATGAAAGCCGGTGACGCGCCACGCACCTCCACATTGCGCATGGTGCTCGCGAAACTGAAGGACACCGACATCGCCTCCCGCCCCAAGGGCATCGACAAGGTCCCCGATGAGGAGGTGGTGGCGATGCTGCGCGGCATGGTGAAGTCGCGCCGCGAGTCCGTCGAGATGTACAACCAGGGCCGCCGCCCCGAACTGGCGGCGAAGGAGGAAGCCGAGATCGCCGTGATCGAAAGCTTCCTGCCGAACCAGATGGACGCCGCGGCGATGGAACAGGCGGTCGCCGACGCGGTGGCGGAAACCGGGGCGGCCAGCATCAAGGACATGGGCAAGGTGATGGCTGCGCTGAAGGCGAAGCATGCGGCGTCGCTGGACATGGCCAAGGCCGGTCCGCTGGTCAAAGCGCGCCTGTCGGCCTGATCGCACGGGTCCTCGATGGCTCTGCCCGCCGGTTTTCTCGAAGAACTTCGCACCCGCACGCCGCTGGCGGCGGTGATAGGCCGGCGGGTGCGGCTGGCGCGCTCGGGCAAGCAATGGAAGGGCTGCTGCCCGTTCCACGGCGAGAAAACGCCGAGCTTCTATGTTTACGACGACGGCTACCACTGCTTCGGCTGCGGCGCCCACGGCGATGCGATCACGTTCGTCATGCAGAGCCAGGGCCTCGCGTTCATGGAGGCGGTCAACCAGTTGGCGGCCGAAGCCGGGTTGGAGGTGCCAAAGCCGACCCCGGAAGCGGCTGAGGCGGAGCGGCGGCGATTGGACATCCAGGGCGTGCTGCAAGCCGCGCAGGCCCACTACCAGCGCCGGCTGGCGCTGCCGGAGGGCCGGGCGGCGCGAGATTATCTCGCCGGGCGGGGACTTACGGATGAAACCATTGCTCGCTTCGGCCTGGGCTGGGCGGGCGACCGCGGCGGCCTGACCGCCGACATGGCGCGGCAGGGGATCGAAGCCGATCAACTGAGCGAAGCGGGATTAATTCGGCGTGATGAGGAAACCGGTCGCACGTTCGAACTGTTCTCGCAGCGGGTGATGTTCCCGATCCACGATCGCAGGGGTGTGATCATCAGCTTCGGCGGCCGGATCATGGGTTCCGGGCAGCCGAAATACGTCAACGGCCCGGAAACCGCGGTTTTTTCCAAGCGCCGCAACCTCTACGGCCTGAATCTGGCGCGCGAGGGCGTGCGCAACGGCGCGACGCTGATTGTGGTTGAGGGGTACATGGACGTCATTGCCGCCGCCCAAGCCAAATTCGCCGGCGCCGTCGCCCCGCTGGGCACGGCGCTGACGCAGGACCAGTTGGACGAACTCTGGCGCGTCTCGCCCTGCCCGGTGCTGTGCTTCGACGGCGATGCGGCGGGAGCCAAGGCCGCGGCGCGGGCAATGGAGCTGGCGCTGCCGATGCTGACGCCCGAGCGGTCGCTGAAATTTTGTACCCTGCCGGCCGGCGACGATCCGGACAGCCTGGTGCGCAAGGGCGGCGCCTCGGCGTTCCAGGCGGTACTGGACATCGCCCGCCCTCCGGCCGAAGCGCTGTATGACATGGTGCGCGGCGAGGCTGGCGACTCAACGCCGGAGCAGCGCGCCGCCTTCCGCTCCCGCTTGATTGAGGCATGCGCGCGGATCACCGACAAGTCGCTCGCGGGGGAGTACCGCAGCGCGCTGCTGGACCGGTTCTTTGCCAGCCGCGCCCGGCCGGGGCGGCGCGGCCCGGCACCGGCAGCCGCGTTGCGGGCTCCTCGCGCGCATTTGCATCAGGACGGGACCGCATCGGAACGTACACGCATCCTTACCGCCATCCTGCTGCGGCATCCGTTTTTGTTGAACGAGGTGTTCCAGGCCTACAACGCCCTGCCGCTCGACACGCCCCTGGCGCGTATCCGCAGCGCAATGGATTTATGGTCTCAAAACTCTGAAACCCTTGACTCTGCTGGTCTGATGGACCACCTCACGAAATCTGGATTAGAATCTGAAATTCAGCACGTCCTGGCGGAGGCCACGATGCCCCTGCCGGCGTGCGCAGGCTCGGACGCTATGCCAGCCGAAGCGGAGGCGGGATGGTGGCATATATTTGGCTTCCTCAACGTCGAGCATTTGCGCGAAGAAGTGGTTTTGGCCCGGGCGGACGCCGACAGGAACCTGACCGCCGACACCGAGCGCCGGCTGCGCGCGCTGGTCGAGGCGTTCAATAAGGTTCGCAGCGGCGAGCCCGACGGTGTGGGTCTTGTGGATGCGTAATTATAGAGGGGTCCCGGTGATTGCCAGCCGCGACCCGTCCGACGAAGGAGTGCCCTGATGGCGACGAAGCCCCTGGCTGCCGGCGATACCGCCACGGTCGAACACGAGGTCGAGACGACCTTGCTGGACGTCACGACGGTCGCTGTCAAGCGGCTGATCGCCAAGGGCAAGGAGCGCGGCTATATCACCTTCGATGAGCTGAACGCCATCCTGCCGCCGGAGCAGAACAGCTCCGAGCAGATCGAAGACGTGATGGCCAACTTCTCGGAGATGGGCATCCAGGTCGTCGAGAGCGAGGAATCCGAAGAAGGCGAAGCCCCTGCCGCCAAGGCGGAAAAGGCCGACGAGGCCGAGGACGAAGAGCAGACCGGCAACGTCGATGAGGCCAGCCTCGGCCGGACAGACGATCCGGTGCGCATGTACCTGCGCGAGATGGGCAGCGTCGAGCTGCTGTCGCGTGAGGGCGAAATCGCCATCGCCAAGCGGATCGAAGCCGGCCGCGACATGATGATCAACGGGCTGTGCGAAAGCCCGCTGACCTTCAAGGCGATCATCACCTGGCATGAGCAGCTCAAGGCCGGGCGCATGCTGCTGCGCGACATCGTCGATCTGGAAGCCACGGATGGCGCGGGCGCGCCGGTGCCGGATGCGACCGAGCCGGTCGAAGGCGGTGCTGAACCGCCGGCGGGCGGGTTCGCCGCGAACGACGACATGGACGGCGACGACGACGATGGCGGGCCGAGCATGTCGCTGTCCGCCCTGGAGGAGAAGCTGAAGCCCGAGGTCCTGGCGAACTTCGAGGAGATCGAGAACCTGTACAAGAAGCTGCACAAGATGCAGCACCGCCGGCTGGAGACGATCACCAGCGGCGAGGAAATGAGCCAGCGCTCGGAAAAGGGCTACGAGAAGATCCGCGAGGAACTGGTCGAGAAAGTCGGCCAGGTGCGCCTGCACAACAACCGCATCGAGGAGCTGGTGACCCAGCTTAAATTGCTGAACCAGCGGCTGACGACGCTGGAAGGCCAGCTCATGCGGATGGCCGAGGGCTGCAAGGTCAACCGCGAGGAGTTCCTGAAATACTACCGCGGCTCGGAGCTGGATCCGAACTGGCTGGAGCGGGTCGGGCAGTTGACCGGCAAGGGCTGGAAGCTGTTCGTCGCCAAGCACCCCACCGATATCGGCAAGGTGCGGGCGCAAATCGGCGCCGTCGCCAACGATGCCAGTTTGCCGATAGCCGAGTTCCGCCGGGTGTATATGACGGTGTCGCGCGGGGAGCGTGACAGCGCCCGGGCGAAGAAGGAGATGATCGAGGCGAACCTTCGCTTGGTGATCTCCATTGCGAAGAAATACACCAACCGTGGGTTGCAGTTCCTGGATCTGATCCAGGAGGGCAATATCGGCCTGATGAAGGCGGTCGATAAGTTTGAGTATCGCCGCGGGTACAAGTTCAGCACCTATGCGACGTGGTGGATCCGGCAGGCGATCACCCGCTCGATCGCCGATCAGGCGCGGACGATCCGGATTCCGGTGCATATGATCGAGACGATCAACAAGCTGGTCCGCACCTCCCGCCAGATGCTGCACGAGATCGGCCGGGAGCCGGCTCCGGAGGAACTGGCGGACAAGCTGGGGATGCCGCTGGAGAAGGTGCGCAAGGTCCTGAAGATCGCCAAGGAGCCGATCAGCCTGGAGACGCCGATCGGCGATGAGGAAGACTCGCATTTGGGCGACTTCATCGAGGACAAGGCGGCCGTGATCCCGCTGGATGCGGCGATTCAGGCGAATCTGCGCGAGGCGACGACGCGGGTGCTGTCGTCGCTGACTCCGCGCGAGGAGCGTGTGCTGCGGATGCGCTTCGGTATCGGCATGAACACCGACCACACGCTGGAGGAAGTCGGCCAGCAGTTCAACGTGACCCGCGAACGGATACGCCAGATCGAGGCGAAGGCGCTGCGGAAGTTGAAGCACCCGAGCCGGAGCCGGAAGCTGCGGAGCTTCCTGGACGATTAGGGGGCGGAGGGCGCTCCGCCGGTTCGCGTAGGATGCCGCAGCGAAGGTGGGGGCCGTCCCACCCGTCATGGCGGGCGCAGGCCCGCCATCCACGCCTTCGAATGCCGCAGTCCTTGCATTATAAGCGGCGAATTCTTACTCTTACCGGTAAGAGTAAGGAGGGTCAGATGCGCATCACATCCAAAGGTCAGGTGACGATCCCCGCCGACATTCGGGAGCAGGCCGGGTTGCTGCCTCATACGGACGTCGAATTTCAGTTCGACGGCACGGAAGTGAGACTCGTCCGGACGGCCGCCAGAAGGGCGGACGGTAGAGGCGCCCGCGTGGTTGCTCATCTCCGCGCCCACCCGGGCGATGTGCCCATGAGCACTGAAGAGATCATGGCGCTGACCCGCGGCGAGTGAATGTCCGCTGTCTTGGTGGACAGCAATGTCCTGCTCGACCTGACCGCTACCGACAGCGATTGGACGGAATGGTCGGCCAGAGCGCTTGAAGCCGCCTCCAACCGATTCCGGCTGGTGATCAACGCGGTGATCTATGGCGAGGTCTCGGTTCGCTATTCGCGCATCGAGGACCTCGACCTGGCGTTGCCCGAAGCCTTGTTTGAACGGGAAGAACTACCCTACGAGGCGGCCTTCCTGGCGGGAAAGGCGTTTCTCACCTATCGGCAACGCGGCGGCACAAGGCGCTCTCCGCTTCCGGATTTTCTCATCGGCGCCCATGCGGCCATTGCGGGATATCAGCTTCTGACCCGGGACGTCCCGCGGTATCGGACGTATTTCCCGCGCCTGCGGCTGATCGCTCCGGACTGACAGCGCGATGGGCGCGGCGAGGAAGAACAGAGCATGTAACTCTTGTTGAGTCCGGCCTCCGCGACACTAAAATGAACCGCGGGACCAGAAGTGTATGACCGTGGCGGCGCGCCGGATCGACCCGGAAGCATGGACCAAGGAGCGGTTCCTGGCGTGGGCCAAATCGCGGCCCGATGACCGCGGCTATGAGTTCGACGGCTTCCGCCCGGTGGCGATGGCTCCGGCGACGCTCAGGCACAACGACATCGTCTGGAACCTCCGCGCCGCGCTGCGCGACAAGCTGCCCTCGGGCGCCGGTTGCCGGCCCTACGGTCCTCAGCAGCCGATAGAGACTGTCGATGGCGCCCTGCGGGAACCGGGCGTGTTCGTCGCCTGCTCAACGCAGCCGGGTGGCGCCGTGACCATTTCCATGCCGGTTATCGTGTTCGAGGTATCGTCCCCGGGAAAAGAGAACCGGGAACGGGACGAGGTAACGAAAGCCGACGAATACGAATCGGTGCCGTCCATCCTGCGCTATATCATCGTCGACTCCGAATGCCGCGGGGCCCGCGTGCTCTGGCGCGAACCCGGAGAACGGGAATGGCGACGCGAACCCCCGGATGCCGAGGGGCCGATTGATCTGCCCGAATTCGGCATCGCTCTGAGCTTCGATGAGGTCTACAGGGGCGTTGCGTTCGACTGATCCGGGACTCGCGCCGTTTCGGACAGCAGCGGTGGAGTCTGATGGCAGCCCCTGGTCCCCGCCCGGCTGCGTGCGTTGACGCCCCCGGGCACCGCGCCTAGCGTTCTGCTCTCAGCAAAATCCGGGAGGGACCTTCGCATGTCCAACAAACTCAAGGCGCGCATCGCCGCGGGCAAGGCCGCCGTCAATGGCTGGCTGGCGATCCCCTCCGGCTTCTCCGCCGAGGTGATGGCGCAATGCGGCTGGGACAGCGTGACCGTCGATCTCCAGCACGGCGTGCAGGACTACCAGTCCATGGTGCAGTGCTTCCAGGCGATGCAGGCGCACCCGATCACGCCTCTGGTCCGGGTGCCGTGGAACGAACCCGGGATCATCGGCAAGTGCCTCGACGGCGGGGCGATGGGCATCATCTGCCCGATGGTGAACAACGCGGCCGAGGCGAAGGCCCTGGCCGATGCCAGCCTGTATCCGCCTGCCGGCAAGCGCAGCAACGGGCCGATAAGGGCGGCGATGTATGGCGAGGCGAGCAGCTACCAGGCAACGGCGAATACCGAAGTCCTGGTCATCGCGATGATCGAGACGCAGGCCGGCATCGACAATATCGACGAAATCCTGAGTGTCCCCGGCATCAGCGGCATCTATATCGGTCCGTCGGACATGGGCCTCGCGCTGGGCATGATCCCGATCCTGGACCGGGAGGAGCCGGTGATCCTGGAGATCTACGACAAGCTGCTGGCGTCCTGCAAAAAGCACGGCAAGATCGCCGGGCTGCATAACGGGACCGCGTCCTATGCCGCGCGGATGATCCAGAAGGGCTTCCGGTTCGTCACCATCGCCAACGACAGCGGACTGATGGCGCGGGCGGCACGGGAGGCGGTGTTGGCAACCCGCAAGGCCGCGGGGGATGTGGCGAACTGAGGGTTGTCGCCTCGGCTCCCCGCCGTCATGGCCCGGCGTGTCCGGGGCCCCTGTTCCAGCACAGTGCGGCGAGAGGTGGCCCGGACAAGCCGGGCCATGACGATAGGGGGGCGAACGGCGCGGCGGCATCATCCGCCGTCGTTCGCACCACACCCCCGATACGCCCGCATGAACACATCCGTCCCCCGTACCGCGCGCTGCCGTATCTCCTCCGGCGAGGCCGGCTCGGCCAGACCGAACGTCGTCATCGCCGGCCGGTTGCCTTCCCACAGGCTCACCAGATCCTCGGCAGCAAGCCGCGGATCGTCGATCGCCAGTTCCCCCCGCCCCGCCGCCTCCGCGATGATCGCCGCCAGGGCCGCCCTTACCCGCCCCGGGCCGGCGTTGTAAAAACGCAACGCCAGCGTGCGATTAGTACGCAGCGTCCCCGGCAGGGTATGCGCCATCTCGCACACGCCGGGTCCGAGCAGCACGCCCAGCAGGTCGCAACCCACCGCCTCCAGCCGCTCCCGCAAATCGGCATCCTGGTGTTCCGGGCCTGACAACGCGCCGATCATCTGATCGGCGATCGCGCTGACCAGAGTCTCGAACAGCGTTTCCTTGTCGTGAAAGTGGCTGTAGACCGTCATCTTCGAGACGGCGGCCTGTGCCGCCACCGCCTCCATCGTGACCATATCGAAGGGCTGGCGGGCGAAAAGGGTCCGGGCGGCCTCCAGAATGGCCGCGTGCTTGGCGGCATCCTTCGGGCGGCCGGGCCGGCTACTATCGGACGGAGGCGTCACACGACTATCTTTCAGAATCATACTAGACTTATTGGTCCAGCATATCACATACTGGACGCGTCGGTATAGGATTCTGAGCCCACTCATGTCTTTTGTCGTCACCCGCCCGCCCAACCGGCGCCACGCGAAGGCGCTGATCCTGGCGGCCACCCTCGGCGGCTGCGCCGTCGGGCCGGATTACCATCCCCCGGCCGCGCCCGCTGACACCCGCTTCACCGAGGCGCCGCCACCGGCCCGGACCGTATCCGCCAGCACCGCGGGCGGTGCCGCGCAACGCCTGTCCGACGGGCGCGACATCCCCGGAGAGTGGTGGGAGCTGTTCCATTCGCCGCAGATCAGCTCGCTGGTGACTCAGGCGCTGAAGGCCAATCCGGATGTCGCGGCCGCCCAGGCGACGCTGCGCGAGGCGCGGTACAACACCCGTGCCGAACAGGGCTCCTTTTTCCCGCAGGCCAGCTTTAACCTCCAGGCGGAACGCCAGGCCGTGTCTCTGGCCGCGCTCGGGTTCCCTGCCGGCGGATCGGAGACCTTCGGGCTGCGCTCCGGCGCCGTGAACGTGTCCTATACCCTGGACGCGTTCGGCGGGATCAGGCGGCAGGTCGAGCAGCTCAACGCCCAGGCCGAATACCAGCAGTTCGAGATCGAGGCGACCGACCTGACGCTGGCCGCCAATGTCATCAACACCGCGATCAACGAAGCCTCCCTTCAGGCGCAGATCGACACCACGCACGACATCATCAAGGCTGATACGGACGCGCTGAACCTCGTGCGGCAGCGTTTCGAGCTTGGCGGGGTAAGCCAGGTGGACGTCCTGCAACAGCAATCGCTGCGGGACACCCAGGTCGCCACCTTGCCCGGTCTGGAGAAGCAGTTGCAGCAGCAGCGCAACCAGCTCGCGGTGTATCTCGGCGGACGACCGGCGCAATACGCGACGCCGACGCTGAACCTGGACGACCTGACCCTGCCGGAGGAGCTTCCGGTGTCGCTGCCGTCGAAACTGGTGGAGCAGCGGCCGGATATTCGCGCTTATGGCGCGTTGCTGCACTCAGCCTTCGCGAATGTCGGCGTGGCCACCGCGAACATGCTGCCGCAGATCTCATTGACCGGCAGTATCGGCCGCGAAGGCACCAATTATTCGCAGGTGTTCACGCCCGGCGGCCTGGTCTGGAGCATTGCGGCGAGCCTGACGCAGCCGATTTTTGAGGGCGGCACGCTGCTCGCCCGCAAGCATGCGGCGCAGGCGGCCCTGGATGTCGCCGCGGCGCAATACAGCAGCACCGTGAACACCGCTTTCCAGAACGTCGCCAACGCGCTGGTGGCGATCGAACGGGATGCCGAAAGCCTGCAGGCCGCGCTCGCCGCGCAGAAGACCGCGGCCGCGAGCCTGGCCGTCGCGCGATCCCAGTACTCGGCCGGCGCGGGCACCTACCTGAACGTGCTCACTGCGGAACAGGCCGACTATTCCGCGCGTTTGACCCTGATCACGGCGCGCGCCGCCCGCTTCACCGATACGGTCGCCCTGTTCCAGGCGCTGGGCGGCGGCTGGTGGAACCGGACCGATGTTGACCCGAAAGTCGCCCAATGCTGCGGAGTGCTCCATCCATGAACGACGCCACGACGCTTGACCGGACCACGACGCGGCGGCCGCGAACCTGGCTGCGGATGGGGCTGATGCTGCTGGTCGTCGGCCTGCTGGCGGCGGGGCTCTTCGGCTTTGCGCAGTTCAAGGCGGGCATCCTGAAGAAGGTCACCGCGACGATCCGGTCGGAGGTGCCGACGGTCGCGGTCGCCTCGGCGACGGTGCAGCCTTGGCAGCCGCGGCTGACCGCCACCGGCTCCGCCCGCGCCGTCAACGGCGCAGATCTGGCGGCGGAGATCGGCGGGGTGGTGGATCAGATCACGTTCGAGTCCGGGCAGACCGTGCCGGCGGGCACCGTGCTGGTGCGGCTGCGGCCGAATGACGACGATGCCAAGCTGGCGCAGCTTCAGGCATCCGCCGATCTGGCGGCGGTGACGCTGACGCGCGACCAGAAGCAGTTGGCGGCGCATGGCGTGGCGCAGGCGACCGTGGACAGCGATGCGGCGAACCTGAAGGTGGCCCGGGCACAGGTCGCCGCGCAGCAGGCGGTGATGGCGGAGAAGGTGATCCGCGCGCCGTTCGCCGGAAAGCTGGGGGTGCGCCAGGTGGATATCGGGCAGTATATCGCCCCCGGCACGACGGTGGTGACGCTGCAGCAACTCGATCCGATGCTGGTGGATTTCTACCTGCCGCAGCAGGCGCTGGGTGATTTGAAGGCTGGCGAAAAGGTGGAGGTGACCACGGACGCCTGGCCGGGTCGTATCTTCGCAGGGACGGTCACATCGTTCAATTCGAAGGTGGATTCAAGCAGCCGCATGCTCCAGGTGCGCGCGACCATTCCCAACGCGGATGGGGCGCTGCTGCCGGGGATGTTCGTGAACGTCTCCGCCGTTTCGGGGGCATCACAGGATTTGGTGACCATTCCGCTGGCGGCGGTGGCGTTCAATCCCTATGGCTCGCTGGTTTACGTGCTGCATGACGAGAAGGACGATCAGGGGCACGAGCAGCACGTGGTGGTGCAGCAGTTCGTCACGACGGGCGATGCGCGGGGCGACCAGATCAGCGTGCTGAAAGGCATTGGCCCGCATGATGTCGTGGTGACCGCCGGGCAGTTGAAGCTGCACAACAAGTCGGCGGTGAATATCGACAACGCGGTGCAGCCGACGACCGACGCGGCGCCCGTGCCGTCGGATTATTAGCATGGAGGCGGGCGCAGTATTCCCCAACCGTCATGGCCCGGCTTGTCCGGGCCATCTGTCGCGGCAGGTGCCGGCTGGGATGGCCCGGACACGCCGCATACGCGCTAACATAAGCGCTGGCGGCCCGGACATTCTCCCCGTGTCATGGCCGGCCTTGTGCCGGCCATCCACGACTTGCGGTGCCGAACCAACCAAAGTCGTCGATGGCCGGACTAAATCCGGCCATGACACAACTACAACGGCCGCTGCCGGAGCCGCTAAGTTAGCGCCTATGCGGACACGCCGGGCCATGACGAATTGCGCGGGCGCCCCCGCCCCACAGATCATCGCTGCCATTACGCTGCGGGTCCAATCATGAAATTCACCGATATCTTCATCCGCCGCCCGGTGCTGGCGTGTGTGGTCAGCCTGATGCTGTTGGTTGTCGGGTTGAAGTCGTTCTACTCCCTGCCGATCCTGGAATATCCGAAGACCGAGAACGCGGTCGTAACGATTACCACCGTCTATTACGGCGCTGATCCGCAGACCGTGGCCGGGTTCGTGACCACGCCGCTGGAAAACGCGATCGCCCAGGCCAACGGCATCGATACGCTGGCGTCGGCAAGCCGCTCCGGGGTCAGCACGATCACGGCGAACCTGATCCTGAACTTCGATCCGGACAGGGCGCTGACGGAAATCTCCGCCAAGATCAATTCGGTGATCAACCAGTTGCCCACGGGCGTGCAGCAGCCGACGCTATCGGTTGCTATCGGCCAGTCACTGGACGCGATGATCATCGGTTTCGCCAGTGACGATCTGTCGCCGAACCAGATCACCGACTACCTCGTGCGTAACGTGCAGCCGCGGTTGCAGGCGGTGCCGGGCGTGCAGACGGCGGAACTGCTGGGCGGGCAGAACTTCGCCATGCGAGCCTGGCTCGACCCGGCGAAGCTGGCCGCCTACGGACTGACCGCGACGGACGTCGCCACGGCCCTGGCCAGCAACAACGTCATCGCCGGCATCGGCACCACCAAGGGGCAGATGGTTCAGTTCAACCTGACCGCCTCCACCACCTTGCACTCGGTCCAGGAATTCCGCGACCTTGTGGTGAAGCAGGTCAATGGCGGCATCATCCGCCTGAGCGATGTCGCCAACGTCACGCTCGGATCGGATGATTACGACTCCGCTGTATCCTATAACGGCCGCAAGGGCGTCTATATCGGCATCCAGACGGTGCCATCGGCCAGCCTGCTGGCGGTGATCGCCGGGGTGAAGGCAGTATTGCCGTCGATCAAGCAGCAGCTTCCGGCGGGCATCCAGGGCGATGTCATCTACGATTCCACGGTGTTCGTGAACAGCTCAATCCGTGAAGTGGAACGGTCCCTGGCGGAGACGGTGCTGATCGTCACGCTGGTGATCTTCGCCTTCCTCGGCTCCCCCCGCTCGGTCATCATCCCCGTCGTTACCATTCCGCTCTCATTGATCGGCACCTTCGCGGCGATGCTGGTGTTCGGCTTCTCGATAAACCTGCTTTCGCTGCTGGCGCTGGTGCTCGCCATTGGACTTGTGGTGGACGACGCGATCATCGTGGTCGAAAGCGTCAACCGCCACATGGAGGAAGGCCTGAAGCCGCGTCAGGCGGCGATCCAGGCAGCGCGAGAACTGGCCAACCCGATCATTGCGATGACCGTGGTGCTGATCGCCGTTTATGTGCCCATCGGCTTCCAGGGTGGATTGACCGGCGCGCTGTTCACGGAATTCGCGTTCACCGTCGTCGGTGCCGTCACGATGTCGGCGATCATCGCGCTGACCCTTTCGCCGATGATGTGCGGGTATCTTCTCAGGCCGCATCCACAGGGCGCTGTCCACGGCGTGCAGGACTGGATCACGTCGGTCATCGACCGCGGGTTCAGCCGGCTGCAGCGCGGCTATGAACGCATGCTGCGCGGCAGCCTCCGCACGATGTCGGTTACGCTGACCTTCGCGGTGCTGGTGATCAGCGGCATCTACTTCCTGTACAACAGCGCCAGCAGCGAACTGGCCCCGCAGGAGGACCAGGGCGTCGTCATCCTGCTGCCGTCCTCCGCCCCTGATGCGACCCTGCAACAGAAAGAACTGTTCGGCGATCAGGTCGAAAGCATCATGTCGAAAATTCCGGAGGCGGACCAGACCTTCCAGGTCGAAAGCATCGTCATGTCGATCGCCGGCGTGACGCTGAAGCCGTGGGACCAGCGCAAGCGCGACGCCATGGCGATCCAGCGGGAGCTTCAGGGAGAACTCAAAAACGTGGCCGGCCAGAACATCGCCGTGTTCCTGCCTCCCGCCCTGCCGGGTTCTCAGGGCCTGCCGATTCAGTACGTGCTTAAATCGACCCAACCCTTGTCAACGCTGTATCCCCAGGCGCGGAAATTCCTGGCCGACGCGGCTGCAACCGGCCTGTTCCTGTTCATCGACACCGATCTGAAATTCGACGCGCCGCAGCAGGTCATCGAAGTTGACCGTGACAAGGCCGCACAGCTCGGCCTGTCCATGAGCCAAATCGGCGAGGCGTTGGGCGGACTGCTGGGCGGCGCCTACACCAACTACTTCAGCCTGGGCTCCCGGTCCTACAAGGTCATTTCGCAGGTGCAGCAGCGCTCGCGGCTGACCATCGACCAGGTGATGAAATATCAGATCGCAACGATCAACGGCCAGCCGATACCGATTTCCGCGGTGGCGAAGGTGCGGCAGGAAACGGTACCCCAACAGATCAATCATTTCCAGCAGGTGAACTCGGCGACGATCCAGGGCGTGCCGGCCTTGGGCGTGTCTCAGGCGGAGGCTTTGCAGGCGCTGCAGGACATCGCCGCGCGCACCCTGCCGAGCGACACCCTGATCGACTATGCCGGTCCACTGCGGCAGTACGTGCAGGAAAGCAGCGGCTTCGTCGGCACGTTCCTGCTGGCGCTGATCATCATCTTCCTGTCGCTGGCGGCGCTGTTCGAAAGCTTCCGCGATCCGCTGGTCATTCTGGTTTCGATCCCGATGTCCGTGGCGGGGGCGTTGGTTTTCATCAGCCTAGGCCTCGGGGGTGCAACGCTGAACATCTACACCGAGGTCGGACTCGTTACGCTGATGGGCCTGATCAGCAAGCACGGCATTCTTATCGTTGAGGTTGCGAACGAAGCGCAGCGCGCCGGCCGTACTAAGCTGGACGCGATCATCTACGCGGCGGGGATCAGGCTGCGGCCGATCCTGATGACGACGGCGGCGATGGTGCTGGGCGTTGTGCCGCTGATTTTCGCGTCGGGCGCGGGCGCGGCATCGCGCTTCAACATGGGTCTGGTGATCGCCAGCGGCCTGTCCATCGGCACGCTGTTCACGCTGTTCGTTCTGCCCGCGGTCTATATGGTCATCGCGGCGCGGCACAAGGCGGAGGAGGTCGCCGACGGTGTCGGGGCGCTGACCTCGGTCTAGAGCATCTCCAGGATGACTGGAAAAGCGACCGTCGACGCCAGCCCGATAGGGGTCGGGAAGTTTCCTCCCCGCCCTCCGAACCGTGCTGGCGGATCTCCCGCACACGGCTCTCCAGTCGCTGGTTTCCTCATCGGGAGCATCTCGCCTCCTCATGGGCTGCTAATAGGG